>ERZ772900.591-NODE-591-length-38191-cov-7.511013_pt1 | contig 38191 bp, 43 predicted proteins | sample MGYA00512124_ERZ772900 | MGnify/ENA primary metagenome ERZ772900 (study PRJEB29015, sample SAMEA2737716) | human gut metagenome | biome: human gut; feature: human-associated habitat; material: faeces | place: China | collected 2012 ... | reverse complement strand
TAATTATTATTAATTGTTTTTGTATAAATTTTAATAATTATATTTTATAAAAAAATATTTTTTAATAATGAATAGGGGCGGACTAAATAAACATGTATAAAAGTTTTCGATATAGAATTTATCCGAATAAATCACAAAAAGAAACAATAAGAAAAAATTTTGATTCTTTTAGATTTACTTATAATTTCTATTTAGGAAGTAAAGAAAGTGTTTATTCGTCCAATCTTAAACGAAACAAAGATTTTAATTTAATTAAACCTTCTGAATTAAAGGAATTATTACCTTGGCTTAAAGAAATTGATTCTACAGTGATACAATCTGCTTTAGAATTACTTAAACAAGACTATTCGCTTTATTACAGAGGTTTGATAAAAAAATTAAAATTTAAAAAGAAAAAGGATAAAAAACAATCATATTGTTGTAAAAATATAATACAAACTATAGAATATCAAGGAAAATATATTAAATTACCTAAACTTGGTAAAGTAAAAACTAAAAATAAATTAGTTCCTTGTGGTAAAATTTTAAAAGCAATAGTAACAGAGGAAAATAATAAATATTATGTTTCTTTGCAATGCGAATTAAATTTAGAACAAGAAAAATATCTTGAAGCCAGGTTTGACAATACTAATAAAAAAATAGGAATTGATTTGGGAATAAAAGATTTTTTAGTTACAAACTTAGGTGAAAAAATAGAAAATCCTAAATTTTATAGAAACCAAATAGAGTATTTATATAAACAAAAGAAATTATTATACCGAAAAACAAAGTATAGTAAAAACTACAATAGACAGAAAGATAAAATTTATAAAATAATAATTCATACTAAAAATCAAAGAAGAGATTTTTTACAAAAATTGTCAACAGAATTAATAAGAAAATATGATGTGATTTGTGTTGAAGATTTAAGTATTAAATCTATGCAAAGTAATAATTCTTATTTATCTGGATTAATAAAAGATTGTGGTTGGAATATTTTTGTAAGAATGTTAGAATATAAAAGTATTTGGTATGGAAAGAAATTAATAAAGGTAGGTAAATTTTTTCCAAGTTCTCAAAAATGTCATGTGTGCGGTTATAAGAACGTAAGAGTTAAAAATTTATCTATTAGGGAATGGAAATGTCCTCAATGTAATACATACCACGACAGAGATATTAATGCCGCAATTAATATATTAAATGAGGGTTTAAGAATTTTAAATCAAAATGTCGTTGAAGTGCCGACTTACTAATTTTATTTAGTAAAAAGTTATTTATAACAGCTTAAAATGGTTATTTTTTAAAATTAGTTATTAAAGGGGGTATGGGAGTGACCTATAAGGCACTCACCAATTCCCCTAAGAAATAAAAATGAATAAAATGAATAAAAAGAAAGAAATGAGGTAATTTATCATGGCAAAGAAAGCAATTAAGGTATCTAAGGTTAGCACCGCAGAGTTAGTAAAGATGGTAGCATACAAGGCACAGGCTACTCAGAAGGACACAAAGGCTGTTCTGACTGCATTTTATGAGATTGCCGCTACTTGCATTGCTTCTGGTAAGAAGTTTGATATGAACGGTTTTGGAAAAATTGATTTCACCACTATTAAGGGTAGACCAGAAAGAACTGGTATTATCAATCCTGCTACTGGTGAAGTTGGACAGTTAAGTGCAACCCCAGATTATACTAAGCCAGTATTTAAGATGTCTAAGAAGTTAAGAGAAACTGTTAAGGAAAAGACGCAGGACGCACCTTTTGTAGAGTAATCATAAAAGGAGATTAAGTTATGGCAAGACCTAATAAAGATGGTGTCATTGTTAAGTCTTTAAGCCCTAACGAACTTGCAGAACTGATAGCCATTTCAGTTAAGAAAACTAAACCAAGTTTCACAACTGAAATGGCTAAGTTATGTATGAAAACTTTTATTGAAATTATGGCAGATGAAATAAAAAATAACGGTTATTTCAATATTCCTAATATTGGTACTTTTAAGATTTCAACTTGCGGTGGTGCAATCAAGAGAGTATATAATATTCAGACGAAACAGAAAAATAACGTTATGATACCATTGACGTATATGGTTAGATTTAAAACCTCTGAATATCTCAAAGGATATTTAAACAACCTTGAACCGTCATTAAAGGTAAAAAATAAGTCTGCGGCTAAAGTAAAAGAAGCTGTAAAGCCAGAATTTCAAAGAGAAGTAATGATAGAAAAGCAAAAAAGAGTAAGAAAGCAAAAAAGATTAGCTGAAATGCTTGAACCAGATTATGTCGAGTTCGTAGAGAAAAAGAAAGGCAAATAATATTGTCTTTCTTTTTTTGATGGAAACGAGGGAATGTTATGGCAACCATTATAAGAAAAGAAAGACCCATAACAGAATCGTTTTGTATTCGTTGCAACAGACCTTATGATATTAAGAAATTCTATAAATCTGACAATCCAAACCATGCAAATAAAGTAGTTCCTTATTGTACCACTTGCTGTAAGACAATTTATCAAAATTATTACAATAAATATGGAGATATTAAATTAGCTTTATGGTCAACATGTGCTGAGATAGGAATACCGTTTATACAAAAAGTATATGATGGTCTGATGGAAAAAGTTGAAAAAGAAAAAGAAGAAGGTACTTTGTCTAGTACATATAACTACTGGGGACAGTATTATGTAACTTTTTTAGCTTTAAAGAAAAAATCAGACAAATGGGATTGTTTTGGACAAACAGATGTAGATAGAAGTTCTATGACTTCCAATGACGAAGAAACGCAACGTAAATTAAATATACAAGATTTAATTCTGGATTGGGGTGAGCAATTAGATGAAGATTATGCCTATCTTGAATATAGATGGGGATTCTACACTGATGATATTAAGTTGACACCTGCACAAGAGAGTTTGTATCGTAAACTTTGTATTGCTGAATTGAGATATAAAAAAGAAGTGGATATGGGTAATTCTGGTAAAGAAGAACAAGATATGGTTTTAAAATTAATGAAAACCTTAAAACTTGATAATTTTACCCAGAAGAAAGAAAAGACTTTAACTGAACAAATGCTTGAACATCAGATTTGGGAAATAGAGAATACTGAACCTTGTGAATGTGAAGATTTAGAAAAATATAAGGATTTCTGCAATATTGAAGCTGACTGGTTTAAGTATGTGGTTTCTGCTGTAAAGAATCTGATAGCAGGTACAAAGGAGTATCCTTTAATTCCACGAAAGAAAGATTAGGTGATGTCTATGTTAGAGGAAAACAAAGATATAGATATTATTAGTCTTGTGGAAAAAAGAAAGAAAAAACAAGAAGAAAAGAAAAAGACTGACAGAAGATTACCGTGGGAACAAAGAAAGAAAAATATTAAGGAATGGACAACATTCTATAGACGTAATTGGAATATATATGCTGAAAGAAGATTAAAAATTAAGTTATATCCGTTTCAGCATGTTATGTTATATTTAGTTGGAATATCACAAGTCTGGTATGGAATTTGCAGTAGGGGCGGAAGTAAAACTTTTTTAATTTCAATAGCCGCAATGACACATGCGTTATTATTCCCGTATGCAGAAATTGTTATCACTTCTTCCACAATTCCCCAAGCCACTAAAATGGTTAAAAAGAAAATGGAAGATGAATTGTGCAAAAAACTTTCATCTGTCTTAAAATATTATTATGATAATGGAGATATTGTCTTTCGTTATAATAATGATGCTATAGAAGTAGATTTGAAAAAGATTAACGGAAGTATGATAACTGTATTGCCTTGTCTTGAATCAAGTAGGGGTGAGAGAAGCACTTTCCTTATATATGAAGAATGTCGATTACTTAAAAAGACAATACTTGATTCTGTATTTTCTAAAATGGCACACCCAAGACAAGCTAAATATACTTTATTAGATGAATATAAAGACAGTCAAGGAAAAACATTGCCACGTTGGGTTGAGCAATGCAAGACTGTATATATTACATCAGCACGTTTTAAATCAGAATGGTTTTGGAAAGAATTTAAACTTGTGGTTCAAAAGTGTATGACGCAAACTAAACATACATATAATTTCTTTGCTTCTAATATTTTTCTTGCAATTTTATTTAACCTTAAAACATGGGCTGATTACTGGCATGATAAAGAATTTGACAGTGATATAGACTTTGTTACCGAGGACTTAAATGAAATGTATGGTGAAGCAGAGGGTGCTTTCTTCTTACTTGAAGATTTTAGAAAGAATCAGGTAATAAAAAGAGCCTATAAGCCACCTACGCCTATGGATATATTTATGTCAACTGATTTAGGTAACAGACCTAAAGGTGAATTTGAGAAACGTTTACTTTTCATTGATTACGCTTTCGTAAATAGTAATACAAACGATAACGATAACAGTGTTATTGGTTGTATGTCTGTCATTATGAAAGATGGTAAAACAAGACGAAAAGTAGAATATATTGGTACTCACCCTGCTAGTGATAGTGAGGGATTCCAACAAAAGATTAGAGAGTTCTTTTGGGATTATCAAGCAGATTATATTGTAATGGACGAAAGAAGTGGCGGTACTCTTTATTATACAGAGTTATCTAAACCTTTTGAACACCCATCACGAAGTAATTGGAATCCACATGGATTTACAGTTTGTTATGAATCTGCTTTACAGATAGTTCCAGACGCTAAAATTCAAGAACTTAAAGGCAAAACAGTTGATGCAGAAGCTATACCATGTATTATACCTATTGTTGGTACAAGTGAACGAAATAGTTTAATGTGGCTTGATTTAAAGAAAGCTTTAGACAATGAAATGATTGAATTTTTGGTGGACGAATTAACGATTGAAACAGAACTTGAAGAAGATGTAAACTATTTTACTATGAGTTCTGAGGAAAAAGTTAATATTAAGTTGCCATATGTTCAAACAGCATTAATGATGTCAGAAGCTATTAGTTTAACTCAAACATGGAATAACGGTATTTTGAAATTATCAGAGCCTAACAGAAATAGTGCGACAAAAGATAAGATTGTGGCTTTGAGTTACGGAAACCATATTGCAACCTTAATAGGTGATAAATATGCTGTAGACGAACAAAGAGATACAAATTTAGATGAGTTAGACCAACTTGTGTTTTAAATGTATATAGGCGGTCTTATCAACTGCTATGATTTGACTGCCTTTACATAAAAATATTTGATGAAAGGAGATGAGAACTACGAAAAATAGTCAAAGATTAACTCCTAAAGTAGAAGAACCTGTTATGTTATCAGAACAACAGGTTTATGATGTAGTAAGTTTTGCTCAGAGTTTATATGGATTGGATAGTTTTGGAGTATATAGTCCATGGTTAAGTAATCAAAATCTGGTTAATCTTAACAATAATGCTAAAATTCCAAAATATGACGATATTATAAAGGCTTTAAGTGAGTATAAAACTGGTGCTACAAATTTACAGGCTTATAGTGAGTTTATGGAAGTATTCGATATGATTTATAACAGAACTATTGAATACTACACAAATCTCCTTTCTTTTGATTTGCAAATTACTTGTAAAAACGCTAAGAAAGAAGATTATAAGTCTGATAATTATAAAGCTGATAAAGCAAGAATTTATAAATTCCTTGATAATTTTGATTATAAGGGTGAATTTAAAAAAGTTGTAAAACAGCTTTTAAGGCATGAAGTACATTATACAAGTTTCAGAACAAACATGGATAGGAATAATCCTAAATATGCTCTGCAAACATTACCACAAGATAGATGTATCTTAACTGGTTATTTTGAAAGTGGCTTATTGTTTGACTTCGATATGATGTACTTTATTGGTATGCAAGGTGTAGACATAGATTGTTATGCTCCTGTGTTTAAGAAATATCTTAGAGAAGTATGGGACGGTAAAGATTTTAAAGATTATATTCCGTCAAATGGCTTAAGTAATCGTGATGGTACTTTCACTCTTTATCACCAGACAAGTCCTAGTGATGGTTTCTGGGCTTTCAAGTTTGATACAAGTAATTTTGCAAGTGTTCCTTTTATGGCTCCGTATTTAAAGAATGTTTTCAATAATACAGAGATTGCAAAATTACAGAAAAATAAGGATATTGCCAGTGCTTTTGGTATACTTTATGGTGAGATGAAAATGCAAGATTCTGCAAAATCTGGTGAGGTTGCTGATAGATTTGCGGTTAAACCAAGTACATTAGGACGATTGATGAAACTTGTTGCCAGTGGATTGAAAAACTCTATGACACAAGACAAGATTGTTCGTTCTATTGCTTTACCTCTTGAAGAAGTTGAATTTAAACAGTTTGAGGATAAAAATACGGATATGGCTACTACTGCCGCTAAAGATACGGTAGGATATGGTAGTTCCGCAAGCCGTTTAATTTATTCTACAGATAGAATGTCAAACGAAGAACTTCAAGCGGCTATTACTGCTGATTATGAGATTGTAGCTAAATTATATACTCAGTTTAACAATTTCTTAGAGTTTTATGCTAATCAGAAAACTAAACAGTTTAAATTTAAGTTTACGTTTGATGGCTGTACACAACCATTTTGGCGTAAAAAGAAACAAGATGCTATTATGAAATTAGCAGATGTAGGTATGGTGCTTAATTCAAGTGCCTATGCTTCTGCTTTTGGATATAAACCTATGGATTTTGAGCGAATGTTGGAAGAAGCACATAATAGTGATTTCTTGGATAACTTATCACAACTTTTATCTATTCATACCATGAGTGGCGGGGGTAGTGGTCAAGTTGGCAGACCTCAAAGTGAAGAAGCTATTTCTGATTCTGCTGAGAGGTCACGAAATCAGTAGGGTATTGGTTAGTAACAGTGAGTAACACTGGTTGAAAGAGGTGAGTTGATTTGTTGATACATGAAGAAACAAGTGAAGCGTTAGACGTGTTGTACGGAGCATTTTTTGATTTGAACGCAACTTTGGATAGAGTAGCTTCTGTTATGTTAAACGATTTTTCTATGCCAAACGCAGGAGAAATTGTACATCTTAACATAAGTCATACTATGCCCTTACTTGCAGATGTTGTGAGTGAAATTAAAGATAATTATAATTTATCTTCTATTCGCCCAGAAGTCCATAAAGATGATAGAAATTATTCTAATTTAGCTGATATGTTTTCTACGGTCTTAAAAGAGTTTAGCGAAGTTTATGAAATTATGAATAAAGTAGTAGACATTGCTATTGCTCATAGGGATAGAAACGTAACTTCCGATATGTATAGATTATTTAGAAAATACAATATCATTATGGGACAAGTAAATACATTAAATGATAAAGCACAACAAATGCCTACAGATTTTGATAAGTTCGATTTTAATATTAGCAAATGGGGTATCAAAGGGGTGAAATTATGATTTTTCGTAGTACACCTTTAAATGATACAGACTATTGGCGAGTAACCAATTCACAAGAGAATTTGTTGTTACAAGAAAATGGTCTTATGCCTATGTATATGGATAGAGAAGCAACTTATTATAAGATTGATAAGAAATTTGTAGATAAGTATATGAAATTGAGCGAAACTCATGGAATATTAAAAGAAAGGAGAGTGGAGTTCATTGGAAATAAAACAGATTAAACGAAATTTTTCAGTAGATGTTATTGAAAAATTTGTTGATGATGATGACCCAGAATTTGCCTATGGAACTACACTTTTTTTGAGTACAAGACCTAATACCCATGGGCTAGTTATTTCAGAAGAAGTATTAAGAAATTGTGCTGATACAATAAAGGGCAAATGGCTTGTGTGTAAGGTAAATCCTTATACAAAAGATGGTGAAGGGCATCATCCTCAAGAAAATATTGTAGGTTATATAGTGCCTAATCAAGATATTCGTTTTGAATATGATAAAAATGGCTACCTTTTAGCAATATGTGATTTTGTTATTTCTAAGATTTATGCAGAAGATGTGTATAATATGTTTAAATATAACGACAATCGCAGAAGCGTGTCAGTAGAAATGTTGACTGTAGGTACAGAATTGGAAAACGGTGAAGTTGATAACAATTTGGTTTCCAACTTTTGTATCGTAGGTTTAACTGTTTTAGGTAAAAGGATAAATCCAAGTAGTCCTGGAGCAAATGCAAAATTGGTAAAATTTGAAGAAAAAGCTAATAAATTTTACGAAAATTGCAAAAGTAATGGTTTATCTGAATTAAAGAAATTTGTAAAAGAAAGGAGGGTAAACATGGAAAAGAAAACATATAAAGTAGATAAGTCCAAAGATTCTATGGTAGATACACCATGGGGTAGTGTGGATAAGACTGAACTTTATAAGAAAATTGTTGACGCTTCTAATGCTGATACTCTCGTTAAAGATGTATATATGAAAGTAGAAAATGGTTGGAAAGATGCACCGTCTGATAAACTGAAATATCCAGTTATGCAGTTTAAAGGTGATACTTTAGTATATAATCGTAATGGTTTAAGTTCCGCTTTGGGTTATGCTAAAGCAGAAAATGAAACTGATGTTGTATCTAAAATTGAAAAGATTTACAAAAGTCTTGATATTGAGGATAATAATGACAATAAAGAGAGTAAAGGAAAGGAAAGTAAAACTATGCAAGAACAGAAATTTGAAATTGAAGGAAGAAAAGCATGGGGCGATGTCATTGCCAAGGTTCAAGACCATGAGGGTAAAGATGTCTATGTGGATTCTGTAGAAAAAGACCACATTATTTATACCAAAGGTGATGAAAGGTATCGTGTCGAAGCCGATGTTAAAGTTAGTAAAGACGATAAAAAGGTTTCTGCTGATATTAAGTGGGACACTGTAAAGAAAGATAAAGTTCAGAAAATGGAAGAAAAAACAAATGATGAACATGACGATGATGAACACAAAGAAAAAACTAAAATGGAAGAAAAACAGGACAAGACAATTACTATGTCTGAATGTGTAGATTTCATTAAGAAACTTTCCACAGATGCTAATGTAGATGCTTCTGCTTATTGCGAAATGCTTGAAAGAGAAGCTGAAAAGAACGCTAAATTAGCAAAAGATTTAGAGGATAAAGACAATATTATCATGCAGAAAGATACAGAACTTGGAGAATTGAGAAAGTTCAAAGAAGATACAGAAAAGAAATCTGTAGAAATGGAAGTTGCAAAGACACTTGAAGAGGTTAAGAATTTTGTTGATAAAGACGAATTTGAAAAGTTTGAGTGTGAAGGAAAACTTTGTAAGATGTCTGAATTAGACGGTTGGAAGAACAAGGTTAAGAGTGTAGCTTTTGAAGCAAGTAAAAAGTCCAATAAATCAAGACAGGGATTATGGCGTATGGGTTCTCCTGTTGAAACAAATAAAAATACTGGTTTATGGGCTGATTAATAAAAAATAATAAGAAAAGTGAGGTAATTATAATATGGCTAATACAGTTTTAGTTTTATCCAGAGTTGCGGCTGATAACGTAGACGCTTATAATCGTAGTGCTATTTGTGATACTGATGTTATGAACGGTACTGTAGTTACTCTTGAAACTGGTTTCAGTGAAACAGCAGGCAAGGAATTTGTATGGACAGCTACTCCTTTAGGTGACGCAGGCAAACATGCTCAGTATTGGATGGCTTGCGCCCCAGAAGTAAACGTACTTGCTGATGGTACTTTACTGTACAAGGGCATTAGTGTTGACCCAAGAAACTATACCAATGTTAAGAATGTAGAATTTGATGTATTTTCTTTACAGATTGGTGACTGTGTGCAGATTTCTACACCGTTCTTTGCAAGCGCACAAGACCCTGCTACCATTGGTGCTACAGCTAAGTTTGTAGAATATACCGCAGATACTGGTTGGAAAGCTATTGCAGAAGCTACAAGTGCTTACAGTGGTTTAAGATTTGCTATTCGCAAAGCTATGCCTTTTGCTATTGGCACTGATAGCGAAGCAGGTTGGATTCTTGAAAGAGTTCAGTAATTTTGATTGGGTATATAATTGAGTATATATTAGAAAGGGGATTTTAGACTTATGGCTATTAAGGATTTATCCATTATTAAGTTCTCTAACGGTAATGAGGACACTTTAAAATTTGTTGACAGATTCAGAGATTATTATTTCCATTACATGTCTAAGGTAAACAAAAAAGAATTAGGTGATTTTGATAATTCTGTTTCTCTGAGTGAAAAGGAAGATAAGATTAACAAGTCTTTCTTAGGTGAAGTTCAGAGATTTGCAGGTTGTAATCTGCCAGAAGATATTCAGCCTATGCATTTAGTTGCTAATCCAATGATGCAGTGGGCAGCTTTTGCTGTTGTTGATATGCTGATTCAGGCAGTATTACCAGAAACCATTATTCGTTCTGTTGGAGTGTATACCGAAGTTCGTAATGTTGCTTGGGGTGATTCTGCACAGTTTGAGATTAAGCCAAGAGCGTTAATGACTGTTTCTACTGGCGCACATGGTCAGAGAACTACTATTCGTCAGAAACAGTTTAGTGCAAACAAGACCCTTAATCCAGTAAACCACAACATCACTGTTTACGCTTCTCTGTATAAGGTTCTAGCAGGCAAGGAGAATTTAGCTGAGTTTGTAAGAACTGCTGTTCGTTCTATGGAAACCGCTTTCTCTCTGGACGCTTACAATGCACTGAACGCAGGTTTAACTGCGGCTACTTATCCTACAGCTTTAGTTAAGACTGGCTATACACAGGACACTCTGCTTGGTCTGTGCCAGACTGTAACTGCTTATAATCAGGGTGATAAGGCTGTAATCGTAGGTACTGCACTTGCATTATCTAAGATTATTCCAAATGCCGCTAATGGTTACAGAATCGTAACAGATAGTAACTCCCAGAGTATTCAGCTTATTAAGAACTTCTTTGATTACGATATTATGGTTCTGCCGCAGGTTGCTACTGGTGATTATTCTCAGTATTCTCTGGCACTTGATGATAAGAAGATTTATGTTGTATCTCCGTCTACAGATAAGTTAGTTAAAATGGTAATTGAAGGTACTCAACTCAGCAATGGAAATAACTACTACGATAACGCAAATCTTACATCTAACACTACTATTAATAAGAGTTGGGCATGTGAACTTATTACTAACTCAACTGCTGGTTTAGTTAAACTTGACTAATTTTAATTGGTCTTTTTAAGACTTAAGCATAAAAATGCCAAGGAAGTTTTATGCTTTCTTGGCATTTCTTTTTTAATGAATAAAATGAATGAAAGGATTTAAACGATATGGCAACCGCAAAAACAGCAAAAAAGACTGCTACAACACCTATTGTTGAGGAAGCTGTAACAGAAAACGTAGAAGAAAAATCTACAAATACGGTAACACTTAGTACAGAACAATTTGAAGCACTTATGAACAGACTTAATGACTTAGAGGGAAAGGTTAAGACACAAGGAGTTACCCAGTTTGCACCGTCTGGTAACGATAGGTTTTATAACTACCTCGAAGTTGAAGTACCAGTTGTAAGTATGTGTCAAGGCGAGTTAAACTTAGCAACACAAGGTAGAGGTCAAGGAAATATTTATACTTTTACTGATTTTGGGCAGATTATGGATATTCCGTTTGGCGATTTGAAAGATATTGTACAGCACAATCAGAGATTTGCTAATGAGGGATATTTCTATATTGCTGATGAAGAAGTTGTTAAGAAATTAAGAAAAACGTCTGAATATAATAAGATGTTGCCACCAGATGTTATTGAGAATATTTTCAAGAATGACGCAAATAAAATCATTGACCTTTATAATATGGCTCCAAGAGGTCAGAAGGAAACCATTGTTGAAATGATTAAAAATAAGTGTTTACAAGGAATTAATGTAGATGCAAACGTTCTGGTTAAACTTGGTGAACTTACTGGAATTGATTTCGTAAATATCGAAGCTGAATAATTAATGAAAAGGAGGTGAAAGACTATGGCTACTTCCTTTGATAGTATAAAAGACTTAGCATTAATTATTATTCGTGACTACAAATTGGATAAACTTTATGAAAAAAGTGCTGATGATTTTCAAAAATATACTGATGGAATGTTAATTAAATCTATACCTAAATTTGTTGAATGTTTACAACCTCTTGATTACGATATAGAAACTAGAGAATTTGCTAATGAATTAACTTTGAAAGAACAAAGTATTTTAGCAGATTGGTTCGTATATACGTGGTTTGAAACCAATGTTAATGATGTTACTCAATTTAATTTACACCTTACTAATACAGACTTTAAACATTATGCAGAAGCAAATAATTTGGACGCTAAATCTGAATATCTGGATAGAATGAGAGAAAAGATAAAGCAAGATAGTTTGGATTATCAAAATGAAAATATTGATAAAATTCCAGACTTGCAGTTGGTGTTTTAATGAATAAAAGTTTAATTATTGGAAAGTTATATAAGGCTTTATGTATTTATGAAACTTCAAGAGAAGATTATTATAAATATTTAGAAACCTTATTAGTTTGGTTAAATGGTGTAAAGAAAAACGAGATAAACGAACAAGTTATTATTATCATAAGAGGTTTAAACAAATTAGGAACAGAAGCTACACATTATATGGTAAAGGCTTCTATTTTTCAAGCAATAGATTTAGTAAAATAAAATAACAAATAAATCGTTAAAGGAGTAAACGGTATGTTAGTAGAAATTTCAAAATTTGGTAAAAATGAAGTTGTTGTTGTTTCAAGCTTAGATGTGGCAGATACCTTTGGGAAAGAACACAACAAAGTTCTTAGAGATATTCGTGAATTAGGTTGTTCAAACGAATTTAGACTGTCCAATTTTGGACAGTCCGAATATATCAATAGCCAGAATAAAAAAATGCCAATGTATTACATGACAAGAGATGGATTTACATTGCTTGTTATGGGGTATACTGGTGAAAAGGCTATGCAATTTAAAGAAGCGTATATCCGTCAGTTTAATCAAATGGAGCAACTTCTTATTGGTAAACTGAAAGAACGTGAAAAAGGTATTGCTGTACGTCAAGCCTTGACTAATACAATTAAAGAGTGTGGTGAAAATGAGCGAATGAAAGGTTTTGCTTATTCAACATATACTGATTTAATTTATAAACTGAATTTTGGAAAGACTTCCAAGCAAATCAGAGATGAAAAACAACTAAGCAAATCAGACAATTTACGAGATACATTTACTACTGATGAATTAAAAGATATTCAGCGTGATGAAATGCTAGTAAGTGGTTTGATTGGTAATGGTTGGGGTTATAAAGAAATTAAACAATTTCTCTTAAATTCCTCTTTTAAGAGAATAGAATAACGAAAGGTGGACATAGCCATGGCATTAACTTATTATGGTGCTTACCTAGAGGGTCTGGCTATGACCCCTAACAGTAAGTATAGAAACGATATGCAAGCATTAGTTAATTTTCAATGGGATAATACTACTGTACAATATGATGTGGGCGAAGAAACTGAAATAGGTTCTTTTGAGTTTAATCCTATAGCTGTTTATATAAACCATGTCATAGAGGAAACAAGCACCGGACGTAAAAATGGTGATGATTTCAGAAAGTTGATTTTCAAGGATATTATTCAAGAGAATGGTTCTTCTGATAGAAATACTAGAGGATTATTATATCAATTTGATGATAACTATTGGATTACAACATTTACAGACAACTATAACAGTGTTTCCGAAGCTGTTGTTGTCAGACGTTGTAATAATCTTGCAAAATATGTAGACGAAAATACTGGTGATATTATATCAATACCTTGTATTTTGGACTATACACCTACATCACCTTCACCTAAGTACATGGAAGATATTGTTACCCCAGATAATCATGTTGTAATGATTGTACAAGGAAATAAAGAAACAATCAAATGGAAACAAAATAAAAGGTTTATTTTTAATGGTAGACCTTTTAAGATTACTGGGTACAACAATTATATGCAGAATAGTTATATAGACCAAAATACAACTATTCTTTATATAGATTTATATCTTGATGAAATTCAACCGTCTGATGATATTGAAAATAATGTGGCTAATCGTTATGAGCATACTTTTTCGATTATGATACAAGATGGCGAATTTGAAGTGGTACAAGGTGGTAGTGGTAGGTTACAAGCTATTGTAATGAGGGATAATGAGCAACTGTCCATTCCTTTGCAATGGTGGGCTGTACCATCTGAAAGTGCAACAATAGACGAAAATGGCAATTATCAAATTTCAGCAGATGTTGAAATAGGGTCTAAAATCGAATTTCATGTGGCTACCAGTCAGTATAAGACAGTACAAGACGAAGCAATATGTACCGTAGTAGAAACTGTGGCTGAGAAAAAAGAGATTGTTATAGCCCCTGTTTTCACACAAGTACGTCAAGGTAATGTTCAAATTTTTGAACCAATGTTGTTGATTAATGGTGTTAAACAGAATGTTGATATTGTCGTAACTGCGACTGGCGTTAAACAAGGATATTATACTTTGTCTAAATCAGATAATACATATGCTTTAACTTGTATAAAACCTACGTCTGATGTATTGATTTTAACAATAGAAGCTGATGATTTAACATTACAAAAAGAAATCAAGCTAGTGTCTGCGTTTTAGAAAGGAGTATGTGTAAATGTTTAATAATTTTGCAAATTTGCCATATGTTCCTTATAAAATTATAATGACATTGGCTCAAAATAATGAAAATATATTTAAACTTCTTAAGTATGGTACTTATGATTGTTTAAGCAAACCTAATCTTACGTTTGAAGAAAAAATGGGAATGATTTATAAAAATCAAGACCAACAACAAAAATATAGGATATTTTTAAATCCTTTGGTTGAAAATATGCAATATGATGCAACAACCATATTGAAATGTTTTAAGTATGACAGTTATCCAATAAATCCTTATTTATGTACTGTTGTATATGAATTTGATGTTTTATTTGGTGATAAAATTGCTATTGTGGACTATAATGGTATTCCTTGTAATAGGGCTGATGTTATGGAAACTGAGATTATGAAAACACTTAATGGTTCTTATGCTATGGACGGTGTTGGACAATTTCAGTTTAACGCAGAACTATCACAGTATTGTAGGTCTAGGGCGGCTTTAAATAACACAAGAAACTATAATGGTGCAAGTATATTTATGGCTGTTCAGATTGGTAGCATAAGTGAGGGGTGTGTTTAATGAAGTTTGATATAACACCTTATCAGAATTATATTGAAATGGATAAACCTATCCCTTATGTTACTAGACATAAACAAGTAATATTGTTATATCCAGTTAAGTTAAAAGAAGCTAATGATTTTGTAAACTGTTATAATGTACTTACAATAGATAAAAACACATTTGAAGATATAGAAATCATTCAGAGTTCTTATTTACAATTTCTTTTGCAAATGGTTTTAGGACAAGATTTGTTTGGAAAAGTTGAAAAACATTCTATGAGATATTGGCAATTTGTCAGAATTATAGAATTATGTTTTGGACTTAATAAAATTGAAGAACAGTTCAAAATCAAGATTAATGAAAAAGGTAAATTTATTCTTGAAATAAATGACGTGATTATAGATTATAAGGATTTTGATAATATAATTCAAATTATACAATATCAGAATATCTATGATTATGAAGATGAAAGAGATTTAAATCCAGATTATAAGAAAGCTGTTGATGAATATTATAGTTTGGTGAATAAGAATAAAGAACCTATAACATTAGAAAGAAAAATATCTATTGTTTCAGCACATAACGGCATGTTAAAGAAAGATTTGCTTGAAATGACTTTTTATAGTTTTACGTCTTTGTTTAATGCTGTTGTTGAACAGATTGATTACGTTGTGAACAAGAATTTTGAAGCAAATGGTGGAAAGTTTAAAAAGCCTATAGAGCATTTTGCATATAAGAATAAGAAAGGCAAATATGCAGATGCTTTTGTAAATAAAAAGAATATTGGACAAGGATTTAAAAAAATATAATCAGAAATCCCATTAGCTTTAGCTGATGGGTAGTTCACAAATGTCTGAAATATAAAAAATGTTTGAAATATGAAAGGAGTAATATAAATGGATGCTTTTTTAGCTGGTGTAGCAAATGTTGACCTTTTTGTAGGCGATGAACTGTTTGCTACTGCAAAAACTTTAACAGATTCTACTTTTAGTTTTGATGTATCTCTTGAAGATATTCGTGGTGGACAAGGTGCAAAACTGTATGGTAAGTATGCACATTCTTCCACAATGGATATAACTCTTACTGATGTAATGTTCCGTCTTGAATTTATCGCAAAGAACATTGGTTCTGATATTGCGATTGGTGGCAGTGCTTTAACTTCCGAGGAAGTTACTGTAACAGATGCAGGACAGATTACTGTAGCAGGTACTCCTGTAGCGTTTGGTAATTTTGGTACTATTGGTTGGTACAAAAAGCCTAATGACTCTACATGGGTTAAAGGTACTTTCAACAATAAGATTATCACTGTTGCAGGTGCTATGTCTGGTGATGTTTATTGCGTTAAGTATGTAGTAAACAACGATTCTATGAGAGTGCTGACAGTAGGTGCTAACTTTATTCCTGCTACCGTTCATGCTGTAATGACTGGTACTCTGTTTGCAGGTAGTAGCACTAATCCAAATGAAGCGTCTACTACTAAAGTTGGCGAGGTTCAGATTGACATTCCACGTTTAATGTTAAACGGCTCACAGGAAATCTCTATGAGTATGACTGGTGCGGCTAATACGCCTCTTAATGGTTCTGCTCTGGCATCTGCTGAAACCTCTAGCTGTAGTGATGAAGCTATCTATGGTACTATTAAGGAAATTCTGTCTACTGCTCAGTGGGAGAATGACGCTTACGCATTGGCTTTAACTCCGGCTGATATTGATTTACAAGTAAGTGAAAAAGAAACTATTAAGGTTTATGCTCTTATCAGAAATGCTTTACCTAAGTTAGTAGACCCAACTGCTGTTACTTTTACAAGTGGTGCTGCTGGTACTGCTAAAGTGGATGATGCAACTGGTGAAGTAGAGGGTGTAGCAACTGGTACAACTACTATCCATGCTGTTCTCACTAAGAATACAGCAGTAGAAGGTTATGCTAATGTAACTGTTGGCTAATCTCTGTTACTAGTTTGTATCTATATGCGTAGGGTGATATGCTCTACGCATTTTACATATTTTAAATTTTGTTGTAAAGGAAGTGATTATTTTGTGTCCAGATTCATATATCGGTAAAGTAGATAATAGAAATAGGGTTTTATGTAAAAGACAAAACGGTAATATTTGTCCTTTTGTTCGTTGGTGCAATGTATCAGATTGTTGGAAACCATTACCAAGTCAAGATACTTGTAGATTAAAAAGTGAATATACTATTCCAGAAAAGGCTTCAAGGGTTCGTTTTGAAAAGAAAGGCGAATTGTATATCGAAGTTGAAAATAATATGGTGGTTACATTGAAAAATCCTTTTAATTTTGTACCTAAATATGTTACTTTATATAAGACAAAAAACGGGTATGGTATTAATAAAAATAAAGGTTTTAGTAAATAAAAATATTGACTTTGTAAATAAAAAGTGCTATATTTGTTATATGAAAGTTATATAAAAATATAGTACATAAGGAGAACTGAATATGTTTACAACAATGAACAATAATATAAGAACATTCAAAAGAGGAGAAGTTTATTACGCTGATTTAAGGAATACCCAAGGTTCAGAGCAAGGTGGAGTAAGACCAGTATTAATTTTGCAGAATGATACTGGAAATTTTTATAGCCCTACCATTATTATAGTACCTTTAACTTCTAAAGTTAAAAGAGAAGATTTGCTTACGCATTATACATTATCTAAAGAAAAAAATAAATTTCTTATAGATGATAGTGTTGCTTGTGCTGAACAAATTCGTGCTGTGGATAAGTCAAGGTTTAAAAATTATATTGGAACTTTGAATAAGGCTGATTTGAGAGCAATTACTGGTATTGTATTCGCTAACCTTTGTGGTGACTAATTGGAATGAAATGAATAAAAGGATAAGAAAAGAAAGAAGTGACAAAGCTATGGCAAAGTAGGTGAGAAATAGTGGAAGATATGACAGCACATGAAATTAAAGAAGATTTAAGAGAAGTTAAGCTAAAAGTAGATGAGCATACACAAGATATTACCAGACTTCAAGAAAGTCATAAATTTATTCAGAATTTATCTGAGGAAGTTGTAAAAACTAACAAAGCATTGAATGAAACCATCCAAGATATTAAAATTACAATGATTTCTTTACAAAGTGACGTTTCAGACGTTAAACTTCAAGTAAATGATATTAAGACAGATTTTAATAAAATTAAAGACGAATCTAATTTTAATATTATGGAATACATAAAGAAAAATTTCCCTACAATAATTATTGCAATATCTTTTGTAGGATATATATTAGCAACTAAATATGGATTCAAATAGAAAGGACTGATATTATGCCAGATTTCGGAATTGTAAGTGTACCTGTAATTGTAGTTATTGCTTATCTTGCAGGGCAGTTTGTTAAAAATTATACTAAGTTAGATAATAATAAAATTTTGCCGATTGTTGGATTGATTGGTGGAATTGCAGGTGTTTTAGGTTATAGATATATGGTTGATTTTCCTGCTGACGATATTATGACGGCTGTTGCTATTGGTATTGTGTCTGGAATGGCTTCTACATGGGTAGACCAAGTTGCAAAGAAAGTGGTTACTGATAAGTAGAAATAGGGTAGCACTGATTTGATTGGTTTATATGATAAATTGGTAGGGTAAATTTTTGAAAGGGTGTTACTAATTAGTACACCCTTGTACATAGAGTTGTGGAATAAAACGGAAAGGAATGGAATAAAATGATTGAATTAAAAGAAAAAGTGGTAACAATTCCTTATACTGAGGACGAAAAAAGTGAGAAATATACGGTAAAACAGTATTTAACCCCAGAACAGGTTGAACTTATTGGAAATAATATGTTAAAATGTTCAAATGCTGTTGAAAGAAATGTTGTTAAAAATACAATGCTTATTAAATTAATGACTGATATTCCAGAGGGAATTGCTAAAGATTATGATATGCTTGTTAAATCTGGAATTATTGACGTTGTGGATTATAATATATTTAACGTTAGTGAGATTGATGAATATGTAGAAGATGAATTATCAATCAGAACTAATGTAAATAGATTTTTGGAACAATTGAATAAGACTTTAGATAAATATGCTAAGAAAATACCTAACAATAAACAGATTGAGGACATGTTGGCAGACAGTAAAAAGTTAGTAGAAGTATTTGGAAAGAAGTGATAAGGTAAAATGGCTTATGCTAAAAATGTGGCTGAGTTTTATTCCTTGTACAATGAACCAGTTTCTAAAGCTGTTGAATATGTAATGCAACAAATATTGGTAAATTATAAACATTTAATCAATCAGATTGTATATGCACATATACCAGAAGAATATGAAAGAACATATGAATTTCTGGAAAGTTGGCAAACAAAATCACAAAAAACAAGACAAGGTGGGTCTGGGATTTTATCCCAAGACCCTACTTTTATGTCTTATAATCCAGAAATGTTCCAACATGGTAGTTTATATACTACTTATGGCGATGTAAGAGATGAATTAACTGGAATTATATATCAAGGTCTTGGTGGTGATTTGTTTGGGTATGGTTGGTGGAATAAACCAAGAGATGCTTGGACACCGTTGATTGAGCAATTAAACAAAGGCGAATTAAAGAAATGGTTCATTGAAGGTATGCAAAAACAAGGAATACAGTGTAGAAGCGTAGGGAGAGGTAAAAATATATCCTCTTTCTGGTAAAAAATTGGAAAAGAGGATTATATGGAAAATGTTGTAATTGGACTGGATATGTCAACGAAAAGTTCTGGATATTCAGTTTTTAAAAATGGTAAATTGATAAAATTTGGCGTTTGGAAACAGAAGCAAGAGATAGCTTGGAGAGAACGTTGTATATATATGGGGAATGAGTTATCCACGCTATTGGACACTTATTCCCCATTTTTTATTTATTGTGAAGATACAATTTTAAGTGGTGAATGTGGTAATAATGTACAAACAGTAAAACAATTATCAGTGTTACAAGGAATTGTATTAGGTGTTTGTGCAGTACATAATGTAAAAATAGAATTTCTTATGCCTAGTAAATGGCGTAGTGATTTGGGTGTTTATGACGGTACTAGAGATGGAACCAAACGCCCAGTAATGAAATGGAAAACTATAGAAAAAGTCAATCATATTTTTGGGTTAGAATTGTTTTATGATTTAGATAAACCTAAAAGTGTAAAAAATGATGATGATATTGGAGATGCTATTGGAATAGCATGGTCACAGATTAAACCTACTGAAATAAATAAAGGATTTGGTAAGAAGCCAAATATAAATGCTAAGAAAGGTAGGTGTAAGCAATAATGGCAATGAATAGTAGTAACTTCCAAATACTTGTAAATGCGGTATTGGACGCAAAAAACATTCAAGCACAATTAGATAAGATAAGTCAAAAATACGCAACCATGAAAGCTGGTATTGATGTTGATACAAGCAAACTTAATGATGCGTTAAGTGGACTTAAAGGATTAAAAGTTGGATTTGATGATACCAGTACAAGCGCAGAAAAGACTTCTCAAAGTATTGGTGATATATTTGCTAAGGTATCTAAGTTTGGCGGTGTAACACTTGTTATTAACGAGTTAAGACAATCGTTAATGGACGGTGTAGATGCTGTTAGGGAATTAGATGCCGCTGTTACTGAATATAAGAAAGTGTCTGATTTAACAGACGAGGGAATGAAACAATACATAGAGGATGCAAGAGAAATGGGTCTTGAAGTAGGACGTACTGCAACAGAAGCAATGCAAGCGGCGGCTACTTTTAAGAAAATGGGCTATTCAGACCAAGATAGTTTACAGTTAGCAAAAATAAGTTCCATGTTTCAAAATGTAGCTGATACAGCAATAACGGCAGGAGAAAGTGCAAGTTTTGTAAACTCTCAGATGAAAGCGTTTAGTATGACTACAGAAAATGCTGAACATATTATTTCGGCTGTGAACGAAGTAGCCAATAACTTTGCTCTTGGAACAAATGATTTAGCACAAGCGTTACAAATTTCTGCATCTGGTATTGCTGTTTTAGGAAACAGTTTTGAAGATACTATAGGAATGATTACAGCAGGCTTGGAAGTTATGCCGGGGCAAGCCGCAAAAATTGGACGTTCTATTGTAAGTTTCGGAAATAATTTAGCAAAAACTGCTCAAACCGCCGGTGAACTTATATATAATGTACAAGGAGTTACTAAATCTTTAAGTCTTTTAGATAGTGCAACAGGTGAAACTAAGTCAACTATGCAAATTTTAAAAGACTTAAAATCAGACTGGGACGCTATGACAGATAGTGAACGTCAATCTATAGCTTTAGCAATAGGTTCTAAGACCCAGTTCTCCTCACTTTCAGCCATTCTTCAAAATCTTGATTCTGGTGTAGAAGCTTCTAAGACAGCATTGCAGTCCCAAGGTTCAGCACTTAAAGAAAATGCACGTTATCTTGATTCTATTCAAGGTAAAGTATCTCAGTTCACATCTGAATTAGAGAAGTTTTGGACAGAGGGTATTAGTTCTGATTCAGCAAAACGTCTTGTAGAATTTGGTACAAATGTCCTTAAACTAATAAATGATTTAGGTGGATTACCAACAGTATTAACCGCTATTGGTGGCGCTTTTATTACTCTTAAAGGCTATAATATAGGAAAAACAATTATTTCAACTACAGACAATATAGCAACTTCTATAGCTGATGTAATTGGTCTTATTGTAGATTTAAGGCAAAATGGTTTTACTTTAACAGAAATGATAACAGGGCTTATTTCAAGTTCTACTTTGTGGACGTTAGGTTTAGGTGCTGTTACTACTGCTATTACTCTTGCGGTTGCGGCTCATGCTAAATATGTTCAAGAAATGCAAAATTCTGGTAGAGAAACAAGTAATAACATAACAGAATTAGCAAAGCTTAAACAAAAGTATAATGAAATTTATACATCAGAAGAAGATGAAGAAACAAAAGCAAGTAAATTAGCTGAGATAAGGAGTACTTTAGCAAGTAAATATGGTATAGAAAAAGAAGCGTTAGATGAATTAAATGGTTCAAGAGAAAAAGGTAATGAATTACTTGCAGATGAAATAGTAAAAATAGGTGAAGAAGATTATGCCAAATATGGACAAGAAATAAATAAAGCTATTGAATATTTAACAAAAGATATTAAACCTATTAATTTTGGTACTTTACTTGATTTTTCTGGTATGGAAGATGATGTTGCTGTAAAATTTCAAGAAGTATTTAAAGATATTGGCACTTTCAAAAACGGAATGTTGGTATCTGTAAAAGGACTTCCAGAAGAGGTAAAAACAGCATTACAAACAATGCTTACTTATATGGAAAAGATACAGCAACCTACCATGAGAGAACAAGAGATAATTGATAATTTAAAAGCAAAACTTAAGAGTTTGTCTGATACTTATGAAGAAAATACTCAAAAAGTAGAACAACATGCTAATTCTTATATAGCTGTGCAAGATGCTTTTTCTACTTTTACACAAGGAGTATATGAAAACCAAGAAGCATTTGATGAAGCGTATAAAATTTATATTAATTCTTTACCACCATTAGAAAGTATTAGAAATGCCGCAGGGGAATTGGCAAATAGTTTATTCCCAGAATTTACATGTGCGGTTAAAGATAACTCAAATGCACAACAAGATTTTCAAGATGATAGTGAAAGTAGTACCAATGCTACAGAAGATTTAGAAAAAGCTATTAAAAGTCTTACATCAGAATTAAAAGGCGTTCAAGATGCTTATGATACTTTACATGAAGTAGCAGATGAATATAATAAAACAGGTAGTGTTACCATAGATACTATGGCAGATTTATTATCTTTAAACCCAGCATATCTTGAATCTTTACAAATGGTAAATGGTCAGTTAGTTGTTAATGATGAATCTTTAATGTCAATGGCACAAAGTTTTACTGAAACTGGAATTTCCGCAATTTCAAGTACACAAGGTTTAGATGTGTTTAGTGGAAGTGAACAAAATATTGGAACAAGTGCTGAAACGGCTAAACAAGGAACTGATGATTTAGGAAATTCTGTTACGCAAGTAGGAACAGCAAGTACACAAGCTAATTCTTATGTTGACACTTTTGGTAATACAATGATAACAGCAGGTAATAAAGGTGAACAAGGTGCAACAGGTTTGTTTAAATTTGCTTCTGGTTTGGTGGCTATATCAAACGCAAATGCAAATGTAACTGGTGGTGTAGGTGTAAAATCTTATTCAGAAGGATTTGACGCACAGGTTCAAGCCTATCAGAAACAACAGAATAATAAAATTTTAGAAGAATTAAAGAAAAATTTACAGTTTAAACCATCTACTTCTGGTGGCAAGTCTGGTAAAGGTGGCGGTGGCTCTAAGAAATCCTCAACCTCAGATGCAGAAAAGCAAGCGAAAGCAGACGCAAAGGCATACAAAGAAGCATTTGAAAAAGAACTTGCTGATTTAGATAAACAAAAGAATACTATGAAAGATAATGCTTCTACAGATAGTTGGTATTATTATCAACTCGAACAACTCACAAACAAATACTACAAAGATAAAGAGGGGTACGAGGAAGAATACAACAAGTACCATGAGAAAGCATTGGACGGTATGACAAAAGCCCATGATGATGCTTATAATGAACGGTACACCCTTTTAAAGCACCAACTTGCCATGGACGAAATTTCAGAGCGAGAATACTATGACGAACTTGAAGAATTAATGAAAGAGTTTTATGGTAACGAAGAAAAATATGGTGAAAAACGTTGGAAAATTGAGGAAGAGATTTATTCTGGAAGAAACAAACTTGAAGAAGAATCTACGAGAAAAGCTGAACAAGAAGCCGAAAAACGTAAAAAAGCACGTAAAGAGGAATGGGAAGAAGAAAAGGAATGGTATGAGGAACAACAATCTAATCTGGAAACAGCGTTTAATTATGTTGCTTCATTAGCACAGAAAGAGATTGATAAACTCAATGAACGTAAACAAGCTATTCAAGACCAGTATGATGCTGAAATTGACAAAATAAACGAGAAGAACGATGCAACAAATGACGAAATTGAACTACAAGAAAAATTAGATGCTTTAGCAAAAGCACAGCAAAAGAAAGTAAGAATATATAGAGAGGGACAAGGTTTTGTTTATGAAACAGACCAATCAGCTGTAGATGAAGCTAAAACTGCTCTTGCACAATATAAGAAAGAGCAAGACACCAAGAAAGAGATAAAACGCCTTGAAGATATTCGTGACGCTACAATTAATTCAGTTGAAGAACAGATAAAGTATTGGCAAAAGTATAAAGATGAATGGGGAAATGTTACAGATAATTATACAACTGAACAAAATAAACTTCTTGCTGAACAAGTATTAGGTATTAGTTTAGAGGGTGAAAATTGGGAGAAACGTCTTGGTAATCTTCAAGATTATGTAGATAGATATAATGAAATAATGAGTACACTTAAGACAAGATATAAAAGTTACGATGATGATGACGATGAAGAATTTGGTGACGAACTTGACTCAGAGGAACATTGGACTGATAAAGAACCCAGTTATTCTCACGGGTCTGGTGGCGATAATTGGTATGAAGATGATACTTCACATGGTCCGGGGGCTTATGCAAACGGTACAACAAAAGGTTATGGTTTATCCATGGTTGGTGAAAAAGGTCGAGAATTAAGAGTTCTTGGTTCAAGGTCTAATGAGGGTGACGGTATTATTCCTAATCATTTGACTGAAAATCTTATGCAACTTGGTAAATTCTCACCTACACAATGGTTAAACAGTATTGTAGGAAAAATGGGTGGACAGTCTGCACCTATTTATAACTACGCTTTTGAAAATCTTACATTGCCAAATGTTACTAACGCACAATCATTCATTGATGAACTTAAAAATTTGAAAAATAGAGCATTACAAATGGGTGGAAGGAGAGATTAATTTCTCTCCTTTTGCTATGTAAGTTACATAGAACTTTAATTAGAATTGAATAAGGAAGTGAGATTTTATGCCAGATATAGGACAGATTAAAGGTACAAATATAAAACGTGGCAATAGTGGACTTGACCCTAAGACTTTTGATGTAGTAAAAGAAATTTTAGATGCAACTACAATTATTGCCAGACAAGAAATAGCAAAAGATGGAAGAGATGTAACAAAAACAGCAAAAGTAGTATCTGTTAGTGGTGATGGTACGGCAACTATATTATTAAATGGCAGAACTTATTCAAAAGTGCCAAATTATAATGTGTCTAAAATTGTAAGTAATGATATTGTAAAAGTTACATTTCCACAAGGTCAAGCTAGTAATATGTATATTTCTGGTGGCGGTTCTCCAACTTCTACAGGCGGTGGTGGCGGGGGCAGTCAAGAAGATATACGTCAATTACAAACTGATGTTGCTAATTTACAGAACACTCAACAGCAACAGTCCGAACAGATTAATAATTTGATTGATAGCCAACTTACTGTAGGTGATACAGATACAGTAGATATGGAAATCAATAATCATGTTATTACTTCAAATGTGAAAGACGGTTCAATCACTAAAGCTAAATTAGCTGATAATGTTTTGAATGTTGTATTACCTAAGTTCTCTTTAAATACAACTACTGGACATTTGTGGGTAGACCAAGGGGTAGATGTGGAAATATTTGTAAACGAAAATAACCATGTTATAGCGGAGGTAAATATATAATGGCTCAAACTGATTTAGGAAAATGGATGATAACAAACGGTGGGAATTATAATCCAGAAACAACTTATGAACAATTAACCATTGTTCTTTATAATGATAGTATGTTTTTAACTTTAAAAACTGTTAAAGGAATTACGCCAGTAAACGATAATATCAATTATAGTCTTATGGCACAAGGTGCGGCAACTATTTTGTTGAGTGGTATTAATGCTACTGATACTTATGGTGTTTTAGGTGAAGTTGGAGCAACGGTATCTTCACAAGCGTTGGTTGATTATTTGGCTGATTCTGTTATAAATAAGTTGATTGCAAAAACTCAAATTGCAAATAATTTAACAACACAAGACAGTGATAAAGTGTTGAGTGCTTTACAAGGGTATAATTTAAAGCAGAGTATTGATAAAGTAAATAATAATTTAGGTCATTTTCAATATGCTCTTATAAATTCAAAACAGTCTCATACATTTAGTGTTAACACTACATGTTGGTTTGTACTTCATGGCTATACAGACCAAAATGGTTCTTTATTTGCAGGTGATGTCCGAGGGCGTTTATATACTTTATGTGGTATTGATTCGTCAGCAGTAGTATTAGTTTCTTTCAATGACAATAAATTGACTATAACAAATAATATTAATTGGGCAGAAGTTTTTATCGTTTTTGGATAATGATTAATAGAAAGTGTTTAGTTTAAAAGGTAGGTGAAATAAAATCCATGGTAACAAAACCAATATTATATTCAATAGACGCATTTGACGCAACGCAATCAGCAACGTTTACATTTTATTCAACTGGTGGTAACCAAGTTGTAAAAAACCAATTAATAATTCGTAATAACACTACAAATCAGATTGTGTATCAACAGTTTGTAGATTCGTTTAAATTTGAGCATACTGTTCCACCTAATACATTAACTAATGGTACGTATTATAACGCTTCTGTAATTACTTATGACGCACAAGGCGAAGCAAGTACTCCAAGTGACCCTATACAATTTTGGTGCTATACCCAACCTACGATAGAATTTACTAATTTGCCTGCAAATAATATTATCAATTCTTCAAGTTTTTTATTTGAGTTTACATATAATCAGATTGAAGGTGAATTATTAAATTATTACAATGTAATTTTGTATAATTCAAATCATGTTGAAATCAATAATAGTGGTGAGATTTATGGTGGACAAAGCCTTAAACCGCCAGTAAATCAAAGTTATTTATTAACTGGCTTAGACGATAAAGCAACATATTATATTGAAATCAAGGGATATACCATTTATGGAACTTATGTAACAACTAGTGAAGTATTAATTACTGTTACATATTCCAGTCCGTCTGTATTTGGCGTTCTTGGTTTAACCAATGACTGTACAAACGGTTATATCACTGGTGAAAGTATTATTAGTATTATTGAGGGTTCAAGTAATCCAGAAGAACCAACATATATACCTAATGTGGACGGTAAAGAAATTGACTTAAGACCAGACGGCTACTGGGTAAAATGGACAAGTGGTTTCCAGTTAAATGGAGATTTTACGGCTCAATGGTGGTTTAGAGATATGAATGTAGATACACCAATTTCATTTTTCACTAACTCACAAGGTCAAAAGATTACGTTTACTTATAGAAATGGATATTATAGGAATGAAACAGAACTTAAAGCCTATGTGGATATGACTGTGGATAGTGGTATTGTAGAAGATGTTTATTATAAATATAGTCAATATATTCCTTTACCACAAGTTACAGACTATCTTACTTTATGGGTGAGAAGAATAGGAAATATTTATAATATTTCTTTGATAAATTTAGGTAGTGTAATTCCTACAGCAACAAATTAATAATGATAACAACAAATAGAAAGTAGGTGAGAGGATAATATGTTTTCTTTCTTAGGTTACAACTTCGTACAAGACGGTAACAGCCTAGATATTGCACCTACCAGTGTAAATAATGTAACAACAGTCCAAGTCCAGAATGGTATTTTTGACCATTTTCACTTAACTAATAATGTGACGAATGATTATTCACCTATAAAGAATACAGAATGGGCTTATCTTGATATTATTGTTGCTAATTTTGATAATAATATTAATGGTGGCAACGTAGATTTCTTACTGCAATATTTGACTGCTATTAAAGTAAAGCGTAGAATTAAAGGTACATTTAATTGGGTTACTTTAAAGACGGTTACAGTAAAAGCGTTTGAGGACTTAAACTTTGCTTTTAATGATTATATTGCCGCTAATAACACCGATTATGAATATGCTTTAGTTCCTATACTGAACGGTGCTGAGGGTGACTATATTACCAATAGTATCACTTCTCAATTTAAAGGTGTATTCATTTGTGAAAAGGATAGTATATATAAATTCTACGCAGGGGTATCATATGGCACTGGTAAACGTGTTAAGAAAATAGGTGTATTCGAGCCTTATGGTAGTAAATATCCAATAATTGTTGCTAATGCTAAAACTAATTATTATAGTAATAGTATCAGCTTTACTGTTTTGCCTTTGGATTATGAAGAAAATAGAATAATGGATAGATATGAAATCAATAAATTAACAAAGGAAATACTAAATTATATCACAGATAATAAAGCGAAAATTATAAAGGACTGGAACGGAAATATTTTCTTAATTTATCCAAGTTCTGAGCCAAATATTACATATGATAATAACTGGGGTATGGGAAAGGTAGATATTTCTTTTGACTATGTCGAAGTTGGTGATGCAAACAACGAAAAAGACCTTATGGAATTTGGATTAGTAGAACCTGTAGTAAGTGGAGTTTCTACTAATGTAACGTAAGGGGGGTATAGATTATGCCATTAAACGTAACGCAAAATTTATACAATGTCGCAAAACAACGAATGAGAGAACGTCAAATAAAGATAAATTTGCTTAATTATGAGTATCAGACTGTAGATGAAATACAAGGTTATGTTATCAGCGGTAATATAAATTGTGATAGTAACAATGACCAAAGACGTTCTTGTAGTATTACTTTAGTATTGAAAGAAAATGCTGACTTTGAGATAAAATCTGGTGGAAGAATATGGTTGGATAGATATGTTCAGATTTACATAGGCGAATATAATATACTTGCAAAAGACTGGGAGTGGGTGAACTTAGGTATTTATCTTATTAATACCCCTACTTGGAATTATGACGCTTCGACTAATTCATTGTCATTTGAAGGGCTTGACCTTATGGCAAGATTGAATGGTACAAGAAATGGTTATATTTCAGATATGCCGACAACCATTCCACAAGGTAGTAACGTAAGAAATGCTATGATTAATGTACTGAAATTAGTTGGTATCACTAAATATGTGCTTGAAGAATTGCCATATGCTTTACCTTATGATATACAAGTAGACGTTGGTGATAGTGTTTATTCTTTACTTTCTCAATTAAGAGATGTAGATGCAACTATGGAAATCTTTTTTGATGTCAATGGAGTATTTAGGTATCAGAAGATTCCAAGTGGTCATAATGAACCGTCTTTATTGGATGACGATGTATGGGATAATATTGTAACATCAGAAAGTATTACGTCTGATTTTGAAAGCGTTAAAAATGTAGTAAGAGTATTTGGAAAATCAATCGACCCAACATATTACCCAAGTGCTATAACTCAGAGTGGAAATACTTATACTCTTACTATTGCAGATTATCCAACAAGTTTTGATGCAGATACAAGTTTTACTGTGGGTTGGACGGCAAATACAGCTGTTGCAAACCCTTATATTAAAGTGAATGATAATAGTGCATTACCTTTAGTGAATGAGGACGGAACAGCGGCAGTACTAGACCGTAACAACCAGTACTACGTTGCCAGATACCAGAATGGTAAGTTTATATACCTTGGTTATCAACAGATATACGGAGAAGCTAAAGACGATAACCCACAAAGTCCTTATTATGTGGGAAGTACAATAGGTGAAATAGCAATTCCTTTATCTGGGGGTGAATATGACAATATATATACTAATGATTTAGCAAGACAACGTGCCAAATATGAATTATATTTACGAACCAGAATGAATGACAGTGTGAGTTTGACTTGTGTTCCTATATGGTGGCTTGATGTAAATATAGTTGTTTCATACACACCTAAAGATTCTACAGTACCGAAACAGTATCTTGTAAAAAGTTTTAGTGCTGATATACAAGAAAGTGGTTCAATGAATATAAGTATGATTGCTTATTATCCAGAATATGAAAGTTTTTAAATAAATGGAAATATTTTAAAATAATTGTTGACATAGGGTGTAAAGTGTGGTAAGATATAATTAAGTTAAGAAAAGGAAATAAAAGACATATGTTCTCCTTATAAATTGTATACATTGTTGTTGGTATCCATGTTCGAAAAATCCACAACGTTCCTTTTCTTAACTTGTTATCATTATCATTTACTTGCCATAATGATAATGAAATTAATTCAGCTAAAATTGAACAAGCCTGTGATGGTGACGATTCAAGCTAACCTAGGCTTAGATAGGTAGTTAGTCACAAAAAGCTGAACCCTTTTATGTGCGAGAGATAAAAGGTGATTAGGTGACATAATGCTTGGGAAAAGAAGAACTGAGCATATTTTTCTCATTTTTTTAGTAAGCCTCCTGTAATACGTTTTTGGTAGCAAGAAAGAGTGTTTCTTAATAGATTCACTCTTTTTTGTTGCAATAAAATAAATAATAATAAATAATAATATTTAGATTACACAGAAAGGAAGTGTGATTGATTTATGAGTGAATTATATCCGTTTCTACCCTCAACTTCATTCCCTAACCAAATACAAACATTTACAACTTTTTTGGATATTTCTGCTTCTGACGCAAAATTAATTCAACAATATCAGATAGCAATCCAGTCTAATGATTATGAAACTGCACAAAATATATTTTCACAAATTCCAAGTGGAGACCAAAAGATTATCAATGCTCAAAAATTAAATACGATTATTAACACTTGTGAAGCATTGGAAAATTTTTATAAAACTGATGTGCAACCTTATGTAGAGGGTAAACAAATTGAATGGCAAAATATCATTAATTTATTTGGGTATAAGGGAACGTACAATCCTACTGTGACCTATTCTAAGAATAACTTTGTAACATATACTTATAATGGTGTAAATTTCGTGTATATTGCTGTTACTAATCCACCTTTGGGAACAGACCCTTCAAACGCAACTTATTGGCGAGTGCTTTCTGTTCGTGGCGAAAAAGGTGATTCTGGTGATGGATTGTCTTTTTTAGGTGAATGGGATAGTACGATTCATTATACCGCACAGAATGTGGTAACATATGGTAACTATGTATGGGCTTGTGTTGAAGCTAATAATAATCAACCACCTTTTGAGGGTTCACAATACTGGATTAATATTGGTTCTATCAAACCTAGAGAAATTCCAATACAAGAAGGAACGCCAAGCCTGCAAGAAACTGGTGATTTATGGTTTAGAATTGTGAATTAAGAAAGGGAAAAATATGGCGAGTTTTGAAATTAGACGTTGGCAAGACTTATCATTAAGTAATAGAAACTTAATGCAACAGTTTTCCCAATACTTTAGAGAGGGTTATTTTAGTCAAGCATTAGCATTAATTATGAATAATAATGATATTGATTCTGAGGCTGTTATGCCAATATGCTTTAATATGATACATACGGCTCTTGAATATTTACAGAATTTATATTACAATGCAGTAGAAGTTAAACTTGCGGAAGATGAACAATTATTCCAAACAATGCTTAATAATTACATAAATAAGAAAGAATATCAAGCAGACGTACAATATGAAATGTATAACTTTGCTGTTTATGATGAACAAGTTTACATGTGCTTAAAACAATCAACTGGAAATCTACCTACAGATACAGAATACTGGGTATTGATTGGACTAAAAGGCGAAGATGGTGCGACAAGTATTGATGTTCAATTAAAAGATGTTTGGGATAAAACAGTAAGTTATGTTATTAATGATGTTGTTACTTATGAAAATATAATGTATATTGCTTTAAAAGCGAATACAAATGTCCAACCAGATACTACGCCTAGTACTTGGCAAGTGTTTATGAAATTTCCAAGAGCAAAGGTTATTGTATCAGAAACAGAGCCAACTGACGAACAATTGGAAATTGGTGGTCAATGGTGGAAAATTTTATCTATTGAAGTTTAGTAAAGAAAGTTGGTGAAAATATGGCAAGTTATAATATAGAAATGAATGTAAAAACTGATACTGGGTATGACCAATTATATCCTCAGACAAAAATAGGAAATGTAGAAAATGGTGCTTCTAAATCCGTAAGTGTGCAAGTAAATGCTCCTAGTGTAGATTGGCAAGGTGATAACGCACCATATACATTAACTTTAACAGCAAATGGTGTTACAGCCGATAATAATATTGAAGTTGGTTTAGCTTCAAATGCAACCTTAGACCAAATTAAACTATCCATGAAATGTATCATTCAGTGTACAGCACAAGCAGAAAATCAGATTACCCTTACAGCTTATAAAAATAAACCAACGGAAGATTTGCCTATTCAAGTATTGGTTATTGGATAAGATTTATTAACGAAAAGAGGTGATTTTATGTCAACTATAAATAGATTTCCTACAGGTGGTGGTAGTTCTGATATTGCAACCGCTGAACCAAATAATGTATTAAAAGGATATACATTCGTAGGAAAAGATAGTGATGATATACAGACTGGCACATTGGAATTGACAGGAAATGCTATAGAAAGTCATGTTATCAAAGGTGCTACATTTTATAATACGGACGCTAAAACTAAAGTTATTGGCATAATGGAAGTTGGCAATGTAAGTAGTTTAAATTTAGCTGTTTCTAGCGGTAGAAATATTACTGTTACATGGTCTAATCCTACACAAACTACTGGCAGACCTTATAGTGGTGTGTATGTTAAGTATAGTACAAGTGGGAATCCCGGAACTGGGGGTACTCAGATTTATAAAGGTACTGGAAATAATACTACAAGTGGTGGTAGAAGTAGTGTTACTTTGGGATTTCCTAATCTTGGCACAAGATATTATATTAGTGTGTATAGTTATTGTGTTACAAGTAATGGAGAATTGATAGGAACGCCAATACAAGGTAATATTGTAAGTGGAAGTACACATACTCAAACGATTACGAGTAGTAGAAACGTCACTGTTCCAAGTGGATATAGTAAGTGTGATATATTCTGTGTTGGTGGTGGCGGCGGTGGGGGTGGTGGAGATAAAAACGATAATAATGCCGCCGGAAGTTCTGGTGGCGGTGGTGGTTATACAAAAACTGCTCTTAATATAAGTGTGTCAAGCGGTCAAACATTAAATTGTGTAATTGGTGGTGGTGGTTGGGGTACTTCTTCTATTTCTGCTGGCAGTCAAGGCGGCACCACTTATGTGAATAGAAATGGAAGTACATTATGCACAGCAAATGGCGGTAGTGGCGGTGGTTATTCTTCAAATGGTGACGGTGGTTCTGGTGGTGGTGGTATAAACAATGGTAGGGGTGGTAGCAACGGTGCCAATGGTGCGGATTCTCCCGGATATTCAACTGGTACTTGGGGGCATGGTCAAGGTAGTACAACTAGACCTTTTGGTGAAAGTTCTGGAACTGCTTATTCTGGCGGTGGTGGAGGCGGTGGTCGAGCAACACGGAGTTATCCAGGAGCGGTAAATAACGGTGGTTCTGGTGGCTCGTACGGTGGTGGCGGTGGTGGTAACGGCGCTAGACGAACAGGTGGCTCTAGTTCTGAACCTGTATATCAAAGTGCTAGTAATGGAGCAAGTGGCACTTCTAACTCTGGTGGTGGTGGAGGTGGCGGAGGTGGAAATTTTTATAATTCACAAACTTCTGGTGGTAACGGTGGTTCTGGTATTATCCTTATCCGTTTTAAGTAAAGAAAGGAGTATCATATGGCTATAATTAATAATTTTATATCTGGTGGCGTAGATACTTCTGAACTTACAGCAACTAAATCAGAAGTTATGAAAGGTTATATTTTTCTTGGTTTAGGTTCTGATGATGAACAGACTGGAACTCTTGAATTAACTGGTAACGCCAACGTAAATCAAGTATTAAGTAACGAAACTTTTTATACTACCAATCCACAAACTCAACAAACTGGTACATTAACAGTAAACAGTATTTTCGCTTATTAATATAGAATGAAAGGAAGAAAAATGATATGATTGTACATCAAGTTTTTGCTATTGTACATGAGGAAACTGTACAAAATATTATTGTATGTGATAATTATGAACTTGCCAATCAGATTGCAAGGGGTACTTATGGTAATGAAGCTATCGCAGTAGATTGTTTACAATATCGTTGCTTTAAAGATTGTAAATATAAAGACGGTAAGTTTTATGATTTAGAAGATAAAGAAATTCCTTATGTTCCAACACAAGAACAGCAAGTAGCAACTTTACAACAAATGAATAAAATTCTTTATAAAACAGCTAAATTATCTGCACAGAATTTTACAGATGAACAAGCGGTAGAAGTTCCAGAACTCTATCCAACATGGACAGAGGGTGTTGAATATAAAGAGGGAGATAGGGTTACAAATGAGTACGGTGAGTTATATAAGGCTACAGTAACTCATGTGGCTAGTTCTTCGGATAAAAAGGAAATTGGCGAGGAAACGGCTGTTACCGATTCATGTGAGAACAAATGTGAAAATCAAGATGAAGGAATCGCACTAATGAGTTTAGATTATAGTGCTTATGATGAAGAACCAACACTTCCGACAACAAGTAAGTGGATAAAATTATTAAAAAAATAATTCAAAAACTGCTTGACAAATAAGATAGTAGGTGGTAATATGAATAAGGAATGATTCATAGAACGTAGAACAGACTTACTGTTGAATATATATTAAAAAAGAAGCTATAGGAATTGTTTCAATAAATTATGTATTTCCGTATATTAAACCTTAAAGGAGGTAATTATTATGTCAGTAGCAACTGGAAAACACGCAGACCATAGAACCAAGGAACAGATGGCAAATGATTTAGCACAGACTAAAAGACCAAAGGGCGCACAGGATACAACCTATGTAACAACTGGACCTGCAACTGGTAAGACAGACGAACGTGCTAAAAAGTAATTGAATATTTACTTTAGAGAGAGGACTAACAATCCTCTCTTTTTTCATGCTTACATATATTTAATCCTGTTTCTGAAAGGAGATTGTGAATGAAAACAGTCAATAAAATTGGTGGTGTTAATGGATTATCATATACAGAATTTTATGGTAATTCAACTGATATTAAACCTACTGATGATACAATCCCTAATGGCAGTGTGTTTTATGAAATAGACCATAATATGCAAGAATACCGTTGGGATAAAGAAAATTCCATATGGCGAAAAATTAGTTCTGTTACTTCTGTTACAACGGGTGGTGGAACGCCTACTACTGGTGAATACTTGCCGTTATCTGGCGGTACTATGCAAGGTGCTATAGATATGTCTGGTTATCAAGTTGAAAACGCAAGTGAATTGACATTAGGCGAAACTGGTTATGTTGGTATCATTCCTCACGAAACTACAAGTGAAACTGACAGCGGAACTACTGTTGAATTATCTAATCCTAAGACAAAGAAAAATATTAAACTTAGAGGAATTGATACACCAGTAAATGATAACGATACCGTGAATAAGAAATATGCTGATGATATAAAAAATTATGGAATTGAGCATAATCCAGTTTTGGACAGTGGACAAGAGGAATTTGTTTTAGGTCAAAACGACTTGGCTTATGTATTTAAAAACTCTATGGTAATGGATAGTGGGGATAGATTTTATTTTGCTGACCCAGTATCATTAACAGACGGTAGATTAGTTCCTTTTATAACTTCTGCCATGACTGGTGAGGAATATCATTTACTGGTTGGTACTTATCCTAAAGGTGTCCAAGACGGAACACTTGCATCAGTTCAAATTGATGGCATTGCTGAACCTACTGGTGATAATATGGCTGTCAATAAGAAATATGTTGATGATATTGTAAATTCTGTTACAGAAAATCAAGTAACCATTCAGAAAGCAGATAACGTTAATATGTGTATTAATCTTACTGTAAATGGTGATGAAGCAAGTGGCATATTGGATTTAACAGATAAAAACGGTAATCCAGTTATTGTTAGAGGTGTAGATACCCCTATTCAAGATACTGATGCTGTTAATAAAAAATATTTTGAAACTCATTTACCCACTGATTTTACTCCTACTAAAGATTTAGATATGAAACAGTATAAATTAATCAATACTTCTGCTGTAGAGATTTATGGCGGAATTAATGACAGTGCAAATAACACATATTTTATCAGAGAAACTTCACAAGCTTCTATTAATACTGATACAGAAATTCCAGAATATGTAAAAGTTATTACTGGCGTTCATACCGGCGATACAAACCAAGATGTAATTTTAAGAGGTATTAGGGCAGGACAACAGAAAAATGACGCAGTAAATTATAACCAGTTCAAAACATTAGCGGATTCCTTTGAAAGATGCCAACACGATGTTGAAAGTTTAAATGCTTGGAAAATGACTTTTGACGAAAATCAAGTCACAAATACTGTAAATTCTATTATTAAATATACAGATGTTGCTTATGAATTGACAATCGCAAGTGGTGAGGAACAATGGTATAGTTACGATTTAGCAATGCAAAGTGGTTATACTCCAATATCTGCTACTTTGGTTATTGATGATACTAACCCATTTGTAGGTCATTGTTCTTTGGATATTACACCAGATGGTACTTACAATGCTTTAATTTATCTTAAATCCCAAGGCGATGATAAGACTTGCAACTGTAAAGTAAGACTTGTGTGGATAAAGAATCAGTAAAAAATATAAGTATATCTATTGACTTTTAGAAAACTATGTGTTATTATCATAAGTAGAAACATATATTTTTCTAAATTTGTATGAAAGGAAAATGGAATAATGGCTAATAAAACAGCAAAAGGCTTAGTGGAATTTGCCAAAAGTAAAATAGGCGTTCATTATGTTTATGGTGCTAAAGGTGAGATTCTTACTAAGACTAAGATTTATTCATGGGCTAGGCAATATCCAAATATTTACACACAAGCTTATATTAATAAGGCTTTACAATGGGTGGGTGAAGAAGCTGTAGACTGTTCTGGATTGATTTCATGGTATACTGGTATCATTCGTGGTTCTGGTCAGTTTGAACAGACTGGTATCAGCAAAATCCCACCGTCTAAATTAACAGATGATAAATTGGGTTATGCAGTGTGGAAACAAGGTCATATCGGCATTGTACTTAACCATAACTATGTGATTGAAGCAAAGGGTATCAATTATGGAGTTATTTTGAGCAACTTAAATTCAACACCGTGGAAAAAGGCATTTAAGATTAAAGATATTATCTATAATGACACCGTTGCTGATGCTGAATATAAAAATGGTTTCTTTAAGGTAAATGGTTCATGGAGATATTACAGAAATGGAATTATTGTAGTAAACTCATGGGTGAATGATAATAACCGTTGGTACGTTATGGACGGTGAGGGAAAATTAATCACAAACCAATGGTTTTATGAAAACGGAAAGTACTACTATTTGTCTGGCGATGGTGGTATGATTTCTAATCAGTGGCTTGAATATAAAGATAATTGGTATTATTTTGACGGAGCAGGAGTTTGCTTAACTAATACTTGGTATAAGTATCACGATAAATGGTATTATTTAGACGATACTGGTGCTATGAGAAAAGGATTGCTAGAAGATAATGGTAGATGGTATTATCTTGATGAAAACGGTGCTATGGTATCAGACGTTAATATTAAGTTTAGTGCAAGTGATGATGGAAGTCTTAAATTTAGTGGACTTACTAATAAGGAAGATTAAAACTGAAAGGACAAAAATATGGGAAATATTGGTTTGGTTTCTATGTTATCGGCATTTGCTACCATAAGTCTTATAGTAGCTTTTATTATAGGAATTACCATATTTATAATTGGTACTTTATTTGAGAAAAAAATAAAAGAAAATAAACATAATTCTAAAATTATTGTTATGCTTACAAAATTTGTTACTTTCTTGACGATAAGTGCTACTATATTAGAAATTATAACAGTTTATATTAAATAAAACAAAAAGGAGAAAAATTATGTATGATTATACAGACAAAGAATTAAAACGAGTGTTAAGCAATTTAAAACATTATAGAGAAGCTAATGAAGAAAATGGTATTGTAACTGTACCTTTGTTCATAATAGACGATACAATATCTATTATAAATGAACATTTAGCTTTGCATACTACGCTTCTTACTGAGTAAATAGGAATTATATTAGAAATACTTGCTTTAGTACTAATATTTATTTAAAATATTATAAAGGAAAAGAATAGGAGGAAATTGCATTGATTTATTTTTTAAGTGCATTATTTATATTTATAATTTTATTGTTTGTTTTTAGTGTTTTAGG
>ERZ772900.554-NODE-554-length-39144-cov-21.274476_pt1 | contig 39144 bp, 46 predicted proteins | sample MGYA00512124_ERZ772900 | MGnify/ENA primary metagenome ERZ772900 (study PRJEB29015, sample SAMEA2737716) | human gut metagenome | biome: human gut; feature: human-associated habitat; material: faeces | place: China | collected 2012 ... | reverse complement strand
TCCTCAGGCAGTAAATGTGTTGCTTTCTCTAAATGTGGTCTACTTGCAAACTGCAAGCCTGAATTGTCAAAATGCTCTGAACCAGGGACAAAAGTGTCCTTAGGTTCCTCTGGTTCCTCAACTGACTTCTCAGCTGGCTCTTCTGTAAACTCTTCTGTATACCCATCAGCTGACTTCTCAGCTGGCTCTTCCGTAGGCTCTTCAGCTGGCTCTTCAGTTGACTCTTCTGCCGGTTCTTCTACAGGCTCATTTGCAGTATCTTCTTTTCCAATTGGTTCCAAATCTTCAGAAACCTGCTCTGGCTCTTCCTTCGGTACATCAGGCTTTTCCTCTTTAACTGCCTGCATACCAATTGCAGTCGCATCTGAATCTGGCATTATCTCTTTAGTTGCTTTAAAAAGCATATCCTGATAGTTGTTTTCGTTGACAGATGGATCCGCAAATAGATCATCAATACTAGGTGTTTCTATGCCCTGAACATCAGCACCAATAAACTGCATACCGCTGGTTGTATCATCCTTCTTAACCTCAGCCACAGATTCCTGCACAAGTTTCTTTCGCATACGTGTACTCTTAATTGGTTCTTCGGAATCCATCTTAATTTCTGGTTTCTTCTCAGTAGAAGTAACCTCGCTACTTTTATGAACTTCTTCAGCTGCAGCTTCTTCCTTGATGAAATCGTCACCAGTATCTGAGAGAGCTTTATCGAATGATTTTAAAAGCTCTTTATCAGCTAGTGTGGTATCCATAGACTGCAATAACTCATCATCTGTTAATTCTGCAGAATCATTCTTTTTTTGCTTTAAGTCTTCCTTACTTGGTTTATTTGCTTTTTGTGCCGGTTTCTTGATAGATTTCTTTTTTGAGCCTTTAATTCCATGCTGTTTTGTGCTATTCTGCTTCTTCTTAGTATCAAAATCATCTTCATGATCTGGTGTGCCTTTTTTCTTTTTAGGCCAAAATAAAATTGCAAGAACTGCAACAACTACAATTGCGATAAAAATAATATAATCCATTTTTAAATATAGGAATAATCCTATCTCCTTTCACTTATTTAGATTGAACAAGATAAAGAACAGCTAAAAGCCGACCAGTTATCTCTGCAGCCACTTCCGCTGTAGTGCAAACGGCCGATAATGATGTTACTAATTTATCCTTCGTGACAAAAGCAATAATGCCAGATGAGTGACTATTGTACTCATTACACTTTGTAATGAAATCCATTGCAATATTGCAAAATTTAATAACCCTAAATGTTAACAAATCAGCTGCATCAGCCTTAGACACAGACACTGTAATAGTTTCTGCGTCAATTGTTTCATTGAAAATAACTGTTTTAAAGCCTTCTGCATCTTTCACAATTGTATCTGGTTTAGCAAGTAACTGTAAGAAATAATCATTTTGCATTATTTGAATCCTCCTGATCTTTAAAGAAATCATCTAACTCTTGCACAACCTTATTATCAGGATCATCTGGAAGATCACGTTTATCGCAATTCAATACTCTGTCAGCGTTTGGATCTCCACCCATAAGATAGGTGACTTTTCTGCCAAGTGTACTTTTCTTGACATCATTGAGTTTGGCTGTTGCTGAATCCTGTATGTTGTCTAATGTTTCTGTTAGACTATCGGCAGTTTCGGTTACTTTTTCTTTAAATGTACTAAATGCTCGTTTAATATTCATCTGATTACTCTCCCTGCATTTCGCTAAATCCTTCATACAGGATAAGGGCATCAAAATAAGCAGATGTTGTAAATGACTTACAAAAAAGAATTGTACCATTCACGCTCTCACCATCTCCATTAAGGAAAGATGTAACTTTTGAGTTGAGCCACACATTTAAGTTCTGATCATACTCGTATGACTGTATTAAATACATGTGATCATCAATAAGCGAAAGTACAGTCTTTCGAGAAGGTTTAATATCTGCATCAACTTTTTTGTACTGTATCTGTGAAATTTTTCTCATAAAATCCTCCTAACATAACCCTAAATAAGCTGCATACCCTATGCAAACGAGATAAGATGCCATTCGAGTATACAATGCAGCTAATCCATTAGCCTTACATAAATTAAAGCACCAGCGATTAGGCATAGGGTAAAGAAGCTGCTCACCTTTCTTATTAACAGTATCAATAAGAAGATGTGAAGCATAACCAATGCAGAAAGCTAGAGCCAGGTTTTTGAAAATTAAGTAAGCACTAAAGGATGCTATAAGTAACGCCAGCACAGAATGTGTAAAACCTCTATGCGGCTGTGTACCTCCAAAAATACTAAACCCGATTAAAATAGCTAAGCCAAGCAAATTAACAGCTATTCCGGAACCATCAATACTCTCAATGACCGTACTTCCTGTTAAAGCTGCTTGACCTACAAAAAAACATACGATACAAATAAAAGCTGCAGTTATTTTATGTATAATTGGTGCAACTTTTCCTCCAGTATCAATATCTGGAAGAATACCTGCAAATGCCCCAACTGCAGCTGTTGCAATCAAAGTTGTTGGCTCTGCTGGCCGAATCACAACTAAAGCTGTGGCAGCTCCTAGAGCTGCATGAGTCTGTCCATCCATTTAAACCTCCTGTGTAATACAATTTATTTTTGCAAGAGCAAGTAAAGTGTCATGTATGTTCTGAGTATTAAACTCAAGTCCTGACTCAAACAAATGTGCAATTGTAGCATTTGTTAAGTCTAATGCAAAATGCTTATTGTATGATCCAGCAACCCAGTACACTTTACAAAAATAAGAAAAAGGAATTGCCTTATTATTAAAAGCCTTATAATAATCAAACAATTTTGATATCTCAGACTCTTTAGTGGTATGCGTTACAGGAACTTCCTTGATTACTTCCTTGACCACTTCTTTAACTACAGGTACCTCTTTAACAACCTCTTTAACAACCGGAACTTTCACATACACAAATACAGGCTCAACACTTTTATGTGTTTCAGGAACACCGGCTTCATCCGCACTTGAAGTAATTGCATTTATTTTTGACACTGCTAAATCACAGGATTTAGCCGACACCAAATTATGAGTTGCTTCCGGCTCATTATCCTGCAATGGTCCTTCGCTCTCTAACTTTCTTGCCAGCTTGAAGCAAGCAATAGCTGTTTTTAAACTGCACTTGAGCAATTTAGCTAATTTACCAATAATTGTGTGTGAATCCGTATCATGAGATTTCTGCACTGGAATATTTTCCCAAGCAAGTAATCTCTCCTGATCATACCAATCCGGAGTAGTCTCTTCTGGCTCTGCAACTTTCGGTTTTTCAAGATGCACATAAACATTACTAAGTGGCTCAGATTTACTAGACTGATTAGTGATTTTTGCATCTCTTGTTACCTTAAAATCCTTAGATGCAATTGGTTTACTTCCATCAGCGCTAAGAGTAATACTCGCTGGCAGAACATCAGCAGCGCTCTTATACCCAATAGGGGTTACATTATCTGAAGTTGCACGTTCTAATGTTCTTGCTACCTTTGCTGACTTAATGCAGGCATTAGCTGTTTTCAAATCGCAACCAAGAATACTTGCTATCTTTGGCATACTGACGCCACTACAGAAAAGCTCTAATGCATCTCTCTGTCGTCCTGAAAAGAAATCTTTGTTAGGATCAAACCCTGTGGCAGCAACTCTCCCCTGAAATCGTTTAATTTCATCCGTATCAGGTTTTGCATTTGACATTTTAGTAAAACATCCCTTACACAGCTCTCCAGCCATATCTTTCTCGACTAACTTTCCACAGCATTTACATTTTCTCTCAGCATGCTCTTTCCAATATTCACGCCATTCATCATTTGTAGCCCACATAATATTTGCTGGATCTAAACCATGTGAAGCATCCTTTATAAAAGCAAGGGGCTTTTGCTCGCCATTTGGAACAAAAGCCTCTGCATATGCCTGAGTTAAACTGTAATACTTCTTTTCAGCACTGTTGTAAAATTTCCCAGGCCCCTTTTTATCAGCTTTCACTGTTACCTCTCTAAAACCGTTCTTTCCGGCTTTAAAAACTCTTGCATCAGGCGTAATAAAAACACCTGATAAACTACACTGTCGTGCATCCTTTGGCAATTCCGTAATCATAATAATCCTCCTTAAACTCAAAAAGAGGACAGAGCTATTACACTCTGTCCTCTTGACTTAATTTCATATAAATTTAATATATTCATGCTTTTGGTTCTGAATTTACTGTAATTACAGTAATGATTAACAATCTGTAGGCTATAACTGCTTAAAGAACAGACATACTATCATTTCTAAATTCGACATAATCATTTTCTAAGTCTAAACAATTCAGATTTCTGTCATACCATTCACTCTCTTTAAGAGAGGAACATTCACTATATGCTGCTTTTACCTGACCCTCTGTAACCACCGGAGATTCATTGCTTCGATAAAGCCGCAATGCCGTTACTGCAAATAGAAAACTGATTGTAATCATAAGAATCCCAAATGGTGCTAATATTACCGTAGGTATAAGAGCCAGTCCAACAATTAGCGTGATAACTGCACACGCTATCAATATAATAACTTCGGTACTCATATGTATCACCTTTCTGTAATAAAAAGAAGACGAAGCTTTATACTCCGTCTTCTTTACAAGTTGTATTTATTTTGTAGATAAGCTGGATGCTGGCAAGCATAAATATACATATTGTCAATCTTTCCGGCATCCGCATAATCTATGATTGATGCAAATCAATCATTTATAACTGCAATGGCTTTGGATCGCGATTCAAACTTTCCTGCATTTGCATAAAAGCATCATCGATGCTCTTATAAATATCATGTGCATTGTGTATAGCCTTAACCGTAGTTCTTACACCACTTCCATAGCGACTTCCAGTTTCCCAATTCGTAATAGTATCAGCCATGTTATTTAATTCAGCAGACTTATCAAATTTAAAAGTTGTAGTGTCAAGTAATTCTGCCAAATATCTAATATCATGTGTCTTTTTGTAGCTAACGCCATGCTCTGATAGAATAAATTTTAAAATAAACTCAATAGCCTGCTGTGTATCAAAACAGGCTGAGTCTAAAAATGCATCATCATCAGCAACATGCTGCAAAGAAAGAGAGGCTTTCCAAATTGAAACCTTAGATCTATCATACAATGTGCTCATAAACAATTATCCCCCTATTTAAGACATCATCTTTAACAACAGTATCATCTAAATCCTGATAATTTATAACGTCAGCGTTACCTTCTGTAATTGAAGAAATAAGACTGCGTAATTTACATGTAAAAGGTTTAAGAATACCATCCTCTGTGTAACAATCTTCTGTCCAATCAATACAAAGATCAAGGTCACTGAAAGGATGGCAGTCGTATCTAACGCTGCTACCAAAAACAATTATTGACTTGACATATGAGTCTGCTTTAGCGTTATCTACTATACTTTTTACAATTTTTTGTTTTAATGGATGTATTTTTTGAACATTCATAAAAGAATCTAATGGAACGACTGGGTTGAAATTCCAATCTTTAGATTTTCGCTTTTCTAAATATTCGTCTGTTGTCATTATAATTCCTCCAAAATACTACCTTTAACTATCTAAAACTGCAATGGCTTTGGTTCATCAGATTCATCATTATTTTCAGTCAAATATAATACAAGACGTTTTTCTAGCTCCTTGTAAATTTCGAGAGCATCAGTTAATTGTGAAATTGTTGCCGCAAAAGAATCTTTGTATTCAGCGCTAGACTCCCAATAGGTCAAAGTATCAGCCATCATGCGAAGATCTTTATACTCAGACCACCCAGCGTTAATGTACTCACCATACAGTTTCGAAATAGAGTGTTCATAAGAATAACGAAATCCATTCAACTCAATAGAACATTTAATCACTTTCTCAATAGCTTGCTGAATATGATAGCAACAAATATCCAGATATAGCTCATCATTCACTTTTTGCATACAAATAACAGTATCATAGTCTTTTCTGGCTTTCTCTAATAAAAGGCACATTATGAAACCTCCTTGATTTTCTATATGTCTTTTCGGCATTTCTTCCGATACATTTCCTACACTACAGGCAAAATATTCATCTGTTCAAAAACGGATCTGAAATAAAAACTTTCCACATAATCTCTCCAATTATAGCCTAACAGTGCAGTAACTATTGTGAAACTGTTCACTCCTATTTTAGCATATTGCAAATGAAAAGAAAACAATTTCGCTAAAGACAATGAATTAAATTAGCTGTCAGCCGTTAAACTGAACAACCTAAAATCTGCACGCGTTGCATCCTAATGATGCCTCGCTAAATTTGGCATCGCAATGCCAAGATTTTTTGACAATTCGTAAGCACACAGTACTGGAATTCGCTTACTGCCAGTTTCCCAGTCATTAACGGTGTCTAAAGACACCTGACAAATGCCGCTAATCTGTTCTGATGTTCTTCCATACAATTTACAAATTGCCAATAAATCTTTACTAAGATGTGAGTAATCCGGTGCGTACTCAATCCGTGTCGAAGTCATAGCATTTAAACCTCCTAGTTTTCTGGACAATGCGCTATGACTTAATTTTGCACTCATGATGCAAGCTGGAGAACAGCTCCAGCATCTGTTAAAATTAACAGTGGCTCATCACCGTAAACATGTTCTGCTAATGGAACAGTTAACTGTGTTTTATTCTCATTAGACATAGTTAACTGCAGTGTGGTTTTATTACTTCTAACATGTATAATACTGCAATCTGAAAAATTATCTGAAACAATACCCTGTTCGCAGTAACCTTTAAGATTACGCAACCAGGCACTATCTGCTTTATGCAACGTCATAAAAATATTACTATCGTATTTAGAAAAAGCATCTAAAATCTCAAAATAATCATGAGATGATATCATCTCAAAAAGCAGATGTTCAAAAGCTAATCGCTGTATAAAGTATGGCCTATACCCTGAAGCAAGAATGCAACCAACTGTCAATAAAAGTGAACCAATTGACAAAAGGTAAGATGCTAAATAAGCATAAACTAATGTCATACTTTCGAACTGATTAAGCAATGGGCGTAATACACGCATTGTGCAGAATGAGACACATGTCAATACTAGCAGGATGCCAGAATCACCACGCAGAAAATTCTTATAATACTGAAAACATGTTTCTGATTTGAGCCGCTTAATATGCTCAATGTCCTTTGTAAAATCTCTTTTGTTTCTCTGATCAATAAATTTCATAGCAATACCACCCTTTCTGTAATAAACAAATATAATGTTTTATAGCAGGAAGGGTAGCCAACCAATGGTTTCAATTTTCTTAAAATCTGAGTAACTTAGCAGCAATTGCATCGTACTCTTTCTTTGTTTTGGGATGTAAAACAAATGGTATCACAGAATCACAAGTATAAATAATTAATGCTGACTTCAACATCTTATACTCTTGTAGTTTCTGTAGATTTATAATGTTCACTTGATTCTTTGTCCTAAAATAAATGGTGCTGAAAGAAATTCTTAAATTACACGAAATAATGTCAGAATTTTTAAAATCAGTATCTACTTTATTCAATGGCAAAGAACTGGAAATTAAGTAGCGAACTAAGCCTGTACTTGAACGAAAAATCTTTGGAAATAATTTATAAATACAAAAACAAAATACAAGAATACAAACGAGTGAAATAGTTAAAATAATAAATTGATCTGGCAATACATTTAAAAAAGTAGCATAAATCACATAAGCACAAAATGCTGTTAAGCCAAGTAATACAATTATAGTGACTATACACCAATTATTAATGCCAAATACAAAATGTCTCCAAATATACATGCGATGTATACTAAATGATCTTGAGTACTTAGCGTAAGGATCCTGCTTTGATTTCAACGCACACATAAATTTATGTGTGCGTTTGTATGAAGAGTCATCAATCGTAATAAGACTGATAACAAAATTAAAAATGACGAATAGAATTCCAGCACTTACAAATACAATAGTTGCAACATGAAGCCACTGTTCCCTTGCTGAATTAACATAACAATACTGATAAATAGCATAAAAATAAATGCCCGCTAATACAAATAAAACTTCTGAAATATCAGCAAGTTTTGTAAGATAAAATTCTTTCCTCATATAACTCCTTTATGCAAGTTCCAAACCATCGGAAGTATATTTCATTAATGAATAGCTTAATACTTCCTGGAATATCACCTGTGTATCATTTACTTCTTTTATCATATTAAGAAGGCTATTGCGTGCCTCCTCATATGCTTTTCCATTTGATTTCTCATAAGCTTGCATCGGTAAAACTAAAATTTCGTGTATACTACTTGGTAAAATCCAATAATCACCGAAGCGTTTGTGTATATCATTCAAATAATCGTTGTCAAGCAACACGGCTGCGCCATCCATATTAGAATTATTTGTAACGACATATAGTTGAGCATCATCTGGTATAATAGGACAATCTTTAGCATACTGAGCCAGAACATCCTTCATTGAAATAATCTGCCACTCTTGCTTTACTGAAACACGAGATTTCAAAGCTTTCCAATCAGGTAAGCCCCAGCTTTTAAGTAAAGAAGAGGATATCGCTACTGACAATGTTGCATCTTTCCTAGCAAGCTTATAGACAACTTGCATATTCATGTCAAATAAATTCTCTGAAATTGGTATGCTGAACTCACGTCTTCTGAGTCTGAATTGCAGGTTTTCTGGTATACCGTTTGAAAGATGTCCAATAATCTCATCAGCACCAAGGTTATCACTGTTGCCACTTTCCAATATCTGCTTTATCTTGTCGGCTGAAAGATTATCATGGTACCCTACTTGTAACTTAATTGTCGGTACCGGTTTTTTAGATTTTTTGGCATACTCTAAAGTTGCAACATCAAGAAAAATCATACCTTGATCAACTACCAAGCCTGCTTCTGTTAACTCCTTTGAATACATTTCAATTGTTTTGTACATTTTTAATTTATCCTCCATTCTGCCTTTATTGGCAAAAAAGAAAATAAAAGAAAAGAAATGCTTAGCTGTTACACTAAGCATTTCTGAAAATTAATGAGATCCACTAGAATCATAAGCATCCTTTGCAGATGGTGCTTTTCCAGTTGATGGAGCATCTGAACCGCCTGCAAAGTCATAAACAAGTACATCACCAGTATCAAGAGGAATCACTTCTCCTGTAGTGGTCATCTTTGAAGTAACACAGTTTTCATTAGAAAACTGATTACAACCTCCTTTTACATACTTTGTTTCCTTATCAGTCTTTATTGGATATCTCTGTTCGACACTGTATCTTAGCGTCTGATGTGTATCAGATGAAATTTCTGGATTAAAGTTTATGACCAGATGTCCACCTTTCAACCAACACTCCTCAGACCCCTCAAAACCATTTTTTATCTGGCTCTTTACAGTATCCCATGATTTTTGTGTAACATAAACATCGGAAGGCAAATAGTACTCGCCATACCATGTCTGCACACTCTTTGCTACCTGATCCTTTGACAGTTCACTAGTCAATGTCTCATAATCTGTGCCAACATAAGCCTGTGGATTGTCCGAAACTGCCTGCAGAATATTATACATCTTTGAGTTGAACTCAAACTTCTTGTCTGACTCTAATGAAAGAGGCTGCCCAAGATGAGCAGATTGATGCGTATTACCATTGATTATACGCATTGCTGAAGTAAGATTTGTTTCCTCAAAAGTGTACTGTTTCTGCTTTTTCCCAACATTAGACGTATGCAATGTATCATTCGTAAAGTCACGAAGACTCTTGCTTACATCCCACTCATCATCAGCAAGACACAGCGATTTTGTATTTAACTTATCCTGTTTACTGCCAACTTTAATAAGTGTTTGTCTGGTATTATTAACAGTCTCGCTGTAGTACACATTAACTTGAGCACGAGTATTGATATTTGAGCTAAATGAACCATCCTGTTGCAAATACTCACCCTTATCATTTACAAAGTAAAAAGTAGGTTTAAAAGATACTTTATCTGTCAAATTGTAGTAAGGTCCAACAGTTGTCATCTTGTAACGAATTTTGTAACCTAAGCCAAGCGTACCAATACTCTTGCCTGCAGGATTACTTGATCCAAACACAGGTGCAGTATACAAGGAACCCCAAGGTCCCAAAAATCCAAACTCATTTGAGACACCGGAATGGTAAGCGTTTCCAGTCAGTGTAGACAAGTATTTCTTCGAATCTTTATCATACTTTCTAAATACCGGCTGCCAAGCTGGATAATCCGTAACATCAGTAATCTGAAAACTAGAAATTCGACCAGTTACTGTGTCTGTCTCTTCCATCCAAGCAACATAATCACGCTCATTCTGAGCATTGTAACGTCCCTTATCACTGTCTGTGAGTTTGTCATCAACAAGTGCATCATTTGTGTACTCGTTCTCGAAAATACGTCCTGTATCATTTCCATTAAAACCTGGCTGGTTATTAGGTCGATCAGCTTTAGTTCTAGTGGAATCAGGATTTTTATCCGCATTAAGTGCAATAGATCTAAAGCGAATTGTTGCGCTCTCCATCTCAGTTGCCCAAGATGGTACGAAAAATGTTTGATTAATAGTGCCCTTAATATTACCATTATCATCAATCATCTCAAGACGAATCCAGGTATTAGCATAGTAATACCGGTCATCAGTATGCATATTTCCATCCTGTACTGTCTTTACAACCATTTGTACAGGGAATGGGAATTTTACCTGTGTGTATGGCATACCATACTTATCAAGTGCTAAATAACGCACATAATTCTGGTAACCGTAACCATCCATATCGGAAGCATTATCTTCTACGCTAATTGTCATCGTGTACTCTCGATCAAGCTGAATATTGTGTAAACTCTGCTCTTGTGAATGTTTAACTGACTGATCCCAGTCATAAATAGGATACAGAGGATCACCAGTGCTATTAGTACCTTTGTTGTTATAATCCAGATTTATTTGACTTCGATTGACTGTGGGTGTGTAAACCTCAACGTCATCGTCACCATCATCTGCAATCTTTGTCTTGATCATCTCCTGCGTGTAATACTTATTTGTAGGAATTACCTGTATCTGCTTGTAATAAGCAATTGAACAGGTTTCATGATGACCATTATTCGTGTATGGTTCAACTGTAATACCATTTGGCGTTGTGTTCGCTGAATCAAATAATCCTGCGACTGTCTGCTCAGCTTCTGGTGGAAATGTTGGAATATCAACCATCTCTTGTAATCCAGATGAACCATCTGATAAAACAAATGTCTCACCACACCCATTGTAAAATGACACGGTATCATTCTTGACTTTAAATTTGCCAACAATTGACTCTGCATCTGTTTGAAAATTGTCCAAATCCTGATCTGGAGATCCACTATCTTCCCAGTCGTTGTAAGTTCCGTAATTAACATACTGCCGCTTAACAGCCAAATCTGGCATACGATAAGCACCATCTCCTGTTTTGAAGAATCTAGCATTACTTTGGAAAGAACCCTCTACTCCATTTGGAAATAAAGTAATCAAATGGTTTTTACAAATATCATTTGAACCTTCTGTAGTAAATACATCGTTCTTCAAGGTTACTTTAACAGGATCCCAAACTTCAGCATCACCAAGTGTGTAATACACACTATGCCGTTCAACAATTAAGTTCTGTGACTGCTGTACAACTTCAGATGTGTAATAATCAAAATCGCACTCAACAGTCGTTGATGTACCGTAAGAGTATGTACCTAAATCAGTGAAATCATGGTAACCTTTTCCAGGCGGCCAACAAGATGGGTCATTACTCTCTACAATCTTCTGGCTTGACTTATGTTGTTTTACATACACAGCATAAACACGATAAACATAATCAAGCATTTCTTTATTCCAGTAGCCTTTTGTTAGATACCTAGGTATTTGTGAAACTGTCCTGACTTTATCAGTTGTAGGTATTCCAGATTGTGCATCGAAAGCTGCGCTTCCTTTTGTACCAAAAACGCTGACTATATAAGGATTTGTATATCTATCCTCATACTGTGTCTCATCAACACTATCTTTCGATTCAATATCCTGATGCTCCCAGACAAAACCATTTGGCAATAACCAGTTCCAATAAATAGAAACTTCTGTTTCTGTTAAAGGATTGTCAGAGTCTTTGCCCTTGGTAGGGTTGTACTGCTCATTATGCCAATTGTTAAAAATATCATCGTACATACAGTAAACAACTAAAGAGTTATTTCCTCCAGGAGTTCTATCTGCATTATCAGCCTGAGCTTTGCTTCCAGTCTGCTTATAAACCATATCGCCTGTTTTCGTTAAATAGATCTCTGAGTTATTAGATCCACTTGAAGATCCAGGCACTGTAGTACGTGTCTTAGCGATCTGAGGTTTTTGATTATACTCATACGTAACTAAATAATCCCTGTACAAGCTGCCATACAAACCAGTGGCATAGTTCGGTCCTTCATCCCAACTCACATAATGTGGAAAACTTACAAATGCTCGTGTGGTTGAACTGTAATGTGTATAATTACGCCCAGTATGATAACAACCATACTTTGTAGGATGACATGTATCATTTAAATACTCACTGACAGTCTCGCTTGTCAAAGTACGAATAGGCTGTCGCCAACTCTTCACTAAATGGTACTTGCCATCCTGTGTGTGCACATACTGAACCTGTGTGAAATACTTCCCATCCGAATTATCAATAAAGATACAGATAACCACAGGCTGCGCCTTTATCTTAACTGAATAAGTACCCTCTTCCGCGGCGAGATTTGTCCTGTCAGAATAAAACTTTTCAGCTGATGATACCGACTTAAATGAGGTCTTTTTAATATCCTCGGTTGTGTAAGGCAAACAGTTTGCCTTACGTCCTGTACAAGCCATAATAGCAGCAACATACTTTGAACTATCGTAAGTACCATGATAAGTAACACCTGGGCTAATCCAATGCTTTTCAATAGTAGACTCATCCAGCTGCCAATCATCATCATCCTTTACATATGTGTAAATACGGACAGGAACAGTTGTCGTATAATATGCCTTGATAACCACATCACTACGCACTTCCGGAATAATAAAATGCGTCATGTTATAAGCATCTTTTTGCCAATCAGACGTTTTTGCCTTAATCTGTCCTGGCGTTCCGTACTTGGTGTAGACATAATTACGCATGTATGGAGCATATGTAACATAACTGCGGTTCGTGCTCTTGCTCTTGTGAATTACACCATTTGCTGGTGTATGAGATCCCCAAATATCGGCGGCTGTAAACTGTGTCCACTCACTGTCATTATTTGTCGTGATAACAATACGATACAGGTAATTCTCACATGATTCCTTTAAAGACTGCTTACTAGAAGTCTTAATCACGTAAGGAATTGAAGCCGTTGACATGCCCGTATTTTTGTCTTTGATCTCTGTTAAATCTGACTTAGAAATCTGCTTTACAGGTTTTCGATCTTCAAACCGGGACTTGGCATGACTGTCTATTTCTGCAGTGGACTGCTCTTTATCTGACGATTCTGGCACGACTGTACCATCTTTCTTAACATAAGCACCATTATTATCCGTCTTAACCGAATAGCTGACCCAAGGTGCACCATCCTGAACGTCTCCTGCTAAAACTTCAGTACCTTTATATACTGATTTATCAGTTTTTTCAGAATGTTTGTACTCCAGATCCTTACTATCATCAACAGACGGATACTCTTTTGTTTCTTTGTTAAAGGATTCTGTCGTGTAGTAAGTTTCAAGTTTTACAGTATGGAATGATGAATCACCAATAGCAGCATAAAACCAGTCAACGTTAATCTTAGATGTTGTATCCTTGTCTTCATTACGAATACCCCAATTCATGCTATTACACCAGTTAATAGCTTGATTTATTTCTCGATTCCATTTGGCAACTGTAATAACTTCACCTGTCTTAAAAGTTGTTACTGGAGTACATGCTCCATTCTTTGTAGATTTATACTTATTAAATCGTTTAACAGTAACTTTCTGATCATAGATTTTTGATGGCGGCGCTGAAATATCCTCACCATCTACTTTATCAGTTTGCGTAGTTTCTTTGTCCTTATCAGAAACAAAATAAGGAACATAATCACCGGAAGCACCTTTAGTTAATTCAATCATTGAAGAAGCTAAAACGATAGTATCACCGCCACTAGCTTTATCAAGGACTTTAGTAACTCGGAAACCTACACACATAAATTTTTGTTTCTTTCCGGTCTTCTTGTTAGTCTTTATTAAGAACTTTCCATTCTTCTGACTGGCAGGATTCTTTATTGTGTACGACTTCTCACTAAACGGACGATGCTCAGTTGTTTGATACTTTTTGCCTTTGCTATTGATAAGTATCTCGCTTTGCGGTCCCCAAATATAATCTGCAGTTTTGATCTGTCTAGCACCTTTCCTACTATGAGTTTTTTCTTTCAGTGCCAGTCTACCACCTTGATATTTCATGTCGTTCTTCTCGGTTTTCTGTTTTCCGATATTGTAGCATGTTGAATTAACTTTTACCTGAGGCAGCTTAAAGCGAACTAACTGGTTGTAATGAACATAATAATTATTGTAGTTTCTGTCAGACCACCCATAACTAAACCAGGATTTGCAGTCATAATAATAATGACCATCACTACGCTGGATAACCGGGCTAATGTAAAACTCAACATAATCACGCTCTGGGTGTTCAGACATTACATTGGCAAACCTTTGTCCAGTTACAGTATCCTCATCAATACAAAAGTAATGAAGCGTACCAATCATTCCGTTACCAACAGAATCTTTGCTTTTATCATTAACATCTGTTTTATAATGATAAAAGGTCTTCTTACCAGTGTTAGACACAGCCTTTGTTGTTTTTGATGTATTTACCTGATAACCAAAAATATAATCAGATCTTTGCTTTGCAGCCGCATTTGATGTTGGTACATTTGGAATTGGTTTACCATTGTAATATTGATTGGAATTCCATGGTTTGGCATGCCAGTACTCATACTCCGTGTGCCAACCCATTGTACCAGTTTTCTTTCTATCAATCTTGTAATAAGCAATATACTGACGATCAGCGTTCAACTCAGATGTAAGATCGAACATATCATTAAGAATATCACCGGTAGTCTCAATAATATCATAATCACCAATCTTGACAAAATAATGCATCTCTGGCTTAAGAGTTGTCTTGCTGTCAGCGGCATCCGCTCGTGCTGGGTGCCCAGTCAAACATACCACAGCAAGAAACATGAGAATAGGTGCTCTTACCAAAAATTTTTTCAATTTTTGTTTTACTTTTGGTTTAAAAATCATATAGGAATCCTCCTCTTTTTGAAATCTAAAATTTTTTGATTTACTAAACCAGCTAAAAAATGAGCTGGTGAAAAGACGATCAAAGCTGTTATACTTTAAAAGACTGTGTTACTGAAAAAATACGAAATTGATTCTAAAGCAAAAATTCAGGCATCATACCTGGACGCAAAAAAGGACCACCGTTCTCAAACGATAGCCCTTTTATTGATAATAATCAGTATTAAAGATACAACGATTGACTTTTCGAAGCATTGGTGATATACTACCAGTGTAAAATATTTTACATAAAGTCTTGAGAAAGGAGTGATTCTATGATCACAACAATGCTCGAGGCAGTTTTTTATCAGTGCCTGGGTTTAGCACTCGCAATAGTTAACAGCATTTTTGGCTAAAATAGCTTTGAGTGTCATTCAGTAAACTCTGATCTCTAAACCCTCTGCAAAGAAGCATGGACGTCAGTGTACCTTTACAGGTAAGCAGTCACCATTTCTTATCACAGCTCCAATACGCTTTCATGAGCTAAAGGTCGCTCCTCTGTTCCGATTGTTTGCGTCGATGGAATGTACTGGGGCGCTGATAAAGTAAGGGAGCCTAGGTGCTCCCTTTTGTTGTATCTTTAATACTGATTACTAAATTAATGTTTTGATAAGATAATGTTAATGTTTGAATAAGATAATGTTAATGCAACGTTAATTGACATAAGTTATGTGGCATGCTATTATCATGTCAACAAAGAAAATTGAAGGGGGCAGAAAATAGTGAAACACATAATTAATTTTCTATCAAACAGACAACCAACAATATTCAAGAAAACAATTACTTACATAACCTTTGGGTTAGTATGGCTTCTAATTGGGGAGATTATCTGGTTTACAATGCGCATAGCTGGAGCTCCAGCAACCAACTGCTGGAGAGTTTCCTTAACCGTTTTGTCCTTAGGTTGTGCTATGCTAAAATCATCAGAAACGCGTAAACAATTAGATAATCTTTAATTTCTGCCCCGAAAACCCACTGTAGATTTGACCCTGCAGTGGGTTGTTTTGTGTTATCTATTGATAACAGCACAATACTAATGATAAGGAGGAACACTCAATTTTATTGAATGTTCCAGAGCTAATTGCAGATTTGACCCTGCAATAAACTAACTAGATCAGCTGAGTTAAGAAGACACACAAATGTGGTATTGACTCAAAGAGCACTAATAGACATGACTATCAATGCTCAACTTCTTCATAAAATTCCATCTATAAAATCCCGTCTGCAAGAAGAAGAAAAAAGTTTTATGAAGAAGTAATTGATGAACTACAGTTTACTGCAGACGCTGTAGCGAAAAACGTCTATGGCTGTGACACCATAGACGCTTGAATCATGTACAAAATTACGCAACACAAGTTGCAATAATCTGTACACCAGCTAAAGAAGCTGCCTTACTGTGACCACTTTCAGTTGTCAGATCACAAGCACAGATCTGATTCAAGATCTCCTGTGACTTTCCAGAATCAATGGCAACTTTCAACATTTTGAATTGCTGTCTGGAAATACCATTCCTAAGCACACTCTGCATAAATGTCTTGAACTCTGTAGGAATTTCCTGCATAATTTTGTGAACGATGTAATCACTCTCATCAAGTTTAATCATACTTAAATCTCCTTTATCATTGTATTATTTAGAAAATTATGATAAGCTAAAAATGGACAGACAACTCCTGTCAAAAGAAAGTGGGTGAAAAAATGCCATATAGTATTCCATCAAACACTTGCCCTAATTGTGGTAAAATGTTTGACTACAGTATTGACAAAATGGACAATGACATAAAACATGATATCGGATGTCCATACTGTGATGCCACTGTCGGTTGAGCAAGTGGTACAGATGAAGTGACCACTAGAAAAATCCGTGAGAATTAAATTCTTTCAATTCTAGAATTGAGCAGTGGTTATGTCAAAAGGTAATAGTGGCTGTTACACCGCTATTACCTAGACTTGAGAAAATATAAGAAACTCATTTTTAAAGCTGCAGCAGAGCTTGTATGCTTACCTCGAGGTAAGCTCATGGATAAAGATTCATTCGTAATCAGTCAAGAAGCAGAAATGATTGCTGAAGAATGGTAACGTCAGTTCGGTGACGACCCTGATTTCCAAGATTAAACTCAATCTGCCAACAGGTATTACCGCACGCCTTCAAGTTGCAGTTAATAAATTATAATGAGAAAATGAAATGAAAATAATACAATGTCAAAAGACCTGTATCTGAATTACCGCTGAGGCGATGTTAATTCTGACACAGGCTTTTTTATTACCGCTAAATCTCATTCATGAAAAAACACCCAGCAGCTGCTACACTACTGGGCATTGAAAACTTATTTTGTCTTTTTGATTGAAACATCAAAACCGGTGAAGTTGTAAGCTGCATCATCACTTTCGTCATAACCAGCACCGCTGTCTCTACCAGTAAACATCACAGCCTGACCCTTCTTTAACTTAATGGAACCAGAAACTTTAGTCATTTCAGAATACCAGCAATCCTCATACCGAGATAATCCTTTTCCAAGAGTTGGATAAGCAGGATACTCAGGATCATCAGTTACTACAACATCAGGTGATTTTTTTACGTATTGTTCCTTAGCACTGAGTCTATAGTCAACTTTAAATTTAATGGAATTATCCCTAGCACCATGAGCCTGCTTCAAGAAAATCTGACCGCCAGCGACATTGTTCTTTGTGCTAAATGTGAACTTGTAAGTGCCTGTCTTAGGTGCTACAAACTTGAAAGAACCCTGGTCTTTCTTTGCTGTCTTACCACCAACGATTACAGCGTAATTACCGGTCTTCTTGAAGGTGATTGTCTTGTTATCTAAAGCTGTGTAGATCTTGTAACCGTTCTCCTGATAGCAACCGTTCATAGAAGCTACTGAGTTGTAATATTTTGCGTAATCAGCATTATCCTCATCGATTACTGCATCGTCCCAGTATGCATCAAACTGATCTCTTGTTACAACTGTCTTCTCAGCTGCTGAAGCTGTTACTGGTGTTAAAGCCATTGTTGCTGCTAAAGCTAATGTCATTACCTTTGTTAATAAATTCTTTTTCATAATAAAATCCTCCTTGTGTTTGATTTTACACCTTAATTTTTATTACACATTTGTATAATGTTGTCGAGTCTCAGCTCTGGTTCTGCGCGTCTTGAAATGACACAAAAATTTGCTGATTTTTAGTGATTTTACTGTATTGCACTAAAATCACAAATTTATCTGTTTTGGCGAATTTAAATACCTAAAAGAGTTTTCAATCAGATATTCATTTTGTCTGGCAAATCCGAAGTATGAAATTTTTCTTGCTTTTCAGCCATCAGAGATTTCCTCATTCCAAGTTTGTTTATTATCATTGTCTTCTCTTAATCAATGCCTATAGCTGCAACATTACACTAATGTATTTCCGAAAAGTTAAACCAGCAGCTCATTATCATCCAGATTTAATTCAACATTACAGACAATAAATCTAACTGGTATGCACTCAAAAGTATCCTTTGAATCATCATAAATAATAAGTGGCAATCTTTGTGAATAGCATAGTGCAAACAACTCATTCTTAAGATTCGCAAAAAATCTTTTGAAAACAAAAACTCCACTTGCATATGTAGATCCGCTTAGAAGAACCTCATTATAGTTTGCTTTATCATTTTTACATGTTTCACGTGCTAAATCTTTCATAGGGTAAATTGAAAGCATATCAGAAAAATGACCATACGTAATTAAGTTCTTATTATCAAAATGAATCTCATGAAACATAAAAGATAATAAATTTCCTATGTCATCATATACATAATCTGGGCACTGCATTTGTGTCTGCAAATCTGTAGGAGCCATTCCAATAATCTCTTCAATCCTTGGATTGAAGAGTAAACCATATTTACGGCTGCTGAAGGCATTTGGCGATATCCTTGAAATGTAATTACAACTCCAGAAATGTTTAGGATTCCAAGCATCTCCAGGCTGCTGAATAAAATGTACAAGAAAATGTCCATTTGAACAATTCTCTTTATCATAGCCCGGTGTATACAATTGCTCTTTCCATTCCGGATAGTAGATATCTCGTAATTCCTGTTCAAGACGAAACAGTATCTGATTGAGTATCAAATAAAAATTCACAAGTTCCTGTACACCATCAGTACTTCCGCTGTATACTTCTTTTGCTTCATTTGATGTATAATACCCAAGTACAATTTTTTCCATTGTATTATTAACAGTAGCAATAATTTGCTCTGTTGTCATGGAATCAGTGAGTTCAACAAAGTAAAACTCACCGAGTGCGGTATTCTGCAGATCAAAGGCTGCCTTTCTTAAATCTTTTGATTGTTCCATATCATCGATATTATTATAGTGTTTACTGTACTTCAATGACGTCTTCAGCTGCATTATTGGAAACTGCTTTAAATATCCTAATAGCTCCCAATCGTGATCCAAATCGCAGGTGTGTTGAAAAACACGTCTAACAAGTCGCTCACACAAAGAATTATTCATTGATTTCATTATCATATTCAATTTTTCAGCATTTGTTTCTAATTCTAATCTTGGCATAATTTTAATTATACAACCGATTATTTACAAATGCTACTCCTTTCTTTAAAATTGTGGTTATTTTTTAAATCATTGTTTTATAATAAAGAACGGGACTGTTGCGCTGACTAAATTGATGCAACAGTCCCATCTAAATTACTATGTTCAATTTTACGATTTTATTTCTGAAAACTAAAACTGATTGCTTTTCAACTCTGCCGAAGAAGAACTTCTACAAAGAAATCTTGATTGTCTTTATTGTTTGTTACAACAATGATAAGGTTAATTGATTGATTGCAAATCTGAAGTATGAAATTTATTTGATGCTTCATACAAATCAAATAATTTCTTGATTTTCCAATATATTAAATCTTCGAATTTATAATATGACCCGGATCCATTAAGTTATCTTCTATTACTTGAACCTAGAAATCTCATAAAATCAAAAAATTTAGGCAAATACTTTACTGAAATAGTGTAAGCCTTATTTGCACCCCAAATAACAAGAGGTAACTTAGCAACAGTACACATTGCAATAAGATCATTCAAGCAAGCTGATAAATTATTGTAACTGTTCAGAACCTCCTTGGGTTCAATAACCACTTGTTGTGCAAAACAGAGAATTGAAAAAATTTTTTAGTTCCGATTTGCGGTTACTTTGTGAATAAAATTCCATCTTTAGAAGTAATAAAATAATGGCAGGGACTACCCGGAAATACAAATGAATAATTTTCTAAGACTAATTGTATATCCGGATCAGAAAAACCGCAACCTATAAATATAAACGTATGCGTAAGAGAAAGAGCCTCCAACAGTCTATAAAAAGCTGCATTTTGATATCTAGCATTTGTATACTGATTTCTCGTAAAAATCATTTTTGAACTTTCATCAAGAGTTCCATGAATTTTTAAAATAATCCGTTCTTCTGATTTTATCTTATTAACCAAATCTGAATCATAATATTTCTTCACTAAAATTGTTCCTGCTGTTTCTGCCTGCGCATATACTTCATATATTTTATCTACATTCGGTGTAATCACAATTTTTGAATCTAATTTCAGAATATTTTCACGTATTCTATGACTTTTGTATTTAGGTGTCAGAAATTCTTCTCTTGCAATGCGTTCGAACCTTTCATTTCCTATTTGATTTACTAGTACTTCACATGCTGTTAAATAATCTTTTTCATTTAACAACTTTCTTACATATTCAACGATATTTTCATCTGTGACTTCACTTATGCCCTTATTCAAAAACTGTTCCCACGTAGGAGGCGTTTATCGCCTTTTTCGCTTATAACATTTGCTGATACCCCGCACCTAAAAATAAAACTACTTTCCGCTTCGCAATCTTCTCTATAATATATACTGGCCATTTCATTACATTTTCTCCAAATTAATCATCATCTGATTTGTAATCTTATCCATTACTACTTTAAAATCTTTCACTTTTGCAAAATGAGCACCTACAATACCATCTGTACTAGTTAATTCGAACGCTGGTCTATGCGCTGACTGAGACAGTTGGATAATACTATTAAAATTCGGTATAGTTCCTAATTCATAATTGATCTCATTACCTTTATTTTTTTCATTAACTATATCTATAAGTTCTCTTTTTATGGTCGTAGGAACTTCTGATAAAATTCTTTCATAAGCCTGTACAGGTCTTCTAATTCCGTCCACTGTTTTACTGGTATATTGCTGTGTAACATAACCCAAAAATTGTATATATGAAATTGGTTCAAAAATATTTTTTAGTTCTGTATCAGTACACATATTAAATCCTTCTTTAAACGTATCTCTCCAATTTTTTATTGTTTTTCCTATATTTTCAATAGCCAAAATACTAAAAATATCAGAAGACATAGGGGTCACAAAATAATCACACGATAATAAGATAGATCTATTTATTGCCCCTAATGATGGTCCCATATCAAAAAACACATAATCATAGTCATCAAATTGTTTTATTAAATTATTAAATGTCAATGTTGTTCTAATTCCACGTTCTCCCCCTGATAACGCTGCGCTCCAATCAGATGCCAAAGTATCTTCAAAAAGTGCAAGTTTCGGATCTCCTGCCAAAAAATCAAAACCGAACTTCTCTAAATTATATACTTCAACGTTTTTAACATACCCTATTCCTTGATTTACCGGTTTTATCACGTCATAAATTGTAAATCCCTTTTTGTCATAATACACTTTTGAGAACAAATCATCCATAAAACAATAAATAGTAGAATTGCATTGTGGATCAGCATCAATTAACATCACTTTTTTTCCTGTTCTAGCAATATATGCACTCAAATTACAAGTTAACGTGGTTTTCCCTACTCCTCCTTTATTATTAAACATTGCTATCGCTTTCATTTTTCTCCTTTCATTAACCATTCATTTTTAATCTTTATTAGTCTATATTTCATATCATCTCTATAGAATCTATTAAACTGCTAATTTTTTCTTCACCTCACCCTATTGCTAATTCTTATCGTTCAAAAAACAAATCTCTTACTGCCCACCTTGTATTGGCTAATCATATTCTCTTATTTTGTCCGTAACACTCTCCATTTTGCTTTCTTACTATTTTATCACATTTCATCCGTATAACACAACAGCGCCCTGTCTTTTACGACAGAGCTTTTAAATATCGATCTTTTGAATATCATCGTTATAATATTTTTGTGCCAGTGCACAAAACTTTTCCAGTAAAGGAAGATATTGCTTTTCGATCATTTCAATCATATCAAGTGCATAGGTGCCATTATAATCATGCGCAAGCTGATTCCGACTCTTTAACATCCGTTTCCATGCATCCGTATCTATCAACCCACAGGAAAAAGCCTGTTCCAGCGTCTGTGAAGGCGAACCAATTCCAAAATCAATAACCCCAAGGCACTCTGTTAAAATATCTTTCATAACCTTCCAGCTCAAATCAAAAGCAAGACAAAAGCACCGCACAACACCTGGCAATGCAAATGGTGATGTAAAAGTTTCATTGTCTACCGCCTTTAAATTGTCTATTGATTTACAAAAAGACTGATATCTCCTAACAGATTTGTATTGCATAATCTTTAATATCCTTCAGTAATTCTTTATTTTTGATGGTATCATAATCAAAAAGATTAATTTCTCTTACCATTAATATCTGATCTTCAATTTTATCTTCAAGATCTATAAAATCCGGACAGCCATATACCACAAGATCAATATCGCTGTTTGGATGTGATAACCCCTTTGCAAACGATCCAAATAAAGCTAACTGCTTAACATCGCAATCTTTACAAATTTGTGCCACTTCTTCTATCACAGTATGGACTGGCATCATATTTTTGTTTTCTTTCCAACTTAGCTCTGGAATCTTAAAATTAATTTGTGAATTATTTTCCTTCATATTGTCTCCTTACTGACAGAAATCCATCATATTCCATTATCAAGAAATAGCCAAACGCTGCATACTAGCGTGCCACTACCTATATCTGGATACTAATAAATAAGCCGACTACTGAAGAACGATACAATGGTCTTTATCACTCATTGCGCCTTAACGTCACTAATCAGGCTTTCACGTATATGTTTATAGATGCAATCACTTACCAAGATATCATAGGAAGGCTCCTCATTCTGCTCAAATGTTCCCCAAGCATCAACAACACAAATAGTTCCTGTATGTTGCTCATCTCCGCATGAAAACTGAACCGTATCTTTATAATTATATTTCGGTCTACCAATTATTGTAGTATCCTCTAAAGTCTTTGGATAATCAATTGGAATTAACGCACGATATAGTAATGTATATTTGTCAGCAATATTTATATCACTGTGATAATGACCAAAATACCAATGATGGAACTGAAGTGTCTTTTCAAGATCATCAAAATAATCAGTCAAAATATCTGGTTGATACACACCTGGTATTTCACTACATAGCTTATTTTGCAAGCTTGTTGAGCAACAATGTGTTATAACATAATCAACCTTGTAATTTACATTTTCCAAATTACGTAGTCCTTCTTGAAGTTCTATTGCGGTTGGAAGCTCTTGTGACCACCAGGACTCATGCAAAATTCTAAAATGATTTTGTCCTCCTGATGCTAAAAGCATTCTTTTCTTCTTAATGAACATTGGATCAGCTGGATCAAGGATTCCACCTTGAATGTCATGTGAAGCAGCCCCTCCAAATGTAAAAAATGTTTTACCAGCAATTTCAAAAATCTGTCCTCTTTCAAGGAGAATTACCTTATTTCTTACAATATGGCGTACCTTTCCACCATGCCAAAGTTCAACAGGAAACTCTTCTATCATGTCATAATTTTCATGATTTCCTGAAACCCACAAAACTATATATTGCTTATTAGAAAAAAGCTTGCAATTATTTTCAAATGTCTTATCTCTTGCCCAGCACAATCCAAAATCCCCACAGACAATTATAAAATCATTATCTGTCAATTCAACTTGCTGTCTGATCAGGTTTTTCTTTGAAAATCGTGCAAAATTGCCATGAGTGTCGCCTGTAATATAAATCATGCATACACCTCCATAATGCAAAATGGTAGTTTCTATTTTTGAAACTACCATTTTTGTTATTTCTCTATATCATCGCTAGAATATTTTTAATTATATGTTCGGCGTGTCCTTAACTTACAGTAAAGACTAATGGAATAGCTTTTACTGTGTTTGTACTAAAGTGCTCTTTGAATATGCATTAAGCATAAATAACTTTCTTTTATTACCCTGAAGATGCATTTGTTACAATTACTGCTCTTGTAAATCATACAACACTCCGGATACCTATTTATCTTATACTTCTTCATCTTCCTCTGCTTCCCGGATCCAATAATCAATGGTCTCTCTTGGTACATTGAAATGGTCTGCACACTTATATAATTTTTCATCGTTTCTGAACCATAATAAGTAGTTTTGCAGTGCCTCAATTAAAATACCTTCATCAATCCAATCCAAATGAGCAATATTCTCTACAATGGCACGTTCCTTTGATGGCTGCAATAAAAGTGGATTTACTTGTCCAGGTGACAATTCATACACGTAATCAATATTACCATTGTAATAGAAATTGCAAGGTAAGGTACGCAAACCATCTAGCGATTTAATGCTAGTCTGCAAATCTAAATGATTTGTGCTTGTTGTAGTTAAACCAGCCCTAGCAAGTGCGCATGCTCCCGTGATAACTGATTTTTCAGTGTAATTTTGATCAAATTTGTAAAAGTCGTTCATTCTCATGCTCCCACTTGTAAGATGCATTACCATCTTTTAATGTTAATGCTATTTCGTAAAATCGATCAAGTGCTACATCGAAGTCAGGTTTTGCAATGGCACCGGAACCACCAAATGCTCTCAAGTCAAGCTTATCCCAAGCATGCTGATACTGCTCAATAACAGTGGGATTAAATGGTATATTTTGCCACTCTGCCCCTCCACGAATAGTAATAAGCTCATATAACTTTTTCAAATCAACGTCAAAGAACTGCGTTATAGCATAAAAATCATACAGATCCTTTGTTCTCCGAAAACGTTTTCTTGTTAAAATTGCGATTAATTTATCTGATAGCATTCTCTCAATGGTAAATGCCTCAATCTCAGCAAATGCTAGATGATAATGTTGTACGCCATATGAAATATTATGTAGCCCAACATCAACACCTAATGTTTTAGCACCAGTAGCATCATAAAAATCTATACCACCGGACTGCTTTGGTGCAATTGTCTCTTTTACCTTATATTCAGCAATTAAGCCTATTTCTAAAAACTTCTCTGCGATTTTTGTTAAGATGCTTTTAACATCTTTGTAATTTTCTTCCTCAGAAATTGAAAAATCAATATCCCTTGTATATCGGCTCGCCTTGCCCAAAAGCTGATTTAGCATATACCCGCCTTTAAAAGCAGCTGCACATGTCATCTGCCGTGATAATACTAATACCATATAATCGAGCATATCCTGATCTGAAGCATCTTTTGAAATAACTGGCAAATCTTTAGAAGCCTCATGATTGTTATCAACACTATCAAAGATATTCATTTTCATTGGCTCTGTCATAACAACATCTCCACCTTTCTTTCTATTATAAATGAGCATCGCTCTCAATGCAAGAGGGATGCTCATTTATAAGTTTCTAATTTACTCTTATTATAACTTATAGTCAAATAGAATTTTCTTCATCATAACATTAATGCTAGTTACTTACCATCTACGTGAATTCTCTTGCGGTATAACAGTATAAGTACAACCAATTTCATCCAAATAGTCATTATCTCTTAAGCGTTCAATCGCTTTCTTGACAACATTAGTATGAATAACTAAAGAGTACTGTTTTAACCTATCACAAACATCTGTAATAGTAAATGATCCAGGCATAGACAAAATTAAATTTGTAAGAACGAAATTTGTGTTAAAACAATCTGTGATTTTTGACCCATTTGCACCACCACAAGCCTTTTTGAGTACTTTACAACTTGTAAAATCTATCATGTATTATCTTCCTTTCGTAATCCCAGATACTTTTCTCTTAAAAACCAAGCTTGTTCAGACGTAATAATCTGCTCAACCTCTGCAACATTAATATCTGACTACAGCTCACAGTACAAGCAATCCAAAATTGAGCTATCTTTGCCGTTCTCATAATTCTGTATGTTCTCCGACAGCCATTCTGGTAACCCACATTCAAAATAATTACTCATCAGAACCATCTCCTTCTACAATAATAATCTATTATCTCTTCAGCCTGATCCTCTGTGATACCATTTTCGCCGCCTGTCACGCCATGAGCAGATCCTCTAACTTCATCCTGCAGGCAGTCAACATATGATACCTCATTCTTTACACCCTCTTCAAGAGCATCAATATCTCTCTGTAACATTTCTGGTATTTTGTATGCTGTTTTTAATTGCTGAAATTCTGCCATATAATACAACTCCTTTTTGTTTACGAACTCTGTCAGTCAATAAATACTTTCTCTGATTAGGTGATACGTTATATTTTGTTTCAAAGCCGCAGAATGTGATTAGTTTAATCCAAGAGAGGACGCGCAGTCATTACAATAAAATGAATCTTCTGCACCAAGATAGTAACCATCCTCATAACTACCGGCAACACAATGAATTTCATTGCGTGAATCTTTCTCTTCCGTTAAAATAAATTTTCCACATTTCTTGCAACAAATACTCCATTTCTCCATTATCAATCACCTTAAATATTCATATGAATAGGACCACTTGCTTTACGATCCAGTTCTAAGATAGCTTCTATTGTATCATGTAACATTACAGTAAGTGACTCAAGTCTCCAATCTGGTAAATTTAATTTTCTATGCTTCTCAAACTTGAAATCATGTAAATCAATCAACAATTTCCGTGTTTTTGATGTTAAGCACATTGCAGCGGCCTTCACCCACTCATCACCGAGTCTTGGTCCATGCTCTCTGTAGTATTCACTACCAAATGTTAATTCATCAGCATCAATAGCATATGGCATTAAAGCAAGATTATGATCGAATAGCGGTGCCATTGCTTGAATCTCTAGTGTTTTATTATCAATAATAAATCCAAAATTATTTTTATGACGATTGGCGTTCATAATTAAAGCATCAATAACAAACATTGTTTTCACTTCATTCACAAAACCAAGATCTTTCATATTACGCAATACTTGCATTACTGAAGTATTCCCCCGATCGACTGCAGCGTATGGAATAAAACCATAATCTTCTGATGTGAAAATATCACAAACAGAACATAATCGGTTATCTTGGGTGCGCAAATCATAATTTACGAAATTACTAGTAAACTTTGAAACCAACTGTGATGCATAAAATTCAGAATATGGTTCTAAGCCTGCATTGCTTGCTCCAGAACTACCACGCTTCAGCATTTTAATTATTTCGTTTTCACGTATCCAGCACTTAGCAAAAGATCCATCTGTACCATACTCTGGCGATGTTGTACTAAGCTGCTGACCGTGTAAACCACCCTCAAAAGCAGTCTTTGCTATTACTTCATTGAAAGGATGTGTAAATAGAGATACTGCCTCCCAATCTAAATTACTGTGTTCATCTTTTACCCAAAAAGTGTCAATTAAGGATAATGCATGAGATATGTTTAAAAAACCACTCAGAGTATTGCAGCCACTCTGCTGTAGTAATTTCTCAATATTCTCTCTATGTTTAGGTGCTCTTCTATTTTGAATAAAAGTGTCTAAATCTCCGTACCAAGAAGGTAGCTTAATGTACTGCTCTTCAATTGTGATGGTATCAAACACCTTATCTACACTAAATTTAGCGATTTTCTGATTCTTATTCAAAAGTAAATACAAAATAAATACCTCCATTACTTTTAATATAACATATTTATTGCAATGTATGGTACAATAAAATGAGACTTATACTCTAGTCCTTAAGACCATAGTTTCATAGTTATTAATATTGTATATTATGAGGTGCACAATGAACAACACTCTGAGTATTCCAGCGCAGGTATTTTCTGTAACTGATACAAATGGCAATATAATCCCTATACATGTCCGGTTCAGAAACACACAGGATGAAATTGAAACATACAATAAAATTGAAATACTTAAGCCAAATATGAAACAAATGCATGCTTCATATTTATGTAGTACAGTTCAATATAATAGAGTTCTTAAATTTGTATTGTGCTATAATTATGCAAGGCATACATGGACAATAGAATTTAGAAACACAGCTGAAGAATACAATTATATTCTCAATAATTAAATTAGTCAGTTGTCTCAGCAATAAGTTGTCTTATTTTATCAAGCTCCTCTTTAGAATGCGGTGTTCCTCCAGAATTCAAAGAATAATACCACTCAAGAATTTCTTTGTGCGTCTCAATGTGATTCATGTGCACATTAACTTTAAAATCTGCGCTAGGAATACCTGCAACATCCCTTATAGGGAACCCAAAATCACTACAATGCTGACCAAAAGCACAAATCTCATTATCTACAAATCGTTCTATTGCATTGGTTCTTTGTAGTCCATCCACGCAAACGAACTCACCTGTAGACAAATTGAGATTAAAAAATACATCTCTACCGGATATTCCGCCTTTTAGGAAAAATTCAATGTAAGCAATCTGCTGATCCTCAGTCCAAACATGTTGCCGCTGAAACCATGGTTTCATTTGAAGTCCTTGGTTCTGTACTGCATCATGAATAAAATTAATATACCCAACAAATCAATAGGCAAGATTTGTATCAATACTAAAATTTTTGAATTTTGGTATTTCATCGTATCTCATAAACAACCTCCTGTAATGTATTTAGTATAACACATTACAAAATAATAGTCATTATGAGAATAGCATTAACTGTGCAACAAGATAGATGTAACCGCCAATGCAGCTCTGAGTCATCCTTAGCGTTATCAGAGTCAATCTTCTTATGCAAACGATGCGCTAAAATGTGAAGTGAACATACAAACACCTCACCAAATATAAGGACAAGGCACAAGCAAAGACTAATTAATGTCTTACTTGCAATAGCCATACATGCGCTCAAAAGTATAACAACTGGTGAAGTAAACAAATAAATTTGTTTTGCCGGCATTTTACTTACTAAGAGGAAAACCGTTCTCACAAGTAAGCAAACTGTCAATAAACTGTTTATAACTAAAAACTGTATATTTGAGATACCTTTTATAATTTCAATCAACTCTCTCATTTTTTCTCACCCTTACTTATTCCAGGAAGCAACCTTAACACTTAACTCCTGATACATACTGTCAATAATGCTAAAATCAAGACTGTATGGATCTTCTGCACTAACGACACCTGATGGAAGTTCAAATTCTTTTAGCACAGCAATAACTGAACCTTTACTTTCAAATAAGTAGACATGATCAATAGTCACGCAAGCCTGCCAGTCTTTATTTGAAGCAAAAGTACATTTAAGATTTTCCTGTAAAGTAATTAAGTCTGTCAAATTCTGTGCACTCTGCAATAATTTCTGCTGATTCTGTTTAGCAGCTATATACTTCCTGTCAATTGCAGGAACCGCATATATTGTCCAAGCCAAGCAACATGCTACAAAAATAACAACAAATAAAATACCAAAGTAAATAATGTACTGAACTAGCTCAGAAAGTTCAAAAATGTCTGAATAACTGCATAATGTTGTCACAATGTAAAAGAGAATAGAAAAGAAAAGTAAAGCAAATACTGTAAACATTAACCATTTACAACTCTTGGCTCTACTTTTTGGCAATGATAGTGCATTAATTCTCTCCTGCAAGATCTTAACTACTTTTTCACTAACTGAAGCCTGGTTAACATGTAATTCTTTAAGCATAATACCTCCTAAAAGAAAATAGGGCTGTTACACCCTATTTTCTTACATAAATTTTTTTTGGCAAATTATCAATATTCATAATTTTCTATAAATACACTTTACATGATTAAAGATCCATTTTCTTTGGTGTATTGTCTAATGCATTTGCTAAATCTGAACGAATTTTTTTCATTTGATAAATGTTGTACTCTGGTCTTGCGTATGCTGAAACATCGAGGTTGTCCTTCAAGCCCAAACGAATTTCTTTCATTTGCTCCCAGTCATACTCCGGCTTCGCGTAAATTGAAACATAAAGATCTTTCATTAAGCCTAATCGAATTTCTTCCATTTGAGCCCAGTCGTACTCTGATCTTGCGTATACTGAAACATCAAGATTTTCCTCCAAGCCTAAGCGAATAACTTCCATCTGATCGGAGGTAAACTCTGGTTTTGCGTAAGTTGAAACATCAAGATCTTTCATTAAGCCTAAACGAATTTCTTTCATTTGATAACAGTTATACTCCGGCTTCGCATATGCTGCAACATCAAGATTATTCTCCAAACCTAAAAGGATTTCTTCCATCTGATCCCGGTTGTATTCCAGATTCATATATGCTGTAACATCAAGATTTTCCTCTAAACCTAAACGAATAACTTCCATCTGATCGGAGGTAAACTCTGGTTTTGCGTAAGCTGAAACATCAAGATTTTTCATTAAGCCTATGCGAATTTCTCTCATTTGATCACAGTTATACTCCGACTTCGCATAAAGTGTAGCATCAAGATCTTTCATCAAACCTAATCGAATTTCTTCCATCTGATACTGGTTGTATTCCGGCTTTGTGTAGATTGTAACATCAAGATTACTCTCTAAACCTAACCGAATTTCTTTCATTTGAGCACAGTTGTAATCTGGTTTTGCATAAATTGTAACATCAAGATTTTTCTCTAAACCTAACCGAATTTCTTCCATTTGACCCCAGTTGTAATCTAGTTTTGCATAAATTGTAACATCAAGATTTTCCTCTAAACCTAAACGGATTTCTCTCATTTGCTCCCAGTTATACTTAGGCTTTGTATAAACTGAAACATCAAGATTATGCTCTAAGCCTAACCGAATTTCTCCTATTTGAGCATCATTGAAAATTGAAAGATCCATATCACATTTCACTTCATTGTTTTCTAACCAAACTTTTGCCATTTTAGTTTCCTCCTAAAGATCCAGTTTCTTTGGTATATTACCTAATACAGCTGCCAAACCTAAACGAATTTCTTCCATTTTCTCCCAGTTGTACTCTGGTCTTGCGTATGTTGAAACATCAAGATTTTCTTCCAAACCTAAGCGAATTTCTTTCATTTGCTCCCAGTCATACTCCTGATTCGCGTAAATTGAAACATCAAGATCTTTCATTAATCCTAAGTGAATTTCTTTCATTTGATTATGGTCGTATTCCGGCTTTGTATAGACTGAAACATCAAGGCCAGCCTCCAAACCTAATCGAATTTCTTCCATTTGACCCCATGTGTACTCCGGTTTTGCGTAAAGCGTAACATCAAGATTTTTCTTCAAGCCCATACGGATTTCTTCCATTTGATCCCAATTGTACTCCGGCTTTGCATAAATTGTAACATCAAGATTATCCTTCAAGCCTATACGAATCTTTTTCATTTGACAATGTGTGTACTCCGGCTTCGCGTAAAGTGTAACATCAAAATTTTCCTCTAAACCTAATCGAATTTCTTTCATTTGATTCCAGTTATACTTGGGTTTTGAGTAGGGTGAAACATCAAGATTTTCATTCAAGCCTAGACGAATTTCTTTCATTTGAGCCCAGTTGTACTCTGGCTTCACGTAGTATGAAACATCAAGATTACTCTCTAAACCTAACCGAATTTCTCTCATTTGACCATAATCGAAGATTGAAAGATCAATATCACTTTTCACTTCATTATTTTCTAACCAAAATTTTGTCATTTTATTTTCCCTAACCTTTTATTTTTCTTTCAAAGATATTCATAGCATCTCGTAATCCTTGATTATAAGCCTGAGCCATTTTATATTCATCAGATTCCTTGACGCCTTTAATCGTAACATCCATGATTTTCATGGATGTTACGATATCTTTCTTTATTTCATTTAAATGGTCCATATTCATAATTTTTGTAGATCACACTTTCACATAATTAAAGATTCAGTTTCTTTGGTAAATTATCAAAAGCTGGCTGACCTGTATAATTATCGAAACCGACTCCAAGAACATTTTCGCAGGCCCGGTATTCGACAGAATCATTCGTAAGCAGGTTTTCGACTTCATTGCAGATAGCAATGTACTGCTCTCTGGTAAACTTCCGGCTTGTGTAAGTAGCAACGTAATTTCTGCCGTTATCTTCTGTTATTGCTTCGTAGATCTGGCTTACCATCTCCGGATCAAGATGAAATGTTTCACCATCTTTTGTAAGATCCATGCCGTATTCCCAGATGGAACGGTATTGTGATGAATCTGTTAATTCTTTTGATGAATCAGATTGTGCTGTCACTGCACCTGCAAGTTCAGCTATTCCCTGTTCAGCAATTATAAATTGTGCTTTACGATTTTCTACAGCCGAATCATCAGGTTGAATGGAACTATTGTTCTGTGACATTTCATAAAATTTACCAGAAGGTAAACGCTCTGCAAAATCCTTAAATATATTTTTAACATCTACTGCAGACATTGAGGTATGATTACTGTTAGCAGATAGATTATTATCAGAAGGTGTTGTCACTGCCATTGAAGCGAAATCAAATCCATTTGTTTGGTCAAGTTGAGTCTTTTTTACAATCTCATCCCCACTAATCTTGACTTTAGACAAGTCAATGTTGAATGCTGGAGCTATTGTCTTAACTACGTCGTCCTGCAAAGCTATGTAGCCATTCGCAAATCCATTCACAAACCACGCAATATTTTCCTTATTACCTAATGTACCAAGCCATGCATTACAATGTGTACCATTAGGATTACCTTCACTCCCAGCAGAAACTAGTGCATCACAATAATAACCAGCCCCAGAAGCACCATAGATTACAGTTGGAAGCTGCGCTTTCTCGGCAGATATCAAATACAATCCATTACCATAAGTAGCAGACGTATCTTCAAAATCCTTGATTGCATCATACAGTTTCTGCGTCTTGTCATTGTAGCTGCTAATATCCTGCCCGTCAATGTCTGACCCGTAGTAATGTCCATTTCCAAACTGTGACAGTTTGAAACCTGGCCATGGTCCTGTAGTTACCCCATGCGACTGAATTACAAGGGTCTTACCATTGTTGATCAGTTCACAGGCCGTCCATTTGTAACCCATAAAATTATAGGTCTTTCCTAACTCCAGATTTGCATATTGTTCCTCACTATTCATAATTAACCCCTTTCTTAACTAAATAAATATGTTCTTCGGTTCCTCGCTAAATAAGTTCGTTTTGTCATAAAGCATAACAACTGATTCTTCATAATGCCCGACGTGATTACTTACATTCTTAAAGCCGAGAGATTCATAATATTTTACTAAATCGGGCACAATGTCATGTGCATCCAAATTGTTTGAAAAAACCTCATAGTCTCCATAATGTAAATATCCAGCTTCCAATATAATAGGAACACTCACAGTCCCCGTAAGATCATTGATAAGCTTTGCACCAGCATCTTTAGCAGCACTTTCAATCTTTTTAATTGCAACAAACTTTTTACAATACTCTGTAAAGTCGTAAACGTAAAATGGAACATTATCTAAATAAAAATCGTCTATAATGTTGTAAAGTGCAACACTGCAGCAAGCATCTTCTGTTCTGAGATCAATTGTCTTACTTGCAAAACCAGTAGTGAAATTATCACTTAAAAGAAATTGAATCAGAATAAGCTGAATGTATCGTAGACTTCCAACTAGTAGCTGTTTTGTTATTTGATGAAGATGCTTATGAAAAGTGTCATCATTTGGAATTAAATTGAAAGATTTTTCTGTATTGGAATATTTAAGATAATACAGAAGGAATCTCTGCGCCAATTCAGTATAATCATCATTTGAGCATGATTTAATATTTGTTAAATCTGCTATGTACCGTCCTACTGTTAATAGATCAGCTGTATACTGATCAAAGCCTTTGTGTTCCATAATTACCTCCTAAATTTTAAATTTCACAAAATCTTTTGAAGGGAAAACTGGTTCAAGTAAAGATTCCTCGCATGCCATATGCGAGGAATCTTTTATACTGTATTTGTCTAGAAAATGTACACCATTCACAACCCACATATCTCTTAGATTAGGCTTTCCATCAGCTAACACAGAGCAAACTAAAAAATCGCCGCTGCCATGCTCAATACCTTCCCGGTTTGCAATTAAAATATCACCCAAAAGAGTTTTTATTGGATAATTTATATAATTCAGTGATAAATGGAAGGCGTAATTAGTAACCTTCCCACAATTCGTTACAATCTTATGCCAAGGTATCTCACCAGTTGGTAAACTTATTTTCTTCAAAGACGCAGTAGTTATATGTGTCCCATCAGCAAACGTATAAGTATTAGAAAGTTGTACTTCATCAACTACCCAAAATTCACCGCTCAACCCACTCAAAATAAACTGCTTATTTTGATCTGTAACATAATGACAATCTTCGTGGGCATTGTAACATTCTGTTCCAACTAATGGTCGCGTCATATACACGGAATACAATTTTTTATATACACATTTCCAATTTTGAAGATTATAAATTATATCTGGCAATGACGAAAGTTCAATCTGTTCCATAAAGCCTCCTTCTCTCTAAATTATGATTGCAGAAGGCGACTGTTCAGAAACAATATCTTTCAAAAACTTTGTAGTCCCTTCTTTATCCATTACACCGTCTAATAAATCGGAACGTTTATTTACCCAATCAGTGTTATCTTGTAAAACTGAAAAGCTATCAACAACAAAAATAACAGGTATCCGAGTATGCAAAAAGACTTCCGGAATTTGATCACAAAGATTAATTTTTGTATTATTAGACAACTCTGTAGAAAGAGAATATTCACCTGAGAATGCAACATTATCACCCTTTAACTTGGCAGAGTACTTCTTGTAATCTGCATCAGAAGACAAATTAAGGAAATAATACAGTGGCTCTGTAAAAATTGAACCATGTGTAAAATCCTCAGGTTCACATGCAAATGAAGCAAAATCAATACTTGTTGATTGCTCACTTGCTGGTAATGAACCAATATTTTCACTACTTGGTAACCCACGCTGCTGTGCATTAATGGAATTGTCATCATCCTCAAGTGTGTACAAATAATCAAAAAGCTGTTTCCGCAATGCCAGATCGCCAAGTAAAATAGGGGCAAACGTTTTCATGAGTTGTATAAGAAAATCATGAAAACACTTAGTGTTATTATTATATCCTGAAAAGATGTCAATAATATCGCTGGCCTGGCATTTTTTATCTTGGTTAATCGTGCGTGAATTGTCAGTTAAGTGGCAGGAAACACCAATCAGTGCATAGAGTTTCATTTGAAAATTCGGACTAGCTATAGTGTAAGATTGATCTATACAATCTGATTCATTATAATATTTTAAAGATCCACCATTAGCTTTCGGCAAATTATCTATTCTGATAATGGAAGAAAGATCGTGTAATACTGTCAATAATAAAGAATGCAATTCATTAAAAGCTTCTGGATCTATTGTAAACTTCTGCAGTTCACGATAATCCAGTTCACTACCAAAAGATGAGTTATTGAGCCGCTTCATATAAACACTATCAGGTGAAGCAGCTACAATATAGCAATATTCATGTTCTTCACTTATATAAATTTTAGACAAATCCGGTTTGATCTGAATTTGCGTATCAGATCCTGCAAGAGCATCCATCTCTTCTGCAAACAATTCCTTAAATGCTGGTGTGAATTTTGGAAATACAGTAAGCATCTCCTTATATTTAGCAAATGCATCAGAATGACTGCTAAATATAACATTTTCAAACGTCTTGAGAATGGATGGTTTCCAGTGAACATCTAGATGGTCAGCGGCATCCAGGAACTTAATAATACTAGAGTAAGTAGTGAAGTCATCTCTTAATTCATTCCCAATAACAAAGAATACGCTAGTTGCAATCATTCCCTCTGATTTAATGCAACAGACAAAATCTCCGCGATGCCAGTAGTCCACCTGGCATTTATCAAATACTCCATAGATGACTGCTGAAAAACCAGGGCAAAAATCATGCTTCTCCAGCTCAGCGAACAATAAGTTACAATCAACACATAAATTCATAATGTTGCCTCCTTAAATTTATTTGTACTAAAGCACAAATGGGTGTAGAGCTTTTGCGCTCTACACCCATGAATAAGTAAAATCCACGTATAAGTAACTCTTAAGCCTCACACCTGAAGTAATAACAGTCTTAATCATCAAGGCTAATTAAAAGAACATCAGGCATAACGGAAGCATGAAAATTGCATACAGAACTAAAACTATTGCAGGAATAATCTTACACCTGATTTGGAAACTTCTTAAGTCGCGTCGATAATCTGTAGCCACTGGATACAATTCTTTTACATGATCAGTAAATACTGTAGTCCATTTATCCGGATGTGTCATATAATAAAATACATCTGGACGAATAACGCTATTAAATGAAGCATCTCCTATGAGACAGGGAGGTAAATATGGAAGATCCTGTGAAATGCTAGAAAAATGTTTATCTTCTTTCAAAAACCTTCTCTTATCTTCAATAGTATCACCAGGAACGCAATCATACCAATTTAGTGCGGTAAATGTTTTACAATATTTAGTGAGCAATGTACATAATTTTTCATAAGCTTCGATGCGCGACTTCTTCTCACTAGATTCAAAAGAACGCAATAAACGATAACGTTCACCACTGGCTTGATCACAATCTAAGACTATCTTGGAAAACTTCTTTAAAGTCTTTGAAGCAAAACCGCCTTTATAAACCCCCTGTCGAAATACTAATACTGGTATAGCAACAATAGCAACAATTCCAGCTAAGTATAAGAGTCCAATTGCAATAACAACAAACTCATATCCTACTGCCTGAAAATACTCTGCAGCGCCAGCGTTAGACCCACCAATATTTGTTAGCGCCTCCGTTGCATGCTGTAATAACTTAATATAACTATTTAACATTTCTGTCTCCTTTCGAAATCCCAATCCAGGAAACTGCTGATATGAAATGATTTAATCCCTTTCCGCTCTGCTTCACGGAGAAATGGAATCGTGTCATCAACAAATACCACATCCTGTAAACCAATATCATGATCCTTACAGTATTGCAAAATGGTATCTGCTTTTGATTTGTCTTCCGATACAAGTAAACGTTCTGCAATGCTTGAATAATACTTGTCCAGCCAGAGCTGTTTATCATCCATTTCTTTCTGCACCTGGCAGTGCCCCATCACAATGTTCTGCTTCGCGCCACATGCAGATAACACTCGCTGCATATAATGAGATGGCTTCCTCTTAAGAAAAACCCCATCCTCGATTTCTTTTAAACTCATACCATTATTAGTCCCTTCCGGATCTGAAACATGCCCATTAAACCGGTATGCCGCTAAAGTGCCGTCTATATCCCAGAATATGTATTTATTTTTCAATTCATCATACAGTTGAAAATCGTAATCTGGTATAATCCTTGCAGCAGACTTTTGTTCAGATGTTTCATTAAACAAATTAACAACCTGCATTGGGGAAAGAGCAATGAATCCCTCACTTTCTGCTTTTTCAAGGTTTGAATACATATCATCAATAATAGCAATCTGATTTTCATGAAGCCTGTTAACCTTTGCAAGGACCTTAAGTTCAATAATCTTCTGTTCCTGACTGGATACACAGTAATTTTCCAGTAAATAACCGTAATTTTCTTTAACCCATTTGATCTTTCTTTCCGCAGTCTTACAATCACGCACTCCGCTAATCAATCCCATAGAAATGTTCTTACAGGCGAGATAATCCATGAATTTCTTTAATTGCAAATTCGGTTTTGCTTTATTCCAAGATTTTGGAAATGTTTCACCTGAATGAATATATGACAAATATTCCATCATTTCCTCATAAGCATCCGAGCGATGATTATGTATGCACAGCGTATCATCAAAGTCAAACAATACCATTTCTAAATTTTCCAACGTATTCATTAAAATTTGTTCCTCCTTAAATTATATTAATTAGTCTGAGAAAAACTTGAAAGATTTAAAAAACATATGACAATTGATGGAACTCCGATAGCAAACATAGGAATCAAGCCGATAATAAGCGGGTATATTTTTTCTTGAATTGCAAAAATAAAGCAAAAAATACATATTAAAAACATTACTGATACACTCAATAACTTTATTATACAAAGTACCTCTACCACAACGCACCTCTCTTATCTAAATCGTCGTTTCATGTTATTTATATTCTGCTTCTGTCTGAAGCCACTTCAGTAAATCAGAAAACTGCTGATTTCGTTTAAACTCATATCGTTATCAGTACCTTCCGAATCTGAAACATGACAATTAAACTGGTATTCAGCTAAAGTAATGTCTGTGTCCAATATCATGAATATGGAACTGTGTTTTGTCTGCTTATTTATCAATTAGGTAAATTTTTCCTTCCTTGATTTTAATATTATATTTAGAGATATCAATATCGTTAATATCTATGTCAATGTTTTTCTTGCCATTGATATAAACTTCAGAACCATTATCATAGTTTTCAATAGCTTCTGACTCAAGTTCTTCCTGTATTTCGTAAGGCGATTTTTCATTTCGTTCTGTGATCATACCAATACCTAATAATACGATCATAATACCTATAATAATTACAACAGCACTCTTATCACAACGAACCAATGGATATTTCAAGAATTACTCCAACAGTTATAAAATCAATTCCAAAAATCAAAAAACCTGTACTCATTTCCTATCCTCCTTTCTTATTAACTTCGTTGATCTTTCCAAAAACTTTGTGAACTACCCATTGTCTAAAGCCAATGGGCTTCCTGCTTCGCAGACCTCGTAAC
>ERZ772900.548-NODE-548-length-39286-cov-11.046927_pt1 | contig 39286 bp, 36 predicted proteins | sample MGYA00512124_ERZ772900 | MGnify/ENA primary metagenome ERZ772900 (study PRJEB29015, sample SAMEA2737716) | human gut metagenome | biome: human gut; feature: human-associated habitat; material: faeces | place: China | collected 2012 ... | reverse complement strand
CTCGTCCGATACGAACAGGTGGCTGCTCGGGCCGATTTGCACCGCCCCGAATCGCGCTTCCACCACGTCGAAGCAGCCGGCCTTCATGATCGACGCGTTCGGCTCGTACAGGTAACGCAGCTCGTGCGGCAGCGGCGCGTCCCCGATGCGCAGGCCGCGCGTATAGGCGGCCGCATCGTAGTCGAGCCGCTGATCGTCGTTCACGCAGTACACGTGCGGCGCGCGCGTGTCTGCCGCTGCGGCATCGGACGTTATCCCGGCAACCTTGCCGTCCAGCACCAGCAGCAGTTCCTTGCATTCGTTGCCGGTGGAGACGATGTGCACTTCGGCCACAGTGCCCGCGAAATCGTCGACCGCCTTGCGCCAGTCGAGCATCGGCGACAGTTTGATCATCACATATCGTGCCTTAGCCAGCAGCAGATCGCGCAGCGCCAGCACGTCGGGCGTGCAGTCCTCGATCGCGTAGGTGCGGGCGCCGTGCTCGTCGCGGCGGGCCGGGTCGATGTAGATCAGTTGTACCGGCTCCATCGCACGTAGGTATTCGACGCCGTCGCCGCACACCACCTGTGCTTGCGTGAGGCCCAGCGCCGCCATATTGTGCGCGGCCAGTTCGCATAGATGCGATTGGCGTTCCACGTACGTGGCGTGACCGAATCCGCGGGCGAGATATGAGAAATCGACGCCGAATCCGCCTGTCAGGTCCGTCATGGTCGCGTCGTTGGCCGTCTGTCCCGCCGATTGCGGCAGAGATCGCAACAGACGCCGGGCGATTTCGGCCTTGTATTGCGCCGTGAACTGCGATGAGCACTGTTCCATGGAAATATGCGCGGGATAGACGATATCCGCGCAGGCGGCCCATTGCGGCAGTTTGTTGCGGGCGATTTGCCAGCCCGCGATCTGGTCGAGCGCGGCCGGCAGGTCGAGGTCCGCCGTCCGTTTAGTTTTGAGCGCCAGGTCACGCACGTCTTCATTGCGATGCGCCTCGGCGAAGGCGCGCGTCACGTCGTTGAGCAGTGGTCCGTCACTCATGGTTCCTCTCCCCTTCTTCGCGAGTATCTGCCATGTCGCACGCATATCGTCGCACGCGTATCCTGCGTCCGTGGCGCATCGGTATTGCGTCCTTGTCGATTGCCTTCGTCATCTTATCTTTCCTGTGGATAACAAGTGGACAAATGTGGATGAATGTGGATAACGCCCATATTTTGTGCCTGAGTCAACGTCGCACCACGAAATATCGGCGGCGATTTTCCCCATTTTTGTGGGGTGTGGATATCGGTTATCCACAATTTTCACATAGGAAATTCCTTATGTTCCGCCATTTTGTGAATATCCTTGTGGATAATCCACCACGTTATCCCCGACTTACCCACAGGTCTGACCTCACTTATCCACAAAGTTATCCACGGATGTGGAAAACTACATGTGTGTAGTTCCCGCATTACTGGTACAGAAGTGACATATGCATCAGCGGATTGCCGGCGTTGCATCCCACGATGATCGCCACGACCACCACGAACACCGTGATGCCGTACACCGTGGTGCGCCACGTCAGGCTTTTGCCGCGGAACGCATGCAGGCCGGTGACCAGCAGCCACGCAAGCACGCCGCCGACGATGAATCCGCCGACATGCGCCTGCCATGCAATGCCCGGCGTGATCACCGGCATCAGGAAGTTGATCAGCATCCAAATCAGCATCGAACGAATATCGATGCCTATTCTCCTGTACACCACCAGAATCGCGGCGAACAGGCCGAACAGCGCGCCGGACGCGCCATATGCGGCGGTCATCCATCCCGACGGCGAGCACACGGCCCACACCATCAGTCCGGCGCCGCCGCCCAATCCGGACAGCACGTACAGCGCGAGGTACGGCCAATGCCCCATCATGCGTTCCAGCACGGGCCCCACGCACCACAAAGTAAGCATGTTGAACAGGATGTGCCACAGCGAGGTCGGCTGGTGCAGGAACATCGAGGTGATGAAGGTCCACGGGTGCCGGACGGCCGTGGCGGGCAGCAGCATGCCGGCGTTCACGAACGCGTTGCCGCCTTCGGGCCAGACGAGGAAGAGGACCGCTTCGATGGCCCACACCACGATGCAGATCGCCATGATGGCGGTGGTGATGACCGGGTCGCCGTTGCGCCACCGGTATCGCAGCGATCGGGCGGAGAACAGATCCTTGAACGATGGGGAATCGGGAAACAGACTGAATCGTTGGTATGCCATAGCTCAACACTACCGGCACATGCGGTATTTTCCGGCGCGTAAATCCACCCAATCGACACATTCCACGAATTAAGATAGGGAACAGAGCTGGCTTGAACGAGCAGGTCAGCCAGTGTTTGGAAACCTTGAAAGGAGCCGTCATGGAGAACAAGTCTTCTAACGGTTGGAAGTTCTTCGCACTGCTCTTCGGAGCTTTGCTTGCTGGCGTCGTCGGTCTGTACATCTACAAGCAGCAGAATCCCGACTATGACCCGTGGGAGGAACCGTGGGAGAACAGCTCCTCGCCGGTCGACCTGGGCCTGACCAAGGACGCCGAGCCGGAGGCCGACGCCACTGCCGCCGCTCCTGCCGCTGAGCCGGAAGCCGCCTGATTTCGCCTTTTCCGGCGCACCTATGCCGCGTTGGGTTTGTTGCTTCGCCCTGTATCTTGCGATACAGGGTTTTTCTTTTGCTTTTGCGATTGCGATTGACTTGCGGCCTTCCGTCGTACTGTCGCTGTATTGCCACGTACGTCCGGCACGTACATTCGGGCACTACCGGCATACGCAATCGGACATGCGAAAAACATACGAAAAGGCCCTTGGAAAATCCCAAGGGCCTTCGTCGTCATCACTATCCGCCCATTGCGAAACGGACGGAACGGAAGCGATCATGCGTGTGTCGGCGATGCCGGCGACGTTTCATGACCGCTTCATAATCACTTGAGCGGACCGGTGTGCCAGATGCGCTCGAGGTAATCCTCGATGGAGCGGTCGGAGCTGAAGTAGCCGGAGTTGGCCACGTTGAGCACGGCCATGCGGCTCCACTTCATCGGATCGCGGTAGGTTTCCTCGATCTGGGCCTGGATGTCCATGTACGCGCGGAAGTCGGCGAGCGTCATGAAGTAATCCTTGTTCAGCCAACCCGGCGCCAAATCATTTGCCATATCTTCGCAGCTTTCCACTCGCCGCGAATTCGCAACGGCTGCCGGTACACTGAAAGCCATTATTCACTCGTTGGAATGTTAGGTAAGGAGTTCGGCGGTGGACGTGTTGTCGTGGATACTGCTGGCGGCGTGCATGCTATGGTCGGCGTTGCGGTTCCTGCCAGCCGGACGGGAAGCGCACATGCCGACGATGCCTTACATGATTGCGCTGATTCGTTTTTTGTGGATACCGTACCTGGTCATCGCGGTATGGGCCGGTCTGGTCGGCTCGTGGTGGCAGTGCGGCGTCGCCGTCGCCGGCATCGTGTCGATACTTGCCATGCAGGTTCCGTATTGGACGAACATGCCGCGGGAACGATGGCACCACCAGCGTGGAACATCCCATGAAACAGCGTCAGACGACCATCGCCAGACCGCGCGATCCGCCGACGCCGAGCCGACCGCGAACCCGCCGCAGGCGAGCGGCGACACCTACCATCTGATGACGTTGAACTGCCGCTATGGCAAGGCGAGCGCCGACGCCATCATCGCGGCCGTGCGGGAACGACACATCGATGTCCTCGCGCTTCAGGAACTCAGTACGGATCTCATCAAGCGTCTTGAGCGCGGCGGCCTGCACAGGATCCTCCCCTATCGGCAGCTCGGTACGCCCCGCGAAAAGACCGACAACGGCGGCTTCAACGGCATCTGGTCGCGCACCAAGCCGAAACGCGGCACGCATGGCATTGTCTCGATACCTGCGGCCGACGTGCCGGGCATCATGCTGCAAACCGATGACGGCACCTCCGTGGCATTCGCATCCGCGCACACCAAATCGCCGATGCGCGGCTGTCGGGAATGGTCGGACGGCATCCGGTCCCTGAGCGCGCTGGTTCCGATGCCGCGCAAGTCGGTCAGCGCAGGCACTGGCCGCGAGGAACGTGCCACCGGCTCGAAAGCCGGACGCGGCGGTGGTTCCGCATATCCCGACGTCGATATCGCGGTGCTCATGGGCGACCTCAACGCCGATATCGACCATGCCAGCTTCCGCGAGCTGCTGCGGTCCGGATTCCGCGACGCCGCACTGGCACAGGCTCGCGGACATGTCAATACCTTCCCCAGTCAGGTGCCGTGGCCGCGCATCGAGCTCGACCACATCATGGCCGCGACGCGAGAATCCGCGTCAGGCTCCGCCGCCGAGCCGGCACGAGCCGTCGCGTTCAGCGGCGTCGAATCATTCGTCGTGGAAGACACCGACCACCTCGCGCTGACCGCCACAATGACTATTTGAGCGGCATGCCGCACGGACAGCATGGCGGATATGCGTCACTGAGCGCGCCCACCGTCACTGAGCGCGGGCACACTCACAGTGACGCAACCACAAAACCCTTGCAATCACTGGGTTTCCAGGTTGCGTCACGCTGTGCGGGCACACGCAGCGTGACACAACCCGCTCACAGTGACGCAGAATGACCGAGACGGCCCGCCCCCGGCACGTCAAAACAACAATGCCGCATGGGCTCCCGTAGAAGTCCATGCGGCGAGGCTTGGATTGCCCGACTACAGCACCGCCATCGCGAAATCCACGAGCAGCTTGATGCCGTACAGGACGATGATGCCGCCGCACACGCGGTTGAGCACGCCGATGATCTTCGGATTGAACTTGTGCGCGAACGCGTTGACGACGAGCGTGACGCCGAGGAACCACATCACCGAAGCGGTCTCAACGCCCGTGATGAACGGGGTGGCCTGCTGCGCGCTCAGCGTAGCCGCAAACGCACCGAGCATCAATGTGCCGTCGATGATGGCCTGCGGGTTGAACCACGTGACCACGCATGCGGTGCCAACGGTCTTCAGCAGTCCACGCAGACCGAGACGCTTGGCAGGGGCTTCAGCACCAGCGACCGGACTCGCCGTCGAAGCAGTCGCAGCAGCAACAGCACCGGCCCCAGCGCCGTTCTCGGAAGTCGACTTCTTCTTCGGCAGCAGCAGTCCCAGACCGATGCGCACCACGACGGCGCCGCCCAGGCCAAGCACCACGGTCTGCAGCCACGGATGCGCCTGCATCAACGCGCCGATGCCGAAAAAGCACGCCAGCGACAGCACGATATCGAAGAAAATCACGATCACCGCAGTAATCAACGCGTTGCGACGCGTACGCGTCAACGCGGAATTGATCACGAACAGATTCTGCATGCCGATTGGCGCGACATACGCCAATCCCATCGTCAAGCCCTGAAAATACAGACCCATCATCACTCCCGACAATCATTTGGTTGGGTCATCATCACCCAACCAAAACCAGCCAATATGCCATCAGCTGGATTTTCTCACGCGGATTGCAAGTTATACAAAATCCGCTTTATTCCAACACCTTTGCCATATTCTACAGATTCGATTACACTTGGCAACCAGCCAAGAACAGAGCAATGCACCCAACCAAAAATCAGGCATCATGACACGCAGCACACCATTGGACATCAACTGGGAGCCGGACCGCAGCAGCGGCGAGCCCATAACCGAACAGATCGTCGGTTTCATGTGCGCCCGCATCTCAAGCGGCGACTGGCCGATCGGATCAAGACTGCCCAGCCAGCGGGTACTGGCCGAACGCTTCGGCGTGAACCGGTCCACCATCATCGCCGCGATCGGAGAGCTCGCCGACTACGGCATCGTCGAAGGCCGGCACGGCGCCGGCACGCGCATCGCCAGCAACACGTGGTCGCTGATGCTGCCGGGCGCGCCGGACTGGGCGGATTACGTGTCGTCCGGGTTCTTCAAGGCGAACAACGACACCATTCAGACGATAAACCGACTCGAATTCGACCGGTCGAAAACCCGTCTCGGCACCGGCGAGCTCGACCCGCGGCTGTTCCCCCGTGACATGTGGCGGCGCGTGGCCGGCGAAGCCGCGGCCGAGATAAGCTCGCTCGGGTATCCGCCGCCGGAGGGCCTTGACGTGCTGCGCGAGGCGATAGCGGCGCACATGGAGGCGTGGGGCATCAGCTGCACGCCCGGGCAGGTCCTTGTATCATCCGGCGCATTGCAGGCGTTGCAGATGATTTCGGTGAGTCTGCTGTCGGCCGGATCCACGGTCTATGCGGAGGCGCCGAGCTACATCAAGTCGCTGCAGGTGTTCCAATCGGCCGGCATGAAACTCGCCGGCGTACCGATGGACGAGCATGGCCTTGATGTGGATGCGCTGGGGAGGCTGATGGGCGGCGGGGCGCAGTCCGAGGGGATGACGGCGGCGGTACCGTCCGCCCCGCAGACCTCACTGCCGCCGCGGGCCAAGGCCACGCGCGAGAACGACGCGGTGCTGTACACAATCCCCACCAACCACAATCCCACGGGCGTCACGATGAGCGAGCCACGCCGTCGGGCGCTCATCGCCTCATGCGTGGCGAACCGGTTGCCGATCATCGAGGACTGCGCATACCAGGACCTCATCTTCGACGGGGATACGCCGCACACGCTCAAATCGTTCGATGAGACCGGCATGGTGATTACGCTGGGCAGTGCGTCGAAGGCGCTGGCGCCGGGACTGCGCATCGGCTGGATCGTGGCGGACGAGCGCATCGTGCAACGGCTGGCCGACGTGAAGATGCAGATGGACTACGGGGCGAGCACGCTGAGCCAGTGGGTGTTCGCGCGGTTCCTGTCCAGCGGCCTGTATGACGAGTACATGGTCTCGCTGCGCATGCAGCTACGCCGGCGGCGGGACGCCGCACTGGAGACGCTGGAGCGACTGTTCGCCGGCCGTGCCCACTGGAACGTGCCGCGCGGCGGTTTTTACGTCTGGCTCACGTTCGACGAGCCGGTGCGCACAGGGCGCCTGTTCCAGCGCGCAATCGAGCACGGCGTACTGCTCAACCCCGGCGACATCTACGATTTCGAGGGGGACAACTCGCTGCGCCTGAGCTACTCCTACACCACGCCGGAGGAGTTCGCGGCCGCCGCCGAAACCCTGGCCTCTTTGGTATAGGCCTCGATGGCGGCTTCGGGCTGGACAGCGTCCAAGCAAACCCGCCGTTATCCGTCTCGAAACCGCCCGCTGCGACCGGCCAAGGTACCCCATGTGGCCGTATCTCGTTTTCAAGGGGTTGATTTCGGCTCCGCCGGACATCTATCTGCGTTTCAAGGGGGCGCCAAAACGCGATATCCGAAGTATGATCGGCGAAATACCACCGGAATCATGCGGTTCTTGGGCCGCTTATACTTTGTGACCAACCCCTCGAAACGCAGATAGGCATTCGGAACAACACGAATCAACCCCTCGAAATGCAGATAGCCCCGAATCCTCCGCCGGTGAATGGCGACCAGGCTTTCAAGCATCACGTCAGACACCTTGCGCGCCGATGTTTTTGCCACGTCGACCCCGACGATCGCTCGCCAGCTCCAGCGTGTCGGGTATCCACCCCTATGCGTTATAATTTATCGGTTATTCGTGATGGGTGGAGCCCTCTCATTCTGCCTTTCATGAGGAACACGTGGGTTCTCGGTTGAGGTGCCCCACACACAATCGAAAATCCGCAAACCTAGTATTACAAGGAGAGCCATTTTGGCAACCAAGATTCGTCTGAAGCGTATGGGTAAGAAGTTCTACGCCTTCTACCGCGTGGTCATCACCGATTCCCGCAACAAGCGTGACGGTCAGTCCATCGAAGAGATCGGCACCTACAACCCGAACACCCAGCCTTCGACCATCCAGATCGACTCCGAGCGCGCACAGTACTGGCTCGGTGTCGGTGCTCAGCCGTCCGAGCCTGTGCTCAAGCTGCTGAAGATCACCGGCGACTGGCAGAAGTTCAAGGGCCTCGACGGTGCCGAAGGCACGCTGAAGACCGTGGAAGCCGGCCCGGACGCCGCAGCCCGCGTCGAAGCCGTGGAAGCCGAAGCCCAGAAGCTGAAGGCCGCGAAGTCCGCCGCTGACGCCAAGGCCAAGGCCGAAGCCGAAGCTGCCGCTGAAGCTGAAGCTCCCGCCGAGGAAGCGCAGGCTGAGTGATCATGCTCGCGCAGGCTGTGGAACACCTCATCAAGAACATCGTCGATTTCCCCGATGACGTTTCGGTCAAGTCCCACGAGAACGCGCGCGGCGAACTCATTCGCGTGCGCGTGAACCCGGAGGATATTGGCCGCGTGATCGGCCGCAGCGGCCGCACCGCCAATGCGATCCGCACCGTGGTGCAGGCACTTGCCGACCACAAAGTGCGCGTCGACATCATGGATGTGCGCAGGTGAACCCTAGCGTGGAGCGTCAACAACACTCTGACGACCCTCAGCAGCGCGAGTTGCTGAGGGTCTGTCGTATCGGACGCGCGCAGGGGCTCAAAGGCGAGGTCACCGTGCAGATCTTCACGGACGAGCCGGAATATCGGTTCGCTCCCGACTCCGTGCTGTACACGCGCGACGGTTCGCAGGAATACGTCGTCGAGTACGCGCGCACATTCAAGAACCGTTGGATCGTTAAGTTCGAGGGCATTGATGACCGCGACGCCTCCGAGGCGGCGAATGGCATCGAGCTGTACGGCGAGGCTGACGATCCCGAGGACATGCTGGAAGAGGACGCCTGGTATCCGAAGGATCTGGTCGGGCTTGAAGCGCGGCTCGCCGAGGGCAACGGGCTCGGTCTGCCGGCCGGCCAGGTCATAGGCAAGGTCGTGGACGTACTCGACAGCGCGCAGACGCTGTTGAAGATTCGCCTGGCCTCGCCGGTTCGGGACGCCGTCACCGGCGAAGTGACGGAATCGACCGCACTGGTGCCGTTCGTCGACGAGTTGGTGCCCGACATCGACCTCGAAGAGGGGTATCTGACGATCGACCCGCCCGGCGGGCTGATTCCGGGACTGTGATTCGGCCCCGGTCACCCTTCAGTGTCCGACAGATGCGGCTGTCGGACACTGTCATATATGACGGCGTTGTTGCCGGGCGCCGAGCCGAGTCCGGCAACAATGCGGCACGCCCGGATGCGCAGCAAGGCTGACAGACGCGATTTATAAAAGACATCGGACTCATGCGATTCCAGTCAGCCGGCGCCGACAAACCATGCCACACATCCAGGCGTGTCGCGACGCTCATGCCGTCGGACTGCGGGATTCGCTACGCTGGAGAACATGAAGATCGATATCGTGTCCGTGTTTCCGGAGTATTTTGACGTGCTGAACCTGAGCCTGTTCGGCAAGGCGCAGGAGAAGGGTCTCGTCACCGTCACCGCGCACAACCTGCGCGACTGGACGCATGACGTGCATCATTCCGTTGACGATACGCCGGCCGGCGGCGGTGCCGGCATGGTGATGAAACCTGAGGTTTGGGCGGAATGCCTGGATGACCTGCTCGGTCTGGCACCCGCAGTCATCGCGCCGGACGCGGTATCTTCCGACGCGCACGACGATGATTCGGCCTCCGTCAGTCCGTCCGGCGCAGTCAACTCGGCGGAAGCAGCCGATACGACCGATGCGGCCGACTCGGGCCATGCAGGTAATCCGACCAATGCAGCCGCTTCCGTCACTTCCATCGTTTCCGATACCACGAGCGACACCAGTGAAGCTGACGGGAACGCCACGCCGGTTCTCATCTTCCCGAATCCCTCGGCGCCGCTGTTCACGCAGCGCGACGCGACCGAGCTCTCGCACGCCGACCATCTGCTGTTCGGCTGCGGCCGATACGAGGGCTATGACGCGCGAATCCCTGAGTATTACCGCGCGCAGGGCGTCGACGTACGCGAATACTCGATCGGCGACTACGTGCTGAACGGCGGCGAGGTGGCGGTTTCCGTGATGCTGGAGGCGATCACCAGACTGCTGCCGGGCTTCATGGGCAATCCCGATTCGATCGTCGAGGAGTCGTACACGGGCGGCAACGCACTGCTGGAACACCATCAGTACACCAAGCCGGCCACGTGGCGAGGCATCGCGGTTCCGCCGATCCTTACCAGCGGCGATCACGGCAAGGTCGACCGGTTCCGCCGCGACGAAGCGTTGACCCGCACCAACGACATTCGCCCGGATCTCATCGAGCAGCTCGATTGCCGGCAGCTCGACAAGCAGGACCGCAAGACACTCATCGCCCTTGGCTGGGAGGTCTCCGGAGCGCGTCCGCGCAAGCTGCAGTAAGTCACTTGACACACGTCATCAGCCACTATCCCCGCAAAAGTTGAGTCTCATACGCTCAACTTTTTCACTGTGGGTAAAAACTGGGAATGTCAGGACAGAATACCGGTAGGTAGTGGTGCAAGGCAAGAGGAGGAGCTCCGAGAGGGGTTCCGGGAACGGCCACGATAGACCACACCGGCAAGGCCAGTCACCCGGCCGGCGCGGCAAGCCAACCCGTTCCACTCCGATATGCGAGGAGTACCGATTATGGCAATGTTTCCGGCTTTGATGAATGACACGATGTTCTCTGACCTGTTTGACGACCCGTTCTTCGAGGGTTGGCGTTCCGCCGACAACAGCGCGGCGATGACCCCGACGAACATGATGAGTACGGACGTGCGCGAGAACGACAAGGGCTATGACGTGGACATCGACATGCCCGGCTTCAAGAAGGACGACATCAGCGTCTCGCTGAACAACGGCTATCTGACCGTGTCCGCCCATAAGGACGAAGGCAGCGGCGACAAGGATGAGTCCGGCAAGTGGCTTCGTCGTGAACGTTACGTCGGCACCTGCTCGCGCAGCTTCTACGTCGGCGATCAGGTGAAGGAGAACGACATCCACGCCAACTACCAGAACGGCACGCTGTGCATTCAGGTTCCGAAGATCGAGGCGCAGCCGCAGGTCGAAAGCAAGCACCAGATCGCCATTGAGGGCTGATGCCTGATGGCCGGCCGTACAGGTCGGCGGCGGAAACAACAGTCAAGCAAAAATCCCGTGACCGGCATGCGGAACATGCAACCGGTCACGGGTTTTTTATTGGCTCGTTGGTATTTCGCCCCCACCCCGGCAGCGGGAGCGACCATTCGGCTTACAGGCCGAACACCTTCACGCGGGAGTCAACCGGCTGCTTGTCAACCGGAGCCGCGGCCTGGGCGACGGTGCCGAACGGCATCTGCGCCTGCAACACCCAGCTGGACGGCAGACCGAATTCGGCGGCGACCGCCTCGTCGATCAGCGGGTTGTAGTGCTGCAGGGATGCGCCAAGCCCCTTCTCGGCGAGCGCGGTCCACACGGCGAGCTGCAGCATGCCGGCGGCATCACGGGCGAATCCGGGGAAGTTCGCAGCGTAGGTCGGGAAGTTCTTCTGCAGCTGCTTGGTCACGTCGGTGTCGTCGTAGAACAGCACGGTGCCGTGGCCGGCGGCGAAGGCGTTGATCTTGGCCTCGGTGGCCTTGAACGCTTCGTCATCGCTCACGACCTTGCGCAGCGTCTCCTTGACGATGTTCCACAGCTTCTGGTTGGCGTCGCCGAACAGCACGACGGCGCGCTGCGGCTGGGAGTTGAACGCGCTCGGCACCTGCACGGTGACGTCCTCGACGGTCTTGACGATCTCCTGATCGCTGACCGGGGATTCGGAGGTCAGCACGTACTGCGAGCGACGGGCCTTGAGTTCCTCGATGAAGTTCGACATGATGGCATCCTTTCGCGATGGCATTGCGTTTGTTGTTTCACTGTCTTTTAATAGCTCGATTCAATACCTCGATTCGAGCTATTCCATGATTAACGATACGTGCGCCATGCGACCCACATGCCGATGTTCTCTGTCAGAGAATATCAGCTAGGTAACATCGGCACGGCGGCGATTGGGCCAAGGCCGCTTCGGGCTCGCAGCAACGGGCTACACTCGCCTCGGCTGCTCACTCATCCGTCGCGCCCGAGGTCTCCGAGGCCTCCGACGCCTCAAGCGCGGACTCGATATACCACACCGCGGTCTCGCCGTACTCGCGATGCTCGGCGAGGCTCCATCCCTCGGGCGGCACGGGCTCGTCGGAACGCGCGGATCGCTCCAACACGATCGTCGTATTCCCGCCGGCGATTCCATGGGCGACCATGTCCGAGAGCAACTGGTTGCAGTCCTCGGTGGCGAACGCGTACGGCGGGTCGATGAAGATCACATCGAACGCCGCCGACTTCGCGGAGCCGCCGGCAGCATCGGCGTTCGAGGCCGAGCGTGCGGCACCCGAAGCGACGTACTTCTCGGCTCTGGCCCTGATGACCCGGGCCGTCATGCCGCGCTCCCACGAACGGTTCCGCTGCAGCGCGGTCAACGTCTTGGCGATCAGCGCCGCCGCCGGAGCGGAGGACTCTACCGCCACCAGCTCCCTCGCGCCGCGGCTCAACGCCTCGATGCCCAGCGCCCCGGTCCCGGCGAACAGATCCAATACGCGGGCGTCGTCCAGCACCTGCCATGAATCCAGATGCGAGAATATCGCCTCTTTGGTCCGGTCGGTGGTCGGCCGGGTTCCGGTTTTCGGCGTGGTCAACGCGACGCCCTTGAATCGTCCTGAAATCACATGCATGACACCATTATGGCCGCCCCGGCGAAACGACCGCAACCGCACCACCGGTCCTGCATGGTCGTACGTGCCATATATCAGACGGCTCCGATACGCGACTCAGCTTGCTCACATGCCTCATATGCTATGATGCTTTGCGGGTACCCTTGCTCGGATACTCACGGCGACCCGCGTAATTTGACCGTTTGCGGGTCGCTTTTTTCATCTGGACATACCTTCGACCACCCCCAGTCGCTACGCTCGACAGCCCCCCCCGCCAGCGGGGGCTGTCAAGCGTAGCGAGACTGGAGGCGGCCCCAGCCAGCCCACTCGCCAGCCTATGCGGCTTTTGCCGTGGCGGCGTGGGCGGAGATGCCGCACGCGCCAACGGGCACCGGAGCGTCGTCGGCATCGTCGTCGGCCTGCACACGCAGCATCGACTGATGCAACGTCAATGACAATCCAGGCGCCACCGCGAATCCCGGCTGCACCGGCTTATGGGCCGCACCAACTCCAGCAGCGACGGGCGAGGCGACGACGGACGCCGCAACACCCACCGCGCCGAGGGGAGCCGCAACAGGAACGACAGGAGCCGCAACCGCCCCGCCAGCCGGCGACACGACCACGCCCGCGCGATGGCGATGCCGCCCGGCACGAGCCGAATCCAGCACGCCCTCGTCGAACTCCCCGGTCTGCCGCGATACGATCGCCGCGCATGTGACCGCAGCGGACACGTTCGCCATCGTGCTCGGCATGCCGACGATGTTGCTAACCGGCACCAGCGGCACCAGAAGCTGCACCGGAAGACCAACCGCGGTGAACACGGTCGTCGCGGTCACGATCGCAGTGCCCGGCACGCCCGCAGTACCGATCGACGACAGCAGTCCGATCACCGCGAGCGCCACATAGCTCACCGGCGAATACCCCAGTCCGAGCGCGTTGATGGTGAACACGGCCGACAGCATCGGCCACACACCAGCGCATCCCGGCATGCCGATGGTCGTCCCGATCGGGGTGGTGAAGTTCGCCACGTCCGCGCCGACACCGACCGTGCCGAGCTGCCGTATGCTCAGCGGCAGCGTCGCCACGCTGGACTGCGTGGCGAACGCCGTGGTCTGCGCCGGCAGCACGGCCTTGAAGAACGTCAAGGGCGACACGTGCGCCACGAATTTCAGCAGCAGCCCGTTGACGACGAACGCCTGGATGATGTTGAGCACGAAGCCCAGCACGAGAATGCTCAGCAGCGCGAGTAGCGCGTCCGCCTTGGATGTGGTCGCGGCCGTCGAGGTCGCTCCCAGCACCACCACCGCGTACGGGGTGAGCTCGGCCACGTAGCCGACGGCCTTGTAGATCACGTCCTTGGTCTGCTCGAAGAACCGCTTGACGATGCTCACGTCCTTCTGCCGACCGACCGACACGATGGCGATGGCCAGCACGGTGGCCGTGATGATGATAGGCACCACACGGTTGCCGGACAGGTCTCCGACGATGTTCTTCGGGAAGAAGTTGAGTATGACCTGGTCGAGCGGCGCTGTCTGCGAGGTGAGGAAACCGGCGGTCGACTCGTCGTCGACGAGTTTGACGCCCGAGCCGATGTGCAGCGGGATGGCCACACCCAGCGTCATCACGATGGCGATCAGATTGGTGAGCAGCAGCCAGCCGACCGACCGCAATCCGATGCTGCGCAGCTTTTTCAGACTGCCGACGTAGGTGATGCTGGAGATGATCGACACGAAGATCAGCGGCGCGACCAGCGCGGTGATCAGGTTGATGTAGATGTTGCCCAGCAAGTTGAGCGAGTCGACCTGCCCGTCGAACACGAGGCTCAGGGCGATGCCCAGTCCAAGCGCGAGCACCGTCAGCAGGCTGAAGTTGAGTTTGAAGACCGCGCGCAGCACGGCGATCAGGGCGAACAGCACCACGGCCGACGCCCAGACCGCCACTGCGGTGGGACCGATGTTGGATAGCGCTCCCATCAGTCAGCTCACCTCGCCGAGGTTGGGCGGGTCGAGTCGGAGAGAGCCTGTGCCGCCGCCGCGTCGCCACGGTTGCGGCTCAGCGCCAGCGCCCCGGCGGCGGTCAGCGCGAGGCTGAGCGCGACGGATGCGATGACCGTGGCTTCGGCACCGGTGCGGGAGAGCGGCTCGTTGCCGGCGACGACGATTTTGCGGGACGGCTTGTTGCCGGCCGTGCTATCGTTGCCGCCAGCGTTGTCAGTGTTGCCTGCGACCGGATTGTTACCCGTGTCGCCGCTACCGCTGCCGTTACCGTTACCGCTGCCGCCGTTGTTGCCTCCGGCGAGCGCCGTGACCGCATTGGCGATGTTCTTCGTGGCGGTGTCGGTCGCGCTGATGGTCGCCTTCTTGTCGGACACGGTCTTTTCGGCCGCGGCGAGCGTCTTCTTGAATGCGGCGACCCGGTCGGCGGAGTAACCGTCCAGGCTCACCGTCTTGGCTTGTGCGATTTCGCCGCGCAGGTTGAGCAGGGAGTAGAAGTGGTCGGCCTGGGCGATGTATGCGTCACGGTCGTTGTTGACCTTGCGCCCGTAGTTCTTCGCCGCGCTCAGGTCGTCGCCGGTGATGGAGAATCCGCCTTGGATGATCGCCTTGTCGTCGTACGTGGTGCCGTACCAGTTGAGCATGTATTCCCTCGCCGTGGGCTGCGGCTTGGCGTCGACGTTCGCGGTCTTGCCATGGTAGTCCACGACCTCATCGGTCACGGGGCCGGCCGGCTGGTCGGTTCCGGGCAGCTGTGCGGCGTTGTTCTTGTTGTAGTGCAACAGCAGCGGCACCTGCAGGCGGGTCGCGCCGACGCCCTTGGAATCGACGACGCCGTGGCTGCCGTCCTCGGTCACGAGGTTCGGCAGGTACGTGTTCACGAGATGCGTGTACAGGTCCGACAGCGGGTGGCTGCCGTTGTTGTAGTTGTCGCGGATGTGGAACGGCGAGCCTTTGCCGGACGTGCTGTCGAGGATCGTGTCGAACGTGTACACGTGCTTGATGCCGTATTTGCGGGCTTCCTGGTTCACGTAGCGGATCGTGGCGTATGTGTTGCCGCACCAGGTCGCGCCAAAGAAGATGTAATGGTTGCCTGGCGACTGCAGCAGCTTCTCCAGTTCGCCGTACGTCACCGATATGAGCGAGAAGTCCTTGTCCTCGCCCTGCTTGAACACGCTGGCAGCGCCGGCCGAGACGTTGTTCAGGTAGTAGTTGGTGTAGAACTGGCCGTTGGTGCGGGTCGCGGCGTTCTTCGCGGTGCCCAGCACGCGGGTCAGCTCGGCGCTGTCGGCAACGTTCGCGGTGGATGCGAGCACCTTGTCGCCGGTGTTGTCCTTGTTGTAGGTGAACAGGGTCGGCAGGTCGACGACGTTTGCCGTGTTCTTGCTTTGCAGGTCGGTCAGGCCGAATTCGTCGATGGTCTGCTGGAACCGCTTGGCGAATGCGTCGACCGCGTTGTTCTTGTCGTTGATGTTGACGAGCGTGTCGGCTCCGGCGTTGTCGAGGTGCGGGTCGAAATTGTAGATCTTCTCGATGCCCTGCGCCTTGGCGGCGGTGTTGATGGCGGGCAGTGCGGCCGTCGTCGCGGAGTCCCACGTGCCGCCGACGAGTATCACGAAGTTGCCTTTGCCGTAGCGCAGGATGTCTTCGAGACGTTCCAGCGTGATGTTTTCGAACACGTGATCCGAAGGCAGGTTGGGGATGCCCGCGTAGTAGTCGAACGGCGTGTCTTCCTGGGATTGTGCGGCTGTTGCCGCCGTGGGCGTGGTTTCGGCGGCGGACGCGGCGTTCCCGCCCGTCAGCGCGAATCCGGTGAGACCGAGCGCCGCCGCGGTGAGCAGCGCCGCGGCTTTAGCGGCGATGGAGCCTCTCGTGAGGCTGTGGTTGGTGTTGGACATTGTTGTGGTTCCCTTCTGTATTTCTTCCGTATCGAATTGCGTTGGTACTGCTGCGCCGATGGCTCAGCGGGACGATGGTCCGTCGACGAGGTTGAAGTCGTACCGTGCGGTAGGAGCGCCGCCGCTGTCGGCCACGTTGAGACTCGCCGATGGCCCGGCGGATGGCCCGTTCGCCGGCGATGCGATGGGCTGCAGCACTTCGGTCGGCGCACTCGCGTCGGCACGGGCTTCGGTTGCGGCAATGGCGTTCGCCGTCGTCGCGGGGGCCGGCGTCGCGCCGTCTGCGATGTCGAATCCGTCGTCGGACCGGCCGCCGTTCGCTCCGGTGAGCGCGGGAGCGCGGCGCTTGTTGCGCACAATCAGCGCGGCGCCCAGCGTGCCGATGACGGCGAGCGCGATGACCACGCCGGCGACGATGCGCACCACCGGGCTGGTGGTTTCGGCCCGATCGGTGACCGGAGAGGCCTGCGTGGTGGTTTCCGCCGTATCAGTGCCGCTGTCGGTGATGCCGGATTCGGTCGTGGTGGTCTCGCCGCCAGCGGTGTCGGCGGTGTTGTCATCGCTGTTCTTCCGGGAGGCCGCGTCCTTCGAGGTCTGAGTGGCGGTGGCATCGGCGTTCGCGGCCGTGTCGCCTGTGATCCCGGCTGTGCTGCCCGTCGTGCTCTGGCCGGACTGTGTGCCGGTCGACTGCGCGGGCTGCGACTGTTGCGCGGTGGTGTTGCCCGTGGAGGACTTCGTCGTCTGGGTGGCCGGCGAGCCCGAGGACTGCTTCGCCGGGGCCGGGGCCGATTGCTTCGGGTTGCTCGGCTTCGTGGCGGGGGCGGGCGTCGCCGGCTCCTCCTTCTGAGCGTGCTCCTTCTTGTAGTTCGCGCAGTAGCTGTCGAACGCGGCCTTCTGCGCTGAGACGTCGATGCCGCCTCCGGGGTTGGAATCGTAGGCCGAACCGCCACTGGAACAGCAGGCGACCGGATTGTAGTTGGTCGAGCACAGGTCGCACACGTCGCCGGCCGCGTAGGCCGTGCCGAGCGCGAATTGCAGGCCGCCGACCGCCATAGCGCCTATCACGGCCGAGCCGGCGAGCACGCGGATAAGCCGGCGTTTCACGGGCCGCCCGTTGCGTGGCGCTTCATGACGAGCTGATGATGTGGACATGGATATTCCCTTCTTCTTGTCTTCCGCGCCGTTTTTGGATACGGCGCGGCGGTACAGTTTGGTGGCGGCGAATCGCGATATACGAAAACCTGCGATGCGGCAGAATCCGCATCGCCGCGAATGATCCGGCAACCGTCGGCGTAATCTGCCGGGAGTGTGAGGAATCATGCCGGACGGCGAATCACAATCATCACGATCGCGCCGGCAAACATCCGAAACGGACTATCGAGCGGTCTCTCACCGCTCGCGCATGATCGGCAGTCCGCCCGACAGTGAGCCGACAGCCGATGCCTTCACGCCTTCATTGACACACATAATGTACTCCTTGCTCGGATAAGACACCTGACCGGGGTGCCGCCCCATCATCCGGGGCCGGGCCTGTTCGCGGGTTCCCGTGAACGTTGACATCATCGTAGGCTCCGCGTCGCCGCGTTGGCAAACCCGCGGTTATACATAGTTGTTATGGCCTCGTATCAACCCTATATTTGTTCACGATGACAGCGGCGACAACCGTTATGGCGAATATCACGACATTGCCGATGATCAGCAGACGGTTCATCGTGTACAGCAGCCATGCGATCAGCAGCAGGTCGACGAGCAGCGCGACGATGCACAACGCCGCGAGCCCGGATTGCGGCACGCGGCCGAGCAACGGCAGCGAGCGGAATGCGCAGAGCGATGAGCCGTCGCGCAGTATCAGGCGCAATGCGGCGACGGCGACCATCGCCTGCACCACGATCATCAGAATCGTGACGCTCGACGACACGGTTTTCGCGGAATTCCCGGCGATCAGCGGGCACTCCGCGGCGATCATGCCCACCGAAAGCAGGCGCACGGGAGCGCCGGTCCGAGCGGAACGCTCTCCCAGTTCGCGCGGCAACCATCCGTCCGCGCAGGCCGAGGCGACCGGATACGCCACGCAGCCGACCGCGGCATTGAGCGTGGTGAGCAGGGCGAACGCGGAGCCACCCACCACGAACGCGACCGTCACCGGAGCCGGGACGAATGCAGACAGGCTGACGGCGAGATCCTGGTTCGCGACCTGGGCTATCGGCAAGGCGCCGGCATCGGCCACGCAGATCAGCGCATACGTCACGACGACCAGCAACAGCGAGACGCGCATCGCGCGGGGCACCGTCATCCGTGGACGGTCCGCGACCGCGGCATAGTTCGCCACGCCGGCCACCCCGTTCATCATGAACGTCATGTACACGCATGCGAACAGGAACGCCAGAGGTGAGCCGAGAAACGTGTAATGCGCGAGATTCGCGAGCCGCACGTGCGGCATTGTCACCGCAACGTACGTGCCCAACGCCGCCGCGAGCAGCACGGCCATCACCAGTTGGGCGATGGCGGCGATGCGGGCACCCAGCATGTGCACGCCGAGGAACAGCGCGACGACCAACGCCGCGGTCAGGCGTGTCGGCAGCGTGGGCAGGCCGAGCAGCTGCGCCGCGGACAGCGCGTACGCGGAGATGTCGAACACCAGAAAACACAGGATATAGGCGACGATGCCACCGAACACGGGCGGCAGCAGCGTGCCGACCTGCTGGTACTGGCCGCCCGGGTAATCGCCGGACGAGCTGGCCAGCAGCTGCGGCACCAGCGCGAACGCGCCTCCCAGTCCACCGACCAGCGCGGCGAGCCACAATCCGGTGCCCGTGATGCCGACGCCGATGCCGGCCATCGACATGACCCCCAGACCGACGACATTGCCCGCGCCGAAAGCGGCCAGATGAACCGTGTGCAGTGAACGTGATGATGCCATGATGCCCCTCCCCGGCCGAAACCTTCATGACAACTGAACCACATCATGCCGGCGATGAGAACGCCGTTCCCATATGAAAAATCTATACTGTGTTCAAGCGCCACATTGTTCGATCGCGGATGGCGGGGCCGGGGCTCGTGTCCAACGACCCTATCCGCGGCGCATATCTCCCGTCGCGCGTCAGCTGCTGGTCAGGAACGTCTCGTTGCCGCGGGTGAAATCAAGCACCGCGCCGGCAAGCTCGACCTCGCCCGACAGATCGGGGTCATCGGCGAGCAACCGCCCCGCACGTTCGCGCGCGTCGGCGATGATCTTGGCGTCCTTGACCACGCGCAGCAGTTTCAGACCGGACTTGCCGCCCGACTGCGCATCGCCGAGCACGTCTCCGGCGCCGCGGAACTCCAGATCGGCCTGCGCGATCTGGGCGCCGTCGAGCGTGCCCTGGATGACCTGCAGCCGCTGCTGCGCGGGACCGCCGTCCTCAGCCCGCGAAATCAGGAACGCCCATGAATCCGTGCCGCCGCGCCCCACGCGCCCGCGCAGCTGGTGCAGCTGCGAAAGCCCGTACCGGTCAGCGTCGAAGATCACGATGCAGCTGGCCTGCGGCACGTCCACGCCCACTTCGATGACCGTTGTCGCCACCAGAACCGGCGTGGCCCCATCCGCGAAATCGGCCATGACCTGCTGCTTGGTCGCGTCATCGTCGCGGCCGGTCAGCGTCGCGAAACGGATGCCACGGAACTGCGGCAGCGATGACAGCCTGCGCTCGATCTCGGCCACGGAATGCAGCGGCGGCCGTGACGGAGCACCGTCACCATCCTCCTGCGATGGCGCGCTGGCGGATGTGTTGGCGGCCGCGGTGGCGGATTCGCGCCTGTAGGCGTCGGAATCGTCGTACACGCCGATCTGCGATGCCCCACTTGTATCGTCATCGCCGTCCGATTCATCGTCGGCATCGATACGCGGGCAGACGACATACGCCCGCTCCCCCGCGTCGATGCGGCCGCGGATGTGGGCGAACATGGAGCCCATCATGCGGCCGTCGTCTTCAGGCACGATGAACGTGCGGATGGGCTTGCGCCCACCCGGCAGCTCGGTGAGCCACGAGATGTCCAGATCGCCGAACCAGGTCATCGCCGCCGTACGCGGGATCGGCGTCGCGGTCATGACCAGCAGGTGCGGCACGACATCGTTTTTGGTGCGCAGGGATTCGCGCTGCTCCACGCCGAACCGGTGTTGCTCGTCGATGACGACGAGCGCGAGGTTCGGGGCCTGGAACGTCTTGGAGAACGCGGCGTGCGTGGCGACGATGATGCACGGGTCGCCGCTGGCCGCGAGCGCGAGAGCACGGCGGCGGGCGGCCAGTTTCATGCCGCCGGTCAGCAGGATGACCGGCACGTGCCGCGTGTTCGCGTCCGACTGCGCGTGCGCCGCGCCGTCTTGTTTCCCGCTGCGTGCCCCACTGTGTTTCACGGGATGTTTCACGGCCGCGCGCCCCTTGGCATCTCCGTCATCGGCAGCGGATTCGGTGGCCTTGATCAGGTCGGCCGGGTCATTGGGAGACAGGGCATCGCGGGACGGGTCATCGCACGTCTCGACGCCGTCAATCGCGCAGAGCATGGCGCTGATGGTCGCATGATGCTGCTCGGCGAGCACCTGAGTGGGCGCGACAAGCACCGCCTGATGGCCGGAACCCGCCGCCTGCAGCATGGCCGCGACCGCGACCACGGTCTTGCCGGAACCGACCTCGCCCTGCAGCAGGCGCTGCATCGGATATTCGCGGGCCATGTCCACGCCGATATCATCGATGACCTCCCGCTGGCCGCCGGTCAGCGGGAACGGCAGTGATTCGATGAACCGGTCACGCAGCGCCACGCCCGCACAAGGCAGGGCCGCATCCTTGCGGACATTGCTACGCGACTGGAGCAGCGCCGTCTGCGAGACGAACGCCTCCTCGTAGCGCATCGTGCCGATGGCCCGTTTGAAATCCGCGGTGCTGAGCGGGTCGTGGATGGCCAGGAATGCTTCCGCGCGATGCAGCAGATGATTCGATTCGCGCACCGATTCGGGCAGGACGTCCGGGATCGCGCGGGCCAGGCCGACGGCCACGGCGTTTCCTGACCGAGACTCGGCATCCGCTGGGGCGGTTCCGGCGCCGCTGATGCCGCCGTCTTCCATCGGTTTCATTGTTTGCGGGGCTTCCGTTGCCGCATCGCCCGGGAGATCCTGCCCGGTTCCAGCCAGCAACTCGATGCATTGCACTATCGACTCATGAATGTGTTCGCTGGAGATACGAGACGACGCGTGATACACCGGTCGGGGTCTGCTGATGCGACGCAGGCCCGCTTCGACGGTGTCGGCATCGTATTTCAGAGCGCTCATCTGCACGACACCGGAGTATTCGCCATCAGCCGGACCGGAGCCGGGAGCGACCGTCATTATTTCGGGATGGGTGAACTGCAGTTGACCGTTGAACTCGCTCGGCTCGCCGGCGATCACCACAATCGCGCCGGAACGCAGCCGCATGCTCAGCCAATCGACATACTGCTTCTTGTACGAGAAGAACACCAAACGGGCGGCGGCCCCCGCGACATGCCGGGAAACCGCGAAATCCCCGTCATCCACCACGGCCTCGAGCCGGTAGCCCCGCCGAACGTTCATCGGCACGACCCGCATGCCGCGCACCGACGCGGAGAACGCCATTCTCTCGCCGATACGGGCCTCGCGCAGTGCCCGCAGGGGCACCGGATCGGCGACGCGGAACGGATAGTAGGTCAACGCATCGCCCACCGTCACGACGCCAAGGCTTTTGAGCGCGCCGACACGCCGCTTGTTCGTCATGATCGACGACATGGTGGTGTTCAACGTGATGCTCATACGTCCCTATTGTGGTGTGCCGGCGGGACGGCATCGCATTGTCCCCTCCGCCAGCGGATATAAAGAGGCCCCGGAGTCTTGCGACTTCCGGGGCCTCAGTGAAACGTTATCGCGCGATGTCACGCAACCACACGCTGAACCTTGCCGGCCTTGAGGCACTTGACGCACACGCGGACGCGAACGTTCTGGCCGTCAACGGTGGTACGAACCGGCTGCAGGTTCGGGCGGAAGGTGCGCTTGTTGCGGATATGCGAGTGAGAAACGGTGTATCCGACCTGCGGACCCTTGCCGCACACTGCACAACGAGCTGCCATGATGGACTCCCTTAATAACCTTGATGTTCAAGTCTTCCGTGTTCCAGCACGGATGCTTGAACACACAACTTCACAATAATAGCGCCAAATACAAACAAATGCAAATCAAGCGTGTATCATTGCGGCTTTCACCTACACATCCACACAATATCACCCGTCTTGACTATTGCCGCATCCAGCAACTCTTCATAAAATCACGGTAAAACGGTTACTGTATGGCATACGATACATGCAACGCGGCAATCGTCAAGGAGGAATGATGCTCAATTCACTTAAAGGCCTGCTTTCACGCAAAAACGACGTGCCCTCCCCCACAGTGATCTCGTTGGGACAGGTGTGGGTCGACATCATGATGGACATCGACGCGATTCCCCAACCGGGCGGATTCGCCGTCGCGAACCATACCATGCCGTCGGTGGGCGGCAGCTTCCGCGTCATGCAGGCGGCCAGCCGGATTGGGGCGGCGACCAAGCACGCAGGCGTCATCGGCAACGGGCCGTGGGCGTCACTGATCCGCAAGGCTCTCAACGACAACGGCATCGAGCACATCGGCCAGGACCGCATCGACGCCGATTCCGGTTTCCGTCTGGTGCTCAACGACAGCGAGCGCAAGACGTTCGTCGCCACGTATGGCGCCGAATCACAAGGCAACGAGAACACGTTCGACTGCGTGGAGCCCGGCGAGGGCGATGTGGTGCACATCAGCGCCAACACGCTGATGGATCACAGCGCGTCAGGCATCGACGCCTTCCTGCATCGCACCGCTTCGGACCCGACGACGCGCGACTACAGCATCGTGCTCAATCCGACCAACACGCTGCACATGGTCAGCGACCACCTGCTGGAGGATCTGGTGCTGGTGCGGCCCATCTGGTCCTGCAACCGTCAGGAGGCCCGCACGCTCGCCGACCGGCTTGGCGTGTTCGTGGACGATTCCCTGTCGATGACCGTCGGCGGCGGATTCGACGACTCGATGAAGGCGCTGTGCAACAGCCTCGGCGCCACGCTGCGCGCGCCGCTGGTGGTTCGTGCGGGGTCGCGCGGCGCGTGGGTGCGCACGCCGGGCGGCGAAGTCATCCATGTGGAGGGGTATCCGACGAAGGCGACGCACACCCGTTCGGCGGGCTCGTGCCACACCGGTGCCATGTGCGCACTGATCGCCCGCGGCTGGTCGCTTGTCGATGCGGTGAAGATCGCCAACGCGGCCGCTTCGCTGGGCATTCAGCGTTCCATCAACGGCGTTCCGGACTGCCCCGGCTATGACGAGGTCATCGCCAAGCTCGAGGAAGACGAGACTCCGGCCGAGGCCGCGAAGTAGCCATTCCCCGCAGCGTCGCCCGGCCGATATGGATTGTTGCGCAACGCTGTCGTTCCGTTTGCGTCCTTAAGCGCGCGCCGAACGGACGACTCTGCGCACATAGGGACGCAAATCGGGTGTTTTGCGTCCCTATGTGCGCGCACTTGTCGTTTCGGCGCGCACTTAAGGACGCTATTGGACCAATCACCGTACCGATGACCGCTCAGGCGCGGCCACCCCACGGCGTCTGGCCGACAATCCCCATATCGCGGGCGAGCCTGCGATGCAGTTCCTTCGTCAACGGAATCAGATCGCTTTCCAGCGGATAATTCAGAAAAACACTGCGGCAACGGCATGTAATTCACCCGCAACCATATGTAGATTCGTCCATCCATCACGATCAGATTCGGTCTGTACGGGCTCATCTTCAGCAGTTCGACCACGTCGGCGGGCACGCCGCCCTGCTCGCTGGCGCGCTGAAACATCTTGCGACCCTGATAGATGGTCGCCCACATGAGTGGGCCGCGTGGCACCGTGCACGAGCATACCAGGAACACGATATCGGTGGCATAGCTGGGGTTCGCGTCCGATATGAACTGCATCACGTCATAGTTGAACGTGATCCAGCCGTCCTTGCCCCATGTCGTATGCGGCATTTCGCTACCGACCGTCCTCAGCTTGGAAATCTTGGCGAACCACGCCGGAGGGAAGTGCACGTCCTCGTCCAGCGGCGTCCAACCGCGAGCGAACATATCCGCCCGCCGCGCCTCTTCGATGGGATCGGGCTTGCGCCGCGCATAATAGGTGTACCAGATAACGAACGCCGACCCCGATGACGATCGCCACGATCGACGCGGCCCATTGCGCGCCCGCCCCGTCCAACCCGTCCGACCCCCGCCGGCCCGCAACAATTCACCCGCAATTCATATGGAAACTTGGTATGCCGGAAACGGCACTTTACGATATATATGAACACGACGTCAGGAGTCCCCATGAACGACAGCATCGCAGCCAAACCCGCCGATGCCCCAGCAGACAGTACAGCGGCCGGCACAGAGCCGGCCCTCACCGCCACCGCGAAACTCACCCCGCGCGAGAAGAAATGGATCATCTACGACGTGGGCAACTCCGCGTTCGTGCTGCTGTCCACCGCGGTGATTCCGATCTACGCGAAATCGCTGATGCCCGCGGACGGCAACATCGTGTCGGCCTGGGGCTACGCGCAGACCATCGCATCGCTGGTCATCGCGCTGCTCATGCCGCTGCTCGGCTCGATTGCCGACGTGCAGGGCATGAAAATCAAGTTCTTCCTCGGCTTCTTCGGCACCGGCGTCGTCACGTGCTGCGCGATGGCGCTTCCACTGACGTGGCTGCCGTTCCTGGTCGTGTATATCCTCGCGACGATCGGACTCAACGGCTCGCTCACGTTCTACGATTCGATGCTGATCGACACCACGCCGAACGAACGCATGGACAAGGTCTCCTCGCATGGCTACGGCTGGGGCTACATCGGCTCGACCGTGCCGTTCATCGTGTGCATCGCGTTGATCTTCGGCGGCCCGGCGCTGCCATTCGGCTGGACGACGACCGGCTGCACCCGCGCATCGTTCATCATCACCGCCGTCTGGTGGGTCGCGTTCACGATCCCGCTGATCTCCAGCTACCGTCAGGAGCATTACCGCGCCACACGCGACAAGCTGGGAACGGCCGTGCGCGGCACCTTCCGCGAGCTTGGCGGCACCTTCCGCAAGATAGTGAGGAACAAGCCGCTGTGGATGTTCATGCTCGCGTTCTTCTTCTACATCGATGCGGTGAACACGGTGATCTCGATGAGCACCTCGTACGGCGCCGAGCTGGGCATCGACTCGACTCAGCTGGTGGTGGCGCTGCTGGTCACGCAGTTCGTGGCGTTCCCATGCGCGATCCTGTACGGGCGGATGGCCGGGCGGTTCGGCTGCAAGGCGATGATCGTGGCGGCGGTCGTGGCCTACATGTGCATCGTGTTCTTCGCCGCGTTCTTCCTCGTGTCGGCCGCGCAGTTCTGGATCCTGGCGATCCTCGTCGGCATGTTCCAGGGCGGCATCCAAGCGCTGAGTCGCTCGTATTACGGCAAGATCATCCCCAAGGACCACGCCAACGAGTACTACGGCTTCTACGACATTTTCGGCAAGACCGCGAGCATCCTGGGCACGTTCCTCGTGGCCACCACCACGTCGATCACCGGCAACGCCTCCCTCGGCGTGCTTTCCATCGCCATCCTGCTGGTGTTGGCGTTCGTGTTCCTCCTCCTGCAGAAGGATCCGACGCAAGCGTAATATCACCCATCAATCAGCAACAGGAACGCCGAAGCAGCGATAAAACGGCAGACCCTACCGCCCGAGCCGCGACCTGGAACAATTTAGCCCTGCACAACGCACATATTTTGACAGGGCGGTAGTTGTCGCAAATTCTGCGACAACTACCGTTGGTAAATCGAACGCTATAATCAGAAACTTTCAGATGCTGAGTTCCATGCAGTACCCCCTGTGACCGCAATGCGGGCAGGTAAGCTTGCGTGTCTTGGGCGTGTGTGCGGCGAATACGAACTCTCGCATACCCGGCTGGAAGGTCTCATGGCAAGCCGGACATAGGTACTGCACGCGGGAGCGATAGTACTTCATCGCCGCAACAGTGAGCGCAATCGCCAGCAGAACGGCGACCGGCAGCGGCCACCATACGTCTGTCATCACACCGATGACGAGGCATGCAATTTGCAACAAAGTCGCGGGCAATGCGATTGCCAGCATGACCAGATATGTGGTGCGCAGGGAATGAGTGGTTGTGGTGTTCATAACGGTTGCCATGTCGGTTAATGTTGGCGATACGAAGTCAGACGCCGAGACCGTCAGTGCTTTGCGCAGCTGCAAGCAGTCATCAAGACGTTGCTTCTGCTCGGCGATACCCGACTGCAAGGATGCCGCATTACGCAACGTCACAAGCAACATATGACGCAACGTCGACCACAAAACCTTCACATATAAGCGGACTGTAGAAAGACATCCGACCATCGCAATTGTGCACTGGTTCACAGTGAATACCCCGAACCAGTTAGACGGCAGAACAAAATTACAGCCACACCTGTTCTTCAGGCTTTACCTCGCCGACCACATTGGCCACACGCATGGCATCATTCCGACTCAATCTACCGGTGAACCCCTGTAGATCCGACCGGAGGAACCGCACCAGCTGCGCGCAGCGAGCGGTCGTCAGATGGGTAAGCCCGGCATGCTCATACTCGGGCAGTTGCACATCGCCCGCCCCATGCCAGGTTGGATTGCCGGTCAGTTCCACAGCCACTCCACCGTCGTCGTCGGCTTGTATGACGATGGCGGCCACGTAATGGTTGCGTGATTTCGTCGGATCATCCTCGAACCGCACCCGCATGCGATACACGTCGAAGACATGCAATTGCTCCGGAACCGGCATCAATTCCGGAATATCATGATTATTCGCCATCGCGCCACGCCTTGGGCAGTACGGCAACACCATCGGCGCCCCGGCTTGGATTCAACACCATGGCGTTCGGCACTTCGACCACCGGATACCCCTGTTCGTCGACCCCACGGTACGTAACCCCATTGGCGGCAACATGTCCCGCGTGAGGCAGCACGGGTTCAGGCGCCTTCACCTCGAACGGAATACGACGCTGCGACACCAACTGCACGCTGGCCATATTCACGAACGTATTGAAATTCAATCCCATGGAATCAAGAATGGCGTTCACTTCGGCTTTGAGATCATCATCCATGCGAACAGTGGTAGTGCTCATAATGAATCCTTTCCAAAGCCAATTGGATTACTAATGACTTCTTTTCTCAATATAATCCGTAGGATGCTTAACGCTTTTGCATCATGACCTTGACATCGGGACAATCCCACGTGAAACCAATCTCTGCCTTTGCGCTCATCAGCTGGGGAGCTCACGGTCACACTCATGCGTCGCAGACCACGAGCCTCGCTCGGCGTGCTGTCCATCGCGGTGCTGCTGGTCGTGGCGCTCGTGTTCCTGCTTCTGCAGAAGGATCCGACGCGAGACTAGAGACGCCTGCTAAGAGCGGGCCGCATGCGACCCGATGAAGGCGCGTACGGTATCCATGTACTCGTCCATGCGCACCAACAGCGCGAGATGACCGCCGGTGAGATCGGTGACGACGGTCGGATCCGGCATCAGGCGTACCAGCGCGTCCTTGTTCGCCTGATTGAAGGCGTGGTCGTCTTCGGACAGGATGAGCAGCACGCGGCCGGTCCACCGCGCGAAATCCGCCGTCACCATGTCGGCGTGCGACGCAGCATCGATCAGCAAATCGGCCATATGCCGCTGATACGGCCTGCTCAGCAACTGCTTTAGGACATCGCACAGGCCCTGCATCAGCCGCCGTTCGCCAGACGACAGGTCTTGTGTCTTGCGCATCACGGCCCACGCCATCAAACGCCGGTGCAGCGGCATCGGTATCAGGCGAAGCGTCCGCTTCCACTTGCGATGGCACGCGCCAGTTCGGCGTTCGTCGCGAACCGCTCCTGATAATCGAAGGTGATGACCGAGCAGTCCTCGGCGAACCGTTCAAAATGCAGGTAGAACAGTCGGACAGCCCGATTCCGCCCGGCAGGAGCACAATCGTTGCGCGGGCGGAGGGATTGCGATGATACCGGTATGCGAAGGGTTCGCCATCCGGCAATCGCATGGTTTGCAACGGATACCGCTCACGAAACGCGGCGAGATCGCCCATCGGCCGTCCTTTCCTTGCTATTTCGTCCGCCCGGGCTGCCCGGCGCCTTGTCCGTCGTCGTTGCGCCTGCGATAATTCTTGACCAGCTGGATGATGAGGCCCGCTATGCCGCACAGCACGCCACCGATCGGCCACGGCAGCCAGAACAGGCCGGATCCCACGAAGCTCCAGTCGTCATGCAGCATCCACGGCCCCAGAAACAGTAGGCACAGGGCGGTTATCGTGGCCAGCGACATGATGATGCCGCATACCGTACCGGCCAGATTGTCGTAGAAATCATGCCCGGCTGCACGCTCTTTCTTGCCATCGGTATCGGCCTCCTTGTTGTAGCCGTCGATGTCGAGCATGCCGTGCCGTATTCCGCAGTAAACGAAACCGAAGACGGCGACCGAGCACAGCATCAGCATGATCGCGTTCGGCCATCCATCGCTGATGCCCAACACGTCATTGGCGTACACAGTCACCGCTATGCCGATCAGGATTGCCGCTATACCGCCCACGATGCCGACCACCAGCAGGCGCGTCTCGCGGCTGTGATCCTCCTCGGTGTAGAAATCCTCGATATACGGATGGCGGCGTTTGAACTCGGCGTGCGACATGCCGCCCGGGACCAGCATCGCCAGCCCGGCGATCACACCTATGCAGATGCACAGGAACGTGAGGAAGTCATTGAGCCGCGTCACGCCGAGGATGGAGTTGCTTGAATCGAACAGATTGCAGATACCGACCGCCGCGATGATCGCCGCAACGCCGCCGGAGATGAGCAGCGCGAACCGGCGGCGATGCTCGTCGTAGCCGGTCAGGTCCTGCGGCAGGGTGGCCGTATTGGCGTGCACGGCGGGGCGGGGCGAACCGGTTCCGTACGGTGTCTCGCCGGTCGGCACGCCCGTGAGGCTTGGCTCGATGGCACCGGTCGCACCGAGATGCGCGGGCTCGTCGGCGTCGCCTATACTTCCCTCCGCGTTCCCCGCATATGCAGGGCTCCCGGCATCTTCACCGGCCATGCCTCCGACAGTCGTGCCGCAGCCGGCTGCCGATGCGCCGTGCGAGTCCGGCTGGCTGGCGCTCACGCTCACGTCGCCGAGCACGAGGTCGTCAAGCGTGCAGCCGAACAGATCGCAGATCATGAGCATCTTGTCCATTTCGGGGTAGGCCTTCTCGGATTCCCATTTCGAAATGGCCTGCCGCGAGACGCCGAGCAGCATGGCCAGTCGCTCCTGGGTCATGTTGCGTTGGGCGCGCAGGTATTGCAGGTTGGTGCGGAAGCTCATCGTCAAATCCCTTCTCAAGTGATTCCATCATGTCATGTTCGGCCGATGACCCCACTATGGCACGCCGTCCGCGCCATCCGCCACCATCTTACGGTTGCAATCGCCGACCATGCCCCGCAACCGTGCGCAACCACAGGTTGCATCGGCGGAATCCCGCCGTTTTGATGTCCTATATCACAATCCTCACGAAGTCGATTTTCCCCGCCGCAACCGCCGCCATGCCGTATCGAGATCGAGCGAGCGGCCCGGCAGCTTGGGCCAGGTGTCCAATCCGTCCCCATATCTGCGCGGGATTAAGTGCACGTGGAAATGCATCACCGACTGCGTCCCATGATGCCCCTTCCCGGTGGCAAGATATGCAACGAATCGCCCTCAATGATACAGGCGCGAATATGGTACCGGGCCAATCGGGCATCAAGCGAAAGCAGGTCTCGGGATTCCGGGAATCCGCATCATGCGCACTTGGGCGGGAATATGAGTCATCCTCGCACAAACATCATCGAGAACGACTCACCGCACTATGCATCGTACGAATCATCATCACGCACCGAACCATCGTCGTCGGGCATGACCGAGACGGTCCTGACCTCGGTTTTCAGCAGGTACTTCTCGGCGAAGTCCAATGTGGTGGACACCATCGCAACCCCCTTCTTGACGTGCGAACCATTGATATGGCACCGGCGAAGCCCCTTGCCGCCGGCACCCACCATCGAAGCACGTCGCAGGGCGCGACACAAGACCGCGGGCATATGAAAAATCTATGGCTCGCTCAACCGACGCTCTCAAAACTCGCAGATACAGGCCGTCATCGGGCAGCTGGGCCAGATACGGGCGCAGACCGGTACCGCGATACCAGTCGAGGATCGCCTCATACCCAGGCAGCGCATGGTAGTAGTTCGTCTCCCACACGTCGACGTGCGCGGAGAGCGGGGCGAGCAGATCATAGTATGCGCTTACGTCGAAATTGTCGCCGCCGAGATTGCAGTAGCGGCGTATCTCGCTGATCCACTGCCGCCATTTCGGCTCGCACGCGGTCTCGCGCATGATGATGTGCGGCGGCAGGTTGATGTTCTCGGTGAATTGCGCCGCCGCGACGCCGCCGGCGTTAAGCCGTCGCAGCATGGAGGGCAGCACCCGTTCGTGATTCGGCACCCATTGCAGGCAGGCGTTGGAGAAGACTACATCGAAATCGGTGTCGAGCTCGTCGAGCGACCCGGCGTCCAGCACATCGAAATCGCAGTCGGGGTGGAGCTTGCGCGCCGAGGCGATCATGTCCGGGGAGCTGTCGATGCCGAGGATCCTCGCCTGCGGGTATAGGCTCGAAAAACAAGAAACGCCCCTCCCGGAAGGAGGGGCGTTCTGTTCTGTGGAGCTAAGGGGACTCCCGTAGTCTGTTGGTATTCTGCCGTTTCTTCGGCGTTTCGTAACTGTGGGTACCTTGTAGGGTACCTTACGTGGTTTTTTCTCGCTTCTTTTCAACGCTGCCGCACGTACACGAAAGGACGAATTCTATCTATCTATCTATCAAGAGAATGTCCGCCGCCCACAGGAGCGACGGACATTATCGGTCGCTAATAACCGATAACTTCAGTCTCGACTGTCGAAATCACATCCGCAGGAATGTCATTCACATCAAGCCGATACACAATATTCATACGCGGATTGTACACACCGAGGTATTTCACATTCTCATATTCAGGATGAATAGAATGAAGTCCCATACGCCAATACATAAGCAACTGGAGGGTGTACTTGTTTTGAAGTTTCTGCTTTGACACCTTGAAATCCCAAAGCGTGTCATTCGTCAGAAAATCGCCGTCACCAGTAGCGACGTAGCCGGTGTATCCACCTTCAAAAGTCAGACCATCCATCACTTTCGGACCGTACTGATTGAAAAATCTCAACGAGCGTTCGACCATAGTGCGGATATTTTCAACCGTGTCGCCATCAGGCTCAATGTCTTCCACGGGGCGGTATGCCATGACGCCAGCTCTGTATGCAGAATCAAATCCAGATAGCTTTACGGCGGCTACAATGGAATCGTCATCCAATCCATACACATTCGACAACAGCTTCTTGAACAATCTCCGCTGTCGGACAACATGAGCGCCCAGCTTGGAAACCTTAAATGCTTCCTCTACCGATGTTCCAGACATGAATCGAGTGAGATAATCCACCGCAATGCCGACCAAGCTCGGGGATACATTTTCCTCTGGATGCAGTTCATCAATGCCACCCCCGTCGAGCATCGTTTGCTCAAATTCTTTGGGTTTGATATAGCCGCCTCTCGGCTGCTTTATCTTGCTGATACGCTGCGTCACCGAACACATCCATCCGTTCGCAGCAATATCCTGCGGCGTCAGTTCGCCGCTCCTAAGCTTCTCTATCACGTCTTCTCTTGTCAACATAGATTCCACTCCTTCCAAATCAGTTTTCCGAATGTTCCTGAATCCACTCGTGGATAATCGCAGCAATCGTCGTTTCTTGCTCCTTGGCGAAGAAGAAAATCCGCGACGCGGGATGCGAGATTCACATAAAGAAGTTCTTAAAGGAGACTAAAATGACTATCACCACATATTCCCATGGGAATCTCCCCCTATGGTAATAGAACCATCTTGGTTGATGTTGTCCTTGGTGATGGGAGCGGTACCGCCTCCGGCGCTGTCGAAGTCTTTTCGGTAGTCGTATCCGTTGCATCCGTATTGTGTGCAGTTGTTGGAGTTCTGGGGTTGGGTGTATTGGCTTGAACCGCCGGAATAGGAGCCTCCGCCATTATTGGAGTAGGAGCCACCCGAATTTGAATAGCCGGAGTTGGAATAGGTTTCGGACGAAGCCCCATTGGATTGGGCTTGCACCTGCGCCTGTTCCTGAGCTTGCTTCTGCGCGTCGGCCTGAGCCTTGGCGTTCTTGGAATCGTTCACGGCTTTTACGGCCTTGGAGAGCGTGTCATTGGCGGCGGTCAACGATTTCACGTCAGCTTTCTTGTCTCCACTGGTCTTCTTGGCGTTGTCGATGGCGGTTTTCAGGCTTTCACGGGTCTTGTCGTCCTGCACCTTGCCTTCGGAATCCTTGTACAGGTTTTCCGCGTCGGTAATGGTCTTGTCGAGAGTATCCTTCGCATCCTTGACCTGCTTGGCGGTCTTGGACGCCTCCACCCCGCGCATGGCCTTGCCGATGGCGTTGATGGAATCGTTGGCTTCGGTCATGTCATTGGAGACGCTGGCGTTGGCCTTGGATACGCTCCACAGATTCCACTTGGCGGCATGCGATGATGTGGGAACGCCCTTCCGGGATTCCCCAACCTTAAGGCTCTTGCTCAACGAGTCCAACACGGCCTTGTCGAGCACGTCCGTCTCCTTCGTGGCTTTGACAAGGGATTGCGCTTCCGCAATCTTCTTCGCAAGCTTCGAATCAGACTCCTTGGCCGACTCAACCCGGGACGCGTAGGAATCATACGCACTGTTCGACGCATACGCGTAGCCACCAACACCGGCGAGGATGACGGCGGCGGTGATGGCAGTGATGATGGCGATGGTCTTTCCGATGGCCTTCCTGCCGTTTCCCTTGTCCCCGGCGTCTTGGTCTTTTCCCATTTTTGCTCCAATCTCCTGTGTTCGATTTTTCCAAGATGAACGTGTTCTCTCAATTGTTTTTCACGTCTTTTTTACATTCTTTTTTCGATTTTTTACATTTTGGTCACATTCACGTTTTTTGTGAAGAGGCTGTGAAGATGTGTTTTTCCTGTTTTGGCTATTTTCCGCCGTTTTCTTGTGTGGACGATTCCAGTATGACGTCAAGAATCGTTGGAATTCCAACGTTTTCGTGTTTTCGACTGTTTTTGTGTGGACAATCCCAGTATTGTGGTATACTAACAAAAGGGAATTCTGTAACTTTTGCGTGTGAGCTACCATAATAAGTGTCCCCAGTTGAACGGGCAACCGATTAGCTGGGTGACACTGAAACCGCCTCGCTATCGCGGCGGATGTGATAACTAAATAGTGATAGCTCGATGTTCCAAGGAGGAACATATGGCACGCAAGAATGGTGGTTACGCCGATTTCGCCCCAATTCCCGTCAACGGCGCGACCCTTGCCTCTCAGCTTCTCGCTGAAGATGTGAGCGTCGTGGAAGCCTACGACGAGGAGACGAAAATTCGCTCGCCAAAGGTCAAGGACGGGCTTACGCAGTATGAGATTCAAACACTCTTCCTGCCGTTTGAGGGCGACGAACGCCACACTGTCGCCATCGTCCCTGTGAAGATTTGGGCCAAGACTAGGCCGACCATCAAAACGAATGCTCCCGTAGCCTTCGTCAATTTGAAAGTGACGCCGTGGAGTATGAATGGTCAGTCTGGCCTTTCGTATTCAGCCGATGGCTTCAAGCAGGACTAGCCATGAAACAGCCCATGGTATCCCGAACTGTGCTGGTGCCGATTGACTTGTACAACCGGATTAACACCTATGCGAAAACCTACGATATTTCGTGGTCTGCGGCTGTCCGCCGGTTGACGGAGGCTCAGTTGCCGGTGGAAGAGGCTTTCCCGTTCGAGGGTGTTCCTTTTGATGCCTGAGAAACGTTGGAAAATCCTTCTCGCAGTCAACGTCGGTGTGGCCTTGCTTCTGATTGGTTTTGCTGTCGGAATCGTGGCTAGTTCGGCTAGCTCGACCGTTTACAGTACAGACCCGGCGCAGTGTCCAACGGACGCGACGGTTTGCCAGTCCGTCAACACTTGGCGTCGTGCGGACGCGGCTGATATTCAGCCAAACGCTCCTAAAAGTAATAGGTCAAGCGCCTTGATAGACGCCTGACCTGACTGAAATCATCTCCGATTGCGGGGGTATGGGTTGCCGCCCTGCCCCCGCTTTTTCATATCTCGAAAGGAAATGATATGGAAATTCTATATCTTATTTTGAAGGTGTGTGCAATCCTGGGATTGTTCACACTGATGTTCCTCCCGCTTGCGAATGTGACGGCTTGGGATGATGATGCGTGGTATGCGCGATTCGTGGTGTCGGCTCTGGCGACCACGGCTTGGGTTGCCCTGCTGGTCTTCGTTCCCGGCGCAATCATCGCTTGCGCTGTGGTATGGGCGATTTTGCTTCTCTGCTCTCTCCACGTTCCGGCTCTGCGGAATTTGCTTCCGTTCTGGCGTTGGATACTGGCTCTTCGCCACCGTATAAAAGGTGACTCTCCCGTTTTCATCGTGGAACGCGTGCTTGGCTTGAGACCGATTGAGGATGCTCCCACGGATTTCAAGGAAGTGCGTGATTACGTTGCGGCGTATTCCGGCTACGACGAAACTGGCGAGGCACTTTTGGAATTTTCCTGCGGCATTTCCGGCGTCACGGACGAATTCGTCGAAAAGAAAGCCAAGGAGGGCTTGGGCGCTATGGGTGCCGAAGTCTGCAAGGTGGAGCATCTGGGTCCCGGTCATTGGCTTCTGCATTTTTGGAAGACCGAGCCGACGAATCCGTTGGATGATGCTATTGAAGTCAAGGCTTCTGACCTTGCTCAGTGGGATGGAAAAACGGTGACTTATGGCCTCACCGAGGCCGGTGAACCGGCGAAACTCTCCTACGCGCAGACTTCCGGCATTGTTGTTGGAGGCGTGCCGGGTGCCGGAAAATCCGCCGGTGCCACGCTCCTGACGCTCCCACTGCTCGCGTCGCCGAAGGCTTCAGTCGCGATTTTCGACGGCAAGGGTGGGATGGACTGGTCGTGGGCTGAGAAGGCCGCATCGTTGTTCAACAACGATTGCGATTTGGATTTGGACACGGCGACCGACCAGTTGGAAACGCTCGCGCAGAGGTGCGTCGATGATTTGAAATCCCATCCGTGGTCGGACGCCGACCCGGACTTCTGGCACACCGGAGCCAGTGCCCTGCATCCCTTCCATTTGGTGGTAATCGACGAATGCCAGACGCTCTTTGACTCCACCGGACGGAGTAAGGAGGAGAAGGCTCTAATTGAGAGGTGCAAGCGCGCCGTGGCCACAATCGTCCGCAAGGGGCGCTCGGCCGGATGGTGCGTCATGTTGCTCACGCAGAAGCCTACTGCGGATTCGATTCCGACGAATATCAGGGACAACTGTGTGGTCAGGTTTGCGCTTCGCGTGACCACGCGGGAGGCGGCGGAAGCCGTTCTCGGCTCCATCCCTGACGGCGACCCGAAGCCGACGGAAATTCCGTCTACACGTCGCGGTGGTGCGGTGGTTCAGGGCGAGGATGGCCACACTCAGTCCGTCCGTTTCGCCTATCTGCCGGTTACGGAAGCGGCGAAAGCGTTGGATTCCAGCACGTTCGAAACCGTCGTGCACGGCTTGGAAGAGTAGGAATTAACACCCCGAAGGGAGGCGGCGACGCCTCCCTTTTTTCGTATCTGCCGAAACATGGGGGTGTGCCGTGAGGAGATTGCAGAGCCGTACAGACTCCCCCACAGTGGTTGGTGCGGGCGGCGTGTGCCGGACGCACGGACGCCTTCGGAAACGTAGCCAAAGGAGCGCGGAGCGGCGCAGCAAAGCGAGTAGCCGGTAGCGCGTGAAGCCGGAAGTGACGGCGCGCAGCACCAAGCGGAGCGACGGAACGGACGGCGAACATGAGCGGACGGCGTAGCGAGCGAAGCGAAGACGCGGAAGCGCGACGACGCGACGGCTCCGACGGCGTCCACAAAGGACAGAAAGAGCTGGCTGGGAACCGAGCCGAGGAGGAATCGAGCGGTGGTTAACTGCACTCTCCTTCTTTTAATAACAGAGTCTATATTTTCTTCATTTTTTCTGAATCGAACAAATGGGGAGGAATCCCCGAACACCAAAGGAGGTGTCAAATGCCTACTATTTCGATACGTGCTCACGGTGTGAGTGCGAGCAAATTTCAACAGATTGTCAACCCGGAAACGGGCGAAATCATGAAGCTAACGGCATTCCAGCCGCCTGAACGGACGGCGACGAAAGGTTGGACGGCGAACGTTGCGCGTCGGAACGAACAGCGACTCCAGCAGATTGATTTCGACGGAATCGAGGGCGTCCCGGCCTTCGTGACGCTCACCATGCCGTCACAGCAGATGGGTGACGTGTCGGCGTTCATGTTCCACGGCTGGCTGAAACGTTGGCTCCAATTCATGAAACGTCACGGCCTCCAGCACTATTACTGGATTCTCGAATTCCAAGCTTCCGGGAACCCCCATCTGCATCTTCTCGTCTGGCTCGACCACGACTGGGACGCATTGGAGCAGTACAAGGCATTGCGGTCGTGGGTCGGCATCCTCGATAAGTCGGGCGTTGGCGCTCGACTGCAAGGGCAGATTTGGGAAGGCATCGACGTTGGCGGTGTGATTACCGTGGACGGTGAGACGGTTCCGGCGCATCCTGAGCGAGTCCTGATGTACCTTGCTAAACATGCGGCGCGTGGTGTGGCTCACTATCAGCGGCAGATAACGAATATGCCGGATGACTGGCAATATCGTTCCGGCAGGGTGTGGGGGGCATGACCGTGGTCTTCCTCTCCGCGCTCAGCAGGATGTGGAATGCGATTATCCGACTTTTCACCGTTTTCGGCGTCTGGTTCGTCGGTGGCGTCTCGCGGAGGCTCGGGCTATTGCAGACCCCGAACGACGGCGTTTGGCTATTAGTCAGGCTCGCCGCTGTTTGAAGTGTTCTAGGCCGGATGTTTCGCCGTATCGTGGAGTTTCGGCTTGGCTTTCGTCGGATGTGGCGTCTCAATTGTTGGACGTGGCGGTGAGCATGAACGGGGGTGATTATGAGGAAGACTGAGTTACCCCCTCTGATGACCATCGCGGATACGATGGCCTATCTGCAATGCAGTCGCCAGCATGTCTATGACCTTCTCTCGGCTGGACGGATAAAAACCTACAAGGTCGGACGTCGGCGTTACGTTGACGCGGATTCGTTGGCTCACCTGTTTTGGTGACGTAAGGCGGCTAGTTGGGCTTCGAGTTCTTCTAGCCGCTTTTTTGTTGCTCGGATAGCCTCTTCTAGTTCTTCCTCGGTGGCCTCGTGTCCCATCAAATTGGATTCGATGCCGTTAGCGATTTCCCTCATACGTTCGGTGCCGCTCGCCCGTTGATACCGTTCGATGGATGTTTGGGCGTCTGCGTGCCTTCCCCAGACCATCGTGTCCTTCAAGCTCGCTCCTGTGGCGACGGCGGCGGTGATGGACGTGGCTCGCAGGGTGTGGAAGTGCAAGTCAGGTCTTCCGGCTTTGACCTTGGCCGTATTGAAGTGGTCGCGGAGTCGATTAGGGGTGATGCGACTGCCGTTCGCGCATGTGACGATGAAATCCGTGGGTTGCTTGCCGTTGCACGCTTCGCTGATTAGTTTTCCGAGCTGTGGCGGAACCGGCTGGGTCGTATTGCTCGTCGCCGTTTTTGTGGCTTTGAGTCCGCCGTGTTCGTCGGCGGAATGGCAGACCCTCAGTGTCTGGGTTTTTGGATTCCAGTCTTGGACTTGCAGACTGACCACCTCGCCTATGCGTAAATCGAGGATTGCGCCCAACCACACGGCGATTCGTGTGGTGCTGGGCATGTTCGCATATATGGTTTGAAGTTCTTCCGCCGTTGCCGGTGGAATCTGTGCTTGGCGGCTCTTCGGGACTGCCGGAGCCTTCATGGTCACCGGGGATTTGGTTACGGCTCCTTCCGCCACAGCTTTGGCGTAGATGGCTTTGAGTAGTTGGAACGTCTTTTTGCGTGGGGTTGCGCCCCCGTTGAAGTTGTCGAGATTGGACAACCAGCGATTGATGTCTTCCGTCGTGATTCCTGTCAGGGGGTATTTCCAGAAGTCTGCGTGGGAGAGGTGAGAAAGGTATTCTCGGTGCTTGCGTTTGCTTCCCGCCGCTAGTTCACTGCCGTCTGCAGCGTATTCCAGCCATGTGGGTGCGAATTCTTCCATGACATAATCGCAAAACAGCACCCTACGGCGTTCTATGGCGGTTTTCTGCCGTTTACGCTCGGTTGGGCTAGTCCACTTCGTTATGCCCGCTTTGTCGGCTTCCACACGGCTTCTTTCGTTATTCAGCCATGCCTGTGCCGATAACTGGTCTTTGAACGTTTTGGTTATGATTTCGCCGCGATACGTGTATTTCGCTCTGTAGGATTTGCGGTCGGCACGATACACGACGCTTCCGAACTTTGTGCGCATGCTTCCACTATGACGTGATGGGTGCCCAACTCGGGTACCTCCATGGGTACCAATTTCGTTGACAACGACGTACATTTCCGTACATTCTCTGTTTGCGCCGTATGCCTTGAAATCGTTGGAATTCCGCCGTTTTCGCATGAAAAAAGGGATTCCAGATTACTCTGAAATCCCTGTTCGTGGAGCTAAGGGGATTCGAACCCCTGACCCTCTCCATGCCATGGAGATGCGCTA
>ERZ772900.508-NODE-508-length-41220-cov-7.219847_pt1 | contig 41220 bp, 38 predicted proteins | sample MGYA00512124_ERZ772900 | MGnify/ENA primary metagenome ERZ772900 (study PRJEB29015, sample SAMEA2737716) | human gut metagenome | biome: human gut; feature: human-associated habitat; material: faeces | place: China | collected 2012 ... | reverse complement strand
GACGTAACACCTTGAATTATCGGTTTTAGTGGAACTCAAATGCAGAGTTCACATTTAAACAACAATTCTACTTTTTAATTAAAATCCCACATAGTTTCCTCCCAAAAATCAGTATATGCCAACAACACTACATCAAAATCATTTTCTTTTATGTAATTATATAAACCGTTTTTCGTTGCACCGACTCTCATATCCCAAACTGTTATATCAGATGTTTCAAGTATCAAAAATGGAATTACAACAACAGAAAAAGAATCCTTTACTAGTAATATTTTCTTTCCATCTTTTCCAGATAAATTATTATGGTATGTCATCGGTGATTCCATCCCTTTTGCATATGAATAGTGTGCCGAATATGTATAATAATCAATATTTTCATTATATTTAGAATCATCAACCATTATGGAGAAATCGCCCGAAATCTTTTTACCTCTTGGATAACTCAAACTTATAAATGTTTCATAGTTCGGAGTTATTTGAATAAAATCATCTAATGTATTTACCCATGTTCTAGATAGACTCCTACCCGTTTCTCCAAACCATAAATTTTGATATGTTTTAAAAATAAACTTTTCTTTATCAAGTGCTGTAGTATTTAATGTCCATCCATATTCTCTATTTAAATAATCTGCTATTGAACGTGCCGCATAAAATCCCGCAGTCGTTTTCCAATGATGATCTGTCTTATAAAAAATATCTTTTACGTCATACCCATCTTCTTCCAACATTTTTCTTATGTCAAGATAATTTACATCATTCATATCAAGATATAACAAAAAATCAGATCTTATTTCCTCATAATTTGTATTAATCCCATATTCTGTGGGTCTTGTCCTAGAATTTGTTTTTGATGGATAATATATAAATGAAAATTTCTTACCATTCAAATTGCATATTGTATTTAGTTCAACAATTTTTTCTTTAGCTTTATTTATTACTTTAATATCAACAGTATTAATTGTTTCTAAATATCCATTCTTATCTTTTATCGTTACAACATTACCCGATATTTTCTCGTTGGGAGAAATAACTCTGTTTGACAATCCATAAACTTCTTTTAAATTATCACCATATGGAAATGCACTTTCTAACAGTGTTTCTTTATCATCACATTCAAATATATTTATTTTTTCATCGCTAAAATAAAATTGCATTTTTATAAATACAGAGCCACAAAAAAGCAAAAAACATACCGCAAAAATTTTCTTATACATTTTCTTTAGCCTCATCAGAACATAAAATATAAAAATGGATTATAACTTCCCATATAAATATATGATATTGAAGATATAAAACAAATAAACAACAGTATTGCAGAACACAAATTATACACTTTTGCATTTTGACAGATTTGTTTAGTAATTTCCTTTAACGGTAAGCAAAACATAATGGACACTAATATTAAAAACCAGAAATTTTTAATTTGAAAAATAAATGCATTATCAATAAATACCAACGTCCCAATTCCGAACATATTTTTCAAATATTTGATCACCATTGATATATGCTCACATTTAAATACCACCCAAAGGACTATAACTATAGACAGAGTAAATAATCTCCACATTATATCAATCATGATACAATGTGGTAATTTTTCAAGCACAAATCGTTCAATCAAAAGCAGTATCCCATAACTAACTCCCCAAATAATGTAATTCCATGAAGCCCCATGCCAAAGTCCAGTTAAAAACCATACTACAAGAATATTAAATACCCATCTCGTTTTCGTGCATCTATTTCCACCTAATGGAATGTATACATAATCTCTAAAAAATTGTGAAAGTGATATATGCCATCTATGCCAAAAATCTTTTATTGTTTTAGCACAATATGGATAATAAAAATTCTTTTGGAATTCAAACCCAAATATTTTTCCTAAGCCAATCGCCATATCTGAATATCCAGAAAAATCATAATATATCTGCAATGTATACGCAATCGCACCTAACCATGTATACAAAACTGAAAATTGTGAAATATCTGTTACACCAAATACCAAATTTACCAATCCACCAAGATTATTTGCTAGTAGTACTTTTTTGTTAAAACCAATCACAAATATCCATATACCAGAGACAATATTCTCACTATTAATATTACGATACTTTTTATTCAAATACTCTCTTACATCACAAAAGCGAACAATTGGTCCAGCAATCAATTGAGGGAAAAATGCAATATATAATCCCATATCAATTGGATTTACTAAGGCTTGTTCTCCTCTATATACATCAACAACGTACGAAATAGCCTGAAAAACAAAAAAGGAGATGCCTATAGGTAATGCTATGCTTCTATCTTTTATATTAGTACTAAAAAAAGTATTGACATTATATATTACAAAATTGTAATATTTGTAATACGCCATTGTAAGGATCATACAGCTCACAGCTATTGTTAATGCTATTTTTCTTTTTAAAACAGATTTTGTTATTGATTCAATTACCCCCCCTACATAGGCAATACCGATAATTATTATCAATAGTAAAATTTGTTCTTTCGCTCCAATATAATAAAATATGAGGCTAGACATTAATAACAATCCATTCCCAAATTCTGGTTTAATTAATAAAAAAGCAAACAAAACAATCGGGAAAAATAAAAAGCAAAATTCTAATGACGTAAAAACCATTTATAAGCCCTCTCTATACTTGCAAATCTTCAATATTATTTCTCTACCTTTCCTCAATTTCTTTAAAAATAAACTCCGAACCTCCAGCTCCGCTACCATCCACATAACGTCCATTTAATATCACGGAAGCTTTTCCCTCTATCCCATTAAGGTCAATCACATACATATGCCAATCATCATCTAAATCTGCATAGCAATTCCTATATTTTGCAACCACATTTCCGACTTCATCATACACATATGCACTTACCTGACCGTGCTTGTTTACCTTCTTTCCATAAAATGATAGACTCCGGTAATCAGTTGCATCATCAATTGTAAACTTAATACCAGAAAAATTTTGGATGTAAAGGAACTCTCCAAGATCAATCTCATCTCCACTGGCTATCAGCAGCTTGCCATGGCACCAAATTGCCATATCACCTGTCTTACTTATTTTCATTGCTTCTGCATTCTTCAAAACAGCTTCCTCTGTCAGACTAGAAGTTATCTTTCCAAATTTTTAAAATGCAATTGGTGGAATTTATTTTTACAAGTCAGCTAATCCGTTTTATCCTAAACATAAACCGTTACTAATTCTCTTTCCTACCCGCACTTCTCCACTAACCATTCTATAAATTCTCTAACTGCACCTTCTCCACCATTTTTTTAACTCACAAAATCTGCTATTTCTTGCACCTTTTGTACCGCATCCGAAGGACAACCGATTTTTCCGCCAGCTTTCTTTATCGGTTCCATACATTGCAAATCTAAAATATCATCACCTATATATGCACATTGACTCAAATCTTTAACAACATCTTGAACCTTCGAAAACTTATCTCTGATCCCTTGATATATTGCCTCAATACCGAGTTCTTCACATCTCTTCAAGAGTATCTGGCTCTCACGAGCAGTAATAATAACAGGTTTGATACCATATTGTGGTAGAATATCTTTAATTCCACATCCATCTTTTATATCAAACGCCTTCATTATCTCGCCACTGACTCCCATATAAATCTTTCCATCTGTTAATGTCCCGTCTACGTCCATTATTAAATACTTAATCATAAAAAGAGCCTTTCTCAAAAATCTTTGAAAATCTAGACTGAGTGATAAATTCTATTGGTACATTATACTTTCTTGTCTTTTTATAATCTTCCAACATACTTGCTATTTCTTCATTCAACTCTATTGGATTATTTCTTACATTTGAAAGTTCCAAATTATCAGAAGCATAATTTAGAGTAACGTCCAAATCATATCCATCAAATCCTGCAATAGCTATAGTCTTTACATCAAATCTATCTAATAATCGCAAAAGCATAATTGTGGAGTTATCAAGATTGTTCCATCCACATTTAACCAGTTCATTAAACGAAATAATCATCTCATTTTGATCTGGTTCAATTTTTATATTTGATGTAATAATTTTTTTACAATTTTCTACTCTTTTATTCTGCTTCATCACAGAATAACGTCTCGTATTGCTCATATATACATAGTCTGAATCTATTAAGTCATGTACAAAATTAACACTTACTACAATTGCATCCTTTTCTTTGATATATTCTTTTATTTGATTTGTTTCTCTAGTCGCACTACTTCCCGGAACAATTACAACAACATTTCTATTTTCGAGAACAGATTTTAATTCTTTAATGGCCCTCGAATCATCAATATCCGATTTTATATATTCTATATAAGTTTTTTCTAACAAGTCATAGTCATACCTTTTTCTCGGAAGTACTCCTATTTTATTTAAAATTATACAATAGGGCTGGTCTGCACTCCGTTATGAGTTATTTTGCAGCACTTGCCTTGCTTATTTTCTTCCAAATCCATAAATTACTTTTCCTACATATTCAGCCACTTTCCAATCTTCTTCAGTATTTATGTCCACTGCTTCAAATTTATTAACAATATGTATATATGGTTTGCGGCCTATACGACATCGATATTTCATAAGAGATTCCTTTGCAATTCCATATAACCCGGTTGTTTCCTCAATTACGGGAAGCATATCCTGGCTACGTGGCAAAATCCCTGGGCGATAATTCATTGGATTTCCTGCAAACCAATAAAAGCTATGATTTTCTGTTGCAGGAAAACAAGAATCAAACTCACTAGAGGATGTCAGTTTTTCCCAACATGTTTTAATTGTATCTGCTTGCATATATGGTGCTGTAGCAAAAAGCTGAAAATAGTAATCATAATCAGGGTACAGTTCAAAATGATGGACAAGCAAATCATTTCCATTTGCCGTATTTTGAGCAAGTTCAGGCAACCGTTCTATCACCTTAAACCCCATAGACTCAGCATATTTCGCTACTTCTAAACTATTTGTATCAATATATACATCATCAAACACATCTGCTTCTTTAACATGTTCAGAAATATACATATAAAGTGGCTTTCCATTTAAAACCCGCAGATTCTTCCCCTTAACCCTCTCAGAGTTCTCTTTAATCGGTATAAAACAAGCTGTTTTCATTTTAATTACTTTCTCCTTTTTACCTATACACCATTAATTGTACTTACCCACGTAAATAACTACTTATCATTTTCCAACCTTCTAATTGAAACGCTTTTCAAAAAAAGTTCATCAATTTTTATATATAGAGAACATTTATTTAGTAGTTTTCCATCTCATACAAACAATCAGCAACCTACTATATACTAATTCTAATTTTGCTATACTATCTACGGTAATTAAATTATTCCATATTCTTTCATTTGGTTAAGAATAGTTGTGTCATCATATGTAGACAACTCTAAAAACTCCTTTAGTTTCTCTAAGCACATCTGAATATCTTCTAAAGACTCCACCCCTATTCCAAACCTTATAAAATCCTTAGTTGATTCTCCATACGCTTGACCTGGAACTGTCGCTATATTGCAATTAATCAAAAGATCATATACTAATTCTTCCGTTGTTCCCTTGAATTTTGAAACATCAATCAAAAAATAAAAAGTTCCAACTCCTTTTAACGCTGATATCCCCATCTTATCCATCATCAACTGAACTTTCTTTCTTTTTTCAACCATTTTTATTGCCTGTGGAATTGTTGCCTTTATAATATCATCAAAATGATCTGCCATATAATTCTGGAGCACTGTAGGAGCACACGTTATTAAATGTTGATTAAGTTTTAAGAGTTGTTTAATTACATCTCTATGAGCAATCGCATAACCTACTCTCCAACCTGACATTCCCATATTCTTTGATAGTGAATTAACAACCAAGCAATGCTCCTTTTCTTTATCCACTGCTGCAAAAGAAATAAACTTATTTTCTGCAGTTAAGAAATCACTATATGCTTCATCTGAAAGCACATATAAATTATATTTTTCTGCAAATTCTAATAATTTTTTCAATTCAGTTTCAGTATAAAGTTGTCCAGAAGGATTATTAGGATTATTTATCACTATAAGCTTTGTTCTTTCTGTAATATACTGTTCCCATTCGCTCACTTTTTTATCATATGGAATCGCCACATGAACACCACCTGCCAATTTAATTTGCTCCTTGTATGATAGCCATGCAGGTTCATGAACTAACACTTCGTCGCCTTCACTTAACACTGCTTTCATAAGCATAAAAATAATCGGTTTCGATCCTGCACTAATTAATATCTCCGATTGCGGATCTGCTTGGACACCATAACTATTTAAATATAATTCAGAAATTTTTTCCCTCAATTCGATCTGGCCCATGCTGCTTGAATAATGATATCCCTCTTTAAAACGGGAATCATCAATACTAAATAACGGAACATCAAAAAAAGCCTCTCCCAATGAAAAAGTATAAACCCGCTCACCATTACTTTTTTTATTATAAACTATCTGATTAACAAAAATTGAAAGTGCTTCTGGAATTTCCTCAATCATTTTATTCATTTTCGGCATCATCGTTGCTCACCTCCTATAAGTATCTCACTTATCATTTTTTGTTCTAAATCATTAATGTACTCTCTTGTCATCACTTCTTTTTTTCCCTCAAGTATTTCAAATCCCTGTCTCGCATTATCATTATTAATTTTGTGGAATTTATGACCCAAAACAATATTAGATCTATCAAAATATCTACTTATAATTTTTTTATCGCAATAATCCAAAAGATTATTTTCTTTAACTACCTGTGTTCCCTCTGGGAAATCATAAAAAAAGTACATAGAAGATTTATCTGTTTGTAAATGTAAACCCGGCCTTACCTTTTCTCCATTTTGCACCCGTATTAAATCTTCTAAAAAACTAGACCCAGACACTATGTCAACAAGATCTGAAGCTATAAATCCACTTGATCTAGCCCCTATCTCAACTGGAGAAATACTTCCATCCTCTTTTAACAGAATTTCAAGATGTCCAAGAGAAGCTGAAAAATGTAATGCCTTGTAACATTTAATTCCAAATTCAGCTATTTTTTGCTGTAAAGCATTGCTTTCACAATTATAATGTAGTTTTACTGCAATCTTGTTGTTATCTGTATTCAATGTATGCGTTTTTCTAGATATTGCATATACGCATACATTTCCATACGCATCACCCAACATTTCAACTGTATATTCAATTCCTTCAACAAATTCTTCAACTACAACAGCATGATCTGTAGCCTCTTCTTTTGCTTTATTAAATGCTCTTTTTATATCCTCTCTGCCACTGTTTTTCCTTAAAATGGTTATTCCCCTTGATGATGCAGAATTATCAGGTTTTATAATCAATTTCATTGAATTATTCATATCAACTATCTCATCTGAAAATTGATCGTAACGCTTAGATAGTCTATTTAATAATCCCTCTTCACTCCATCTTTGAGTCATCATAGACTTCGATGACGAATATCGTAATCCAATATCAGAAATTGTCTTTAAGCCAATAGTTCGATTAATCATTGCAACCGAGGTTACAGCTAAGTCAATAGATGAATACGCAAATTTAACGTCTTTCCAATATCCATCTTGTTTCAGCACATTAATAATAGTATTGGCATCTTTAACATCTATCTGATAATGTTTATCCCCAATTAGTTGAGGTCTTACATTCCAATCTATAACAAACACTCTATATCCAATATTCTGGAATTTATGCATAATACCATAATTCAGTTTATTTCCACCAAGGAGTAAAAAAATTGGTTTCTCCATTAGTCTCTTATCCTTTCCCTCTATGTTAGAATTCATTAATTGCATCAATAACATAATGAACTTCTTCATCAGTCATTCCATAAAACATAGGAAGACTTAACTCGGTTGCACTGATTTCTTCTGCTATTGGAAATGTGCCCTTTGCTATTTTTAAGTCCTTATAACATTCTTGAAGATGCATAGGAATTGGATAATGCTTATTTGTTCCAATTCCTTTATCATTTAAGTATTTTTCCAGCCTATTACGTTCATTACACCGAATACCATAAATATGCCACACAGGAACACAATCTTGATTAACATATGGGAGTATAACTTTAGAATTATGTATCCCTTCAGTGTACATATTCGCAATTTTCCTGCGTTCCTCATTCATGCGATCAAGATGAGGCAGTTTTGCAGCAAGAAAAGCCGCTTGCATTTCATCCAAACGGCTATTATTTCCCTTATAAATATGATGGTATTTATAATCCGATCCATAATTACCTAGCGCCCTGATTTTATCAGCTATTTTCTTATCATTGGTTACAGCACACCCCGCGTCCCCAAGTGCACCAAGATTTTTCCCTGGATAAAAACTAAATCCAGCCGCATCACCAAAAGACCCTATTTTCTTCCCCTTATACGTCGCTCCATGCGCCTGTGCACAATCCTCTACAATTTTCAATCCGTACTTTCGCGCAATTTTTATTATTGGATCCATGTCACATGCCTGTCCATATAAATGAACTGGCATAATTGCTTTAGTTTTGTTAGTAATTGAAATTTCAATAAGGTTAGGATCAATATTAAATGTTCGAATATCTGGCTCAACAAACACGGGTTTTGCACCAACATATGTAACAGCCAATGCTGTAGCGATATATGTGTTGGATGGCACAATAACCTCATCACCTTCTCCAATATCAAAAGCCTTCAATGCAAGCATTAACGCATCTAATCCATTACCAACACCAACACAATATTTTACTTCACAATATTCCGCAAAAGCTTTTTCAAACGCTTCATCCTCTACACCTTCAATATACCAAGAGCGAGTAAATACACGTTCAAACGCTTTGCGAATATCACCATCTAATTCTTTTTCCATTGGTAAAAATGACACAAAAGGAACTTTCATCTTTTCACTCTCCATCTGCGGATGTAGTATCACCGCAATTTTTTACATACTCAAGAAATTCATCATAATTTCTGATATAATCATCTTCGTCATATAATTCTGATGCCAATACCATCAAAACAGCATCGGAACTAAAATCAAACATCTCTCTCCACATAGCATTTGAGACATAAACCCCTTCATACGGTTTCTCAAGTGGAATTACTTTTTTTTCTTTTCCGTTATCCAGACGAATTTTACAGCTACCATGAATACATATAAGTATCTGTTGCAAAGATTTATGCGCATGGAACCCTCTTGTAACCCCTTCCTTTGTATCATACATATAATATACTCGTCTAATGCGAAACGGAATGTCCTTAAACTCTTCAAGAGCAACTAATTGACCTCTATCGTCTCCATGTGGTTGAAAAACATATTTAATAACCTGCATTAATTATCCTCCAATCATGTCAAAATTTTTCTGTATTTATATAACAATACAAACATAATAATTATTGATATAATAGCAACAACATATCGTACAACAATAATATTTAAGGTAACCAAAAAAAGAATTAATATTCCAATTCCCATTATTAAAAAAGGAACAAATAATTTTAAAGGATACAACCCTTTATCTAATCTATTTACCACCAATATATGCATTACAAACTGAACTGCATATGCAACACATGTCGTACAAGCCGCACCAATTCCTCCATATCGGGGAATTATCAATGCATTAAGAACAATATTTACTATCGCCGCAATAATACTGGCTTTCGCAATATTTTTTGTAGCTTCCTTTTTATACTCGACATAAACTAAAAAATCATAAAAAAAGCTTATTATATAGGCAAATGCAATTGGTCCTATTAAAAAAAGTCTTGTCTGATATTCCTCCGACGCCAAAATTTTAACAAGATCTGGTGCTACAAAAATATAAACGCTCACTCCTAAAATCGCTACAGTGATAAAAAGTCTACATCTGTTTTGAATAAGCCTTCGATCTGATATTTCATAATTTCTAAAGAACCACGTCTTCCATGTGTTTTCTAATGCTGCAATTAAAACCCCAATAACTAGAGTTACATTATAAATAAAGCTATAAACTCCCGATTCATCATACCCATACAAGTTTGATATCATTATTCTATCGGCCTGAAGCATTACCATTAACGAAAGCGAATGAAATACAACAGGAATACAATATTTCAAACTCCAAATCCAAATATCTTTATCATAAATACATTTTCCTCTAGCAATAATCATAATTATAAATAAATTCATCAATACTACGATTACTGCTGCTCTCGGAACAATAATTGACAAATATCTTTGATGCACAAAAACATACTTAATAATCAAACAAGTTACTGCAATCGGTACTGCAGTCATCCCGATTGAAACAACACTATGTACAACATATCTGTTATCTACAACCCACTCTTGAAGCACATAGTTAACTACAAATGTCCCATACCCCTGAATCAATGCAAGAAATACCAAAACATCAATGCGTCCATAAAGCACAATATTGGCTGACAGCACAATTACTGTTATAATCATAGCTGCTAATACAGAAAGGGACATAACCGATGATTGAAATCTATCTCTATTTTCTCTTTCCAATTTCATTTTTCCGTATATTGCACTACTCAATGAGAGTCCCATTATAACACTCAATAAACTTACCCATGCATTATATGTATTTAAATATCCATATTCTGACGTTGTTAAAACACGTGTATAGAGCGGAATTGTAATAAACCCAAAAGCCTTTGTACAAATATTAGATATCAAATAACATATTGTTGCCTTTACCTCACCCTTAACATAAGACTTATTTTTTAATTTGTTCAAAACACTCATCTAAGTCTCTCCTTGGAAATACTTCTAGCTTTCCTCCACGAGTCACATTATATATTTTTATTTTCTTTTTATCTGCATACTTTCTAAACTCTGACATTTCGATTTCGGTCTGACTTCTCCAATGATTTGTGTCCCAACCATTTTCCTTAATTCTTCGGTTAAGATTTTCTTCTAATGATTTATCTTCTTTATATCCAGCAAAATGATTTCCTGCAGTTGTCGAAGTATTATCCATACCCAACACATTAATTTCTGAAAAGCCCATATATAACGCCACTGCCATAACAAAACTCATTATTGTTCCTTGTTTTGTAGCATATGTATATGACATTAAGTGAGGCCATGCTTTAAAGTTCGAATACATAATCTGATGAGAATATAATATTGTTTTTCCTTTTTTATTTTTCGGCTTTACTCTTCTAGCAATAACATTATTAGTAAATACTGGCATATCTATATGTGAAAAAATTTCATCCTGATATCTCTCAATATAATCTTTATCTAATATACAATAAAAAGTGGGTCTCCATTCAGTCTTATCAAACAAATAAAAAATTTTATTGCACCCAAAAGTATATTCCCCTTTAAGAAGATTTAAATCCTCAACTTTCAAACTAGGACCATTAGCAATTAAAAAACACCGTTTCCCTTTGTATGCATCTTTATATTTTTTAAGTTCTTTATAATTATTGTTTAAAAAAAAACCATTCTCACGAAGCATACCACTTACTCTAACAAAAATCTGATTAGTTCCAATCATTATTACATGTAACGGCTTATAAACAAATGGAATGTTTTTTACCATATTCTTAATACTCATTTTTATCTTCCTCCATACATTTTTTTCGTAATAATCGCCTATCTGTTTCAACTTTCAATGAATATGCTCATGTTACTGCACCTGCTATAAGAAGAACACACCCATTTATATCTAAGTTTTCCTTAAACTACAAATTGTTTGACACACGAAATTATCATTCTTTCAAACGTATTAAATATTCCATGCTCTGAATTTTTGAATGACAAAAAGCATTCTCCAATCGTTTGTATATCATACATTCTTTTAAGTCCTTTGTGATCCTCTTCACAATGTTTTACATAATCATCCGCACCCATGTTATAAATACTACACACTAAATCACCAATATCTCTTTCACCATGCAAAGCACCTAAATTTTCTGGATCTATTGCGAAAAAATCATACCCTTTACATTCATATGTATAACTTCCAATCGGTAGGGCTGCCACACCATAATTCACTGCGTCTGCTACCGTAGTTCCCATACCAATATATAAAGATGCTTTCTCAAAATAACTATGAAGTTGTTTATACGGAACCCCCTCTATCCATTCAATTTTATCTGACACCGTTTTTTCTATAGAATCAATCTTTCTCGTCAATTTATCATTATCATTTCCTGATCCGATTATTGTAAGCGTAACATTCAATCCTTCACTAACTAATCTAGAGAATAAATCAATCAAGCCAAAAACATAACCTTTGAAAGGAAACTCCATTCGACAAATTGTAAGTATATTAAATGATCCTTCACTAACCTTTCTACGAATATGATCTGTATTAAATTCTCTAATCTTCATCGGTAAAAGCATAACATCGTCATCATATTCTTCTCGTAAATGGAAAGTCTTCAGCGTACGATTCTTACATAAATGATCCATAAAAACAATTTGATGATTGTTATATAGTCTTCTGCTAATCACTTTTGAAGCAACATGCAATATAGGCTTTATTATCTTCCTCGATGTCCAATAGTCCATCATCAATCCAAATTGATGAGGATCATAAAAAATAATATCAGCCTTGTTATTATCATTTAAAATTGCATCAGCAAGAATCAGCCCTGGATATGAAAAAGTAATGCATTTTAAACTATCATTTTTTAGGGTATTCTTTATTTCCAGCAAACTATTATCTTTTTTTCTAAATGAAACCCACTTAACAGATGCCCCCAATTCAATAACTTCTTTTACAAGTTCTTCATTTCTCGTTCTATCCTTATCAGCCAAAATAAGAACGCTCTTCTTTTGTAATATCAGCCAATCGATCATCCTGATCATAAAGCTTTCTATCCCACCATAATTACTCAGGTATGCTATAAAAACAACTTTTTCCATATTCATCATTCCTCTAAAGATTAGTAAACTCTCGCTCACACTTGTCTCTTGAAGTGAGAATAAACGGCATACTCACAAAAATCATAGGACCAAAAAAGTCAACCGTTCCCACCATTAATAAAATAATTAAATACAACAACATTTTATATCTAGGATGTACTTCCATATTCAATCTAATAAAAACTATTGACACAATTGCGGCTCCAAAAAAACCATAATATTTATAAAATCTCAACAGTGACGGAATAAAACCCGTATAGGATGTCCTTGTCGATGTATCTATATCTATCATTCCATGACCAATAAGAGAGGATGTCAATAAATTTCCACCTCTGAGAAGCGTCAGATAGCTTTCCATTCGCCCTGTAACCGAATGACTTCCCAAAGCCAGCCTTGATGAATACAGCTTCGGAGCAACAAAGACTAACGCTGCAATGATAATTAGCAATGTTAGTAAAAAAGTAGGATTCACCCTACGCTTCAAAATTTTTTTATAAAAGAATACACCCCATAAAAAGACAAGACATATAATCGCAGTAGTCGATCTGCTTAATAAAACAGCAACGGATACTATAAATAATATGGCCTTATCTTTTTTGTTCAAATTCTCCTTAAAAAGTAATATTGAAATATAACCCAATACAAAAGATGCAAATATCTGCGGTTCAGAGAAAATAGATCTTGGTCTCGGGTCCTGTGCAAACCGATTTTCATAATTTGTCGCATGCCATAATAATTCTTCTCTATCTAATGGGAGAAAAGTAAAAAAACCTGGTATATAGCGTCCAAACATCGAATATACTGCTTGTTGAAAAAGTAAAAAAAGCGATGCGAAAACAGCAATCACTCGATATGTTTTTTCTCCATACTGACAATCAAATACCGAAGTAGAATACATTGACAAAAACAAAACATAAAACAAATATCGAAGCATGCGCATTGTTGTACTTCTAATATCAATATCACCTACTATCACCGTTAAGCTGTGTTGTATAAAAATCATTGTTGCAAATGCAATAAATGTCTTATTAATTATCAAATACCTAGCACGGAACAACAATGTTATCGTTAAAGCCATCAAAAATACATCAAAAAAGGTGAGCGATAATAAATTGGTTGTATATAAACTAATGATTGGAGCCATTATCAGTCCAATCGTTGTAATTTTTTTTCTTGTTTTCATTATTGGTCACCCGCACACTTCACCGACATATATATATCTTCCATCCTTTTACACACATTCGTTATGTCATATTTTTGCATTGTAATAAGGCTCTGCTTTACCATTTCTTGGCAATCATGTAGATATATTTTCTTCATTCCCTCCGCAAAACCATCAACATCATCACAGTCTATCAGCCATCCATTCTTACCATTTTCAATTAAATCTACATTTCCTCTGATTTTTGTAGCTACAACAGGCACACCCGCTGCCATTGCTTCCATCAAAGCAACTGGTAATCCTTCTTGACGACTTGGAAATGCAAATGCCTCTACCGCATGAAGAATATTCTTTACATCCTTTCGATAACCCGCAAACACTACTCGTCCCTGCAGTTCTAATTCACTCACAAGTTGCTTAAGCCGTTCCTCTTCTTCTCCGAATCCAACAATTAAATATTTCACTCTATCATCTTTAATCTTCGAAAGAGCTCGAATAACTAATTCATGATTCTTCCGCACAGAAATCTGTCCTACAGACATAAACACAAAATCTGTATCAGAAAAACCAAATTCTGAACGAATAGCCTTTCTATTAACTGTCACATTTTCTATTTCTTTTGTATATACTCCAACGCCCGGAACATATTCTGTTCTTACTGCTTTCATTTTTTTTGCATTATTAAAATCTTCCTGATTGATCGTAATTAAAATATCTGTATATTTTGAACACCATTTTTCTACGGGATAATAGAAAATCCAAGCAAATTTTGATGCACCAGTAAAAAAATGAAAACCATGTGCAGTGTATATTACTTTTGTTCCATAGAGTTTTCTTGATTTTCTGCACGCAAGTCTGCAAATCACTCCACCTATCGGAGAATGGCAATGAACTATATCATATTTTTTTTCTTCCACCAGTCTTTTTACTAACTTATATGACCTTAAAATATTGCCAACTTTTTTAATTGATCTTGGAATTGGAACCTGATATGTACCTATTCCCTGACCTTTTAACTCATTTCTATACTCATTAACACGATTTTGAGATGTGATTGATCCTTCTTCAAAATTTGTAGCAACATCAACTACGTATCCAAGCGATCGAAGAATATCGATATTATCAGAATTAAATAAATCTATCATTGATGCAACTGAAGCCAATTGCAATGCTCGCTTTTCCATATAATAATCTATCCTTCCGTCTTTGTAATTGATTCTTTTAAACTTGTAACTTGATATTCAAAATCATAATGTGACATTTCTTGATCATAAGAAAAGTTACCAAAAGCCTTATTAGCAAGTTGCTGCGGTTTTCCAGGTATAATTTCTGCCAATTCGACAACCCAATTCCATAATTTAGAAACATAAATTTTATGATTTGATACCTCAGCAATATCTCTAACCAGCTCACTAGTTCTGCTATATTCTGCATTTTGAGGCCAAAATATTCCCCCGCGTTCTTTTATCATCACCTGACATAAAAACTCACAAAGGTTCTCTATATATAACATTGAGCGTTCATTCTGTATATCAGGGAAAATCGGTAATTTTTTTGCTATTTTAGCTAAAGTTGGATAATTACCCCTACTATTTTTTCCATATATCATTGGCGGTCTGAGAACTGTTACTATAAAATTCTCATTAGCTAATTTTCTCACACCCTCATCTGCTTTCCACTTACTATCGCCATAAAAATTTGACGGTTGTGGTCGAGTCTCTGCGGTGATACGTTTTTGTTCTCTATACGATGCCGAATCTCCATAAATTATTGAGGACGACATAAACACAAAATGTTTTACGCCTTCTTCTTTGGCTTTTTTTGCAGTTTCTAAAGCAAGATCAGTATTGATTGCATAATATTTTTCCTTTGTTTCTTTACTTACATTACCTATATCAGCATGAGCAATGCCAGCAACATGATATACAATATCATATACTGAAAAATCTTTTTTTCTCCAACTGCTGTCTACCATATCTATCGTATCAATCAATAAATCATCATTATAATGAATTCTCGCATAATTACTAAATGAAACCCCAATATAACTATTTGCCCCAGTAATCAATACTCTCTTCACTAATTATGCTCCTTCTTATGTAATTCACCAGTTCCTCCTTCAACTACACCCTCACTTTGGAGAACAGAAAAAATTGTTCCAATAAAACATTTAGCATCAAATAGAAATCCCATTTTTTCTACATACTCTCCATCAAGTTTAGCCTTATCAGAAATTTCAAGTTCATCTCTTCCATTTATCTGTGCCCAACCAGTTAAGCCTGGTTTTATATCATTAGCATTATATTTATCTCGTTCTGCTATCAATACATCTTGATTCCATAGTGCAGGTCTAGGACCAATTATCGACATATTTCCCACAAAAATATCCCAAATCTGAGGTAATTCATCAATACTAGTTCGACGTATAAAGTGACCCACTTTGGTAATGTATTGATCTGGATTATCCAACATATGTGTTGGAACATCATGCGGTGTAGACATCTTCATTGATCTAAATTTATGTAACTTAAAAAACACTTTATTCCTTCCAACTCTTTTCTGTGTAAACAAAACCGGACCCGGATCATCAACCTTAATTGCTATTGCAACCCCTAAATAAACCGGTGATAACACTATCAATCCCAATCCAGAGAATACTATATCGATGATTCTTTTAATCCTCTTTTCATATATTCCTGGTTTATACTGGCTATCTCCAATTGCTATTAAATGGCCTCGCACACCATCTGCGTTTTCCATATCTTCACTATTTTCAACAAAAACTACCTTTTTCCCCTCCATAGGATTCAAATAGTCCTTCATTTTGGCTTTGCTATTTAACATGATACGTTCATCTCCACAATTAGTATTTTCCCCTTCTCATATAATTTGCCTCATTAACCATTCTAAATACATTTCACTTATTTTGCTGGATGATATGTTGAAACTACTCTCTGTAAAATATCACGAACATTTTCTTTATTCTTATAAGCCGCATCCATCAACTCTTCCAACTGTCCCAGGAACACATCAATATCAAATGGAATCGGGCAGCCGATATGGATCAGATCGTTCTGAGTCTTTTTCAGTCCCTCTTCTGCCATTAATTTCTCCTCGAACAGTTTCTCGCCTGGGCGAAGGCCGCTGTATTCGATCTTGATGTCCACGTCCGGTTTATGACCGGACAGACGGATCAGGTTGCGGGCTAAGGTATCGATTTTCACTGGTTTACCCATATCCAGGACGAATATCTCGCCGCCATGGGCATAGGTTCCGGCCTGTAATACCAGGCTGACTGCCTCTGGAATGGTCATAAAGTAGCGGATGATATCTGGGTGGGTAACGGTTACCGGACCTCCGGCAGCGATCTGCTTCTTAAATAGCGGGATTACAGAACCGTTACTTCCCAGTACATTACCGAAACGAACCGCTACAAATTCTGTTTTTGCGTGTTTTAATGCTTCAATGACCTCTGGTTTTGCGGTCATATCAGACATACTGTGGGTAAATAACTGTGGAAGCTCGTAGGCTCTTCCAGTTTTTACCATATGGTCAAAGGACTGGACCACCATCTCGCAGAGACGTTTGGACGCACCCATGACGTTGGTTGGATTCACCGCTTTATCAGTACTGATCAGAACGAAACGTTTACAGCCGTATACCAATGCTGCATAAGCAGTTTTGTAAGTACCGATAGCATTGTTCTTGATTGCCTCGCATGGGCTGTCTTCCATCAGTGGTACATGCTTATGAGCTGCTGCATGGTATACCATTTCCGGACGGTATGTCTCAAAGATCTTGAACATCAGGCGGCTGTCACGGACAGAACCAATTCTTACTACCAGGTTCAGATCTGGATATTTCTTCTTTAATTCCAGCTGAATGTCATAGGCATTATTTTCATAGATATCGAAGATGATCAGCTGCTTCGGACCATGGGCTGCGATCTGACGGCATAACTCAGAGCCGATCGATCCGCCGCCGCCGGTAACCATGATGACTTTTCCTTTCAGATGCTGGAAGATCTCATCCATGTTAACCTTGATCGGATCACGCCCAAGAAGATCCTCTACTGCAACCTCTTTCATGTTGCTGACAGTCACATCACCGGTATAGAGCTGGTACATACCAGGAAGATTCATCAGTTCACAGCCAGTGTGATTACACAGGTTTAAGATATCTTTCTTCGCTTCAGCAGATGCGCTTGGAATCACCACGTAGATCTTATCGATATGGTATTTCTCGCAGGCACGCATGATCTCATCTCTGCCGCCTTCAACCGGAACACCATCTATGTACCTGCCCCATTTATTTGGATTATCATCAATGAAGCAGCAGACTTTCTCTTTTACTTCCTTGGCATGTTTAATGTCTCGGAAGATCATCTGGCCAGCAGCGCCAGCGCCAACCAGCATGACATGCTTTAAATGCTCGGATTCTTCCTGATGTCTGCCTCTTAAAAGAAGCACAAAACGATACGCAAACCGGATTCCCAGCGTCAGACCAAACTGCATGATCACACCGAAGAAATAGTAAGAAATCGGCATCCGCTTTGCCATAAGCAGTGTTCCTGCTATATAACAGATCCAGGTGAACACAGTTGCCGCCGTCATCCGTACCAATTCACTATAACTTGCAAAGCGCCAGATACTCTTATATAATCGCAGCCCCCAAAATACCAGAATGCAGAAAATTCCGTAAATTAAAATTGTGTCGAAATAAATATCTAAATATTCATTGGGAATACTCTGGAACCGGCAGTCAAACCGGATCCACATGGCAAAAAAGTAGGACGCTGCAATGGCGACCATATCATAAACCATCAGATACACAGCCATGATCTGCCAATGTTCTGGGTGAAATTTTTTCTTAAGCATATCGGTTACTCAGTCCTTCCGTATATTCTGGAAGCAGGGTCAGTTTCTGCTCCATTTTGTATAATTTTCTTCCCTCGTCAGAGGTTTCGATCTTCATCTGGGTACATCTCTTCGATGGCTGGAATTCCTGGTCCAGGTCTTCCTTTAACCGGATGCCAAGTACCAGAACCTGTTCTTCTCCCCAGAGTCGTTTCTGAATCTTCACAAAACGCTTGCGGAACTCGATTCCGGTAATATCAGGGATCAGATCCGCTAAAGGTCCATCAACCAGATAAGTATGCTCATCTTCTCTCAAGACATAAGAAAGGCGGATCACATGGCTTTCATCCGTGATCTGCTCCAGGAATTCTGTATCCGCGTCCATCAATGGATATGCGGAAAGCTCTCCGGAAGCAAGCAGGGCTGACATAGCCGGAACCCGCTGCATATACATAAAAAATGGGTCCGTCTTTTCGCAGGTTAAGAACACACACCCAGGAAATAATGGTTCTGCGTGAATGATACCCTCCCCCTGACGCCGCCAGATCCGCTCGTTATATATGATGAATACTTCCTGGTATAGATATGAAGGGACTGTTTTCTGGATTTCTTTTACCAACATTTCCTCACGTCCAGGCCAGGTGCGTAATAGATACCATAGCATCTTACTTTCTCCTTATGGTATTTTGTCATAGAGTGTTATACTCTAAGACAATTTTTTGTCGTGTATAAAACCTTATGCTGATTAATTTTACCCCTAAATAAGGTCTTTGTCAACCTTGTAGGGCGAAATAGGCAGGAATCACTGATGGTAAAATTGTCCTTGCGGAGGTCATTTTCCAGTAATAAACCGTCAAAATTCTGGTCAGTGGTCCGCGTAATTTTTATGAATGAGGAGGCCACATATGGCACGAAAAGGAGAAAATATCTATGCCCGTAAAGACGGGCGATGGGAAGGACGCTATATTATAGAAAGATCGGCTTCAGGGAAATACCATTATGGGTATGTCTATGCCGGAACTTATCGGGAGACCAGAGAACAGCTGCTTCAGAAAAAGCTGGAGCTGCTTCAGGGTAAGAAAGAAGCGGTATCCTATTCTGCGAATGAGCCTGTTGCGTTAGAACAGCTTGCTACAGACTGGCTTGTAAAGCAGAAAAGCCAGATCAAAGAATCCAGTTATGTAAAATATCAAAATCTGATGAATCAGTATCTGATTCCTCAAATCGGGAAACTGCAGCCTCAGGAATTGACCAGTGAAAGGCTGGAAATATTCTGTAAAACTTTGCTTACTTCTGGCGGAAAGCATCACTCTGGGCTTTCTGTCAAAACTGTTTCTGATATCTTATCTGTGACCAGAGCAGTTCTTCGATATTCTGCTTCGAAAGGATACCGCATTTCTTGTGATTTTTCTATTATTTCTTTAAAACAACCATCCAAAAATCTTCATATTTTAAGTCAACTGGAACAGCAGAAATTGTGTTCTTATCTGCAGAAGGATCTGGCACCAGTTAATCTTGGAATCCTGCTTTCATTGTTTTCTGGTCTGCGGATTGGTGAAATCTGCGCTTTGCAGTGGTCCGATATTTCGTTTGATGAAAAACTGATTTTTGTTCACCGGACTATGCAGCGGTTGCAGAACACAGAGGATTCCGAAAAAAGAACCAGAATCTGTATTTCTACGCCCAAAAGTCCCAGCTCCATCCGTCAGATCCCGATTCCAGACGGTCTATTGGCGCTTTTACAGAATGATTCTTGTGATAAAAGCGGCTATCTATTAACTGGAAAAACAGATATTTTTATGGAACCGCGAACCATGCAGCGCCATTTTAAGAAGGTTTTGAAAGCCGCAGGAATCGAAGAGACTAATTATCATGTTCTGAGGCATACATTTGCTACCAGGTGTGTGGAGTTAAATTTTGATGTGAAAAGTTTAAGTGAGATTCTTGGACACGCTACGGTAAACATTACCATGAACCGTTATGTCCATCCATCAATGGAATATAAGCGTCAGAACATGCAGCGTTTATCGGAACTGATTGCCGTCAGATAAAATCGTCAAAGCCGCAGATTTCCCCTGTTTTGGGGGCGATCTGCGGCTTTTGTCTTAGAGTATAACACTCTACGGTTTTATAATATCCAATTCGATCAGTTTTATGAATGTAATAAAGAATGTGCCTTGGCACATTCTCGCGCCGAGTGCGGTCGCCTGCGACATATTTCTTCTTCGCGCGAGTGCGCATCCCGCGGAGCGTTTTTATGTCATAGAACGAAGTTTCCTATGACATAAAAACAGCCCCATAGGATTCTTCTTAAACAAGGAATCCTATGGGGCTGTCCTATTGTATTGGAGATCATCCGACTGTTATTTGCGGATTATTCTGCCTTATTCTCTTCTTCTTTTACTTCTGCCGGTTTTGCTTCCAGGTCGCTTGGCTTCATGCTTAAGTTGATGCGGCCCATCTTGTCGATCTCGATAACCTTAACGGTTACTTCATCGCCGATGTTTACCACGTCCTCAACTTTTGCGACTCTCTTCTCGGACAGCTTGGAGATGTGGATCATGCCGTCTTTGTTTGGAGCCAGCTCTACGAATGCGCCGAAGTTCATGATGCGGACTACTTTACCGGTCAGAACCTGGCCTGCCTCGATGTCGGTAACGATGTTTTTGATGATCTGGATTGCTTTTGCGATCATATCTTTATCAGTACCGCATACGGATACGTTGCCGTCATCGGTAATATCGATCTTCACGCCGGTCTCTTCGATGATCTTGTTGATGACTTTACCCTGTTTGCCGACAACATCACCGATCTTCTGAGGATCAATGGTGATCTGCTCGATCTTTGGAGCGTACTTGCCAACTTCTTTTCTAGGCTCGGAGATCGCTGGCTTCATGCAGGTGTCCATGATGAACAGTCTTGCTTCACGGCATCTTGCGATCGCACCTTCTACGATCGGTCTGGTCAGACCGTGGATCTTGATATCCATCTGGATTGCTGTGATACCGTCAGTTGTACCGGTTACCTTAAAGTCCATATCGCCGAAGAAGTCCTCCAGACCCTGGATATCGGTCAGAAGTACGAAGTCGTCATCTGTCTCGCCAGTTACCAGACCGCAGGAGATACCTGCTACCATCTTCTTGATCGGTACGCCTGCTGCCATTAAGGACATACAGGAAGCACAGGTGGAAGCCATGGAGGTGGAACCGTTGGACTCGAAAGTCTCGGATACGGTACGGATCGCATATGGGAACTCAGCCTCGCTTGGAAAGACAGGGATCAGGGCTCTCTCAGCCAGAGCGCCATGACCGATCTCACGTCTTCCCGGTCCACGGGATGGCTTGGTCTCGCCTACGGAGTAGGACGGGAAGTTATAATGATGCATATAGCGTTTGCTTATTTCGTTCTCATCCAGACCATCTAATTTCTGCTGCTCAGACAGTGGAGCTAAGGTACATACGTTGCAGATCTGAGTCTGTCCACGGGTGAACATCGCGGAACCATGAACTCTGGGGATCAGATCGATCTCTGCAGCCAGCGGACGGATCTGGGTGATCTGACGGCCATCTGGACGTTTGTGATCTTTTAAGATCATCTTACGGACAGTCTTCTTCTGATACTGGTAAACAGCCTCGCCTAAGATCGCCAGCCACTCTTCGTTGTCTGCAAATGCCTCTTCCAGCTTCTCAGTGATGACGCGGATATTCTCCTCACGGGTCTGCTTGTCATCGGTAAATACTGCTTCTTCCATCTCTTCCGGAGTAACGATTTTCTTGATCTCCTCGAATAATTCAGCCGGAACTGCACAGCTTGTATACTCATGCTTTGGCTTGCCAACCTCAGCAACGATCTTGTCAATGAACTCGATGATGGTCTGGTTTACTTCGTGAGCCTTGTAGATCGCCTCGATCATCTTCGCCTCTGGGATCTCATTCGCGCCAGCCTCGATCATGATAACTTTCTCTCTGGTAGAAGCGACAGTCAGGTTTAAGTCACCGTTCTTCCACTGCTCCTGAGTTGGGTTGATAATGAACTCGCCATCGATCATGCCAACCTGGGTCATCGCGCATGGACCGTCAAATGGGATATCGGAAATGCAGGTTGCGATCGCAGCGCCTAACATAGCTACTAACTCCGGACGGCACTCTGGGTCTACGCTCATGACCATGTTGTTTAAGGTAACATCGTTGCGGTAATCCTTCGGGAACAGAGGTCTCATCGGACGATCGATAACACGGGAGGTCAGGATCGCGTTCTCAGATGCTTTGCCCTCTCTCTTATTAAAGCCGCCTGGGATCTTTCCTACAGAATATAACTTCTCCTCGTATTCAACGCTTAATGGGAAGAAATCGATTCCGTCTCTTGGTTTATCCGATGCAGTTGCAGTGGATAATACAACGGTATCGCCATAATGCATAAATGCAGCGCCATTAGCCTGTTTTGCCACTCTGTTCACATCAACAGTCAGAGTTCTTCCGGCAAGTTCCATAGAAAAACTTTTGTACATGGTGTTTTCTCCTTCTTTGTTCTTTGTCTTTTTCTTTTTGCCCTATGGGACGATAACAACCGGCAGAAGCCGCCGAAACTACTGAAAAATACACCCGTCCGGATATGCTTTTCAGCGGTCTCGGTACTGATCTTCTGCCCTATTTTACGTAAGAGGAAATTCTATCAGAATTCTCTCTTACACAAAATAGGGTGGAGACTGATCTCCACCCTAATCTTTTTATTACTTTCTGATGCCTAACTTCTCGATCAGTGCACGATAGCCTTCCAGGTCAGTTTTCTTTAAGTAATCCAGCAGACCACGTCTCTGTCCTACCATCTTTAACAGACCACGTCTGGAGTGATGATCTTTCTGGTTTGTCTTTAAGTGCTCAGTTAACTCTGTGATTCTTGCAGTCAGAATAGCGATCTGAACCTCTGGTGAACCAGTGTCTCCTGCTTTTCTACCATACTCTGCGATAATAGCTGCTTTCTTTTCCTTTGAAATCATGATGATTTCCTCCTTAATATAATAATATTCTTACCGTGAACCAGGTATCTGGTTGGAGTTTCCAGAAACTGAGCTCCGGCGTCAACTCATACTTAGACAGTCTATCATATGACATGATGTTTGTCAAGATAGGAACGCCCGTATTTTTGATCGAACTCTAATTGCTTTTTCAAGTCGTCAAGCGATGGGAATTTCTGTTCCGGACGTTCAAAATCCAGCAACTGGACTTCGATATTTTTTCCATAGAAATCGCCTTCTGCATCGAACAGAAAGGTCTCCACCCCAATGGGGCTTTCTTTTCCTACTGTCGGTTTTCTTCCTATATTGGTGATTCCACCGTAATAACGGTCATCCATCCGCACACGGGAAACATAAACCCCAAAGGGCGGAAGGTACTTTTCCTCCGGCGGGATGATATTCACCGTTGGGAATCCCAGAACCGGGCCGCCCAGGTGGTTGCCATGAACCACAGTTCCATGGATGGAATAGGGTTCGCCAAGCAGTTCATTGGCTTTCTCGATATTGCCCAGATCCAGTTCTTCTTTCACATAGGTGCTGCTGATATCCCGATGGTCATCCTGGGCTTTCACGATCACATCCAGTTCGTAACCATAAACCGGCTGAAGTTTCTTTAATAATTCTGCATTTCCGCTTCTCTGATAGCCAAACCCACAGTCCGTACCAACCACGATTGCCCTGGCATTCATTTTTCCCAGCAGGATCTCTGTCAAAAACACCTCCGCAGGAAGATGGATCACTTCTCTGCTGAATGGACATTCCACCAGATAATCGACACCCATCTTTTCCATGTTGTTGCGGCGCTCCTGGTTGGTGGTGATCACCTTCTGGGGTTTTCCCTGGATCCTGGCTGCCGGCATCGTATCAAAGGTAAAAACTGCGGTCTTCCAGCCATGCTCTTTTTTTAATTCCAGCATCCGCCCCAGCAGCTTCTGGTGGCCTTTATGACGGCCGTCAAATTTGCCCAGCGTAACGATCGTCGGTTCCTGGATCTGGAAATCCATGGTTCCAATGAAACATTTCATGCTAATTTCCTCCCAGGAACATCTTCCATGGCTTCAGCCATTTCCGATCTTCTTCATAACGGTACACACCCAGAAACTGCTGGTCACTATCGTACATCCGAAACAGCTGCTGATCGGTATATCTCTGACCCCGCTCCACGTTCACAAGCTCCGGTTTTACAGGATTCCCGTTATGTACCAGACTGTCTGCCTCCGGAAGCGCACTGGCCTTTGGCTGATCCAGAAACATCTCCTCAACGGAGACCAGATACTCACCGAGACGTTCTTCATCTCTGATTTTCTCCAGTTCCTTTAAGGAAATACTGTCTTTCAGTTCAAATCTGCCCACTCTGGTGCGCATCAGAGCCTCCATGCAGCCTCCACACCCCAGTTTTTCACCAATATCATGGCACAGGGTACGAATATAGGTGCCCTTGGAACAGGAAACCGTCATAGTCACCCGAGGCAGTTCCATGGATTCCACGGTGATATCATGGATCACCACCGGTCTCGCCTGGCGTTCCACGGTTTTACCGGCCCTTGCCAGCTCATACAGCCGTTTTCCATCCACCTTCAGAGCGGAATACATCGGCGGGATCTGATCGTAAGGGCCAATAAAACTTTTGATCACCTCCAGCACCTTCTCTGGATTTTCTTCTACTGGCCGTTTCTCCAGGATCTGCCCGCTGATATCCTGGGTGTCCGTGTCGATACCCAAAAGCAATACCGCCCGGTACACCTTACTGTGATCTGTCAGCATATCGCACAGTCTGGTTCCCTTCCCCAGACAGACAGGAAGAACTCCCTCTGCGTCCGGGTCCAGGGTGCCTGTATGCCCGATCTTTTTCTGTCTTAAGATGCCTCTCATCTTGGCTACCACATCATGGGAGGTATATCCTTTTTCTTTATAAATGTTTAATACGCCATCAAGCATTGGCCTTCTCCTGCTCTAACTGTTCCGCAATATGGGCAGACAGGTTATTTACCACATCGTGGACACTGCCGGACATGGTGCAGCCAGCCGCACGGACATGGCCGCCGCCGCCAAAATAAGCCGCGATCCTGCTGACATCCACGATGGAATTGGAACGGAGACTGACTTTAAACTGATGAATGCCGGTTTCATATAAGAAAATGGCACATTCAATTCCATCAATCACCCGCAGCTGATCTACGATACCGTCCAGATCACTCTTATCGACGCCATAGAAATCCATATCTTTCTTCCGGACCACACTGAAAATACATCTGCCATCCAGAAATGTAATACTCTCCAGCAGCGCTCTTCCCAGGATCTGGGACTGCATGTATGTCTTCTTATAAAAGCTGCCGTCGATGATGGTTCCAAAATCAATGCCTTTTTCCATCATTTTTCCGGCGATCTCCATGGTTTTTCTGGAGGTGTTGCTGTATTTGAACACGCCCGTATCATGGATGATTCCGGTATAAATGCATTCTGCTACACGTTTACTGATTCTGCTTTCATCCAGCTGTCCGTAAACCACTTCACAGGCAGAGCTTGCATGGCCATCGATCACATTTTCCTGGGCGTAGCCGCGGTTCGTGATATGATGATCGATGCAGATCGTTTTCGCAGAGCGGTCAAAGCAAGACTTAAAATCACCTAAGCGCTCCTCATCACTGCTGTCTAAACAGATGCACAGATCATAAGTTTCTTCTCCTGCTTCGGTCTCAATGGCATCAAAGCCGGACAAATAGCTGAATTTTGAAGGAACACGTTCCAGACGCACGGTAACTGCCCTGGAACTGTCCCATTCTTTAATATAGTTATAGACGGCCAGGCAGGAGCCAACACAGTCTCCATCCGGATTCACGTGTCCTAAGATCACGATCTTTCCGGCCTGGTCTATCATCGTTTCCAGTTTTGTCATAAGCCGCCCCCTTTTGTTGTGATTTGCAATGGTCCTATATTCTCATATAGCCAGCCCGCATTTTGGCAGGCTGGCCAGATCATCACTTATTCTTCTTCATCATCTTTTAAATCTTTCGTCACATCATCGATCAGTCTGGACATATTCACACCATACTCGATGGACTGGTCCAGGATAAACTTGATCTCTGGTGTATTCCGTAAATTCACTCTTCTTGCCAGTTCTTTACGGATGTAGCCTACTGCGCTGCGCAAGCCCTCTACTACTGCCTTAGCAGCCTCATCGCTGCCCAGGACACTGATATATGCCTTGCAGTACTTTAAGTCCGGGGTTACCTCAACGGAAACCACGCTCACCATAGCTGCAGCCAGTCGTGGATCTTTTACTTCGGTACGGATAATCTCGCTTAACTCTCTCTGGACCTCCGCATTGATTCTTGTATTCTTAATACTATTTTTACGCATGGAATTCCTTTCTGGTGGAGGCTCTTAAATCCTATCTTGGAACCTCTACCATCATATATGCCTCAACCATATCGTCTACCTGGACATCATTGAACTTCTCAAATACAAGTCCACACTCGTATCCGGTTGCCACTTCCTTCACATCGTCCTTGAAACGTTTCAGGGATGCCAAAGCGCCTTCAAAGATCTGCTCGCCCTCACGGGTAATGCGGACAGAACAGCCTCTCTGGAACTTACCGTCCATAACGTAAGAACCTGCGATGGTTCCGACGCCGGAAGCCTTGAATAACTGGCGCACGATGGCATGGCCGATAACCTTCTCCTCAAATACAGGATCCAGCATACCCTTCATCGCAGCCTCTACGTCCTCAATTGCCTGGTAAATGACACGATACAGTCTGATATCTACCTTTTCACGTTCTGCAATGGATTTTGCAGTTGCATCTGGTCTTACGTTAAATCCGATGATGATGGCATTGGATGCAGACGCTAAGGAAACATCGGACTCGTTGATCGCGCCAACGCCTCCATGGATCACTTTGACCATAACCTCTTCATTAGACAGCTTGGTCAGGCTCTGCTTTACTGCCTCTACAGAACCCTGAACATCGGCTTTTACGATGATCGGGAGTTCTTTTACATTACCGGCCTTGATCTGGGTAAACAGATCATCCAGGGATAATTTTGCTTTCGTCTCTTCCAGCAGCTTGTTCTTGCTCTCAGAAATAAAGGTATCCGCAAAGCTTCTTGCCTCTTTCTCGTTCTCGGTCACTACGAATACTTCACCGGCATTCGGTACACCGTTTAAGCCCAGGATCTCAACTGGTGTCGATGGCGTTGCCTCTTTCACGCGGCGTCCCTTATCATCCATCATAGCACGTACTTTACCGTAGCATGCGCCAACGGCGATGTTGTCACCTACGCGGAGCGTACCCTTCTGAACCAGAACGGTAGCGACCGGGCCTTTGCCCTTATCCAGCTCTGCCTCGATCACCAGTCCTCTTGCGTTACGGTTTGGATTGGCTTTCAGCTCTTTTACCTCAGCTGTCAGGATGATCATCTCCAGCAGCTCCGGAATACCCTCATGGGTATGTGCAGATACCGGAACGAAAATGGTACTGCCGCCCCAATCCTCTGGCACTAACTCATACTCTGCTAGCTCCTGTTTTACACGTTCGATATTCGCACTTGGCTTATCGATCTTGTTGATAGCAACAATGATCTCAACGCCTGCTGCCTTTGCATGGTTGATCGCCTCAACGGTCTGCGGCATCACGCCATCATCTGCTGCGACTACCAGAACTGCAATATCGGTAGACTGCGCGCCACGCATACGCATAGCGGTAAATGCCTCATGTCCCGGAGTATCTAAGAAAGTGATCTTCTGTCCATTGATCTCTACTACATACGCACCGATGTGCTGGGTGATACCGCCTGCCTCTTTTGCAGTGACATTGGCTTTACGGATGGCATCCAGAAGGGAGGTCTTACCATGGTCAACGTGACCCATAACGCAGACTACCGGAGGTCTGGAAACCATATCTTTCTCATCCTCTTCATCCTCACGCAGCAGTTCCTCGATCACATCGACCTTTTCCTCTTTCTCACAGAGAACATCATACTCCATAGCGATCTCTTCTGCCTGCTCGTAGTCGATCTCCTGGTTTAAGGTAACGATCTGACCTTTTAAGAATAACTTCTTAACAATGGCAGATGGCTGCAGTTTCATCTTCTCCGCCAGCTCTTTGATGGTCAATACATCCGGAATGGTAATAACCTTGATGGTCTCCTCTACTTTCTCTTCTACTGGTTTCTGAGGCATGATGAACGGATGCTTGGAAACGGATTTGCCCTTGTTCTTTGGTCCGTCCTCTGTCATGTTCTTCTTATCATAACGATCGTTCTTATACGCGTTCTTATTCGCACGATTGCTCTGTGGCTTGGTTGCTAATGGGGTATCGAAAGACTTTGCGCTGTCTCTCTGGCCGGAACGTCCGCCCTGACCGCCGCGGTTATCGCGGTTGCCCTGGAAACCGCCCTGGCCGCTGCGGTTGTCACGATTGCCCTGGAAACCACCCTGACCATTACGGTTGTCACGGCTGCCCTGGAAACCGCCCTGGCCGTTATGGTTGTCGCGGTTGCCCTGATAGCCGCCCTGGCTGTTACGATTGTCACGGCTGCCCTGATAGCCGCCCTGGCCGTTACGGTTGTCGCGGCTGCCCTGGAAACCGCCCTGGCCGTTACGGTTGTCGCGGCTGCCCTGATAGCCGCCCTGGCCGTTACGGTTGTCGCGGCTGCCCTGATAGCCGCCCTGACCGCTGCGGTTATCGCGGTTGCCCTGATAGTTGCCCTGACCGCCGCGGTTGTCGCGGTTGCCCTGATAGCCACCCTGACCATTGCGGTTGTCGCGGTTGCCCTGGTAGCCGCCCTGACCGCCGCGGTTGTCGCGGTTACCCTGATAACCACCCTGACGGTTATCTCGATTACCCTGGAAACCACCCTGGCGATTGTCACGGCTGCCCTGATAGCTGCCCTGGTTCTGGGACTGCTGACTCTGTGGTCTTGCATTTTCCCGGTTATTTTCTGCCGCTGGCGCTGCCTGTGCAGGAGCTGCTGGTGCTGCTGCCTGTGCAGGAGCCGCCTGCGGTCTTGGATTCTTCATGGTCTGCGCATTCTGTGGGCGATATACAGCGGCAATCTTCTTCTTTGGTACCTCTGCGGCCCCCTGTGCATGCTCTGGTTTTGCAGGTGCAGCGAATGCTTTTTTTATAGCCTGAGTCTGCTCATCACTTACGTTGGAAGAATGAGTTTTCTCGCCATAACCCTGTTTCTGCAGAACGTCTAATACTTCTTTGCTGGACTTACCCAGCTCTTTTGCCAGTTCACTAACTCTCATACTTACTACCTCCGTTTACATTCATTTGTTTTACCAACGTTTTGGCGAACCCTTCATCCGTGATGGCTAAGGAAGCGCGAAACTCCTTACCCATAGAATGTCCAAGTTCTTCCTTCTTACCAAAAAAACAGACAGGAACATGATAGTAAGTACACATATTGGTAAACATTTTTCTGGTATTGTCCGATGCTTCTTCTGATACGATCACCAGCCATGCTTTTCCGGTCTTAACAGCCTTCTCTGTAGAAAATTCTCCGCTGACTGTCTTTCCAGCCTTCGTTGCAAGGCCGATCATATTCAATACCTTCTGTCTATTCTCCAAGCTGTTCCATCTCCTTTTCCAAAGATTCGTAAACTTCTTTTGGAACCGCCATCTTAAAGGAACGCTCCAGGCCTTTGTTCTTCACTGCCTTTTTGAAACACTCCATACTTGGACACAGGTATGCGCCACGGCCATTTTTTCTTCCTGTGGCATCCACCACAAAGTCCTCTGACTCTGTTCTCAGAATACGAATCATCTCTTTTTTGCTTTTCATTTCACCGCAGCCGATACACTGACGAAGCGGAACTTTTTTTGTACTCACCGATCATCACTCCCAATTCGTTTCGTTATTCTGGTTTGTTCTCTTCCTGGTAATCCTCATATCCGTCATGGTAGTTGTTCTGAGGTTCTTCCTGATAACCCTCGTAGCTGGTATCAGCCATCTGGTTATCCAGATCCATCTCTTCAAACAGGCCCATCTCTCTTGCCTGTGTCTCACTCTTGATATCGATCTTATATCCGGTCAGCTTTGCAGCCAGTCTTGCGTTCTGGCCTTCCTTACCGATGGCAAGGGATAACTGATAATCCGGAACGATTACCTGTGCTTCTTTTGCGTCCTCATCTGCAACTACACAGATGACCTTTGCAGGACTTAAGGCGTTCTCGATCAGATATGCCGGGTTATCATCCCAGTTGATGATATCGATCTTCTCGCCTCTTAACTCGCTGACAATGGAGTTCACCCGGGCGCCGTTGATACCAACGCATGCTCCTACTGGATCTACGTTCGGATCGTTGGACTTTACTGCGATTTTGGTTCTGGAACCTGCCTCACGGGCAATGGATTTGATCTCAACAGTTCCGTCCTTTACTTCTGCAACCTCTAACTCAAACAGACGTTTCACCAGATCCGGATGAGTTCTGGATACGGAGATACGAGGTCCCTTTGGAGTATCCTTCACTTCCAGAACGTATACTTTTACACGCTCAGTCGGCTGGAACACCTCACCCTTTACCTGCTCCTGCTCGCTTAAGATCGCATCTACCTTACCTAAGTTCAGGCTGACATTTCTTCCAACATAACGCTGAACCACGCCCTGAACGATGTCTTTCTCCATCGCATACCAGTCATTATACAGAACTTTTCTTTCTTCCTCACGAATCTTCTGTAAAATAACGTTCTTCGCGTTCTGGGTTGCGATACGGCCAAAGGATTTGGACTCGATCGGGATCTGGACAACATCGCCCAGATTATACTTCGGAGCGATCATCTTTGCTTCTGCCAGACTGATCTGGGTCAGCGGATCCTCTACCTCTTCTACAACCTCTTTGGATGCCAGCACTGCGAAATCACCGGTCGTCGGATTGATGTTAACTTTTACATTATCTGCTTTACCAAAATGATTCTTGCATGCGGTCAGAAGGGAGTTTTCGATTGCTTCTAGCATAGTGGCTTTGCTGATATTCTTCTCTTTTTCCAGAATTTCCAGTGCCTCTATCAGTTCCTTATTCATTGTTTTATCCTCCAACAATTATTCTCAAGCTTTAAAAATCAAAGGCCAGACGGATCAGGGCGATGTCCGCTCTCTCAAACGTCAGCCTGGTTTCGTCTTCTGTTTCAATCGTAACAGAGTCTTTGTCATACTCTGTTAAAATTCCGGTAAAATCTTTCTGCTTATCGCGGGCACGGTAAAGGCGGATATCCACTTCTTTTCCAATGCTGCGGGCAAAATCCTTCTCCTTCTTTAACAGACGACCCAGTCCTGGAGAACTTACTTCTAAAATGTAGCTGTCCTCGATAAAGTCGGTCTTATCCAGCCAATCGCTCAAAATACGGCTGATCACCTCGCAGTCATCCACTGCGATTCCGCCCTCCTTATCAATGTAAGCACGCAGATACCAGTTGCTGCCTTCCTTCACATACTCCACGTCAACCAGCTCGAATCCATGCTCATCCACTACCGGCTGCAGAAATTCTTCTGTTTTTGCCTCATACATTTCTCTTTTTGTCATGGTCTTCACCACCTTTCCCTGATTTGTTTCGCTAACCAAAACGAAAGAGTGGACTTTCGCCCACTCCTTATCAGTCATTGTATCTCTTTATCGTATCTAGTATAACACCTGTTATTGGTAAATGCAAGCACTTTCTACAGATATTTTTCAAAGCCCATATCGCAGATGTTCTTTCTTGACCATATTCTATTTTCACGATACAATGTTTTGAGTATTGTGGAAGCACGTAGTGCAGAGCAATCCGATATCAGAGGGGGAAATATTTATGAAAATTACCATTATTGACGGTCAGGGTGGAAAAATGGGCAAAGCCGTGATCGAACAATTAAAGAAGCGTCATCCGGAGCTGCAGCTTTATGCCATCGGCACCAATAGTGCTGCAACCACCTCCATGATGAAAGCTGGCGCAGATTTCGGTGCCACGGGAGAAAATCCATGTATTGTCAATGCTAAAAACTCTGACATCATCATCGGTCCTATCGGTATCGTCATGGCCAACTCCTTATTAGGGGAGATCACTCCGGCCATCGCCACTGCCATCGGCGACAGTCATGCATTTAAAATCCTGATTCCGGTAAACCGCTGCAGCCATTATGTAGTTGGATGCCAGGAGGCCGGTCTCGGTGAATACATCCGGCTGGTATGCGAAAAGGTGGATTCCATGCTTTCTTAAGCAGGAACCCACCTTTTTTCTTTTTTCAGGTAATCACCGTACTTGCGGAACATCCGCCGCTTATCACCGGGAAAATCCGGTGCAGTCGATCACCATGCTTTTCTTTTCAATTTCAAATGCTTCAAAGTACTTATTTTCCATAGGAATCCAACGTTCCCTGAACATCTGAAGCTTTTCCGGACCGTTTCGTCTCAGAATCCGCTGCAACTGTTCTTCTGTTCCGATCCTGCAGAACAGTCTCAGATCATAAATATCCCCAAAATACGGATTCTGGCTATAGGAGCCTTCCACGATATTCAGTCTGTTCCAGGACACTGCCACAAAATCGCTCAACGAAAATGTGGCACAGCTGAACAACTGATAAGAAAAACCGTCTTTGTTCTCCAGCTGCTTCAACACCTCTGCCTGGAACCGCTCATAGTCCACATTGCCGCCAGGCTCCGCATATCGTTCCGGCGTTCTCTGCTCCACACGGAGATAAAAATCATCCATATGGAACAGATTGCAGCCGTAATGGTCTTTTAGTGCCTGACCTAATGTACTTTTACCACTTCCGCACATGCCATCGATGGCTACCGTAACCGGTCTGTTCTTTTCCTTTGCCAGAAGTTCATCAATCTGGCTGACGATCCGGTCATAGACCGGGTACCATGTGTAATCCATCTGTGCTCCATTTTCCATTGATTCTCTATCGTTTATTTTCTGAAGTTTATTTTCTGAAAGAAGCTCTCTTTCTTAAGGTTGGGTCCAGGATTCTCTTACGGATACGTAAGCTGTCCGGAGTCACCTCAAGAAGCTCATCGGTATCGATGAAATCCAGTGCCTGCTCTAAGCTCATGATCTTAGGCGGAGTCAGCTTTAATGCCTCATCAGCGCTGGAAGAACGGGTGTTGGTCAGCTTCTTGGTCTTGCAGACATTGATCTCGATATCCTCTGCCTTCGGGTTCTGGCCGACGACCATACCGGAATATACCTTTACGCCAGGTCCAATAAACAGAGTACCACGCTCCTGGGCGCTGAACAGACCGTAAGTGATTGACTCACCAGACTCGTAAGCGATCAGAGAACCAGTCTTTCTGTAGCTTAAATCGCCCTTGTATGGTGCATAGCCATCAAAAATGGTATTCATGATACCGTTACCCTTGGTATCGGTCATGAACTCACCACGATAACCGATCAGACCTCTGGACGGGATGGAGAACTCCAGTCTGGTGTAACCGCCGTTTGCCGGGCTCATACCCTGAAGCTCACCTTTTCTTCCGGTCAGCTTCTGGATCACGGCTCCGGTAAACTCCTCCGGAACATCGATGTAAGCTAACTCCATAGGCTCTAACTTCTGGTTTCTCTCATTATACTTATACAGAACCTCTGCCTTGCTGACTGCAAACTCAAAGCCCTCACGGCGCATGTTCTCGATCAGAACGGACAGATGCAGCTCACCACGGCCGGATACCTTGAAGCAATCCGGGGAATCGGTCTCCTCTACACGCAGACTCACATCAGTATTTAACTCACGGAACAGTCTGTCGCGCAAATGACGGGAGGTAATGAATTTACCTTCCTGACCAGCCAGCGGGCTGTCGTTGACCATAAAGTTCATGGCAATAGTCGGCTCGGAGATCTTCTGGAATGGAATTGCCTCTGGATTCTCCGGGGAACACAAGGTATCTCCAATGTGCAGATCCGGGATACCGGAAATAGCAACGATGGAACCGATCTTCGCTTCCTGTACCTCTACACGGTTTAAACCGTCAAACTCATACAATTTACCGATCTTTACACGGCGCATCTTATCTGGATCATGATGGTTCACCAGCGCACAATCCTGGTTCACACGGATCACACCATTATCTACCTTACCAACACCGATACGGCCTACATACTCATTGTAGTCAATGGTACTGATCAGTACCTGGGTACCTGCGTCTGGATCTCCCTCCGGAGCCGGGATATGATCGATGATCGCCTGGAATAATGGGCCCATATCTACGTTTGGATCGTCTAAGTTCGCTTTTGCGTAACCATCTCTTGCAGACGCGAACAGGAATGGGCAGTCTAACTGCGCCTCGGAAGCATCCAGATCCATCAATAACTCTAAGATCTCATCGATAACTTCCTCTGGTCTTGCCTCCGGACGGTCGATCTTATTGATCAGGACAACCACTGCCAGATCCAGCTCCAGTGCTTTTCTTAATACGAACTTCGTCTGAGGCATAGCGCCCTCATATGCATCAACTACCAGGATAACACCATTTACCATCTTTAATACACGCTCTACTTCGCCGCCGAAGTCTGCATGTCCTGGAGTATCGATGATGTTGATCTTGGTGTCTTTATAAAATACAGCTGTATTCTTGGACAGAATCGTGATTCCACGCTCTCTCTCAATATCGTTGGAGTCCATGACGCGCTCTTCTACTTCCTGGTTGGCACGGAACACACCGCTCTGACGCAGCAGCTGGTCTACCAGGGTAGTTTTACCGTGATCTACATGGGCAATGATCGCAACGTTTCGGATATCTTCTCTCTTCATCTTCATAACTGTTTACTCTTCCTTACTCTTTACTGGTTCAACAATGGGAAATAAAAACAATAATTAAATATAACATCATCATTTACAGAATGCAACCCAAAATTCTTATGCATTTCTAAAAAAACACAATTTCCCCATCTAACAGTCCATAATAAACCGGATCTCCCTCCAGAAGCTCTGCCCTTCCACTGGTTCCCTCCGTGATCTCTGCCACGATGCTGTCCAGCTTTTCCTGTGGAACCATGGCAGATACCTGGACTTTGTCAGTATACTGGGTATCCAGGGTGATGATCTGGTTCTGGGCTAAAATGTACTGGATCTTTCCGATGCCGGTATAATCGGTGGTTATATCTAACTGGCGGCCAAGGCACTTCTCCACAATGGTACTGTTCGAAAGACCTTCTTGGACAGCACCGGAATAGGCACGTACCAGTCCGCCGGTGCCTAACAAGGTACCGCCAAAATACCGGGTGACCACCACGCAGATGTTGTGGACTTCTGCTCCCAGAAGCACATCCAGCATAGGCCGTCCCGCTGTCTGGCTTGGTTCTCCATCGTCACTGCACCGCTGAAGCTGGTTTTTGTCACCGATGCAATAGGCAAAGCAGTTGTGTCTGGCATCCCAGTACTTCTTCCGCGTCCGCTCGATAAAAGCCAGAGCCTCCTCCTCGGTTTCTACCGGCTCTGTGGTGGCGATAAAACGGGATTTTTTCTCTACCAGTTCTCCCTGTCCGCCCTCCCACAGGATTTTATAATGATCGCTCATTTGTTTTCTCCTCATAGCATTACTTCTCATGAATCATAATAATACAAAACAGAGAAATTCGCAACGCAGAAACCGTACAGCCTGTATCTATTTCTTGAATTATAAACCAACATTTGTTATAATGAACCGATAAAGGAGGGTTTCCTACATGAATTACGGAAAAGACGCGACAGAAAAAAAATTAAGAGATGCCTCTTCCAAAAAACGCAAAATTGCCAACCGTTTTTTTCTTGGCTTTACCAGAATGCTGCTTCTGATCTTCTTTATGCTGGCAGTGGTCGGAGTCAGCATAGGCGTTGGCATGTATAAAGGCATCATAGACAGTTCCCCTGAGATCAACATCGACAGCATTGTTCCCCAGGGCTTTGCCACTACCGTATATGACCGGGAAGGCAATTTAACCGACACTTTAGTAACCGCAGGTTCCAACCGTGATCCGGCCACATTTGATGAGCTTCCCAAGGATCTGATCAATGCCTTCGTTGCCATCGAAGACTCCCGTTTCTGGACTCATAACGGTATCGACCTCCGTTCCATCGCCCGTATGATCAAAGGCGTCATCACCGGAGATTCCTCCGCAGGCGGCGGAAGTACCATCACCCAGCAGCTGATCAAGAACAATGTATTTGGCGGTGGCCGGGAGAAAAGCTTCGGTGAGACCGTAGAACGAAAGCTGCAGGAACAGTACCTGGCAGTCAAGCTGTCCAAGACCATGAGCAAGGAACTGGTCCTGACCAACTATTTAAACACCATTAATTTAGGAAATAACACCCTCGGCGTCAAGGTGGCCGCAAGACGGTATTTTGGCAAAGAGGTTTCTGATTTAACACTCTCAGAATGTACCGTTATCGCCGGTATCACCCAGAACCCGTCCCGTTTAAATCCTATTTCCGGACGGGAACGCAACGAGGAGAAGCGGCGGGTGATCCTGCAGTATATGTTTGAACAGGGCTATATCTCCAAGGATCAGCAGGAGGAGGCCTTAGCGGATAATGTCTACGACCGGATCCAGATCGTGGATTCCATCACGAAGGAAAACTCCACCCCGTACAGCTATTTTACGGACGAGCTCACCTCTCAGGTAAAAACTGCCCTGATGGAAAAATTAGGCTATTCTGAGACCCAGGCCCACAACCTGTTATACAGCGGCGGCCTGCAGATCTATACTACCCAGGACCCGAAATTACAGGCCATCGTGGACGAAGAGATCAACAATCCGGACAACTATAATGTAGCCCGCTACTCCATCGAATACCGGCTCTCCCTGCAGCATGCAGACGGTACCAAGGAACATTTTTCACAGAATAATATCAGGGCATGGCATAAGGATATTTTACAGGAGACCGATTTTGACGCCCTGTATAACAGCGAAGAAGAGGCCCGTGGCGATGCAGAGAATTTCAAGAATTATATTAAAAAGGATACAGATGAAGTAATCGGTGAAAGCATCACGGTAACGCTGCAACCGCAGATTTCCTTTGTCCTGATGGATCAGGCTACCGGAGAAGTGAAAGCCATCAGCGGCGGCCGTGGTGCAAAAACAGCAAACCTGACTTTAAACCGTGCTACCAACGTGCCAAGACAGCCCGGTTCTACCTTCAAGGTGATTTCTTCCTTTGCCCCGGCACTGGATACCTGTGGCGCAACCCTTGGCTCTGTCTACTATGATGCACCATATACGATTGGCACAAAAACCTTCCGCAACTGGTATTCTGGCGGATATCAGGGTTATTCCAGCATCCGCGATGGTATTATTTACTCCATGAACATTGTGGCGGTACGATGCATGATGGAGACGGTTACCCCTCAGCTTGGTGTAGAATATGCGAAGAATTTTGGAATCACGACTCTGACCTCCAGCGACTATAACGCTGCTACTGCCCTTGGTGGCCTGACCGAAGGTGTAACCAACCTGGAACTGACGTCAGCTTTTGCTACCATCGCCAACCAGGGTATGTATACCGAGCCGATCTTTTTCACCAAGATTATAGACCGCAACGGCAAAGTGCTGATCAACAACGAACCAGAGACCAGACGGGTATTAAAGGATTCTACTGCCTTCCTTCTGACTGACGCCCTGAAGGATTCCATGATCGGAAACCGGAAGTTCGCAAGACCAGGCGCCGGCCCTGGTTCCACCAGTACCCGCGCCAAATTGGAGAATATGTCCTGCGCCGGCAAGAGTGGTACTACCACCGGCAACAACGATATCTGGTTTGTGGGATTCACTCCTTATTATACAGCAGGTATCTGGTCCGGATATGACCTGAACCAGAAGCTCAGTTCCCACACAGAAGGTACTTCGTACCATAAAGATATCTGGCGCAAGATCATGACCAGAGTCCACGAGGGAATGCCTGATCCTGGATTTACGGTTCCAGACAGTGTGGAGACTGCTTCCATCTGCCGCAAATCCGGCAAACTGGCAATCCCAGGTGTCTGTGACCATGACCCAAGAGGCAATGCCATTTATACAGAGTATTTTGCCAAAGGAACGGTTCCAACGGAATCCTGCAACGTACACACCACTGTAACCGTATGTGCAGAATCTGGTAAGCTTCCAACGGAATTCTGTCCTGAAAAAATATCCCGTGTATGTATCACGCTTCCAGCCGGTGAAACAGGAGAAACCGACGACAGCTACTTTGCAATTCCTGGTTATTGCCCTATTCACGGAAGTACTTCTACAGTCCTTCCATCCGAGAGCGATGCCACTTCACCAACGGTACCTTATGGTCCAGGATATATTACGGTACCGGACGCACCGCCAACGGTTCCGACCGTCCCTGAAAATATAGGACCAGGATTCAGCGACTAAGCTGGCAGCGAAACAACCTCAGCTTGTTATACTTTTTATCTCAGTCGAGAAGACTCCCACCTCTTCAGGTGGTGAGTAATAACAAATTATTCTCAGTGGGAGGTGGGTCTTCGACTGAGATAAACGCTCCGCGAGGATGCGCAGTGATTCTGTAAAGAATATGTCAGCTTACGCTGACCAGAATCACGCGCCAAGTCTCACGGACGTTCGACTTGAAATGATACTTGAAAGGGCCGTATCCGTTTAAGCGATTTCACGCTTAACAGATACGGCCCTTTCTTATTCGTTACTGTCCGCGCATTGCGCAGACAGCAGCTCTTATTCTTTCAGCTTCGGTTGGAACACCAGGGATGACAGATAGCCAAAGACCAGGGCTCCACAGATTCCGGCGGAGCTGGCGGTGAGACCACCCTTGAATACCCCCAACAATCCTTCTTTTTCAATCCCTTCTTTTACACCTTTCCACAGGGTATTGCCAAATCCCAGAAGAGGAACTGACGCTCCTGCTCCTGCCCATCTGGCAAACGGCTCATAAACACCGGCAAATCCCAGAATACAGCCACTGACAACCAGGAGAACCATGACGCGGCCCGGCATCAGCCTGGTGCGGTCTAAGAGGACCTGTGCAAGGGCGCAGATCATGCCTCCTATAAGAAATGCTTTGATATAGTCCATCGTTTTTCTCTTCCTTTCATAATGTATCCACCATTTTTCAGATACCACCTTGTCTGTCAGACTTTGGAAGATTCCAGAATTACTGCATGGGCGATGCCCGGGATCGTCTGACCCTCATTGAAGCTGATATTGGATAATAGCGCTCCTGTTGGCAAAAAAAGCACCCGCTTCCACTGACCCGACTGCAGTTTAGGGAGAATCATGGCACATAACGTAACAGCAGAACAGCCGCAGCCGCTTCCTCCGGAATGGGTATCCTGATCACTGCCATCGAAAATCTCAATCCCACAATCCATGTAGCGGTCTTTGATCTCATATCCCTTTTCACGCATCATCTGGCAGAAAATCGTGCCGCCTGTTCTCCCAAGATCTCCTGTGATAATTCTGTCATAGAATGTTTCATCCACATTCAGATCCTCAAAATTCTGTAATACGGTCAATGCTGCTGCAGGAGCCATGGCTGCTCCCATATTCATGGAATCCCGGACCCCCAGGTCGATAACCCGGCCAGTGGTAAGACCGCGGATTTTTACCTTATCATTGCCCTGCACTGCTTTTTCGATCACCACAGCCCCGCATCCAGTCACTGTCCATGTAGCGGAAAATGGTCTCTGGCTTCCATAAGCCAGTGGAAAACGGAACTCTTTTTCTGCCGTGGCAAAATGACTGGAGGCCATGGCAAGCACCCGGTCCGCATAACCGCCATGAACAGTCATAGCCCCCAGACTCATGGCCTCACCCATGGTAGAGCAGGCGCCATAAAGCCCAAACAAGGGGATCTCCAGACTTCCGGTTCCGAAAGATGTAGCGATCAGCTGACCCAGCAGATCACCGGAAAACAGATACCGGATATCTGATTTTTTTCTACCTGCTTTCCTTATGGCCATTTCTGCCGCTTTGATCTGCATGGCGCTCTCTGCCATCTCCCAGCAATCCTGGCCTGCCATATCCTCTTTTATAACCTGATCAAACTGATTTCCAAGCGGTCCCTCCGATTCTTTTTTTCCTACAACGCTGGCCCCTCCCACGATCCTTGGCGGATCTTCGAATAAAATGCTGGCATGTCCTTTTTGCATACGGTATACTCCTTTTTCTGATTTTGTAACCATAGCTCCTGAACCATTACTGACTTTACGTAACTGTCTATTCAGTACCGTCATAGTTACGATTTTACAGAAATTAGTATCTCCCTTACACACAAAAAAATCCGTACCCACAGAAATGGATACGGATTCTTTCATGCTCTTATATCAAACACTCTAAATTATTCAAGAATGCCTCGGCATTCTTGCTGCGAGATGCGCGTCATGCAAAGCATGAC
>ERZ772900.490-NODE-490-length-41915-cov-60.462637_pt1 | contig 41915 bp, 61 predicted proteins | sample MGYA00512124_ERZ772900 | MGnify/ENA primary metagenome ERZ772900 (study PRJEB29015, sample SAMEA2737716) | human gut metagenome | biome: human gut; feature: human-associated habitat; material: faeces | place: China | collected 2012 ... | reverse complement strand
GGTGGCGGCAAGCTGACGGCAGGCTTAGATGTCAGTAATTTCAACGTCTGCGATGGTCTGTTCAAGCGCATCTTTACAGCCACAGCGACAAAGAACCATACCACCATCGCAGCCAACAGCGAGACCACGGCAGCATTGCAGATTTCTGCATTGCGCAAGAGTGGTGCGGCTACTACACTTGTAGACACCATTTTGATGGATGCAGACACACGTATCGTTGACGACAGCGATGCCGTATTGCTCATGACACGCTCGCTTGCTGACGCATTGACCTACGACCTCAAGAAGACCTACCACGACATTATGCCATGGGAGAAGTTGTTCGATGGCTTCGAAGTAGCGACCTACAACGGAGTGAAGATTGCACGTGTCGGCATTTGGGACAGAATGATTAAAGCATACGAGAAGGGCGCAACGACAGTCAACCTTCCACACCGTGCGGTATTCTGCAACCCTAAGCACCTTATGATTGGTACAGACGCAGACAATCTCATTAGCGACCTCGACATCTGGTTCGACAAGAAGGAGCGCAGGAACTATCTCTACGTTACCGGTAAGATTGGCACGGCTCTCCTCGAAGAGGATATGATCCATGCAGCTTACTAACCGCACCAAATTTTCAGTTTAGTATTAAGTTATTTGACAATCCTCAACACCCACAAAACGGTGTTGGGGATATAACAATTTTAAAACGAATTAATATGACAACAACTTGCGAGAGCCTTATCGCCCAGGACATCATCGTCCCTTGCGAAGACCAAGTAACAAAGGGACTGGAGGGCGATGGACTTATCATCAACCGAGACGACATCGACTTCACCAAGTCCGTTGTAGCGGGCAATATAATTAAAACATTAGTTTTGAAGACTGGCAAGAAAGCATACGCTATCCGGCAGGAAGGCAGCAAGCCATTCACTGGAACCAAGACCGAGCTGACCGTTGGCACGTATCGCAACAGCTGGAAGAATACCGTAGCAGTCGTGGTATTGGCAAACACACCTGACGTTTGCGCAAATATCATTGACGGACTGGCGAACGGAAAGTTCGTTATCATCCTGCGCAACCTCTCAAAGGGAGCGGACGGAAATGCAGAGTATCAGGTGTTCGGATATGCGCAGGCACTGAAGGCAAGCGCAGGCGAGAACGACAAGTACTCAGACGACACCGAGGGTGGCTGGCTTATCACGCTGGAAGAGGAGAGCGTACCGAAGGCAGCTTATTTCTTCTTCGATACAGACAGCGAGACCACAGCAGCCAAGTATAAGAGCCTTCTGACGGAAGCAGCAGCGTAGCCTATGACATACAAGGAAGCAACAGCCAAGGTCGGGGAGTTGAAGGAACGTTTCGACAGTCCCTTTGATGCAACCGACAAGGCAGTTATCGAAACTCTATATTTCGAGGTAACACGAAAGCGGTTTGTTCCGACAACCTGCCAGCAGTGTTACCACGATGCTTTGATTGAAATTTATCTAAAACTCAAAAAAGAAAAGGCAATGCCAAAAACATGTAATTACGCCATGAAGGCAGGTTTCATCATTTCCTGCCCGGATTTCTACCATGGTAAGATTTTCACGAATGAGAACCTGACCGACAAGGTAGCGCACGAATATCTGACGAAGTACCCACACATGGAGAGCTACTTTCAGAAGATACCCAGCGATGAACTCATCGAGAACAAGCAGCAGCCAGAAGGCAGCGACAGCGGTGCAGATGATACCACCGGGAAAGATCCTGCCGAAAAAGCAGCAGGCAGCGAAAAGAAAAAAGACCTCGACCAAGCCGAGAAAGCAGGCAAGGAAGAAGAGTAAAACAACAAGTAAAACGACACAAGCAGTATGAACGTTAAGACAGTTAAAAAGCCAAAGCGAAGGGTTGATATTGGCTACGTCAGCCGATTCAAGATGCAGGCATACGGATATGATAATCTATATCCGCAGAACCTCGCACGCATTACGGAAGCCAGCGGTACGGCAATGCTGTGCCTTAACCGATATGCCCGATTCATTGAGGGCTACGGCTTTGATAGCGACATTCTAGCAGCGTTAGCGATGAACCAGCAAGGGGACACGGCAGACGATTTGCTTCGAAACGTAGCGCAAGACCTCGCACGCTTTGGAGGCTTTGCCCTTCATGTAAACTACAACGTTCTAGGGCAGGTGTCGAGCGTGAGCCACGTACCCTTTGAGAATTGCCGCCTTGAAGAGACGGACGACAAAGGGAACGTGGCGCACGTCTTGCTGCATCCAGACTGGGAGCAGAAGAAAACGAGGAACGGAAAGCGTTTGATGGTGAACGAGAAGACAATCGAGCGCATCAACGTCTTCAACCCCGACCCGGACATCGTTCTCGAACAGATTGAGAACGCTGGCGGCATCGACAGCTACAAGGGACAGATTCTGTGGCAGAGCCTAGACGGAAAGTTCATCTATCCGACAGCCAGCTACGATTCTGCCATCACGGAGATTTCGACCGATGAGGGACTGGGTAACGTCAAGATGCGAAACGTCCGCAACAACTTCCTCGTATCGTGTATGCTCGTAACCAAGAAGGGCGTGCCTAAGTTCAACGAGAAAGGCGAAGAGGTGGAGAGCGGACAGATGATTTCCGATGAAGACCTTTTGCAGTTCCAAGGGGACGAGAACACAGCGAAGATTCTTGCGGTCGAGGTTGAGAACGAGGAAGACGAGCCGAAGGTTGTTGCTTTCCCAACGAAGAACTTCGACAAGGAGTTTTCCGTGACCGACAGCAGCGTTATCGAACGCATCTATGCCCAGTTTCACCAAGAACTCTTCTACTCCATCCGTATTGGCAAGCTGGGATTCAGCGGACAAGTTATGCAGGACGCTTACGAATACTATGCTGGCGAAGTGACAACCGAGCAGCGTTTCATCGAGCGAGCCTTCAAGAAGATTTTCAAGAATTGGCACGACCCAGCCATTCAGAACCTAGACCCAAAGCTACAGCCGTTGAAGTATATCAGCAGCGAGGTTGCAGGGAACAACACGATAGATTAATTGATTGAGCCTATGGGAGAGCAAAGAAAACAACTTATCACGGTTGATCAGTTCCGAAAACTGGCACGACCGACCAGCACACACCTAGATGAGGATGAAGTGAACGCATACATTCGAGAATGCGAAGATGCGAACATCATACCAGCCATCGGGTATGAGCGGTTCAAGGCAGCGACCGAGCAGGGAGAGTGGGGCGATTCAGTCTTGCCCGATTTTCAGCCTGCAACTTTCCTGGACGGTGGCGAATACACCACCAAGAAGGAGGGCGATTGCAGCCAAGGCGAAACCAAGGTGCAGAAGTACACAAGCGGAATACGCAAGGCACTCGCTTACTTCACGTATGCGAGGTTTTTTCGTGCCGATGGCACAATTATAAGCCGAGCAGGTGGAATGCGCCACAGAGACGATTATTCAGACCATGTTCAAGACGTTTCAAGCAACAAGCAGTACAACGACATCATGGATATGGCAGAAAGATATTTATCAGATGCTCTCGAGTATCTCAAGGCATTCACCTCGAAAGGAGAAGTGAAGGCACAGCGAGGAACAAGGGCACACATTCACGCAATAGGCAACTAAAAGCATATAAGTTATGAACGAGGATATTCAAAAAATGCTCCGTATGGCAGAGCTGATACGAGATGCAACGCAGGTTGGAGAAAACACAGCGGTGCGTGTCGGCACGGAAATTTACGACATCGTTGTCGAGTTAAGCAGGATGCTTGCCATGATGGACGATAAACTGGAGAACGATGCGGTCGTTAGGATTATCAAGAGTGAACTCGCCAAGATAACAATAACGGAAGCGCAAATTGCGGATGGGGCGATAACGGCAGCGAAGCTTGCCGATGGCTCTGTAAAGAACAGACACCTAGCATCCAATTGTGTGACCTCAGATAAAATACAACCGGGAGCGGTCAAACACGACCATCTGACCGAGGACTGTATATCAACTGGAAACATCAGAGACGGCAGCGTGACAGCAAAAAAACTCGGCACGGATATCTACAAGGATATCGCAAACAAAGTGACCGACATCGTGACGAAGGACTTCCCTCCAGCAATCACGGAGGAACAGATAACAGATATTACTAGTAAATAACAATTTAAAACAATAGATTATGCAATTTTTAGACGCAATAGGCTTAGCCTATTTCTGGGAGAAGATTAAAGCTTCGTTCGTCAGCACTAAAGGAGAAAGTGTAATTAATATGGATGACGATAATTATGGACTGTCAGTCCAGAATATAGGCTCTGCAACTACAACTCTTACGCCATCAGGCTTCGTCTCTTATAATAATATTGGTGACGAAAGAGATATGGTTGCCCTTCTTCAATATGGGGATTTGCTATTAAGTAAAATACACCTAAAACACGGAACTTCTTCGCAGATCCTTATCGCCGATGGCTCTACCAAGACTATTAATGCAGCCAACGGCATTTGTGGACTTGATGCCAACGGAAGAATCCCGCTCGCACAACTTGGCAACCTCGATACATCTTTGTTCAAGTTGGTAACCAGCCTTCCTTCATCGGGCGAGAGTAACAAGATATACATCGTTAAGGACGGAAGCGATGCCAACGATGTGTATCAAGAGTATTACTATACCAATGGTGCGTGGGAAAAAATCGGTACTCACACCGTGAAGGTCGATTTAACGCCTTACGCCAAAAAGACGGAAGCGGTAAAAAATGTGGTTTTCAGAGGTGTAGAATCCGATGGGTCTCAAACTTCAAACACTGCATCTCGAAATCTTGTATATACACTAGGTGATGGGAGTGAGAAAGTAGTGGATGTACCTCTTGCTGAACCCAGAACTACTGGGGGAAGACCTTATCCTGGTCAAAACGGCTTCATGAGATCCTCCGATAAGGCTAAGCTAGATGGCATTGCGGATGGTGCAAACAATTACACCCTGCCTACTGCCAGTGCATCGGTGTTGGGTGGTATTCTTATAGGTTATGGTACAAGCGGTCGTAATTATGCCGTCCTGCTAGATGGAAGCGGTAAGGCTTATGTTAATGTTCCGTGGACTGATACAAACACCACCTACGACTTGTCGCCTTATGCTAAGACGGCAGACGTAAACAAGGCACTGGCAAAAAAGGTTGACGTGGTAAGCGGGAAGGGGCTTTCGACCGAAGACTTCACGACAGCACTCAAAACCAAGTTGAACGGCATCGCCACTGGCGCAACAGCAGACAGCGCAATCCCAATATCGGTAATTGATGCATTAAATTAGAAAGGGGGTTTATATGAATTTCTTAGATGAAAGTGGACTAAAGAAGCTTTGGACGAAAATAAAAGCAAGTTTTAGCACAGCTATTGTTGAAAGTTCTCAAAATTCAAACATTCCATTTGTTGCAAATCATCAAATTGTTAACGTGAATAGTTCAGGTCGTATCAACGTATTTAACTGGTTTCAAAAGGCATCGGAAGGAGGCATCCTGGAGGTAGTCTTTACAGGAGCGCAAGAATGTCGCACTTATTGCAGCCAGGCTGGTATTAGCGTTCTGCTTAAAATGAAAGAAACATCAAATGGTCCAATTCTTAGTAGGATTGAGTTTTTGGAAACGGCATACAATACCTATGCACGCTTAATTAAGATTAGTAATGTTAGTCTTCTTGTCGCAGAGTTTGTTCAAAACAAGTAAAACTAAAATAATTTTAAAATACACTATTATGAGAAAAAGTACTGGTAGAGCAAAACCAGTAACTCCTAAAGCAGGAGTTACTAAAACCTCAAGAAGATATGCTTGTGGTGGTAAACTTGAACTATAAGTCGCTGACTTTAGAAATTTAAAAGTAAGACAATATGAAGAAGAAACAATTACACGAAGCACTGGCTGTGCTTCTTACTAAATTATCATCGGCAAGGGACAACCCCTTGCTGATGGATAACTACGCAGTAAAAGCCTTGCGCACGGTTCTTTTGAATTTCAAGGAATCGGGCGAGCTTCACGAAGCATACAAGGAGCAGATACAATCCACGCTGGAGAGTGACAACCCCTGGGTAGCTATGATGATGAAGTCAATTGGCGCAGATCCTTCTATTAAGAAGAGTATGACCGATGAAGCCATTGACGGAATGATTGATTCTATGTTGGGCAACGATTAAAACATTTTATTATGAATGACAAGGAGAAAGAACTATGGCGAGTTATAGACAACGTAATCAAGTGTTGTGCTATTGAACTGCAGAACGGAGAGTTGAGTATTACGAGAGAAGACGTTCTCGGCAAGTCTAGAGCTGAAAATCTCGTAATGGCAAGATGTATGGTCGTTGAGCAGATGATACACGCAGGATTCAGCATAACGACCATTGCGACCGTTCTGAACCGCACCGTTTCAGCAGTGAGACATCTTAGCAAGATGTCTTACACCTATATCAGTACGTCTCGAGTTTATCGACTTGCCACGGCACAAGCGACCCTTCTAAACAAGGACGTTGAGCCGATTTGTATTTAAGAAACAAAAAGAAAATAACCAAAAGCGTTCTTTGACAATAATTCGATAAATACCCCTGCACTAACTTTTTGGAGCGAGCCAAAAATCAGAGTAACTTTGCAGCGGATTCCAATATTTGGCTTCCGTAACGTAATTAACTCAAAATTATATGGCAGACACTATCGAGAAAGTTTATTGCACTGGGGACAGTGGCAATGACAACCTAGCAGCAGCCTTGCTCGCTAGAGGTAGAGACAATGATCCAGCGACTATGCTGGCAGCAATGAACGGTGGTATGGGTGGAGGTTGGAACAACCCATTCGCCTACATGATGATGTTGGGAATGTTCCGCTTCATGTACGGTGATGGCTGGAACGGACAGAACGGAAACGTTCAGAGAGCCGAAATCCAGTCTCAGATTGACAGCCTTCGCAACCAGATGGCAGACAACCACAACAGCGACTTGTTGATGGGAGCAATCCAGGGCAACAACCAAGACTTGAAGACCTTGGCGGCTAACTTGAACTGCGACTTCAACGCATTGCAGGCTTCTGTTTGCGGCATTCAGGCAGGCATCCAGCAGATAAGCGGACAAGTCGGTTATTCGGCAGAGCGAGTAATCAATGCTATCTCGCAGGGTAACTTGCAGATGACCATTGCACTGAAGGACTGCTGCTGCCAGACCCAGCAAAACATCATCCGTATGGGCTACGAGCAGCAACTGGGACAGAAGGACATCGTGAACACCTTGCAGCAGAATTTCGCCTACACCAATACTGGTGTGGAGCGTGCGGCAAGCAGTCTCAGCAACCTTATCCAGTCGGTCGTTTGCGACTTGAAGACCTCGGGCAAGGAGAATACTCAGCGCATCGTTGATGTTCTGAACAACCACTGGGAGCAAGACCTTCGCATCCAGCTGGAGGACAGCAAGCGCAGAGAGCAGACTGGTTTCATCATCCAGCAGCTGAAGACCACCACAACCACAACTGGAGCGTAGTAGGTCTAAACAAAATCTATCAAGGGGCAACTCGCTGTGTTACCAGCGAGACCCCTTTTTGTCTATTTATCGAATTATCTAAAAAGAGCGCATTATGGAATTTAAGAATATACAAAGAAATCACCCGGTCTATCTGCTAGACAAGCAGACGGTGGAAGTTAAGGAAGGCAAGGTCGTAGACAACCAGCCGCACATCAACACTGGCATCGCAACCATTTCCAGCAGCGGACAGTCAATGCGAGACGTAACAATCGAGGTGGAGGGAAAGCAGACCATCTACACCATACCCGAACACCTCGGAGTTACCTTTGCAGGCGAAATCGTACTGGCAACTGACAAGGCAGACCTTTTGCCCGAAGTTGGGAAATTGGTAAATGAAGCCGATGAGATAATCAAGGCATACGAGCCAAGCAAGGAGCGGAAAGCCAAGGGCGAGGAACTTCTTGCAGCTTTGAACCCGGCAATCAAGGAGAAGCAGGAAACGGAAAAGCGTTTCAAGGCACTTGAGGGCGATATAAGCGGCATTCGTGGCATGGTTAAGCAATTACTCGACAAACTAGGATAGGAGGGCGCACAATGAAGAAAATAATCGTTTTGCGCCATTCTTGCGGCAGCGAGGAAGAGCGACACCAGCACCAAGAGAGCGACATCATCCACGGCTTGCCATACGAGAAGGCAGCAAAGGCACTCATGGGAGCCAGTGGGTACGTGGCATACGTTGCCAAGCACGGCTACCATTTTACGAAGCAGCTAGCAATCAAGGCAAGCGAGCAGATGAAGAACGTAGACGGAACGAGCCACCGTTGGACGGTAGACGAAATCCGGCTGGCAACAAACAACGAGATAATCTCGAAGGGCACGACCCTCGGGGATATTCTCTATTTGGCTAATATGGCTTATGCGGACTTCTACCCGAAGGTAATCAAGACCGAGAGCGACTGCGTACAGTATGCTATTGCCGTAGCCAGTGATCCGGACGGATACGAGGGTATGGCATTCTGCAGGTGGACGGCAGACATCATCGGAAAGGGCGTTACCATTGACTGGGAAAAATTGGAATAAACCAAAAAAATTAATTGATATGAGCGAAGTATTTCACGATTTTCAGGTGCACCACCTTTATTTGTGCGCCCTAGTAATTTTTATCTGTTTCGCTACAATTCTGATAGCGATGACAATTGACCTGATAGCAGGCATACAGAAGGCGAAGGAACTGCATGTTGCAAGAACGTCAACCGGGTTGAAGAAGACGTGCGACAAGGCGAAGAAGTATTTCCCGACATTCGGTATCGCTTCGCTTATGGACGTTGCTACGTGTGTTATCTCTCCATTTCCCATGTTCTCCATCGCCTGGACGGTTTATCTGCTTCTGTGTGAGTTCAAGAGCATCAGGGAGAAGGCATACGAGAAGGCAGAGATACGCAAGCAAGACCGCACGATGCAAGTAATACTGGAGAATAAGGACGAGATTGCGAAGGCGGTTGTCGAGATTATGAAGGAAGAAAGGAAGAAAGGAGGAGACAATGAGGATAACTAGAGCGCAACTTCTAAAGGTAATGCCGAATGCAGGCAGCAGGGCAGACACCTATCTTCCAATCATAAACGGATGGGCAGAGCATTTCCACATCAATACGAAACTTCGCATGGCTCATTATCTTGCGCAAATAGCGCACGAATCCGGTGAGCTCAGATACACCAAAGAACTGGCAAGCGGCAGAGCCTACGAGGGCAGGAAAGACCTCGGCAACACCCAGCAGGGCGATGGCGTGAAGTACAAGGGCAGAGGTCTTATTCAGATAACCGGGCGAGCCAACTACCGGAAGTATGCCAATTATTGCGGCTTCGATGTAGTGGGCAGTCCCGAACTTTTGGAGCGTTCTCTGGGAGCAACGAAATCCTCGATGTGGGTATTCGACACCTTCGGCTGCAATGAGTTGGCAGACCAAGACAACTTGAAGGCTATCAGAAGGAAGATAAACGGAGGGTACAACGGACTGGCAGCCTGCGAGAAGTATTTGAAGCGAGCCAAGGAAGCCTTAAAAATCAAGGTGCTTGCGTAATAAACACATCAATCAAACATTTCAAAGTATGGAAAATTCAAGGAAAGGGCGAAATTTGCGTTCTGCGGCGTTATTTTTCGCAATGCTTATAATTACCCCACTTTTGATTTTGGGCTGTTCCTGCGCAAAAACAGCCGCAAATAACACGGTTTATCACGACAGCGTACACACCAGTATAAGACGTGACAGCGTGAACCAGCGACAGATCCACTGGCAGGACACACGGCAGCATGACAGCATATTCAAGCAGGACAGCGTGCTGGTATACATCAATGGAGACACCATTATAAAGGAGCGGTGGCATAATCTTACGACTACCAGATGGAGGACAACGACCAAGACGGACACCATCGTGGGCGACATCTACAAATTCGTGACCGACACCGTGAAGGTCAAGTATTACGTCAACCGATACAAGACCAAGGAGGTGGAGAAGCCAGCGAGCACATGGCACAAGATAAGGCTATTCATTGGCGATTGCGTGATTCTGTTTCTGTTCCTTCTTGCGGTTAACTGGATAAAGGAGCGCATCAAGAAGAGAGTTCAATAGGTTCAATCATAATATCAATTTTTAGAAGGGCAGGAAGCGCAGGAGAGCGTTTTTCTGCCCATTTTTTGTGCGTAGAACACTTTTCATTGAGAGAAAAGGGGTAGGGGTTATGAGAGTTAGATTATATTCATTCTAACTAATGCGTGCAGGTTATTATTATATAGAGCGTGGAAAGCGTACCGAAAACAGCCAAAAGCGTACCGAAAACAGCCGGAAACGACCAAAAACGACCGAAAATAGCCATGCTTACGACATAAACAGCCAATAAAAGTTAAAATATTAATATCTTTCGGGAAAAGTTTTGGTAGAACCGAAAAATATTAATATCTTTGCATCGTGTTTAGGAGATAAGCACATTAAACATTTAGTAACTTAAGCCCTACGCATCACGGTCAAGCGGAAAATATGAAGAAAATTGAAGTGACAACTTTGAAACAGTTTGTTGACTATATCAACGAGCATAACGAATGGCAACTCGATGCAAAAGATATAATCAATAGTAACCGATGGCAAGACCTCCGAGGATACAACAACGGTTGTATATGCGCTGACGAAGAGGGATGCAATCTGGTTGTTATCAATTATAAAGGAAAGGCAGAAATCTGTGACGCATGTGAATGGTTCGGGTTTGATGAAGATGAGGAAGAGTTGTAAATAATAAAAACCAATGAAAATGAAAAAGTCAAATTCAAACATTTTAGAGTTCACTACAAAGTTCATCAACTCTAACTTCCGTATTAAGGTCTTCGGACGCACAGAGGATGGCAAGAAGATAAACACACTCGTAGGAGTGAGCGGAATCTTGAAGCTCATCGGAGCGGAACTCTTCAACAAGTTCATCAAGCGAGCATTGAAGGCTGGTATGGACGCTTGCCGCTGCGCACTCAGAAGAGGATTGGTTGTAACATTGTACGCAAAGTAAGAAAGGAGAGATGAGTTATGGAAATAGCAATCAACGGAATGAAGGCGGTAGGCTACTTCAAGGATGAGGATAAATTCATCAAGCGTGGCGAGTACAAGGAGACCGAACTAGACAAGCGCAAGCGTGAAGTGGACTTCTTGATATTAGGTGTTGGCAACCGTTGGGAGATACGTTTCAACCACCAAGTGAGCCTAAAGGAGAACAGAAGCATCAAGAAGGGCGAGTGTTCTGATAATGTTTACTTCGTTACATCTAACGCTTTGGAGAAGCTAAAGAAACAATACTCTTACGAGTGTGATTTTTAATAACCAGCTGGGGAGCAATCCCCAGCGCAAAGAAACAAGATATGGAAATTTTAGAAACTATGACATTTACCAAGGCGGTTGATGGTTCAACTAAGGTTTTGGGTACTTATTTATATGTTGAAGGTAGTCAGATGCTTAGAGATAGAAAGAGGTATCTTATAAAGAGAGGATACTTGTATGATAAAGCAACCAAGAGATACGAAAAGCATTTTAAGGGCGGCAATATAACTACTATTACGTTCACGAAAAAATAATGAAGATATGTTAGCACTTCTAAGAGCGGAAGACCGCAAGAGAAATGTTGTAGGGATAAAAGAAATTGATTTCGACAACAAAAAACAAAGAATGATGCAAGCAAAGGTGTTCGGGCGCAACGTAGGGGCATTTAAAGTTTACATTAGCTGGGCGACTGGCATGGAGATATATACCCCTTCCGAACATTGCTTTGAGAGAATAAACAGATAACAATTTCAACAGAATTATTAACCAGCAGGGTGCAAGCCCTGCACAATTTATCAAGATATGAAGGAATACGACAAGATGCCGGCACAAGCAGTGGTCGAGGTAACGACCAGCTGGGGAAGAACCTGCCTGCGAGAGATTGGGCGAGACCTAAAGGAAGGCACGGTGCTCGATGGCTATTATTATCCGGTAAGCAAGGCTTTCGATTTCGAATGGAAGGGAGAGGGCGCAATGCTGTGGATCGGGGACAACGGAAGGCTTGTCAGTCTTGGAGAAGGGCAGAAGCATAAATACATGATGCTTGGTCGTCTATTATCCGATTGCAAGTACTTCCTTCGCAACCCATACGAGCGACACCTCTATTTCCCGAGTATCGCCCGGCATTGCAAGGAAATGCGACAGTACTGGCTGTCGTTGAATATCAAGCCGGAGTGGCTAAGCTACAAGCAGATTGGCAAGCTGGAGCACAAGATGAACAGAATGAAAACGAAGTTGGACAGACAATTAAAAAAAGACAGAAGACAATTACAGAACAAGAGTACAGAGAAGCCCTGCACAGAATCAAGGTGAAGGCAGAGAATGAAAGAAGAATGCTGGCAAAGGAATTTGCCACGGAGCACAACCCGGTTAAGGTTGGCGATTATATCAGCGACTGCTTCGACACGATAAGGGTTGAAGGTTGGGGTATTTCACGTAGAGGCTACGATTACAACTCCTTGCCTTGCCTGGTATATCAAGGCGAGACCTGCAAGAAGGATGGAACTCCACGCAAGCACCCGAAGAAGTGCAGCGTCGAGCAGCGCAACCTCTTGCGAGTAAATGGAGAACCAGTAAAAAATGGCGGATATGGAGAATAATAGAAGAAACATCAAGAGAACGAAGAAGGGTGCTGGCGCAACGGTCAAGCTAGTTGGCATACAGATAGACAACGACCTGCTGCCTTTCCTCAACGCATTGCCCAACAAGTCACGATTCATCAATGATTTGTTGAGAAAGAAATTTTTTGGTAAATAATTTTGTGGTTTCAAAGGAAAAGCGTACCTTTGCATCACTGAATGTTTAAAGTGGTCTCCACTTATTACCCCAGCGGCTCGACTTTTTTACCGCTGGGGTATTTTTTTTTGCCCATTTCAAGCCGCAAATGTAAAATAACATTAAAATAACAATAAAATAAAAAGAAAATCGTTTGAAAATTTGGTAGAACCGAAAAATATTAATATCTTTGCAGTGTGTTTAAGAGATAAGCACTTTAAACATTCAGTAACTTTCAGCCCTAGGCAACACGGTTAAGCCAAAGAAAATGAAAAAAATCGAAGAAGAATTAGACAAGACTGGTTATCGTTATCGTGACAACGAGGATGGAACATACGATGTATGCTATGACCACAACCAAGATTCTTTCTTTTCACCCCTACATAGTTATCATGTAGCAACCATTAAGGAAGATGAAAACTTGTGGTACATTGACAATAATGAAGGCGCAGGATGGGGAGAATATCCTAAAGAGGATTGGACTTTGGAAAAAGCTATCTACGACCAGTGTATTGACGAACATATTAACTAATTATAAATTATATAAAAGGGGACTGACGAAAGCCAGCCCCTTTTTTTTGTTCCGCAAGCAGCCCGACCACCTGCATTCTATCTATGTTTTTGTACTCTTTCTTTCGATTTGCCCCGAAATTTGCGTTTTGAGCCGCTTACGTGGTAAGCAAGTAAAACTATCCCCGAAAACAATTTGAGCCGTTTCTGCGGCAAATTCGCAAGAAATAAGGGCTATTTTTTGTCGTATAGCACGTAATCAATAACCCTGCGGTTTGCTTCATCTACTCTCGATAGGTCTGCATTGATGTAGGTATCAGTTACCCGGACACCGAACGAGTGACCCAGCGCAAGCGACACCACGTCCTTTTGTATACCAATGTTGAAGGCAATGGATGCCCACGTATGTCGAGCGTAGTACGTAGTAAGCCCTGGGCGCACCTTTGCGAGTTTCTTATTAATCATGACCGTTGCAACATCAACGTTCCTGAAATGCTCCGAGAAACGAAGCAGCTTCTTTTCACCTTTGTATTTCTCGATGATTCGGAGAGCTTCGGGATGAAGCAGGATGGAGTAATGCCTGCCAGTCTTCGCCCGGTCGTATTCCAGTCTACCACGGACGATATTCTCATTTGTCAAGGCGAACAAGTCACTCACATTGATACCAATCAGCAGGAACATAAGCAGGAACATATCGACCAGCTCATCACCACCAGCTTCGAAGATAGAGCGGATTTCCTCAACCGACAAATTTCGCTTTTTCGTTGTCTCAAGCCGGAGACTGTACCTGCGGAAAGGGTAGTTTTTCGTCTGCTCATTATCTATCGCCAGATTAAAGACAGCAGCGACACAGAGCATCCTGCTGGCTCTGGTGTTCCTAGACAAGCCTTCCTTTGCCATGAACGCATCGAAATCTTCAAGCCAAGACCGATTAATCTCATCGTATGTAAGCAGAGCCGCTTTTTCCTTCCCAAGGAAAGCTTCAATCTTTGCCCAAGTATATTTATATCTGTTTATCGTGTTCTCTTTCAGATTCCTGCCCTCGTAGGCAATGAAGCCATCTCGAAGCAGGGCGACCTTCTCCCTTGCAGGCTCGGCTTCAAGCATTATTAAGTCCCGGAGTTCCCTAGCCGTAATGTCGCCACGGTATGTTTCCCTGCATTGCGCCTTCATCATCATTCTATTATAAAAATTCAGACGGTCAAGAAGGAAGTCGTTGATAGCATCACGATCCGGACGCTTTCGCACCTTGCAAGCCCTTTTATCCCACTCATCTTTCTTGCAGTATTGATTGAGGGAAATGAAGGCAGTCCCACCATGGTGGTTGACAGCAAGCCGGATGGAGAACGTACCATCCTGCCTTTTAACCCTTGTATCTAGATATAATCTCAGTGTTGCCATAATTCGTGCAGTTTTTGTTCAGTTTATTTTCAGCGTTAAGAGCCGCAATTGTGCAACATGGTGCATTATTGCGGCATTTTTAAGTTATCAGAGTATCAAAGAACCCCTTTAAATACTGGGAAAAACAGTAAAGTTGTACTTAAAATCATAACGTATGTTCTAAATAATTGAAAATTAAAAACTTATGCAGACTGCTTTTTTCTTGTGCAGTTTTTATTCAGGTTTTTCACGATTTCGGGCGTGAAGCCAGTCGCATAGAACTCCCCAGAGCCAAGGAGCAGCCAGTATGGGTTTATGTGGTAGTCACGGACTAGGAACTGAACCCAAGACGGACGAAAGCGACCGTAGTACTCGGTAGGCTTTTCACGCAGGGACATGATGTTCCAGCGGTTGATGCCATACCGGTCGGTTATTGTCTTCAGACCGCCAATGCAACCATCAGCCTTCAGGCGGTCGATGGCAGAGAAGAAACGAACTACTATATCCACATCAGCGGACATCAGATTTTTATCTTCCATATTCATTTTATCTTTTTGTAGGCACGACTGAAAACGCTTTCCAGCCTTGCCCGATGATTATTCAATCTTTGCGACCAGTCCTGCAACTGAGCCAGCGAGGGACGAGAAGCCAGCAGACCATCCACCTCGGAAGGGGTTAGCACTGGCAAATATTTCTCGTAGGCGAGAAGAACGCTAAGATACTTCATTCAAACAAGAATTGCCGAGGTTGTTTCTTTCTTTTAATTTCATCAAAGCCACCTTTGGCAACATCAGCTAGACTTTTGTAGGTATAGAATGATGAGGATGGAAGAAACCCTTTTTTGTTTTCGATGGTAACACCTTCTGCGGATGGGATAAAGAGGAAACCTTCTACCTTTCCAGTTGTTACCTCGTTTCCGTCAATCGTGTCGTCAAGCCTGTAAGTCCTACCCTTTTCTTCACCTTCAAGTGAGACAAGAAATTTGAGCGTTCTTTGCAGTTCGTTTCTTCCACGAAACCTAAGATAGAAAGATTCAATCATCTTGGCTGAATTAACATTGTTTATCTGCCAGTAATACACCGTGTCTTTTTGCGGCTCAAAAACGGTGTAGCTAATAACTGGAGAAACGTCATAACTCCTAGATAAAAGTGTTTGCGAACGCACACCCACGCACGCAAGCGCAAGCACGAATAACATTATTATCTTTTTCATATTACTTTTCGTTTAAATGATTAATATTTCTTTCGTAGAACTCATTCCAAGCCTTTTTCTTGATGAAGATGAAGAAGAGAAGCAGCCCTAGGGCGACCATCAGCAGATGGAGCGGATGGCACAAGACACCGAACCCGAAGGAACGCTGGAAGTCGATGCAGAACGAAATCAGCACTCTGTAGGTAGAGAACGCCCGATGCACCCAGCAGAACCCATAGGCTAGACTGACGATGATCCAGGCGATGAAGCCGAAGAGCGAGCAGTCGAATATCCACTCCGTGAGTTTTACCCGAATGCCGAACGAGAGCAGGGTGCAGTGCACCAGCATCACAAACGCACCCACTGGAGGGATAATGCCTATTATCAACCTGCTGGCTTTCCATAGCCAGCTTTTACCGAGAGCGGCAAGAAGAACCTTCTCCTTCCGCTCTATGAAATCCTCATCTTTCATCGTTACTTAGAATTTTAGTTGATATTGTACCTGGAGCGAGAACTAAAGTTCACGCAACCACTTCTGACCTTTCTTTGATTTCAAGAAAATGCCGAATGCAATGGTCATTCCCAATGCCATCACGTTAAATAACAAGAATGCATCCATAATCTTTATTTTTTAAATTTCATTATATAATTTGCAAGGTACGCAAGTGATGCGCCACAAGCCACACCCGACACCAAGCAGACTTGATGAACCGCCTGCAATGGGTCACCAGTTAGTAGAGGAGACAGACCACCGACAGCAACGCTTCCGTACATCATTTTCGAGCAGTCGTACAGATACCCAGCCAAGAGTTTTCTTCTGTCCGTCTCCCTATCATCTGTTGTTTTCTGACTAACCATTCTTTTTCATTTTGCAAAGTTACTAAATTATTTCTGTCCCACAATGGCAAGCAGCGTTTTTACTTGACTTTGCAGGAACTCATTCTGTTCTCGCAGCAGTTTGTTTTCAGCAGCCAAGGCAGCATCGCTACCTATTGGCTGGGAAACGTTGGAACTGTTCGAACCATTGACGTTTGAACCGGTAACAGCCGCTTCCATCTCAGCAGGGAGAGGAGGGGCACATCTGTCGATGATTTCCTTTATCTTTTGGATAAAATCAATTTTTATAGTTTTGCGTCCAAGACGAGCCTGCACATTCTGTGGTGTAGTACCCAGTTCTCTAGCTACATCGCTCATTGTCAAGCCCGAACGCTTAATATACTTCTTTAACTCTTCACCGCTCATAATTGTAAATCAATTTAAAACTAATTAAAAACTTATTAAAAACAACCACAAAACAATTGTTTTTCAATTTTCTTTTTGTATTTTTGCAACCGAATTACAAAGCGAGTTTAAAAACTCATTTGCAAAGATAAAGAAAATAATTGTAAAATACAAATAAAATGGGAGAAAATTTTAATTATGATTTCAGAACCCCACTGCAGAAGCAGCAGGACGAAAGAAAGAAGAACATCATAGCGATGTTTGCAGATTTCCGAGCAAAAGCACCTGCCGAGACCTCAGACAGCAGAATAATGCTCGCAGTATCACAGCGTGTTGGTTGCACCCAGCAAAACGTGCGTGTTATCCTCATCAAGGCTGGAGTTATTACACCAAAGAAGAGACGTGCAACCGTGCGCAAATAATCAAGTAGAACCAATTTAAACATTCAGAGCGTATGAAGAAGTTTATCGAGATTATCACAAGTGACGAAGTATTATCCCTGGCAGTTGCCATCGTATTAGTAACTTTAATCTTTTGGAGGGCTTAATATGACGAACGAAGAACCAAAGGTAGCGGATGCAGGCAGATACACCATGACAGAGACCTGCAAGGTGCTGGGCATCCATCGAAACACCCTGCGCAGATGGTTGCAGGCTGGTAAGATGAAGGTCAAGTTCCGCAGAATCGACAACCGCAAGGTTATCGAGGGGGCAGAAATCAAGAGAGCGTGGAGGGTTGCCCTATGATGCAGGCATACAAGAAAGCGAAGCAGCTTACCGCCAAGTGGGAGCAGGAGCGAAAGGACAACAAGCGACTGGCAACCATTAAGGAAGCGGAAAGACGCATTCAGGTAAGGGAGTTCGACAACATGCTTTGTCTTTCACTGGACGGAATACCGGTGCTCCCGATGAGCGAGTTTAACAAGCAGACGCTTGCGGACGCACGTCTGACATTATTTAACTATTTAAGCAGACGGTAAGGTTATGAATTGGAAAGAAATGATACGAGTGGAACGTGGAGCCGATATTACGGAAATGGAAGCTCCTATTCCTAGCACGATTGGAGAAGGCTTCACCTTCTGCCTTGATCTTGATGGTGAGAAATATACCACAAAAGGTGATTATACGAAAGGAAAGCGTGATGTGGAGTTTTGCATAACTTCTTATATAGGTTATTGTGGTGGAGCAGAGCATTACTATTGCTCTATTAGTATTCCCGTGGTAAACAGAAGCGGAAATAAAATTGTAGGAGGATACCTTGGTGGCATAAAGATTCCTAACGAGTACCAGGGATTCAAAGCGAGCATAGTCAGACCTCTTTCAAAAGAGGAAGCGGCAGACACTAAAAGATGGGAATGGTACGAAGAAGGTGACCTGGTGGATGCGTTTTGCTCACTCAAAGAACTTAATAAATGTATCGAAACGATCCGTAAGATTTTCCCGGAAGACAAATGGAATGTCGTGATTAAAAGAAGAATTTAGCATTATGGAACCAAGAATTATCAAACAATGCGAAGAGGCAATGTACGATGCCATCTGGCTGGAGTTAGACCGTGACCCGCAGCAACCAGCGGTTGCAAGGGTAGACATTAAAACAAAGGCAGGCGGCATTTCAGTCTGGTGCGACAGAACCGGGAACACAGCGGTCGTGACGCACAAGAATAGCAACAACGACAGCGAGCGGCTGGAGGAAGCCATCGAGGGCTGCGTCAACTATCAGGACGTGATGGACGACTGGCTGGAAGAGAACAGCCAATACGCAGACCAAGACCCGATGGACGCCTTCGAGGAAAGCAGGCTCGACAGCCTTATGGCTCAACTGGTTTGATTACGATGTTAAACAATTATTATATGGCTTTCTGCAGCGGCAGGGCAAAGGGCGCACGCAAAACTCATTTTTCAAGGTTATCTAAAATTAGTTGTTTTTACCATGTAATATGCGGAAACGACAGCGTGCGCCCTGCAACGGAAGGGCATCCCTCGGCAGCTGGCAAGGGGGGGGTAAGTTTTGGCAGTCAACTGGGGTTCGAATCCCCAGCCTTCCACTAGAGTTAATTAAAAGATTATGTTGAACAATAAAAAGAACGAATTATGGAAAATGAAATTATCAATGTAAGCGGTGGCGAAATGCTGGAAGCTATCAACCGCTCGGAGATTGACGGACAGATTGCAACAGCGCACAAGTTCCCGAGAGACATCATGCAATGCAAGCAGAACATGGTAGCATTGGCAGCCATGGACGATGATGTAGCATACAACTGCTTCTACCACCTAGAGCGCAAGGGCAAGGATGGTCAGGTGTCGGTTATTGAGGGTCCTAGCGTGAGATTTACAGAAATTATTTCTGCATGCTGGAAGAACCTTCGCATCGCAGGTCGCATCATCGCAAACGATGGCAAGACCATTACGGCACAAGGCGTCTGTCACGACCTCGAGAGCAACGTTGCCTACTCCGTAGAAGTGAAGCGCAGCATTCTGACCTCGAAGGGATACACCTTCTCGCAGGATATGCAGGTGGTAGTTGGTAATGCAGCGGTTGCGATTGCCCAGCGTAACGCAATCTGCAAAGTCGTGCCGCAGGTATTGATTGCAAGCGTGGTGAAGGAAGTGCAGGCAAAGGCACTCGAACACATAAAGCAGACTGGCGTACAGAGCCAGTGGAAGAGCTGCGTAGCCTGCTTCCAAGTGTACCAGGTAACAGACCTTATGCTGCTGGAATACCTGGGCAAGAAATCAGCCGAGGAAGTCACGGCAGAGGATATTCAGAAACTGGCTGGTGTGTACAACGCCATCAAGGAAGGCACGACCACCGTAGAGGAGACCTTCAAGAAGCCAAAGCAGCAGGAAGCAATCGCACAGCAGGCGCAGGCAGCAGCCGAGAGCGCACAGAAGAAGGCAGAGAAGGCAATGAGCCGCAGCCAAGGAAAGACTGGCACAGCAGCGAAGAAGTAGTTTAGTTTATAAAGTTATAACGTTTGCCCGAACCGCCACGGCACAACCTATGGGGTGGGCTCCCATCATAACCTACCAAGGGAAGCCGTGGCAACTTTTAAACATTCAGTAATAATATGGCAGAAAAAGAAAACAATCAGAAACACAAGAGCACCATCGACAAGTACTTCAGCAGAACCGCAGATGGGTACAAGGCATGGGCAGAAGAAGCCGAAGAAGAAAGATGCTATCTGCAGGCTGCAATAGAGCCGACTGGAGATGCAGATGAAGACGGAAACCAAGGATTCGATTTTCATATTGCTTACCACGGTAAAACCGCTTACCTCGCAGATGGAATTGCTCAAGCAATGCAAAGGGATAAATTCCTTCGCACAATCGTTATTACAGCAGCTAGAAAATTCTTTTTTGATAAATAAAACATTCAGACAATGAAACAGATAATAAAATACAAAAGCAGAGAGGAGTGGTTGCAGAACCGCTCGAAGGGAATAGGCGCATCAGAGGCAGGTACGGTGCTGGGACTGAACCCATGGGAAACACCATACCAGCTGTGGCGAAGGAAGAAGGGTATCGACCCACCAAAGGTTGAGAACTTTGCGATGGTCGCAGGACATCTGCTGGAGGATGCCGTTGCGCAGTTCTTCAAGCGAGAGAGCCACTGCCACATAATCAAGGCGAGCACGGACGACTACACTATCACGAACACCGATACTCCGTATCTGCGTGTATCTCCTGACCGCACCTTCTGGAGAGTCTCTGCAACGCACAACGAAGCGAGCAAGAGCATCCTCGAGTGCAAGACCACGCAGATGCAGATAGATGCAGACGACCTTCCGAAGCACTGGTTCTGCCAGCTACAGATGAACCTCGGAGTTGGCGAGTACAAAGATGGAGCACTTGCCTGGCTGACAGCAGGCAGGGAGTTCGGCTACCGTGACATCGATTTCGACCCCGAGTTCTTCGGATGGATGAGGGACGAGATAACCAAATTCTGGCTTGACTACATCGTGGGCAACCAAGAACCACCTGCGTACAGCGCACAAGACGTTCTCCTGAAGTCTCCACTGCACAAGGCAGGAAAGGAGATTGAAGCCACAGCCGAAATCGGGGACATGCTCATCGAGTTGAAGGAAATCAAGGAGAAGAGCAAGACACTCGAGAACCGACAGAAGGAGATCGAGGACAACTTGAAGCTGTTCTTCGGGGACGCAGAGAGCATCGTGGACGGAAACGGCAAGACGCTGGCAACGTGGAAAGCACCGAAGGCAAGCGAGAAGTTCGATGCCAAGGCTTTTCAGGCAGACCATCCTAAAGCGTGCGCCAAGTACATCAAGCAGGTGCAGGGAGCACGAAGATTGCTCATTAAGTAAAGGCAGGGCTTATGGCTAGCGTTCCTATATCAAAAACCGACCTAAGGAATATAATTTCCCAACTGGAGAATTATATTTCCCTAGGTGGGGAAGTGACAGCACCGACCGACACAAGCCAGCGGAACAAAATCCGTATGGCCACCGTGCTCAAACGGAAGCTGGAAAAGAAATTATCATTATCAGAATAAAGCATCATGAACGATTCATTCATCTTATACACATCATACTACGCTCTTATCGAGGGGCTGACCGATGAACAACTCGGGCAACTGACGAGAGCGATATTTCTCTACGCAAGGGATGGGGAGACTATTAGTCTCGAACCAGTCGTTCGTATGGCTTTCGGTTTTATCGTTGACGATATGAAACGGAATAAAGCCAAGTACGAAGAGAAGGTAGAACGATGGCGAGCCAATGGCAAAAAGGGTGGCAGACCAAGAAAAAACCAAGAGGATAAACAAAAACCAATTGGTTTAGATAAAAACCAAGAGGTTTCAGAAATAACCAAACAAAACCAAGAGGTTTTTTCAAAAACCTTATATGATAATGATAATGTATATGTAAATGATAATGTTTATGATAATGTAGATGTTAATGATGTTTCTAAAGAAACAGATAATATATTAGAACCTTCTAAAGAAGCTTCTATGCAAAGTTTTTCTCGGAAAAACGTTTGCGCTGCAGAAGAACCGCAAAAAAGTTCTGAGAAGAAGAAATCCAAGAAAGGCGAAATCGACTACGCAGCCATCAAGGACTACTGGAACGAGCAGCACGACAAGACCAACAGCGCAATGCGAAGGCTGACGCTGATGACGGAAAACCGCAAGGAGGCAATCAGAGGAAGGCTCAAGGACTGCAAGGGAGATATTTCCAAGATTTACCTAGCCATCGACAAGGCTATGGCTAGCGACTATCTGAACGCAGGGCACTCCTGGGCATCGTACGACTGGGTAATGACAAGGAAGTATTTCCCGAAGGTGCTGGAGGGCAACTACGACAACACCAAGCCAGCGAGCCAGCAGCCGCAATCGGCAGCAGCCAGGGCGCAGGATCCAACGGCAAGACCGAGCATCGGGGAACTCTACGAGCAAGCCAAGCACCAGCAGCCAGCGAGCCAGCAGAGCCAAGACAGCAAGTTCCGGTGGGTAATCCAGCAGAACCTTGCAGACTTGAAGAAGAACCCGAACAACAAGCCTGTCAAGGATTCGCTGACAAGATACTACGAACGTGGAGTTCTGCAGCGGCTGGGCATCGACTGGAAGCCCGAAAAATAACGAATGAGGGCAAAATCAGCCGCTCTGAGCCGTTTTCACGCTTCGGGCGGTAAATTATAAGGCAAACATATTTTAAACACTTAAAACAAAAGAATTATGGCAAAAGAAGTATGTATTGTAAACAACGAATGCTTTAATACAGATTACCCAGTAGGGGCGACAATTAGCATTGAAGGTGTAAATTGCAAGGTTGTTGAGGATATAGGTCTATCTGAATATAACTGCTACGAGTGCATCTTGAACGGTAAGAGAGAAGGCATTATGTGCAGGAATCTTGCTTGTCTGAATAGTGAAAGAGAAGACCGCAAGGACGTACACTTCGTAAAGATTTAAAGCCATGAATGAATTATTTTTCCACGAATGCAGAGCCGCAGGGCTCGTATTCAAGACCTCAGACGACTGGTTCAAATGGCTGACCGATAATAGCTACGACATCAAGAAGCCGGTCGCAGAGCACGAAGGCTTCAAGTACAACATCTACGATGTTTGCATCAATCCGCACGTAATCGAGTATGCCGCAGAGGGTGCAGACAACTGGGGATGGAAGGTAATGACCGCCAATACACAGTTCGGCTGGATATGGGGCTACAGCATTCGGAAGGGAAAGCACGGGTACGACAGCCCGGTAGGCTACCCGAGTAGATATGACACTCTCAACATCTTCTACGGTAACGAGAAAGAAGCGGAGTACGATGCTTTGACCTACATCATCAGAGACCTCGAGAAGAATGCTGAAACCAAGAACAACAACCTCCTTCTCTGGGCGGCTAAGAAGAAGCGGGCAGACATCATTCATCCGCAACAAGAACTTTTTAAATAGTTATCATAAACCGTATTAGCTATGTACAGAGTTGATATAAAACTGGTCCGTGAGTGTGGTCTTCATCATCTGTCAGTTGACAACAGAGACATCTGGCTGGCAGATGATGAGGTAAAGGCACTTGAATGTATCCTGAAGGATTACAATGCGGACACAAACAATTTTAAACGTAGATAAATGAAAAAGATAGAAATCATCAATGACAATCATCATCATCACGTATTCGTTGGCAACACCGATTTCTGGCTCAATACTCAGGAACTGTTGGAACTTTATTTTAAACTCGGACACGTTAAGTTGTAAACAACAATAAAAACATTCAGACAATGGAACAGAAAGATATTGATATTTATGAGATTTTGAAGGACGTAGAGTATGGCACAGAGTTATACACGTCAAAATGTGGAAGGGTGTGGTTCAGTGGAATGGCAAACGACAAGGACAGTGCGAAAGCAATCTGGACTGAGGACGAAGCTGGAAGAGAACACTTTTTCGACAAGAACGGAAAAATCGATAAAGAAGGAGAACCTCTGCTCTTCCCTTCGAAAGAAATGAGAGATTGGAGCAAGTTCTTTAAGAAGGGAGACGTGCTGGTTAGCAATGATAGCGACAGCCATATAATCTTTAATTGTTTTTCAAAAAATGATTATACTACATTTGAAGGTAAACACTGGATTAGTGTAAGTAAAAAGAGACATGTATCTTGTTTGAAAATGCAGAATGTACAAGACTATCATATTGAAGATAACAAAGATTCTGCTCAGACCTACATCAACACTATCGAGAAATTTTTGGGCGGTAAACTCAATCGTGAGACCTTGGAGATTGAAAAACAGCCTGAGTTCAAGGATGGAGATATAGTGTTATATGGAAAATCAGTTGCAATATGTCGAAGGATTTATAAGCATACCCTTTATTTCTATGTTTCTATAGATGAAACGTTTGGATTATTGTTTAACGATAATCGTGTATCGGCTGAAGGGTATAGATTTGCAACTGACTCAGAAAAGCAGCTGCTCTTTGAAGCTCTAGCAGAGGAAGGCAAGGCTTGGGATGCTGACAAGAAAATGATTGTGAACTTGAAGCCAGCGTTTGAAGTCGGCAAACTCTATGTTTTCAACGATGAAGACGAGGACGGAAAGGTGGCAGTTATCGGTAAGGTTATCGGCAAGAACGAAAGTGATGGCACGCTGACATTCGGAGAGCAGTACGACATCGAGAACGAGCATTTCGTGACCAATGAAACCTTCTATCTGAATATCAGTTTGCACAAGGAACTCAGGGAAGCAACAGAACTCGAAGCAGAACTGTTCGCTAAGCATCGCTCTATCCGGCTGAAGGAAGAGAAGGAGGCGAGGGAGCAGCCAGACTTCAAGACCTTTGACAAGGTACTTGTAAGGTGCGGGGAAAAATTCAAGTGGCTCCCAGCGTTCTTTTTCCGTGACCGTGGAGAGGATTTTGCATCTAGATACAACGTCTTGCCTTTACATAGCGGAAAAACAGCAGACTTCACTCAATGCATCCCATTCGAGGGGCACGAGAATATCGCCTTCACTTCCTACGACATTGAGGATTTACCATTATAGGACGTATGGCGAGTGAATTATGTAAGGCTTGCGATGCCGGGCGAAACTGCTTAAATGGCATATACTGCCCGGCACGCAAGCAATATGTAGAACATCAGGTAATACTTGAATGCAATGAGCGATTTCGTAACAAGGGAGAAGAACAGAACGTACTACCAGGAACACCGGGAACAGATCCTCAGAGCCACGAAGGAGTGGCGAAAGAGAAACCGGGAAAAATACCGGGCTTATCAGAAAGAGTACTGGAGTAAGCACTACCGGAACTACGGTACAAAGAACCGGGTAGCCGACAGAGCGATGCGTGGTGAGAGGAAGAAGCCGGACGTAGAGAAGGCTCTTTCCATGTTCAAGAATCCGCAGCAGGCAGCGCATCTGGCATGGCTGCTCGAGAACAAAAAAGAATAATCGGTCGTGAGTTCAATAATAGAGTTATTAACCAGCGAGGACAGAAGGAGATAGGCTCTAATATCAAAACAAATAAACTTATAACATCTTGAAATTATGATATGAGATCCGGAAACGCATCTCCCGAAGTCTGACAACAAACAAAGAAAGCGAGGTGGTACATGAAGAAGTAAGAAAAAAAATCGTTAGAAATTATGCTTTTGTTCATTCGGCTGGCGGTGGAAGAAGGAAGAACCCTGCAACATATACATTTTGTTATTCATTTATTTTGCAAGCGCAGGCACAACTTCCGGAATCCCTGCCAGCTTTCTCTATCGCAACCGAAAAGAAGGGAAAGAAAGGGGTAGGGGAAAGATAGGGATAATAACGCATGTGTGCACGTATATTCGCACGTAAAGGGTGTTGGATAATAAACTACACCAGCAAAACAAAATAAACGCTTATACGCGAAATTTGAACAAAATAAGTACTTTAAAGAAAAAATGAAATGGAAAAAGGAACAGTTATAATCGGCATCGACCCCGACAATCAGGAAAGCGGAGTTGGAGCAGTCTTTGACGACAAGAAGTTTCTCGCCTATAAAATGAATTTTCCTTCATTGATAGATTACCTAAAGGCTATGAACGAGAGTTGCAAGAAGATTAAGGTCGTTATTGAAGGCGGCTGGCTCAACAAGAGCAACTGGCATGTGCTTAATCGTTTCATGACAGCAGTCAAGGCAGCAGCAATCGGACGCTCTACCGGAATGAACCATCAGACCGGAATCTTGATTGTCGAGTGCTGCAAACACTACAATATCCCCTGCGAAATCATCAAGCCACTGAAGAAGTGCTGGAAGGGTAAAGACGGAAAAATCACGCAGGATGAAATTGCTTATTTTGTAAGCGCAGGAGAGAAAATGCCGAGAATGAACCAAGACCAGAGAGACGCACTTCTCCTCGCATGGGTCTGTGCAGGATACCCGGTCAGAGTGATGCCGAAGAAACCGCAGACAACCCTGCAGAAGACCATCAGAGCCTTTGATGGATAAAATAAAACGAAGTGTTGGAAAAAGTTAAAAGTGGGCAAAGAGCGAACAACTAAAGCAAAAAAGTAGTATCTTTGCGCCAGTGTTTATCAAATAAGCAGTATTTCGAACTTAAAACAAGAAGAAAATGAAAACAGAAGAAATCGCACTATCGAGGGTCAGCGAGAACGAAGCGAACCCTAGAGAGATAAGTCAAGCGAACTTTCAGAAGCTTGTGCAGAGCATCATCGTGTTCCCACGAATGTTGACCCTGCGCCCGATTGTTATTGATGAGACCTTCCATGCATTGGGTGGCAACATGAGACTGAAAGCCTTGCAGCACATTGTCACGATGGACGAAGCAGGCATTCAAGTGAAGCTGGATGCAGAGCAGCGTCTTTCCGATGATGAGCAATCCGCATTGATGGAGTACTGGCAGGGATGGCAGCAACAGCCAACAGTTACCGTGGTGAGCGCATCAGACTTGACAGAAGCACAGAAGCAGGAGTTTATGATTAAAGACAACCTATCCTTCGGTAACTGGGACTTCAACGACCTTGCGAACCGATGGGACAGCGCACAGCTTCAGAACTGGGGTATGCCAGTCTGGAACCCAGCACCAGTGGAAACAAGCAGCACCAGCAAGTGCAAGAAGAAAGGCAAGGACGACCAAGAGGGCGACCCATTCGCAGGGGAACTACCTCCTGAAATCGAAGGTCAAGACTTAACCCCTGACGACTTGCCAACGATAATGGGCGATGGCGTTTTGCCACGTGAGAACTTAATCATTCACTACAAGCCAGCCGATGAGCCATTCCTTGCCAAGCTTCTGGGAGTTGATCATATTGACCGCATCGTCTGGAACTTTGATGAACTGAAACCAAGACAAGAAGGAAAGGAGGAAGACAATGGAGAAGAATAAAATCGAGAACATCAACCTGCACGACCTGGTGGAGAACCAAGACAACCCACGCAGCATTGAGCCACAGCAGATGCAGAAACTCGTTGAGAGTATTCTGACGTTTCCGAAGATGTTAAAGATGAGACCAATCGTCTGTAATGAGAACCGAGTTATCCTCGGAGGTAACATGCGCTTCCGTGCCCTGCTCAACATCGAGCAGATGGAAGACGAAGCTATCAAGGGAGCGATTGAAGCCGTTGCCGTGAAACTGACCGATGGAGAGAAGCAGCAGCTTTGCAGCCACTGGGAGAAGTGGAAGGCAGAACCAAAGGTCGAGGTCGTTATTGCTGACAGCCTATCCGACGAAGAGACGGACGAGTTCATCATCAAGGATAACGTCTATTTTGGCAGCTGGGACGAAGAGAAGCTAAAGGGAGCATTTGATGTGGACGATATGCAGCGATGGGGATTGAACCCCTGGGAAATCCAGCAGGAAGCCACGACCTACGAACCAGCAGAGGACGAAGAACAGCGCATCATCATCGTATACCGCAGCGAGGACGCACAAGCCGTGGCAGATATGCTGGGACTTGACGCAATCGAGAAGCGCAACTTTGACGTGGAAGAACTCAAAGAAAAACCCGAATAGTCGGAATTTTCGCGTTTAAGTCGGAGAAACTCTTGAAATGGATAAACTATCCGCTCGGAACAATTCAATCCGGCAGAGACGAAATTTAACAAAAATAACTCGAATATGAGAAAGACTTGTGTTTTCATAATTGGAACCAACGCCAGCGGAAAGAGCACCGTTGTCCGAAAGCTGATAGAAATCTTTGGTGGAATCGAAAGCTATTCGAACGGAATAAGCAGCACCAGGGATGGAGTTGCATTTGCAGGGCGATACGATGTTAAGTACGGAGGTGTTGACAATCTGAACGGTACGACCATACTTCGTGACATCGTGAAGAAGGCACTTGAGAGCACCGACTGTATCATTTGCGAAGGGATGAGACTAAAATGCTGGGGTCCGAACTTGACGCACGCAATGTTCAATGCGGACAGACAGATTGTAATCTTCTTATACGCACCACTCGAAGAAATCCAAAAAAGGCTCGCAGAACGGTCGAACAAGACGTTGAGCAAGGATATTATCCGGGGACAGCGAGAATCGGCACATTCGGCAAAGAAATGGCAAACTGCGGGGTGTGACGTTGTAGCGATAGACACCACGGAGCAGACAGCAGACCAAATCGCAGACTTTATCATCAACAAAATAAATTCATGAGGATATGGCAGAACATTATGGCAACACGCCAAGAATAACATACGAGTTTCCCGACTGCTCAATGCCAATGGCTTTTGACACTTACAATAATTGCAGCCTTGGCTGTATGTATTGCTTTGCTCAGAACCAGCGAGGTATTGGCAGCAAGAAAAAGGAATACCTGCACAAGGAGGTTAAAGACGTGAGCGTTGAGCGCATCAAACGAATGTTCATTGACCCAGACAAGCACGGTGGAGACTTTGCGCCATACATCAAGGCTCGCAAGGTTATGCAGTGGGGAAGCATGAGCGACCAGTTCGACAACTTCGAACGGAAGTACGGAACGACACTGGAACTTTTGCGTTTCTTCAAGGATATAGACTATCCGCTTTGCTTCTCGACCAAGGGAGCGTGGTTCACCAAGGATGAGCGATATATGGACTTGATCAGAGGGCAGAAGAACTGGAACTTCAAGTTCTCAATCATCACCAGCGATGCAGAGAAGGCTAGAGTAATAGAGCGAGGGGTGGAAAGCCCACAAGCAAGACTTGAAGCCATCGAGCGCATCGCCAATGCAGGAGCAGGAGGTGCAACGCTGAGACTGAGACCCTTCATCATCGGAGTGAGCACGCCAACGTACCTCGACCTTATCAAGGAAGCATTCAACAGAGGGGCTACAGCTTTGAGCACCGAATTCTTCTGCCTGGAAACGAGAAGCCCGACATTGAGGGAATTGTTGCCTACCATCAGCAAGATGGCAGGTTTCGACATTCTCGCATTCTACAAGAAGTACAGCGTACAGTCCGGCTATCTGAGACTGAACCGCAAGGTCAAAGAACCGTTCTTCAGGAACATGAAGGAACTGTGCGACCAGCTGGGAATGCGCTTTTATGTATCGGACGCACACTTCAAGGAACTTTGCCACAACGGAAGTTGCTGCGGATTGCCGCCAACGTGGAACTACAGCAGGGGGCAGATGTGCGAAGCACTGAACATTTGCAAGCGCAAGGGATACGTGAGGTGGAGCGACATCAAGCTGGATGCAGAGAACCTTTTGAGGGCGAGACTGGAGAAGGCGATGAACCTGGGAACAAGAGAGAAGTACTGTAAGTATTACACGATGAGCGCAGCCGACTACATGAAGTGGTGCTGGAACAATCCGCAGGCAGCGCACTCGCCATACAAGATGTTCGAAGGGGCAATGTTGCCAGCTGACGAACGAGACAGCGAGGGAAACATCGTATACAAGTACAACGGAGCGAAATTTTAAAATCAGAATCGTATGCCACAAGGTAATAACAACAAACATCGAGCGCAGAAAATCGACATCGAGAACCGCCTGCAGATTATCGCACCCCTATACCGCAAGGGATGGACGGAGCGAGAAATCACGGCAGAGGTGAGGAAACGGCTCGACAGACCGAAATACAATCAAGCGCACTGCGACATTCAGCGGTTATTGAAGGAGTGGAGGGAAGAGAGACTGACCGACACGGACGAAAAGATAACAAGCGAGGTGGCAAGGTTGAAGCTGGTAATACGTGAAGCCTGGGAAGCCTGGGAGAAGTCGAAGGAAGACTACCACTTGCAGAAATCAACCCAGCATGGACAGCCTTTATTTGATGAGCGAGGAAAGCAGATTTCAATCGAGACCGTCAAGGCGATAATGTACGATGCCGAGAAGCGAGGATTCGGAGAACCACGCTACCTCGACATCATCATCAAGGCAGAGACGCAAATCTGCAAGCTGCTCGGACTGGATAAGGTCGTGCTCGACCTGAACGCAGGCTTCCAAGGCGGCATCGAGGTACGCTACATCAACTCGGGACACCAGTGCGCATCCAGCGAGCAGGAAGTAATCGAGCGTGAGGGATTGGATAAAGAATAATTTTTTTTACCATAATTTTGTTTTAAGTTTTATTGTTTGTAAGAATGGCACTATTTGACGTTATTGGTGAACTGTATGCCCCGAATGCGGACGTGAAGCCAAGGTTTCTAGTAAACCAAGGAGGCACGTCTTCGGGGAAGACATACACCATTATGCAGCGTCTTATAGTGCTTTCTTTTGAGCATCCAAGGGTAATTATCACGGTGTGCGGTCAAGACCTTCCGAACCTAAAGGTGGGAGCCATGCGAGACCTCGACACCATCCTGCACACAAGGGCAGAGTTGCTGGACTGGTTCAAGAACAACAAGAGCGACAGCAGCTACCGAGGAAAGAACGGCTCAATCATCGAGTTCAAGAGTTACCAAGATGCGCAGGATGCGAAGAACGGTAAGCGAGACTATCTGTTTGTTAACGAGGCGAACGGTGTGCCATACGAAGTGTTTTGGCAGCTTGCCATCCGAACACGAAAGCAGGTATTCATCGACTACAATCCAAGCGCACGCTTCTGGGTGCACAACAACATCATCGGCAGGGATGACTGCCGGCTGATCCTGAGCGACCACCGAAACAACCGATTCCTTACGGAGCAGGAGCATAAAAAGATTGAAGAGATTGACGACCCCGAATTGTGGCGAGTATATGCGCGTGGACTGACCGGAAAGATAACCGGACTTATATTCACCAACTGGGGCATCGTTGACAAGCTGCCACCAAGGGAGGAGTGGAAGATGGATTGCAGGGGTATGGACTTCGGATTCACAAACGACCCAACTGCTCTGGAGCACGTTATTCTCGCACACGGAGAGTTATGGGTGGACGAGGAAATCTACCAGCCCGGAATGACGAACGATGACATCGCAGACCGATGCAAGGAACAAGGACGGACGAAACGAGACCTTATCATTGCAGATTCGGCAGAGCCTAAGAGCATTCAGGAGATACACAACCGAGGGCTGTGGATAATCGGCAGCACCAAGGGAGCGGACAGTATCAACAACGGAATCGACATTCTCAAGCGTTTCCGCATCAATATAACAAGACGCAGCCACGGCATCATCGGAAACATGCAGCAATACAAGTGGAAGAAGTCAAGGGATGGAGAGACAACGAACCAGCCTATAGACGCATTTAACCACGGCATAGACGCAATACGATACGTAGCCTTGAAGAAGTTATCCGTAGCGAGCCATGGAACGGCTAGGGCGCACGTATTGAGGCAAAGATAATGAAAAAATATAAAGCGTATGGACGATAACACTACATTCAAGTACTGGCTGGCAGTTGCTAGGCACACCAGCTACAAAATCGGCAAGCAGCCACGACCAGCGTTTGTCGGAGGGAAACAAGTGCCCGACAATCTCAACCAGCTATCCATCGGGCAGCTAATTGACCTTTCCCAGCTATCAGACAGCGAGGAAAGTCTGTATCAGATAGTGACAACCGTCCTCGGTCTGAGCCACAAGGAAGTGGAGCAGGCTAGGGCGGTTGATGTCGTTATGCTCATAGGCTGGGTAACAGCAGAGGTCGAGCGCATCAACAAGCTCTTCGAGAGCACAGACACAGCGAAGCCAACGAGACTGGAGAAGGAGGCAGGCATCGATACCCTTCGGTTCGGGCTGTTCGGCATGCTGGACTGGTATGCGGTAAGGATGGGCATCAGCGACCACGACCAAGTATTGAAGACACCATGGCTTCGCATCTACAAGTGCATGGAAATGGACAACAAGAGAAGCGTGTACGAGCGAAACCTGCAGAAGTTGCAAGCGGAAGAAATGAAACGTAAATCTAGATAATTATGGCAACAATAAGGGAAACATTAAAGCAGCTGGCAGCAGACACGCTACCAGACTACACCTACCTATTCGAGGACTGGGACACAGCAGACACCAAGCTGGAGAAACTGAGCTATCCGGCAATCGTCTGCATCATCCCAGCCAGCGGCACGACAGAGATACGCAACGGCAGGGTATACGACACCGTGAACGTTGCCCTGGCTTATCTCGACACCGTACCGAGGGCAGCGGAAGGAGAAGACAACGGAGAGTGCATCGACCGAATGAAGGTGGCAGGGGCAAGGATGATACGAGCCATCAACCAGTCGCACCAGTTTGAACCATTGGAGGGGCAGCAGTACTACGAGACCATCATCGAGCGACTGAGCACGATCGTGTCTGGCGTAATGTACTCCCTTCAGCTGACACAGAGCATAGGAGGGTGCGAGGTATGAGCAAGGGAGGTATTCAATTCGACCCCAAGGCGGCATCGCTCATCATGCGTGAGGAAGTGTGGAGAGCACGGCAGCTTATCATCAACCACATACGTATCAACGGACAGAACGCATCGGGGCGCACTATAGCGAGCCTAAAGGTGGAGCAGCCCAGCGAGGACGAAACCATCCTCTGGGGACACAAGCCATTCGGGGTGCTTGAGACCGGACGAAGGGCAGGAAAGATACCATACAGTTTCCGTGGCATCATCAGGCAGTGGATGAAGGACAAGGGACTGCACGGCAGACCTATCCCCTATAAGACCCAGCGACAGCACAAGTATACACCACAAGAGCGTGGCGACATGAGCATGGCAGGAGCCATCGCCCACACCATCGCCAACAAGGGTTCTAAACTGCACCGGACTGGCGGCAGGGCTGACGTATACAGCAACGTCGTGCCCGACACGATGAAGCGGCTCGGACAGCGACTTATTTCATTAATCCATCTTTCGGTGGGAAGTATCAAACTAAACAATTAGACGGTATGAGACAGACAGTGAACAACGGATATATTTTTTTCTACCCCGATGAAGTGTGCTTCGCATTCTTGCCTTGCATCATCAGAGCGATTGGAAGCAACCTATCGTGGATTGAGGTAATAATCAGATGTGGCAAAACGGAACGAGCCTACAATGTGGAGGCGTTCAACGGAAAGTGCATTACAGACTTCAGGGCATACGTACAAGCCTTTTTCGATGGACACATCAATGCAGGCGTAGACTGGACGATAAACTATGACCTCAATAACTTATCCCAGTACATAAGAGTTGAGGTTAACGCATACGATTACAGAGACGGACAGCTTGCGAGCATCGAATTCACTACGAACGTAGTATGGGGTGCGCCAAGGTTCGGGGAGACCTGGAACGGCTACAAACGCCTTACGTGGTTCACCAACTATCCGTTCTCTTTTGGTATGTATTTAAGTAAGGCGGACACCAAACTGCTTATAGGTTACGAGGGAGCACCCAACAAGCTGCTTGAGATTCCGACCACCGACATGATAGACTTCAATGCAGCCATCTTACCAAGCGGTGCCAGGTACTGGAACATCTACGACTACGATGGAGAGATTCAGCAGGGAACGTTTGACAATACTTTCGACCTTACTTTCTGCCTATCTGCCGGTGGCAAGCAGTCACTATTGCTGCGCATCGACAGAGACGATACCGAGAGCGGCATCTATCTGCGTTGGATTGACCGACACGGATTCATTCGCTATTGGCTCTTTGCGTCTGGTGAGGAAACGAGAGAGATTGCCAGCGACCTGAGTTTCATACGCAACAATCTAAGCGGATACAGCGACATATACGGCTACGTTGGCGACAGCGGAAGAAGGCAGGGATACGAGCGCACGGATTCAATCAAACTTTGTGCCCCGTTGGTTGACAGTGATACGTTCGATATGCTGCAAGACCTAGCCAGCAGCCCAGTCGTTGACATGTACCTCGGGGGAGACTGGATGAGCGAGGAAGACCAGTGGACGAGCGTAACAATCAAGGCAGGAAGCTACACGAAGAGCACAGCTTGCTTGCAGGATTTCGTGTGCGAAATGATAATAAATAACATTAACGTTCAGAGATTATGACAGACCAGCAACTTTATATAGACGGTGTTTTGATGGATTTGCCGGAGAGCACCGATGTGGTGCTCGATATTAAGAGCAACCTTTTTCGTGACGTCACGAAAATGACCTCGAACTACACGTACACCATCCAGCTACCACGGACGGTGCACAACCTTTCAGTTTTGCAGCAAGCGGACAGACCGAAGAGTGGCAGCAGATACCCTTTTATTTTCCACCAGTGCAGTTATTTCCGTGGAGGTGTGCAAATTATCAAGGACGGACGGTTGAACGTACTGAGCATTGAGGAAAGCATCGAGGTCTCGATTTATTGGGGCATAATGCCAGCGTTCACGAAGCTACTGGAGAGCGGAATGAAACTGAACGAACTGGGAGTGACAGACAGAGTGCTTTTTGAAAAGTACAACACACCGAACACAAGGGAGGAAGCCGTGAGCAAGGGGATATTCTTTGCTTATTACAATCCATACCGAATTGAGAGCAAAGATAACTTTGGTATTAATCTGGTGCAGAGGAATAAGTATACCACGACACAATACCTGCCTAGCCGTGGACGCATCAGAACTGGCACAGAGGTAGGAAAGTACATCAGTGGAAATATAGAGAACGAACCGGACACGATTTGTGCTCTCATCCCCTTCTTGCCATCATCAACGGCAAAGGTGCAAGCGCAAGGAAAGGGCGATTACAGAAGCTATGCGGTACTGGATAAGTACATGCGAGTTCTATCCGTGAGCGGAGAAGATGAGACGCTGGAAGTATACACCATCAGAGGAGAGGCTAGAGCTGCATACCTCGTAGTGAATGCACCTGCCGAATATTACAGCACTCTGTCGCTATCAGTTACCGGGCTGACACCTATGCACGAAATGATAGATGGCGATAATAAGGAGGATTTCGTAGGAGATGATGTGGCGGTGGATGAATATAAAACGTCCCCAAAATTCTTGCAGCCATGTGTGACCGTAAACTGGCTATTGTCAAGGATAGCGAGGAAGTCGGGCGTATCTTTCGTTTGGCAGGATGATGAAGCAAAGAAAATGTTGAACAACCTTGTTGTGCCTATCATCAACAACAAGGCAGACGACAAGACAATTATCGGTAATCTGACCGCAGACGTTAAGAGCCGGGACGGACTAGGTGCGCTTTCCTTTTCCGTCAACAACTCATTGACATCAGTCACGCCAAGCACTGGCAGCGATGTACAGAAACTGACGATAACGAAGGATTGCGAACTGACCTTTGATGTGCAAGTGCAATACTACGTCAGACATCAGTTTGAAGACGCAGCGGAGATTCAGGTGCCTATGGGCGTGAAAATGACCGTGACAACGCCAAGCACTACTGGAGGTGAGGCATCCACGCAGGAATACGAGTTCGGAGATTTGAAATACGAGGATGGGCAGATGAAGTTACCGGTCGTACTACGCAGATATGCTATCGATGGCTATCTTTATTTACTTTCGGCAGGAACGAACACAATATCGCTAAAGAAGGACGATGTACTGACGTTTGAGACTATCATGCACGGACCGGATGCGGGCGAAACTAACCCACCATCCGTTTACAGCGGCAAAATCACAGCGAGAGTCAAGATTGGAGATAGCGTGCCGATTGGGGGAAGTTTCCCTATCGGCATAAATCTACCTGAAATCGAGGTAACAAACTTCATTAAGTTTCTAGCTTTGATAACTGGCTCGTTCCCTAGGCAACTGACCAACAGCACGCAAGTGCAGTTTATCATGTTTACCAGAGTTTGGGCAAACAAGGCGAACGCCTACGACTGGAGCGGAAAACTCATTCCGTATGACCGCCAAGGTGCACCACGGAAAAGCGAGTATTCCGTTTCAGACTTTATGCAACACAACCGCTACAAGTGGAAGGAAGACGAAGAGACAACCGGGGACTATGATGCAGACCTCGTAATCAGCAACCAGACTTTGGGCTATGAGCAGGACACGTGGACGCTACCTTTTGCAGCCAGCGATGACAACCGCATACCGATAAGAACACTTGATTCTTTCGGCATGAAGAATGGTGGAGAGTATAAGGGATGCAAGGAGCGGATAATGACGCTAAGAGATGATAAGGAGCAAGCTGCACTTCGATTTGATATTGACCTTCAGAACATATTCGATACGAAGTACAAGCAGCTTGCAGCAAGTATCGCCAGGGCGCACGTAATCACGGAACGGCTCAATCTGTCGGACTTGGATATACTAGATTTTGACGAAACGAAGCCAGTGTACCTTGCCCAGTACGGAGCGTATTTTGCGGTTCTGGAAATCAAGACAACAAACAGCGGATATTGCGAGGTTACAATGATAGAGTTGAACAATTAAAAAGAAAGAACTATGGTAAGTGAAGATAAACAGCAGATTCTTGACATCAAGGTCAAGTACGAGGATGCAATCTATGGCATCATCAGATACAAGGAGAAGATAGACCAGCTAAAGCAATCCATCAAGGACTTGCAGCAGCAGGAAAAAGACAAGACCATCACGACCAACGAAATGAAGGTGCAGACGGAAGCCATCAACGCAACCATCAAGGAATACCGTTACAACGTTCGCACGCTGCAAAAGGAGATACAGAACAACGTGCGCACAGAGAACGAGCAGGAGGGCAGCTTGAAACAGCTGCGTGCCCAGCTTTCCAATGCCACCAAGGCTTACGATGAGATGAGCCGTGCCGAGCGTGATAGTTCCAAGGGTCAGGAGATGCAGGAGCATATCCAAGACTTGATAGAGGAGCTGAAAGAGGCTGAGGAGGCTACTGGAAGATTCCAGCGCAGTGTCGGCAGCTATTATGATTCCATGATGAAGGCGGCTGACGACCTGCAGAACACCGAGTTTTTCGGTTTTGATGTTGTTGATGATACTGGAATCGGAAAGGTTATGGAAATGGGAAAGTCCGTGGAAGACCTAAAGGTAAAGTTTGGTGCGTTGAAAAATACGGCTCTTTCCTTATTGACCAACCCTTATTTCCTCGCTATGGCAGGTGTGGCAGGCGCAGGAATGGCATTCAAATGGTGGTATGACTACAACAAGGGATTGATGGAAGCCACACGACTGACGCAGCAGTTCACCGGATTGACCGGGGACGAAATGAAATCCGTGCGCAACGAGGCTCTTGCGGTATCCAATGCATTCGGTTTGGAATTCACGGAGACGATGCAGTCTGCCAATACGGTGAGCAAGGCTTTCGGCATTTCCGTTTCTGAGAGTTTGAAGATTATGCAAGACGGACTGGTGAGCGGAGCAAACGCTAACGGTGAGTTTCTCGACACGATTAAAGAATACCCGAGATACTTCAAGGAAGCCGGACTGAATGCAGAAGAAATGGTGGCAATATCAACGCAAGCGACCAAGGAAGGCATCTTCAGCGACAAGGGTGTTGATACAATCAAGGAAGGAAATCTACGACTTCGAGAAATGACAACCGCTACGGCTGCTGCACTTGACGGAATAGGTATTTCTTCCAAGCAAGTTCAGAAGGACTTGCAGGACGGAAGCAAGACCACATTTCAGGTTATGCAAGAGGTGGCTAATAAGCTAAAGGAACTCCCACAATCAAGTGCCGCTGTAGGTAGCGCAATTGCAAACATCTTCGGTGGTCCTGGAGAGGATGCCGGACTTGCTTATATTGAGATGCTCGGAAATATCGAACTTGATATGGACAAAGTGAAGGCAAAGTCCGGGGATATTGCCAAGGCACAAGAAGACGAATTGAATGCAACCAAGGAATTGCAGGACGCAATGGCTTCTTTGTTTGATTATACCGGGGGTGGATTCGAGAAGATGAAGGCTCAGTTGTCAACGATTGCGAAGAAATCACTTACGGCAGTTATCAAGGGAGTGGTGAAGGCGATAAACTACTTCATCGATTGGTATAATAACAGCCTTCTCCTTCGAGGTATCATCAATGCGCTCGGCACAAGTTTCCGCTTGATGTGGAACGCAATCAAGCTTGTATGCAATCTTGGAATAGACGCATTCAAGAGGATGGGCTTTGCAGCCAAGGGCATGCTTGATATTCTCGAAGGTATCGTGACCTTCGACCTATCCAAGGCACAGAAGGGATTCAAGGAGATATTCGATATATCCGGCACAATCAAGGAAGCATGGCACGACATCAAGAACGCTGGTATCGAGATAGGAAACTCATTCGCAGACGGATTCGAGAACACCGTGAACGGAAGGCTCGAGCACATAAAGCTAGCCAGCGTGAACGGTGGAGCGACCAGCAGCGAGCCAGTGAGCGGAAACAAGGGAACGACACCAGCAGCAGCCAAGGGCAGCACTGCCAAGACCAAGGCACAGAGAGCCAAGGAAGAAGCAGAAGCAAAGGCAGAGGCAGAGCGCAAAAAGAAGCAGGAAAAAGAATTGCAGGAAGCGATTGCGCTTATCCAGTATCAGTACAACGAGCAAGTAATGGACGCAAAGAAGCGATACCTCGCAGGCATGTACGACAACGACCGAGACTACGACAACGACCTCGAACAGCTGGAGAAGAACATGGTAGCGAGGAGCATTGACGCATACGTGGCGGCTGGTGAGATAGGAGCGGAAAAGGCGCAGGAAATGCAGGCAAAACTTCTCGACATAATGATTAAGGCGAAAGCGGACTTGAAGAATCAAGCCAAGGAGATTGTGGACGAACTCAACAAGGAGTTCGAGGAAGCGGAAAAGGCACGCAAGGATGCGGACATCATGAACGGTGGCACTGGAGAGGAAGACGATGCAGCCAAGCTGGAGAGATACAAGGCTTTCCTTCAGAGCAAGATGGACGCCTACAAGGACTATGCAGCCGTGCAGGAGCAGCTGCAGAAGGATTTGAGCGATTCCGAAGTCAAGGAGCAAGAGGAAGCCAACAAGAAAAAGGCAGCTTTGCAGGAGGAGCAACTGAAAATGATGAGCGACATGATACAGACCATGGGAGACGGTCTGTCCGAGTTCTTCGAGAGCGAGGATAAATCGCTGCACTCATTCCTCAAATCGATGCTGACATCAATACTTGACGCAATCGAAATAGCAGTTAACGCTTACTATGCACAGATCCTCGCCAAGGAGATTGCGAGCAAGTCGTGGGGAGGTGTTGCGAGTGCAGCTGCGTTGATGGTACTTATCAAAGCAGCCTTTTCAGGAGCAAAAGCACTCGTCAAGGGATTCTCCACTGGTGGATATGTGCAGGGAGCAGGCACCGGAACGAGCGACAGCATCCCGGCAAGGCTCTCCAATGGCGAGAGCGTAATGACCGCCAAGGCGACATCGATGTTCAGTCCGATATTATCCGCATTCAACCAGCTAGGCGGTGGCGTACCTATCGTAGTAAATAACGGAGGCAGCAATATCGGCATGGATATGCTGGCGGCAGCTGTAGCAAGAGGGTATCAGATGGCTCCTCAGCCAGTAGTGAGCGTTGAGGAGATAAACCGAACCCAGCGGAGAGTGCAGACGATAGAGAATATCGGCAGGATTTAAAGTGTAGTTATTTCTTTAAGATTTGCGTTCTGAGCGGTTTTTGCTTAAAGGTGGTAAAGTTACACACCCAAGGCAATAAAAGCCGCTTAGAACGCAAAATTTCGGCTTGTTTAGAAAAATTAACTGCTTACGAGATAAACATATTGAAAAATATCGTATCTTTGCAGCGTTTTAAAACTTAAAAAATCAATATTCAATGGCAAAACTCAGAATATACAACGACATCGACAGCCAAGACAACAAGTTCTGGTATCAATGGTGGGGAGGCGATTGCGTATGTTTTCAAGATATAGATGCTTTTGCGGCAAGCATACCGAAAGACGATGATTCAATCGATATGCGCATCTTCTGCAATGGCGGCTCTGTGATTGAAGGCTGGGCAATCTACGACCGACTGCGACAGAGCGGCAAGAAGATTTCCTGCACCGTGGAGGGCAAGGCAGCATCCATGGCAACAATCATCATGCTCGCAGCACCAAAGGAGAACCGCAAGGCATACGAGAACGCTGCCTTCCTCCTGCACAACCCATATGTTCCTGGCTTTCTTTTAGGCGACCAGCTGAACGCAAAGGACTTGAAAAACCAGAGCGAGGAATTGCAGATGTGGCAGGATATGATGGTGGACGCATACGTAGAGCGGTGCGAGTGCGATAGGGAAGAGATTCAAGCCCTGATGGACAAGGACATCTTCATCAACACCAGCGAGGCTTTGCGCCTAGGTCTTATCAGCAGCACCATTGTACCACTCAGCGCAAGCGCATCAAAACGCAACATAGAAAATTTTATTAATTCAAAACAACAAAATCCAAAAGCAATGGAGAAGAAAACAGAAGTAAAGGCTTCTCTCCTCGACAAGATTCTCGCTAAGTTTGGCGTGAAGACACTGGAGGAAGCAGAGCAGGCGTTGGCAGAGCCACAAGCCAAGGCAGAGCCAAAGGCGATGGAACTCAACACAGCAGACGGACAGACACTGACCGTTGAGCGTGAAGAGGGAGATCCACAAGTTGGCGACAAGGCAAGTCCTGACGGAACGTTTGAGATGCCCGATGGCAAGACAATTGTTGTCGAGGACGGTGTAATTACCGACATTCAGACCGCAGGCAATGAAGGCGGTGAAGGCAATGAAGGCGGTGAAGGCGGCAGCGCATCAAGCACCGACAACGAAACCGTAGCCAAGTTGAAGCAGCAGGTAGCAGCACTCAAACAGCAGTTGAACGACACCAAGGCACAGCTGGCAGGCGCACAGAAACTCGCAAAGAGCAAGGAAGACATGCGCATCCTGAATGCCGTGAAGATGGCAGGCGGTGCTGAGAAGGTGTTGGCAGGCTACAGCAGCCACTACCAGCCAGCACAGCGACAGCCAAGCGGCAAGGGCGCAGGCGACAACGTGAACCCAGTCGAGGAAGGTAAGAACGCCATCAAGGAGAGACTTGCCAAGCTCCACAAAAAGGGCAAGAAGTAACCAAGTATTAACCCATTAAATCAAAAGAAAATAATGGCAGGATTTACAAAACAGCAACTCGAGAACCTTAAACTCGAGCCAGAAAACCTCGCAAGCATCAAGGATGCCGTGCAGGAAACCTTCTACAACGATGAAGACTTCTCTTCATTCGTGAACATTCAGAAGGTCAAAGAGAAAGACCCTATCGCTCTTCTCGGAGAGATGGAAATGGTCGGTAAGAAGGGTGGCGGTTGCGACCCTACCTACGAAGAGAAGGGTATCGCCAACTCTCAGAAGCGTTGGGAACTCGGACAGTGGGAAATCCCTCTCAAGATTTGCTACGAGGCATTGAAGGGAACCATCGCAGAGTATTCATTGAAGACTGGTACAGCCATTGGCGACCTCATCAGCACCGACTTCATGACAATCTATGCAGATGCACTCCAGCGAGCCATGCAGCAGATGATTTGGCGTTTCGGCTGGCTTGGCGACAAGGAAGCAACACTGGCAAGTGAAGAAGGTGGCGGTGGCGGCAAGCTGACGGCAGGCTTAGATGTCAGTAATTTCAACGTCTGCGATG
>ERZ772900.486-NODE-486-length-42112-cov-5.821980_pt1 | contig 42112 bp, 42 predicted proteins | sample MGYA00512124_ERZ772900 | MGnify/ENA primary metagenome ERZ772900 (study PRJEB29015, sample SAMEA2737716) | human gut metagenome | biome: human gut; feature: human-associated habitat; material: faeces | place: China | collected 2012 ... | reverse complement strand
TCCTGAAGATTTTCACGGATCTCGGTATTTCCGGAAGAAAAGCAGATAAACGTCCAGGATTTCAAGAAATGATTGGTCTGGCCAAAGGTCCCGATCATCCTGTTGACTGCATCCTGGTATGGAAGTTCAGCCGGTTTGCCCGGAATCAGGAAGAATCCATTGTGTATAAATCTCTTTTAAAGAAGCAACATAATGTAGATGTGATCAGTATCTCTGAACCACTGGCAGACGGTCCGTTCGGCTCTCTGATCGAGCGTATCATCGAATGGATGGACGAATACTATTCGATTCGCTTATCCGGTGAAGTATTCCGTGGCATGAAAGAAAATGCTACCCGCGGAGCGTACCAGGCAAGACCACCACTGGGTTATAAAGTTGTAGAACGTGGCAAACCTCCGGTTATCGTTCCGGAAGAAGCGGCAATTGTCCGTATGATCTTTGATAAATATGTAAATGAAAAAATGAGTTTCTTTGATATTGCCCGTTACCTGAATTCTCTCGGGCTGAAAACGTCCCACGGAAAAGCTTTTGAACGGCGCAGCATTGAATATATTATTCAAAATCCATCCTACTGCGGTATGATCCGGTGGAACCGGACAGAAAATGCCACCAACCGGATCAAAGACCAGGACGAATGGATCATTGCTGATGGAATGCAGGAGGCGATTATAAATAAAGAACTCTTCGATGCCGCCCAGGAACGCCTGAAAAAGACCTATAAGCCGGTTGGAAAGCGTCCATCCTCTACATATAAGCATTGGCTGTCCGGACTGCTGAAATGCCCGGTATGCGGGCGCACGCTGACTGCTACGACTATGAAGCGTGCCAATGGCGAAAAGTACGCCTACTTCTCCTGCTACGGATACAGCAAAGGAAAATGTGATAAACCACACGGCGTAAGCTCTCTGGTTATTGAAAAAGAAGTTCTGAAAGCATTGGAAGAAGCTCTTGGTTCCAATTCGATTGTCTATGAGATGCGTGAAATTCACCCGCAGGAGCTTTCTAACGAGCGTACCCTTATAAGTGAACGCCTTGCCAGTTTAAAAGGCAAAGAGGACAGGATACGCGCGTCATACAGAGAGGGAATTGATACACTGGGAGAATATAAAGAAAATAAAGCTCTGATTGCCAAAGAAAGAGACTCTCTGAAAAGGCAGCTTGCAGAGCTGGAAGAAAATACACCGGATAAGATTCCGGATGATCCTACTCCTAAAATGCTGGATCGGGTAAGCTCCGTCCATGATATTCTGGTTTCTGATTCTTACTCTCTTGTCCAGAAAAATGAAGCTTTAAAGCAAATCATAGATAAGATTGTTTACGATCGGGAATCCGATACTCTGAAAATTCATTTCTTTTTATACCACTCATAATGCCGGAAACCCGCGTATTTACAGGCTTTCCGGCTACTTTATAGGTTGTGACAATTTGGTCAGCCCATTTGCGGAACCGGTCGCCGTTCCATTCCAGATATTTCTGATGGTCTTCCGGCATATGTTCCGTAACGGTACTGTACTTTCCAGACCGTCCTTTCAGACGACGGTGGGAGGCAATACGGTTATGGTTGTAAAAAATTTCAATGGTGGTATCTGTTACTTTTACATCAACTTTCTTTTTGATGTATTCATAAGGAACTGAGTATAGCATTCCGTCCACAGATATGTGATAATTAAACTGAACTGTGGCTGTCTTCCAGTCACTCAGTTCAAAACGGGAAGCAGGTAACGGTGCCAGTAATGGCTTTTCATCTTCAAGGAATAAACTGAGCCGGCTTCCCTCTTTCTTTTGAAAGAGTTTTTGGTTGAACAGTTCAAGCTTTTCTCTGATTGCACGATTCAATTCGGCTAGAGAGAAGAACTGTTCGTTTCGAAGGGCTGCTGTTATCCAGGTAGAGATATTTCCTACTGTTCCTTCCGCGTTCGGCTTATCCTTCGGAGTCCTGACACGTGCCGGAATGATTGCTGTACCGTAGTGCTCAGCCAGTTCCTGATAAATTTCATTGATCTGCTGGTCTTTCCATCCACCATTGTGAACAACTGCTGTTTTGCAGTTATCTGGTACGAGGATTCTGGCAACACCGCCAAAAAATTCATACATATGGACATGGGCATTGATCCATGATTTCTGCTTCATATCCAGAAATGCTTCTACATATGCATACTGACTATATGTCATCACGCCAACAAATATATATGTTTTGATGATCTCTCCGGTATCGGGATCGATGATTGTTGCTGGATCACCTGCCCAGTCAACTTCCACCTGTTCACCGGGTTTGCGGTTGATATGCATGGTTGCACGCCGTTTCTGCTCATCCTGCTGAATGTGATAGCAGAACTGTGAATACATGAGCGGTTCATCGCCATTAGCACGGCAGTCCTCCATGTACTCTGTCCACAGGAGCTTTTTAGTGACTCCATTACGGAGTAACTCTTTACGGATGTAATTATAGTCTGGCATCCGCTTAGCGGATGTGTTTTGCTTTGCAGAAGGGAAAAACTTTTCTGCAAGGACAGAATCTGTGTCATTTTCATCAAGCGGCCAGGCAATCCCCAGTTCTTCTGCACGCTTTAAGACACGGTTTACTGTCTTTTTTGATACATTGCAACTGTGAGCAATGTTTTGCTGACTGAGATTCAGGCTTTTAAGTCTGAGAATTTCTCGATATTTGGTCATGACTGTGACCTCCTTAAAATGTATTTACACCATTTGGTGCATAATTACATTCTAAGGATATAGAATAAAGGTTTCCACCACCGGAATAGCGGTTTCCTCAAAAACGGATTTACGGTTTCCTGAGTCCGGACAGCAGGGACACGGAGCCCGGATTATTCATTCACATAATCTTTCCCGTTAAAACGTACCTTTGAAAGATCAATATTTGTCTCAATCCGGTAAACATTTGCCTTTGCTACGATTTTCTTTTTCATTGCTTCTTTTAAAGACAATGATGTGGAATAAGTCCCAAAAACAGTTTCCAGCTTCTTTTTATCCGGTCTTTGATCCGTAGCGGTAAGCCCTACCGTAAAATCCGTATCATAATATTGAATAACTCGTTTTAGAATCGGTGCAACCGCATGATGTGCCTCATCCACTACAAGATAATTATAATAATCTGACGGCATTTCTGTATAGTGTCTTGCCATATATGCATAAGTTCGTATCTCAATATGATCTATTAGTTCCGACAGAGACTTTTTTACTCTTTCTCTCCAGTCCAGCAGAATATTGATTCCCGGAACTAGAATTAATGCATGAAAATCAGGTTTGTTATTTGCAAAAATACGTAAATCCTCTTCCACGATTTTTGATTTGCCAGACGCTGTAGGCAACACGATCAAAAATGCTTTCACCCCAGCACTCCTACGTTTTTTGATTTCTTGCAGACTAATAGTCTGATGTTCATATAATTCAACAGCTCTGTCTATTTTGAGCCCATCATCAACAAAATTGGATGCATCTTTTCCCAGAAACTGTTTGATATCATCCTCTATTCGGTTCTCAAATGCACAATCTTCACTGGAAAATCGAAATAATTTTATTCCCCATAACATACAGGTATTTTGTTTATGCAATTGATTCCTATATTTTTCTTCACCGATAATCTGCGGATGGTGGTATGTAACACCATTTTCTTCTATTGCATATTGTCCGTTTTTGGTTCTTATTAGATAATCCAGGAAATAATTTTTCCCAGCTTCATCACAAATGCCGTATTCTCTCGACAAATACTTAAGTGCATTCATTCCATATACATTAGAAAAATTTTGCTCGAATCGAAATTCCAGTGGAGATACATCTGCCTGCTCTCCGCGGTCTCCAATACTAACTGTATAATCTACAGTTGCTGATATTTCTTTGTTTAGCAGATAACGATCCACTTCTTCTTGTGAATATCCTAAAAAACGAAAGACTCTATTAAACTGGTGCATATAATTATTCTGCTTATCAGTAATAAGCATATATGAAAAGACAGCCTCGCCTTTGTTACAATCACAAATGTATTCGTCTATAATAACCATATCCGTGCCGTTATCATAAAATTTCGATGTTCCGCCATTCGGATAATTCACCTGTTCTCTCAATCCAAAATCAACATGATCTATTATAAACTTGTCTTTCGTAATAGTAGGTTCAGCCACTTTTGATCCTCCCGTCCTGGCCGTACATCACCGGTATACCAATATTCTTCAATCGCTATACCTTTTATATCTCTTATAAATTCGCAGAAACTTTCATAAGTGAAATCTGTGAAATATCTTCCATTTCTTTCCCCCTCAAACTCTCCGTATTTAAAAGAAGTATAAATGATACCATTATCAGTCAGTGCATTCAGCATCTTCATAAGCACACTTCTTAGTTCTTCTTTTGGCAAATGCAGAATGGACGAACATGCCCATATTCCATCGTATCGGCTTCGATCATCCAATTCTTGAAAAAGCATCTGCTGTACTGGGATTCCTACGTAGCTTTCAGCAATTTGGCACAGCTCTGCTGATCCATCAATAGCTACAACATCAAGCCCTGCTTCAACAAAATATTTTGAATCTCTGCCTGCACCACAGCCAAAATCAAGCACACGCTTACCTTGTAATATATTGATGAATTTATCCTGCGTTTCCTTAAAATCGACAAAAGCTGTTTCTTCCGCAAAAGCTTTTGCATTTTTATTATAAAAAGCTAAAGTTTTATTATTCATATTATTTTCCCATCAAATCACTATTTAGCAAACCATATAATCAAATTCTTCGATATTTTCAATTCCCATCTCTCTTAATACTTGAACAGAGTATACAATATCTTTATCACAATGATATTTTGGTATATGAGGAACTCTCACTCTTATCTTGCATTGGGGAATTCGTGTACATAATATTTTTAGATTATGAATTACATTTTCATTGGAACATCCGGTATATAATTCATATATCCGTGGATTCATATCTTTAATGTCTATATGCCATACGTCAACAACATCAATAAGTTTTTCCACATCATATGCCAATACATTTAGAGAAGTCTGGACATCTATGTTCCATTCTGGATATTGTTGATGAAATGCCTGAATAAAGTCAGCATACAATAGCGGTTCTCCTCCGCCAAATGTGACCCCTCCATTTGACATTTCGAAATAAACTGCATCTTTTTCAATCATACTTCCCAGCTGCTCCACACTGACTTTCTTGTAAAATGGAAATACATTAATATGTTGTTTATTAATACAATATCGACAATTCAACATGCAATGATTTAGCGCAATCAATGTGCGTACCCCTTCGCCATCTGTCTGAATTCTTAATCGTTCGATTCCGCGAACTGGTGCATATATTTTTTTACCATATGCTGCGTTTGGCTTTTTCGTTTTATGCCATAAATTCATCGCTATGTTTTCACAAACTGAACAAGTGCCTCTGCATTCTGCTTCAAATCTACAAGGCTTTTCTAACAGATGCTCATGATATTGCTTTGCATATTTTTTCCTTAATTCTTTTAAGAATGAACACACTTTTTTCCCATCATTCCCATATACATATTCGTATATACTAAAACACTCTGAATCGTGTCGAATGATTTCATTCTCCTCTAACTTTATGAGTTCATATACTTCTTTTTGGTGATTATACAGATTCACTTTATGTGATTGTTGTATTTTATGTAGTTTTTGTGCTTTTAATAAGATTTTCGCTATATCTTCGCTAACCAATTCTTCATAAGCTGTGATCTGTGCAATGACGTCCTCCAATTTTTCGTTATAATCAATCATGCCATATCTATTTAAAAAGCAAATCGAATCGTATTGATCTGCATTTTTAATGATACGTAACAATCCTTTATGATCAACTTCTGTTCCTTCCCATTCACCAAGATAAATAAGATGTAAATACCATTGATATTTTTCAGCTAACTCAATAAAAACATCTAATAGGCAATCGATTCCACCCGCGCAGACAACAAGACCAACTTGCTTGTCTTCATTTACATATTTCAAAAATTCCCGTTCCATGTTTCTAACGGAGAATTTAGATGGTGAAGCCAATAAACCTTCATGTAACTCATAATCGTCTTCTTTATGATAATATATCACATTTTTTGAATTTCTTTTTTCATCACTTAAATGATAATCAAAATCGATTTTAACACATCGTAAAGATGTATTATTTAGATATGTATTCAAGCTGTTCCATCCAAAAGAACTTTTTTCGTAAAACATTATCATTTTTACATTACCTCTGTATAATCCTGAATCTTTTATTTGATTCCAAGCAATTTTAATAAGCCATCAGCCGATATACATTTTCTTCGGCTCTGACATGTATTATATCTTTTTAGCAGAAACAAAAATGTTTTTATAGTTCTGCTATCTGCTTTATATTGGATATTTGAGCACCATTAGACCTTAATCAAACATTAGCATTGGATTCAAATCAACTGGACTATTCCATTCAATTCCAAATCTGTTTTTCAGAATCTTTTTCTTTGTACACCAATATTCGTGACAAAATCCAAAATATCCGCCGTCACCAATTTCATCTCGTATCAGTCGTTCCAATTCTAATTCTATTTTAAGATATTCGTCTGAATATTCTATTGGATCTTCTTTAATCTCAAAAGGCATGTTATCGTTAGGTTGAGACCAAAAAGAATATCCATAGCGAAGCTTATATTCGATATCCTTAAGCTCTTTCCAAAATCCTAATTCTTTTTCTTCTTTTGATCCCGGTTCGTCTATATAATATGAACAAGCATCTGGAAGTTGATGATTTATAATATCTGCAAATTCATCATCCAACACATTGAGCTTTGAAGAACTAGAATCTTACCAAGCATCAAGACGCAAGGAGGTACCCCGTATGAACGAAATGCAAGCCCACGGTCTTTTAATCCCCGTCGGATCGAAGCCGTTCGAGGTTTGGATCGATAAGAATAACTCGCTGGCCGAACTGCAGGACCTCGTCAACGGCAACGTTGATGTATTGAGAGTTCTCGGTAATGGAGTTGACCTGTGGGTCAATGATGAAGGTCTATTCAACGGCAGCCAGCCCAATCGCGCCATCTATGCGACGAAGCATATGGAGGAAGTCGGATATCTTGACCAGCTGACGTTCGGCCATCCCGTCAAGGAAGGGGAACTCTATTTGCTAATCTGCGGTGATTTCGTCGCCTTCGGTGTCGACGAGGAAGGCGAAATCGCAAGCCTTCCTCAGGAGACGATCGACAAGCTGAAAGAGACCTTCGCAGACCCGTCCACCGGCTACAAAGAGTATATTCACATTAAGTACGGCATTGAACCGGATCGATTTCAGCTTCAGAATGAGCAAGACGCCGGCGACAAGCATGAGAAATCTACGAAGTCCCTCGCCGAGGCCGCTACAGAAGCCAGGGAGAGTTCGCTAGTGCTCGGCCAGGACGAGGACAACCATGACGACAGCGGTAGCGATATCGGCAATTTGCGTCCATTCGACCGTGAGTATCCGATCGGCCACTAACCAGAGCTGTATGAATCGTTTTAAAGAAACAAGGCGGTGAAACGATGGAATCCAATAAAGTCAAAGGCCTGATCTTCCCTGTCGGTGGGGAGGCACAGGCATTTCTCGCCGACAGGGACAGACCATATCGAGACATCCGTGAGGCAGTCCAAGGCGAATATGACGAACTTGGTGCCACGTTCGCCGATGTGGATATCTATGTGAATGCCGCCGGTGCAGACAGTTTGCTGCCAAACCGCGCCATCAACCCCGATGCCTTCATGGATGACTCGGGTTTCCTGTCTGAAAAGAGCCTTATCGTCGGGACAAACGACGGCAAGCCATTCTCTCTCATTTTCGGCAATATCGTCGCCCTCTCACGTGATGAAACCGGTGAGCTTATCGATATGCCTGCCGATATCGAGGCGGAGCTGAAAGAGTCACTTAGCGATCCCCTGGACGGATATGATTTACAGTTTCGAGAGGCCTTCGGCAGATATCAGAACTGGGACCTAAGCCAAGCCCAGGCCGCCGAGATCGCCGGCTTGAGCCAACAGGCATTCTCCTATCATGTGAACAAGATCACGAATGCACAGGATACCCGAGGAAGGGGATTGAAACCCCTTCCTAAGGGATTCGACCGCCTCTACAGCGAGTATAAGAACGGCGACATCTCGGCAAGATCCGCCGCGACGAAGCTCGGCATCACGCATCCGACGTTTCTCAAATATGTCAAGGAATGCGATGTCCGCCTGCATAAGGACGACCTCGTGCAAACCAGCAATCCGCGTGGACTCACGGAACGCCGTGGAGCGGCCACGGATGCGGCAAGAAATCTAAATCACGGGCAGAATGCACCTGATTCGCCATTACAGGACAGATAGACGTCACAAACACGGGGACTCGCCGCTTCGGTGAGCCCCCGTTCCCTTCTACACGATACCTTTTGCAGATGACGTGCCGTATCCGTCATCGATATATAGGCGAAACGCAGCCAAAGTGGTAGAATCTTACAAAACACGCCGCCGGAACGGAGGGTAACATGCAAACCGGAACGAAGAAGACCCCTGATCGCTTCCAGAACTACTTCTGCCCTGCCGCAGCCAACGATATCGTGCACCATGCCTACGCATGGATCGTCAAAGAACCGAACATGCAGCCGAAATTCCTCTACTGCCGCGCTATCGACGATCCAGCCAACGACCGCGGATGGAATATCATCGCGGAGGTCTGGGAACGTGATGTTCTCGGCGGATGGGGCATCTCCTCTTCCACCATGCATCCCGAATTTGAAGACACCGCCGACGGATATGTACTTGCCGAGGGTATGCCCGGAACGGCAGCATCACTGTCTTACCAGGTATTCCGAGAGGTGGTCAATGAACATGACACGAATTACCTGATCGCCCTCGCCATTGCAATCGATGCCTTGCCGAAAGATTCCACTTACGACAAGGCCTCTGAAACTATCCGTGCAAACGCCGACATCGATATCGCCGAGCGCCGCAAGAGCGTCCTTCCCGACCAAGCCGGCCTCGCTGCCAAAAAGGCGTCCTGTATCGAGTCGCTTGCGCACATCGGCGGCAATGCGCCCGTTTGCGGACAGAATGAAATCGCCCGGTAAAGGAGAACCGACATGAGTGAAATCAAGACGAAAATCAGAACCTACAACGACGTCATCGACCTGTTCGGCGAAGAGAAAGCTGCCGATATGCTGAGCGAGGCGCTTGACTGGTCGACAATCGATCCGAAAAACGATAAGAAGAATATCATGGAGTGCAAGCCACTCCTCCTCGATCCGTATATGACATACGAGGACGAGGATTACTGCAAGCATATCGTCGCCGGATTCCTCGGTGACCGCGACCTCGGCTGGGCGAGCGGATATATCGACGAGGAGAAAATCAAGAACGGACAGGTAATGCCGGCCGACCTTAAGTCGGCACTCTCTATGGCACTCGACAACGAGCTGTCTACATCCTGTGCCTATCTGGATGCCCTTTCCTCCCAATACGCGGAAATCTTCGATAAATTTGCCGGATATATCGAATTTGCCGGCCTTGCCCGCGGGGTCCTCGTGCCTGGAGAGTATGAGTTGGACTACGATGCGCTGAACGCGGACGTCTCCGAGAGATTCAATATCCAGTATGGATTCCAATGCGACCAGATGATTGATGCCATGCAGTTCGATATGACGCTCATTCTGACTGAGAAGGTTGACAGCATGGACGGATACAGGCTGATCCAGAGCGTATGCGACTGGCGCGAAGAAAACCTCGAGGTTATCGAGGACGCAGAGAACAATTTAGATTATGGCAAAGTCCCCAGCTACGTGGCTTACGAACGCCCGTCGGATATCGGTACGACAATCATCGATGAGCTGTGCGCATCGCAGGGCACCGCCGTCGAGAAACTGGTGAACTACCCGACCACTAAATTCGAACGCACCATGCAGGACGAACTTTTCGAGGCATCGGCGGTAAACGAGACGACTATTTCCCTTATGGCTAAAGTCCCCTCTTCCGTCTTTCTCGATGCCGTGGCTTGCATGGACTCACGCTATATGAGCGGACACACAGTCGATACCGGTCATGCTTTTACCGTCTCCCCGGGAACATACGAACCGTATATCGGTATCCACGATCCCGTCTACGGCGCGGGTTATATGATGGTCGAACTCGATAAACCATTTGAAATCCCGATGAACCGTATCTGGATCGCCATGGATGACTACAGCGGCCCTGAGACCAAGGAGGGTCTGCGCGAAATGTACCACAGCCCCCAAGATGTCAGTGCCTTCAGCGACCCTTTCCGCGGTTCCGTCAGCGTCACGTCGACTCGCGATGAGAAACAGGAACCTGCAAAGAGTGGTCTAGAAGCCAAGCGGGATGCATGTGCCATAAGCGCCGCTCATCTCGACAGCCCAAACACGGAAATCCCCAATGGCAAGAATATGGAAAGGGAATAGCCGATTATGGAATACAAAGACATCAAGACAGCAGACGAGCTGGAAAGCTGGTATGCGGAGAAGCAGACGGTCCTCGATCGTCACGCCCGTGACTACATGGTGCCCTTCGGTTTCGTGTACCATCTGGACTGCTCCGGGTATGTCTCGTTTGAGCGGTGGAACGACACCCTTCCAACTGCAGAGGAACAGACCGCGTTTCAGGCTATCCAGAACGGTGTATCGACCAAGGAGATCATCGAACATAAGGACGAGTTCGGCTGGATCGACCGCGCCTGCCGCGATGCCGAGGAATACGACCTGGCTCCTTGCTTTATCGTGCCGGCCCGCAAGGAGTACATGCAGGAGCAGGAAATCATGAACGTGTGCGAGCTCTATCCAGAGCTTATCGATCCAGACGGAGAAATCATCTGGAGCGATCCCGATTTTGCAAAGCAGGGGAATGAGAAGGCTGCAGGTCCCGATAATTTCCCAGGACACGAACTCAACGATCATAAAAACCCAGACCAGTCCTGGATCTCCGTCATCCCTGTCCAGATGTACTGGAAGGATGACCCATCCGAGCTCGTCGAGGCAAATTTCAGCATCGAGGACACCTACGGTCTTGCCATCGACGAACAGATCACATTCTCCGGCTACAACGAAAACGAGCTCGTGGACATGATCGGCAGGGAGGACAATGGGGAAGATTTCGTCATCACCGGTGTGGGTCCACAGTCCAGCATCCTTACCGAGAAAAAAAATCCCGCCCTTGGCAGGCGGCTGTCGGACAAACAGGCAAAGGCGAAGACGGCCGCTGGTCGTCTGGATGCCGAACGGGAGCCGAAGGCAGGTATCCCTATCCATGACGAGGAATCAAAGTAACACTCTGACTAGATTTGAAAATACAGGAGCAAAAGAGCATGGACTTTAAAGACATCAAGACTGCAGATGAACTCGAAAGCTGGTATGCGGAGAAGGAAGATATCCTCGAGGGCCATGTCCGCGATTATGCCGTACCATTCGGCAACGTATACCACCTGGATTCCCCAGGCTACGTTTCAGAAGAACGTTGGTGCGATACCCTTCCTTCTGACCGGGAACGCTCGACCTTCATGGCCTTGCAGAATGGTGTATCGACCAAGGAGATCATCGAACATAAGGATGAGTTCGGCTGGATCGACCGCATGGCGATGTCGTCTGTCGCCGATGATTACGCCGAGTGCTACATGACACAGGCAGGTCCGGATTACCTGGATGAACAGGAAATCATGAACGTGCGCGAACAGTATCCTGAGCTTATCGACTCTAACGGAGAGATCGTCTGGAACGATCCCGATTTCATGAAGCGCGGAGTCACGTTCGATGTGGAAAACTTCGGGGAGAAATATAAGCTCGAGCTCGTCTGCGACAGCTATCTCGATAACGGCAGCCTCTATGTCGGCGCTTACGACGTCACGCCGGAAAGCGATAATTTCGGAGAGCGCTGGGCAGATATCTCCGTCAACCTAAACAATCCATGCCAGAACGACAGGACTGTTTTCCTCGACATGAACAACCTGTATAACCCGGCAATCATCGAGGCTATCTATGGGCTCGGAACCGTGGAAGACATCGTCTCCCATTCCGGTTCCTGCTCCTATCCGGCATTCACGTTTGACGCCGATGTGATCTCCCAGATGCGCAACACGCAAGAATTCATGGATGCGAATACCCCCGACGACTATAAGCTGGTCGCCGTGAAGGTAGGCTATAACTTCGCGCTCGTTCCGAAGATCGAGCTCTCCGGTATCGAGACGACCAGCGGCCGTATCGCCGACGAGATTGTTGGCTACAACGTAGCCTTCGATATCGGTTTCCTGAAGGCCGCCGGTGCCACCATCAACCCCGATGCCATAATCATCGACACCATGCAAGAATTCATGGATGCCTTCGGAAACTCAAATACGGGGCATAGATACCAGCCGCTCTCCATGGCAGCTGAACGTCTCGGCTACAACTGGACGAGCGCCCCAGATGAAGGAATTCTTCCTCGATTGTGCGGCTGAGTATTTCCGCTACCTGTCTTCGGATGATATGGAAAAGATGCTCGCTGCGCTCGGGAAACGTGTCGACGTGCTCGCGACGCCGACAGATGATGTATTTATCTCCGTAAGCCCGGACGCCGTACTGAGGCAATATCCCGATATCACGATCGACGAAGCTATCCAGATCCGCGATAACGCATGTGAAAACATCTGGGAGTCCGGTGGACAGTCCGATCTCGATGAAATCGTCTGGGACCAAATCGGTGCGGAATATAAAAGTATCAAGTCCGATTCCCACCGTGGACTTTCCGATGTAAAGGACGCAAAAGCGAAGCAGGCCGTCCACGTGAATGACGATCGCGAAAACGATGCGGTTGCACTAGACGTACAGGAAAAATAGAACTTGCCGTCGAGCTACAGGGGAGGAACGATATGGATGGCTATACGCTTAACGCTGCGCGGACGATTCGCGAATACGAGTCCTCGATCCAGCGCCCGAAAGCGGAAAGAATGATCAACGACTCGATTCTCTCCGCTTTGCTCAGAGGAGACGAATTGCCTGAAATGGACGTCAAGGCAATCAGGCAATATGGGATACAGTGTTCGGAATATCTGGATTTTGGTTACGATGTCGATGCAAGCCTGAGCGGCATGCTGTCACCGCACGCCGTTCTGGAACCCCGGCCCAACACACCGTATGTATTCAGGAGAGCCGGATTCGACAACCTGCCCTTCATCTATACGCAAAGACATCTCAGGAATGCAATCGCCCCAAAAGAGGCTGACAACCATCAACATGGGCTTACCATCGAGCAGATCAAAGCGCTTCCGGAAAAGCTCGAAGAACCGGTAGTCGTTTTCGACCAGCCGAACTATACGGTAAACGGTAGGTCGTTTGAGGGCAAAGGCGTCGCCGCCGTACTCGATATGTACGACCCTGACGGCGTCCCGGTCATCGCATACTTTTTCCCAAACGGATATGGAACCAAGACGAACGATAACGGCTGCAGCAACGTGATAGCCAGCCTTTACGGACGTGACAACTTCACTTCATATCTCGCCCGTGCTGCAAACGAGGAAAAGATCCTGTATATCGATTCTGAGAAATATGAACAAATGGAAAAAGAGCTACCCCGCTATGGTGGGACACGATTCCCTCCGGCGCTTGCAACTCTTTCAATGGATATTATAATACCCTCATCCTATATTTGCAAGATGAAAGCGGAAATAAATCCGAAGCTGTCCGATCGCGAAAGGGAACATAATTCCCTTAACCGCACCATGCACATCAAGATCGCGGACAGCAGGCGAAATAGGCTTGCACAAGATAGGGATAAACCGCGCAACATCAATCTCAGATATGACGACGACAACCACGATTCGCAGTAAAACCATTGAAAAGGAGAATTAAGAAATGAACACGCTCGGTCTGGTAAATGTATTGAACAACGATGGAAACGTACTGATCGATGTGGCACAGATGGCCGATAGCCATATCCAGAACGCCGCCATCCACAATGCGCTGGCTGAATGGAACGAAACGGACGATCCGTTCTCGCCTGAAACGACCCAAAAGCTGATCGGTAAACTCAAAGGTGAGATGCCGTCACTTATCGCATGGCTGTCGGAAGGGAACTATCCAAAGAGCAGTCTGGTGCCGGAACTGCTGGCTTACGTGAAGATGCCCCATCCGCTCCAGGTCTATAAGAACCTCGATCTGGATATTACTATCGAAGATTCCGAAAAAGGGCCTGCATTCGATGTAAAGCTCTCCTATGCGGGCAACGCGGAACATTTCAAATACACTTATCTGCCCGTTGAAGCAGATAAGACATCTGTCGTAATGAACATCATCGACGCGTATGATGGGCTGCGACTGACAACCGATCCACAGCATCCCGGTTACGCGGAAGCAGTCGAAACGAACTATTCAAAACTCACGAACCTCATCGGGAAAGACGGAATCGACTCGATCAGGGACTTCCATGAGGGCGTAGAGACCGGCAAGTATTTCTCGGATGTGGAATTTGACCTAAAAGACCCGGATTCCTCCACGAAACATATTCTCGAGTGCCTTGGTTCTCTGGAAAAACCCGTTCAGAAAGCGATGGATAATTTCGCACGGGAAAAAACGTTCCACCATCTCGCGGAAAAAAACCTCCTGCGCGAAGCTATCCTGTTTACCTCCGGCGTGCTAGAGGAAAAGAACGGCCGCCTGATCGTCCCGCAAGGATATAGGCCCGGAATGTCGCGTGAGGAATATCAGGCGTGGCATCCATCGGCGAGGGGAAACACCGCCATCTCCGTGGATACGGCGATCTCGGCTAAGCAGCTTGGAAAGCTGGAAGCAATCGTCGCATCCCAGAAGCCGCAGCAGATCATCATGGATATCCTCATCCTCGACCCAGGTGACCATCTGTCTCAAAAATCGGATCCCCGAGACCCGATGGACGGGGCGTTTGTCGATGAAAGCCACATCGCGGTACCGATCAGCCCGGAATTCGCGTCAATCGTGGCTTCGGATATGAAAGATTCAATCGATGCCAAGCTGGCTGGCAAGCGCACGAAATGCGACATTTCCCAATGGCATACGCTCGGGAAACAAGCCCGTGACAAGCTCGCCGAGAACAGTAAACATGACCGCTCTCTCGCTGCCGTCAGGGATGCCAAGACGGCCGTTGCCGACAAGGTCAACGAAGGGCATCAAGCTAGTTCCGTGCACGATAATCCGAGTCATTAAAGATTAAGGCTGAACAATTTTTTAATTGAAACATCAATCTACAATTAAGAGAAGCAGGAAACTGATTTCAGTCGGCTTCCTGCTTTCTTTTACGGTTAGACGAGTTTTACTTAATCAAAGTATATGATATAATATACTTTGAAAGCAGGTGATAAGATGCGTACTATCGACGCTATGAAAAAACTTGCCCGCAATGATGGGCGATTTACTCATGTTTACACTAAAAAGGAGCTGTCAGAACTTTTTAATGAAACCGGCAGCAAATTGAATGGAACATTGAAGTCACTTATTAAAGAAAACATTTTGAATCGTGCATACCATAATGTATACGTTTTTCGCTTTTCTCAATACGGAGGACTCGGTACTTTAGATTTGATTGGTAAGAAAATCCGACCAAATGACTCCTTCTATGAAAGCCTTGAGTCCTCTGCTTCAGCATGGAGTCTCATTTCACAGATCCCCACGGTCGTAACCTATATGACCACAGGAAAGTCAAAATGGTATAACACGGGTTACGGAAGCATCGATTTCGTTCATTACAGCAAAACAGATGAGAAACCAAGAACCATCGATAGGTCGTCGATGGGAAGGGTTCCGCTTGCAGACAAACTTCAAACATATCGGGACTTACAAAAAACAAAACGTTCCCTTGATCTTTTAAGAGAGCAATACGACAAAGACCATGGCTGTCGCGACGGAAATATCCAATATTATCCTTGCGAAGACGACGATACTTGGGATTTTCTTGATAAGCAGGAAGATGTACTCTAGTGTGCATCTTCCTATTATTTTTTTGGAGTCATTATTCTTTACGTTTCCTCTCTTCCTCAAGTCAGAGATTTTGCTCAACAAGAAGCTTTCAGAATTGATTCTTCATCTCTCATTCCTTTTATTGAAAAAGAACTCTTTCATATAGACTTGCTCAATTCCTTTGTTCCCCAGATGCAGAATACATCCCTTGTATTTCAAGGCGGAACCGCACTGCGTCTTTGTTATGGTGCTCCACGGTATAGCGAAGACCTTGATTTTTCTGTCGGTTCAGACTTTTATCAAGCAGAGAAATTAAACTCGCTTATCAATGAAAATCTCATTAAACAGTGCAATGGTGAGGTCAGTCTTAAGCAACCTAAAGACAGCATTTGGAATAGAAATGACGTTTCAAATCAGACGAAAGTTGCTAAATGGTTTGTCAAATATGATTTAAATCCAAATCAGCGAGATATCCCTTTGCAGAAAATTAAATTGGAAGAGAAACAACAAAAGGAAAGTGCGTGTTTATGAATGAAAAGACCTCTTGTGGGGAGGCATATGACGCGACGCCCGTCGCCGTCCTCGCTGCAAGCGAAACCCTCGCCATTACTATCGGCATGTTCACAAAGTCACCTGTCGCGGCAATCGTCGCAGGCGGCTTGACGGGCTGCGTGTGCAGCCTCGCCCTCCCGTCCATCAGCGGGAACATCCTCGCCCGCAAGCGCGATGCGATCCTTTCCTGGTGGGATGAGAACCTTGAGGTCTACAAGAAGTTCAAGGCGGAGAATCCCGACCGCGAGCCGAGCAAACGCGCCGAGAAGCGCGAGGAACGGGACCTTGCGATTTGGTGGCTCGATGCCATGAGGCTCGTCCGCACCAAGGAACTCATGCGTGAGAAAGTCGAGGCGCTTATCGAGACGGGCAGCCGCATGCCAGACGGCGTGAATCTCGATGATTATGAGACCGTCGAGGAGTACCGTGCCCGCTACGTCGCACCGGTCTCCAAGATGACCGCCGCCATGCTTTCCCTTGCCGTCGGTCTCGGTACCGCCGCGACCTGCTATGTCGGGATGACCGGCAACCTCCACTCCCCGCTGCTCTTTCTTCTCGGCGGGATTTCCTCGATTCTCGTCACGGCGGTCGGCGCGATGTGCGACCAGCGCTCACGCGTCCTGCCCTTCGGCCTGTCTATCGCCACGTACCCTCTCGCCGTACTCACGGCGTTCGGGCACGGCGGTGTAAGCGGACTGATCGGCAACCTGCTGTGCGGTGTGGGAATCTATGCGATTTTCGCCATCACCAACCATCTCTTCCGCATCACCGGCGGCGCCGATGCAGTTGGTGCCGGCGACCGCAGGCTCGTCCCCGCGATCGCGACGGCATGCGGGTTCCACGGCACGGTATACGGCATGGGCGCGATGTGCATCGCCATGCTCGCCAACTACATCCCCCGCTACCGTGCGAAAGAGATCACCCTTAAAAGCCGCGTACCCATGGGGCCTTTCCTGCTCGTCTGGCTTTGCACCGGCGTGCCCCTTGGGTGTATCATGTAGCAGTCTATCCCGCTGTCCCCCGCAGAGAAGTTAGGGGTAGCCGATCTGCGAGGAACAACTGAGAATAGAGTTTCTGTAACCGTCCGAATGGACACAAAGGAAGGAGAATTCCCATGAATTCCATCCGCAATCGCGTCTATGCCGGTGAGATCGCCGGCGGCGCCGACACCGTCGAGTACGTCATCGTTGCCATCGTCGCCGTCGTGATCGGCGCCGCTCTGATCGCCTTCGGCAACCAGATGCGCAAGCAGATGGACGAGACCGGCAAGTCTATCACCAATTGGTTCACCTCCGCCCGCAACGCTGCCAACACCTCTGCCGGCGCCATCAACTCCGGCTCGAACCCCGGCAAGTAAACCTCCTTTCTCTCTGATAGCATAATACCATACTACTAAGGTATTTGTTCCGAGAATCGAGAATTCTGCAACCAAGGAGGAACAGGACGTGAAAGGCATCTTCAAGAAACCGGAGTCCGAATCGGGCGCCGCAATCATCGAATTTGCGCTCGGTGTCCCGTTCCTCCTGATTTTTGCCATGGCTACCATGGAATTCGGCCAGATTTCGGCGGCGACAACCGCTGTCGACAACGCCGCCCATGCAGCCGCCCGAGAGCTCGCTGTAAACCCCAACGGTGATGCCTCATCAGCTAAGGAGGCTGCCGTAAATGCCGCCTCCTCTTTTTTCGCTGAAAACATGAAGATCGAGACCGATGTCTCGGATGCCGAGAGGGAAGCGTACACGCACCGGATTCCCGATTCAAACGGATCGTCCTATACGGACAGGGAGTCGAATGTCTCCACCCGGAAATGCACCGCGACCGTATCCGTGACCATCCAGCCACAGACCGTCCTCGGCGACGCGATCTATGCCGCCGGAGGGTTCGGAGGCGGTATGACGATCAAATCCAACGCCGTGGAGTTAAAGGATGCAACGGTGGAAGGAGGTGCGTCCTCGTGGTAAGGACCCATTCTGAAAGAGGCGCGGAAGTCCTCGAGGCCGCCATCGTCCTCCCCATGCTCATCGTCCTCGCATTCTGCCTTATCCAAGTTTGCCTGATAGCATATGAGGGCACCGCGATGAGCGCCGCAATCGAGTCGGCCGCGATGAAATCCGATTTCTCCGCCGCAATCGCATCCGGAAACGTAAACCAGGCGGTAAAGGACGAACTCGCATCGAACACGCCTGGTATCGTCAAGGACAATATCACCGTGACGAACTCCAAGGTCTCCTATACGGACAGGTCCGATGAGGCCACCGTCACCGATTCCGGTTCCACGGGAATCACGACCATCTCGAAATCAAGCACCACGGCACTTCTCGAATCGACCGTCGACTATAAAGTCCCGACCCTGATTTCGGTCGGCAGCTTCGACGGTATCAAGATGTCGAAAACGATCAAAGTGGAGGTCCCGGTTTCCGAGAAAATGGAGGTGTCGCGATGACGCGCGTCCGCAGCGAATCCGGCGCAATCAGCATCCTGAACGTCATCATCATGCTCGTGCTCCTCATCGCACTCGGCTTCGCATTCGAACTCTCCGCAGCCCTCGACCAGCAGAACGCCCAGACAAATGACTGCTCCGCAGCCAGGGACGCCACCATGGCGTCGCAGAACCTCCTTGTCGCGAAGAACTCCGATGACCCCGGACTCGCAATCGCGACCGCGGCCGTCAAGTCCCTGCGTGCCAACGGGTTCAACGGCGAAGTGGAGGTCTGGTTCTATGAAGCCCCCTCCTCGGCCGTCCCCCAGAGCAAACGCGCGTGGGCCTGGGGCATCCAGACGAAATCGTCCTTGAAAGGATACTTTGCGACCTATTCGCTCGGAGATTTCAATATCCCCATCGGATCGCACGTCACGGCACATGCCGTCCCCTACACTGCGGGAAAGGCATGGAGACCGGCGGATTCGGGTAACGGAAAGTATTCCTTCAAAGCCGGTTCGGACACCCCCGAATACGAGGAGTACACGTCCACGAAAGAGCTTCCGCAAGAAGTGATCGACGAGATGAAAACAGCCGTCAACCAGGCAACGAACAATAAATAGCCTTCCCGATGAGCTAAAATGAAAGGATATCAGGCGACATCATGTGCCAATGCCTGATATCCTTTTGCTATGCCGCGTGTCTGACGGCATCTCTACACAGGAAAGCGAGAAAGGAACACCATGCCAGACACCAACGATACCGATGCGATCCTCGCGAAAGTCCGTTCAGGCGAGCTTTCGGCAGGCGATGCAGCCGCCCTGATCGCGAATCTCCACGCCGCATCCTACAAGGCGATGCAGGACGCGCAGGCTGCACAGGCTTTGCAGCCCGAGCCTCCCGCACCTCAAGCCGCCAGCCAGCCGGGCATGTCCCAGCAGCCCGTCCAGCCGGCACCGGTCGCGGCTGCCGCACCTTGCTATCAGCCGCAGGTTCCGGCATATGCCGCCCCGACGCCCGATGCGGTTGCCGAGAAGGCTCAAGAGTCGGTTCCGCAGCACCCTCAGGTACCTACAGTGCAGCACCCCTCCCCCTATGAGCCGCCTGCATATGTCCCGGCTGCATCGGCACCCGAGCCGCATCCGGTCTACGACCAGCCCTCCCCTGCCGTAAATCCGTATCGCCAGCCGGCACCCGACACGACTGCCACGCTTCCGGACAAGTACATTCCCGTCAACGAGATGGAATCCTCCAGCTTCTTTACCGATCCTGAACCTGCTGAGGAACAGGAACCGAAAAAGAAGCGCGAGAAGCCTGCAAAGCCATCGAAACCGTCCCGTGCCGAACGCAAGGCCGAGAAGCGGAAGGCCAAAGAAGAAGCCAAGGCAGCGAAAGCCCAAAAGAGGGCAGCCGGCCGCCGCGGCGCCGCGTCCCCCAACGCTCCGAGCCTCACGGGCATGGAGAAGATCGCCGTGAAGGTCTCCCGCCTGCAGAAGGTTACCGCCGGTCTCGCTGTCATCGCCGTCCTCGCGGGAGGCGTCGCCGTCGTATCGGAGATCGACGCCAACAACCGAATCGCAGAAGCGTTCTCCGGCACCACCGAAGTCGTCGCAGCCACGAAGACCATTCGCGCCGGCGACGAGATCTCCGCAAGCGACCTCGCTTTCGTCTCCGTCCCGAACAGCACGGTGGCGGACGGCGCAATCACCAAGAAGGATATCGACGACTCCTCCAAGACTCCCGTCGGTCGCGTCGCAACCCAGTACATCGCCAAGGGCTCCCAGCTCACCAACGCATCGACTGCCGGTAAGGACAACCCTGAGTCCCTTGCCGCCGCAATCGGGGACGGCATGGAGGCCGTGACCATCTCCGTCGATGCCCAGTCCGGCATGGGCGGCATGCTCCGCGTAAACGACAGGGTCAAGGTGATCCAGCCCAACGACGGCTCCCTCGGCGGCGATGGGTTCACCGTCATCGCCGACTCCGTGCGCATCGCAGCCCTCGACGGCAACTTCAGCTCCGGTAGCGGCTCCTCCGACGGATACAGCACCGTGACGCTCGAGGTCACGCCCGAGCAGGCAGGTAAGATCCGCACCGCCGGTGGCCTTACCCTTACCCTGCCCTCTTCTGCCGATACCACCGAGAGCGGTGAGTAGCCCATGGCAGACGAAACCGTTCTCAGGATCAAGGAGCGCATCCGCCAGGAGATGCGCGACCTGCTCGGCGTGACGATGGCTGACGGCGGCTCCATCGACCGTCAGGCGCTTCCGTCCCAGATTGACGGTGTCGCCCATGAAGTGTGCGCCGATTTCGGTATCTCCGATGAAAACTGGATCGGCTACATCATCAAAAGCACCGTTGACGACTTTATCGGTCTGGGTCCCCTGCAGCCCTTGCAGGACGATCCCAAGGTCGCCGAGATCTTCATCGATCCAGTCGGCGTCAAACCAGATGGGACATTTATCACGCCGGTCGCCCGCGCCGAAGTGGACGGCCAGATCGTCGACTGCCCAGGTATCGACCTCGTCTCGCATGACGAGGTCGGGCGACTTATCGGCCGTATCGCCGAGGAGGCGAACCGCCGCTGCGACGATTCGTTTCCCGAGATGGACGCCACGCTTGCTGACGGATCCCGTGTGCACGCAGCCCACCCGAAAGTCTCTCCCAACGGCTGGTCTCTCAATATCCGTAAGTTCAGCAAAGACAAGCTGACTGCTGAGGATTTGCTGGAGCGCGGTGCCATGAGCGAGCCCATGTACATGTTCCTCAAATCGGCCGTCAAGGCCCGTGCGAACTTCATCATCTCCGGCGGCACCGGTTCCGGTAAGACCACGATGCTGAACGCACTCTCTGCCTTCATCGGCTATAACGAGCGCGTCGTGACCATCGAGGATACGCGAGAGCTGCAGCTGAAACAGCGCATCGTGATCCCTCGCGTCGCCTGCCCACCGAACTCAGAGGGCAAGGGCGAGTTTACGATGCATGAGCTCCTGGTCGGCGCACTCCGTGAGCGTCCCGACCGTATCGTCGTCGGCGAGTGCCGTGACGATGAGACTTACGAGATGCTTCAGGCCATGCAGACGGGTCATGACGGATCGCTCACGACGATCCATGCGAACGACTGCGCCGGTGCATTCACGCGTATCGAGAACATGATCCTGAAGAGCCAGGGCAACATGACCATGGAAGCGATCCGCCGCCAGATCGGTGCCGCGATCGATGTCGTCGTGCAGGTGAAGCGCTGGAGGGGCGGCTACCGCCGTATCGAGTCCATCACGGCCGTCGAGGGCTTTTCCGACGGTAACGTGACCCGCAACGAACTGTTCCACTGGGAGGGCTCGCCGGAAAACGGCAGGCATGTCGCCACTGGATACCAGCCGGCGCGTCTAAAGGAAAAGATCCTCGACGCGGACGCGGAGTACGACCCCCGTTGGTTCGAAGGCGGTGTCTGGTAATGGAACCTGCTGTCATCATCATGATGCTGAGCGTTTTCTTCCTATTGCTTTCCATCGCCGTCGGCCTCTACTCCCTGTTCTGCGGATTATCGGCTGCCGGCGATGTACGCCGCATGAGGAATTCGACTGCCCTTAGAACCGGCGAGTCGGACGATAAGGACAAAAAAGTCCCCACGCCCCTTCCGCGTCTTGCGGAAGCCGGTATCGAAGTCAATGGCAAGACGTGGATTCTCCTCCTCGTCTTGCTCGCGGGAGCGGGTGCCCTTATCGGATTCATGGCCCTTGGACTTATCGGAATCGGTTTCGCCCTCATCGGGCCCCTGATTGCCGAGCTGTGGGTTCGTTCCCGCGGAAAGAGCCGAAAAGCACGATTCGATGAGCAATTGGCGCGGTCGCTTCCCATGGTCGCGGAAAACATGCGTGCCGGATCCTCGATTGAAAGAGCCCTGCGCTCTGTCGGGGAAAATTCAGACGACCCTCTGAAATCCGAGCTCCTGGCCTGTGCCGGCGCAATGCAAATCGATGGCGATATCGTCGCCGCGCTCGATGACATGGCGAAACGAACCGGCAGCAAGGACCTTGTCCTCCTGCAGGCCGCCGTGGCTTCGCACAAGGAGGTTGGCGGATCGCTGGCTGACTCGCTCGAGCGCATCGGAGACACCATCGACGCCCGGTTGTCGCTCCGTCGACATATCGAGTCGGAGACGTCATCTGTGATCGCATCCATGAAGGCGCTTATCGTGATGCTGCTCATCCTGTTCGCAATCATCATGGTCGGCATTCCGCAGGCATATGATTTCTATACGCAGGACCCGCTCGGCATTCCCGTGCTGATCGTCGTGGTGCTATTTGCGGCAACGGGCTCCGTCATCATCTACAAAATGGCAGACATCGACGTGGAATAGGAGCCAATCGAAATGAATATCCAATATCTCCTCGTGCTCCTGTTCGCCTGCGCTGCCGGCGGTATGACTTATGTTCTCGCCGGCGAGCCCTTCCGCAAGCCGCTGGCGCGTGCCAGGATGTCCATCGCCGCCCGTAAGGGGATGCACGCCAAACCGACGCAGCGCATGAAGATCGCCGAGGCAATCGACCGCGCCGGAGAGGCGTTCGAAAAGGTCATCCCGCTCAAGCTATCGGAATCCCGAGAGCTGCAGGACAAGCTCGACCTGGCAGGGTTAAAGATAACCCCATCGACCTGGCGTGCCATCTCCCTCGGGATCACGATCTTCACCGCCATCATGCTCGCCGGTGCCGCCCTCGTGGGCGGATACGGAATCGCGATGGCACTCCTAGTCGGAATCATCGGCGCCGTCGGCGGGTGGGCGGTCTGCGGAGTCTGGCTGTCGCATGCGGGAAAGACGCGCGGCGAAGAGATCGATCGCTATCTGCCACCGGCACTTGAACTGCTCACCATTTCCGTCTCAGCCGGCGTGCTCGTGGAGCGTGGATTCAGGCAGCTTGCCGAGAACAAGGCCCTCGGTCCGCTGGCAGACGAGTTCGCGCGTACCGATATGGAGATCTCGCACCTCGGCGTGTCCCGCGTAGATGCCCTGGACCATATGCGCCGCCGATGCGATTCACCGCTCATGGGATATTTCTGCGCGGCGTTGATCGAGGCGACCAGAAAGGGCACCTCGATCTCAGGCGTCCTCGAATCGCAGGCAAAGCTTGCACGCAAGGCGCGTTACGATGCGCTGACCGCGCAGATCAACAAGCTCTCGACGAAGATGGCGGTCCCGCTGGTCTTCTTCCTGATCGCCGTGCTCGTCCTCATCCTTCCCCCGCTCATCATTCCAACCGCAAGCATACTCATGGAAATCATGTAGACGAGGCGATTAGGCAAAGCGAAAGCCCGGAGTGCTCTCACTGCACCCCGGGCTATATTTTTGCAAGTACAAAAGCAATTGTATAGCAAACTGCTTGAAATATAATATACAATATGATATAATAGCATCAAAGAAAGGGGAAATAAACATGGCACAAATTAGTTTAAGAATCGACGACGACGTAAAGAAGAACGCGGAAACGACTCTCGACGAAATCGGACTCAGTATGTCGACGGCAATCACGATCTTTCTGAAAACAGTGGTGCGCGAGCAGCGCATCCCCTTCGAATTGACCGCCGATCCTTTTTTTTCCAAATCAAATATGGAGCACTTGAACAGCGTGGTGAACAGAATTGAGAACGGAGAGGCGAAACTGAGCCCCCACGATCTTATCGATTAGGAGGGGAATATGGGTATCTTATGGGATGACGATGCATGGGATGACTATCTATACTGGCAGACACAGGACAAGAAGACCTTGAAAAGAATCAATGCCTTGATAAAAGAGATAGAGAGGACTCCTTATGAAGGAATCGGAAAGCCAGAACCATTAAAAGGAAACCTATCCGGTTGGTGGAGCCGAAGAATAGACGAGAAGAACCGAATAGTGTATCGACAGAAAGATGGAAATATACAAATAGCTGAATGTCGCACACATTATGGTAACTAAATATGGGCGGGAAATCTGAAGATGGATTCCCCGCCCATATTTGCGTGACGATACTAAAAATATGGCAATCATGTTGCAGCAGATCGATTCAAAGCGGACCGCAAGATATATAATGAAATTTAACTATAGCTATTTCTATGAAAAGGAGTTCCATGCTAGGTAAGATAGAAAGCTGGGTGAGAGTCATCCCGATCTCGGCAGAAGCTTTCGGGTTCGCTGCCGTCGTGGCGAGCGTGGCGCCCGTGCCGGACGCTATAGGCAATTTGGTAACTTCTATCAGGTACATTGCACTTTCGCATTCTGTCTGGTCTGTCCTGCAACCGGCAATTCCAGTAATCATTCTCGCCCTCGCAGCCATTGCGTTTTGTAAAAATAACTATAAGGTTGCACTTGCGGCTGGTATCGTCGCAACTATCTATTTCTTACTTCCGGCTTCCCATATGAGCACTGAGCCAGTTGTAATCCAGCTCTGCGATATCATCTGCCTTGACCTCTACACATTAAAATTGTGCGTTCAAGATAACTACGAAGAAACCGGTTATGACGAATAGGGAGTTGAACGATCCAATGGAAAAAAGTAACGAGATCGCCCACGTCAATGCGGAACTCATCCCACAGGATAATTCTGCTGAAAGTGATGATAAGTCACTCTCCCGCCGCCGTGTACTCGAAGCCGGCGCAGCGGCGTTGGCATTGCTCATGATGCCCAAATTAGCGTTCGGAGCAACCTGTCCGGGCGGAAATCCTCCGAACGAAAAAGGTTGGTTCGGTTCAGGAAATGGATCTGTTGTCCATCATGGTGGAAACTATATCGGTGTTACATCTAAAACCTGGTGGTGGCAGGTCGGATATAGCTGGGATGCAAGCCAATGGCTTTGCGTCTCCTTCAGGGTATACGTCGAATCGATTTTTACGGATGAGCTCTATGATATTTTTAAGATTCACGTCCAGGCAAAATGCGGCGATGTAAACACTTCAACCGGTCATCGAATCTGGTATTCCAAATATAAAGATAACTATCTCCATTTTTGGGTGAGCAATCTTGGAATCGCCGGAAGTAGCCAAAAAACTGACTGGGAAGATAATAAATACTTCGCTTTCTCAAACGAAAACCTCGGTGGCGGAAATCGAAGTTGGTGGAGCATTACTGGCTGGTCCGATTTTGGATACGACTCCCCGACATATCTCTATAAGCGGAACAATGGTCTTCAAGACGCCTATTTCGGTCTTGGAGTTTATGTTTATAACGTCATGAGCGGAGGCGTTAATAACTGGACTACACCTGACAGAGTTTTTCTTAGCGGATTTACAAGTAACTCTGATTCCTTCATGGGCAGTGATATCCACGCAAGAATCGATAAAATTACCCTCGACCAGGACATGTCCCTGTTCGGCAAGATCGTCGCGATCGTTCCGGATGCCGTCAAAAGCGGATATCAATGTCTGGATGTCGATTCCGCAGGACAGTCCTCCGGCACGCTCGTCCATCTTTACGGTGCGGACGGAAGCGGAACGAATTATACGCAGCGCAATTTCATCATGGGCCTTGGCGCGATGGATGAACGTGGCGGTATCACATTTACCATCTTCCCGGCGCATGTGAAAGGTTTCAGTCGTGTGCTCAATGCGTCGGGAGGAAGAAGCTATCTAGAGCAAGCCGCCCGAAACCGCACCACGCCTTCTTCCACTCAAACGCTCCAACTCTACGGGGATGACAATACAATCGCCGGTCGATTCTGGGTCACAAAGAGTGTCGATAAGAACGGCAGGTACAACATTATCAGCGACGCTTCCGGCTTCGCATTCGACCGAGCCGACGGCAAGACCGGCGAAGGAACCATTGTCCGACTGCATTCCAACGGTATTCACGCTTCCGAATGGTCGAATGAGGCCCATAAATGGCGTATCGAGGAAGTGTTCTTCAAGGGCACGATCTCGCTCGATGCCGAGCGTGTCGAGCCCGGTAAGACGATCTCTGTCATCGACCCGTCAAAGACATGCACCCCCTATGATATGGCCAGCACCGGTTCGGTGAAATATCTGTACCGCTGGTACTGGATGCAGGATGAGCGGGAAAGCCCGTTTGCCGAAAACAAGTATCCCGAAGCCCTTAAGTTAAGCAGCTGGTGCCATCTTGCAAATTGCGGTGATCAGGTTTGGCGCGATGCCTATGCCGGCGCAGGATACCCCGTTTGCGACACTAATTTCTTCGTCGAGTCCTTCAAGCTGAGGATCAAGTACGGCACCGGTTTCATCGAGAACAACGCCGACTTCGGAGCAATCTGCTACGCCGGATGCATGGGCATTGAGAATTCGGGAGATTTCTCCTGGTCCGATGTCTGCCGCGACGGCGAGGAACTTGGCAAGGGTGGCGTTAGCAACCGCATTACCGGTATCAAGATCTGGCTTGAGGGAGATATCGCCAAGGAATACGATATCGCCTATCGCGCCTTCATCTATGGGCAGGGCTGGACGGAGCGTTTCCATTCCAACGGCGGTTCTCAGGATGATGCGGAGCTGTGCGGTTCGGATGATGCATCCGGCAGCAAGGGAGCCATCAAGTGTATCCAGGTATTCGCCATCCCGAAGCCGCGTGATGCCAAGCTGGCGCGAGAGTTCGCCGAGGACAATTCGTTTATCCCGGAAAACTCCCATTCGGGTGGCTATCTCACGGCACAGGCGATGCTCGCGCTCAACCTCGATGACACGTCGGGGTTCGATGGGCACAAGATGATCGCCGATGCGTATCAGGGCGACAGTTCGAAGGGTCTGGAAGCTCTGCCCGTACCGCCGACTCCTCCAGTCCAAGTCGGTATCAAGGTGTTCTATTATGTCGACGGTGAAACCGACCCGTGTTTCGAGGAAAAGTACGAGATGGGAACGACCTATCAGGTGAATCCCGATGCGACTGCCGCCGGACAGAAAGACAACTGCCTCGACCTGGTCTGCTGGTACACGGACCCGGAGTACACGCAACCGTATGAGCCGCAGGCACTCGATAGTTCGTTGAAGCTGTACGGTTATAATCCTTGCTCGGTGAAATACGATACGACCACCCGCAGCAGCGTGCTGGACACCTCGTATAACTGGTCGACGGACGCCGACCTTGGCACCGCGCTCGATCTGGCAGCCCTGTACCCACAGGACGAAATCGTTAAGTATGGTACGAAGCTGACGTTTGCCGGTCCGTGGTCCGCTTGGTGCGAGGATGCCGGGAAGACACGCTGCGTGTCCAGCACGCCCGGTGTATATGCTACCGCGACCGCCAGCGGATCCCCGATCCTCTCGGCGACCATCAAGGGCAACACGACGGTCTACGTCGATTGGCCTTGGAGCGGCTACGACGGCGTCATGAGCGCCCGGTCGTAGCGGATATTGAAAGAGGGGCAGATGGAGTTTCATCTGCCCCTCTTTTTTACTATGAGTTTTCAAACGTGAATATTAAGACAAAGAAAAAGGGCGAGACCTAGAGCGTTTGGCCGGGATCCAGTTTCCCGAATACTACTCTAAGCTCGCCTCTGATACTATTATACAAAACCATCTTTGTATTTGCAACCGTGGAAACAAGCAGGTCTCCTCTGCCACTAATCCATAGGTTGAACAAAGAAAAGAATACATGCGCTCTATTCAAGAAATGAAAGATGAATCCACCCGTTAAAATTCGCAAGCGCTTGCGAATAAAAAAAGAAGAAGGCTGCGGAGAGAGACCGCAATCTTCTTCTTTTCCTGTATAAAAATAGGCTGATGCCGGTAGATAGGAATACCGGCCAACAAGGTGATTCCCGAAGGAATCTTCGAAAACAATACTACTATAGCATAGTATAGGCAGTTTGTCTACTTCCTCTGTCGCGCCGGCAAGACATCGTCGGGATCGATCTCATAGAGCCCGAATGCCGCCGCGATCTTCATCATGTCACGCATACCGGCAAGATAGGCCGTATCGACCTGGTCGCAGGCATGGACGCGGACAGCGCGGATAAAGCGATCCGTCACATCCCGAAGCTCCTGCGGGATCTCATGAGAGATCTTGAGCCAATCCTGCTCCGCAAGATGCTCTTCCATCTCACTTTGTCGGAAGCCGGGGTCACGCTCGCTCAACTCGACCATCGATCCGTCCTTCAGCTCAGACAGAGCCGAGCGCAAAGCGACCTGAAAGCTATTTTCCTCCATACGTATCCTCCTTCCGTTAATGCGATATGCTAGTATTATAGCACTATAGCAGCCGAAAAGCAACCGTATGTTCGAGCGCCCAAGGTATATCGCACCTTTCAAAACCGATGAAGGCAATAGCCCGATTTATCCGACACGAGCCTGTAAATGCTCTTCGGAAAATACTCTTCAACTGGGACTGATTCCCTTGCCGCATCGAAGAGGCCGGATTTCAAGGCATGAATTATCCGCTCTTCCGCAACTACCGCCATGAGCTCGCAGTTACTCAATGCGAAGAATATGATCTTCTCCGTGCCGAGTAATTTGACGGCACTCTCCCATACCGATGACAAGAGCAGCGACGAAGCCCCTCCAACTCCCCCGCTCAGCCTACCGATCTCCAACATAGCGAGCTGTCCCGTTGTGCCGGTGAAGCCGATCCGTATATCCGATTTGAGGTTGCGGGATGCATATTCGAACAGCTTCCCTCTCGGCAAGTCGAATGTATCGAGATTGTCATACGTCACGATTGCGGCCGCGTAGCCGTCCGTTTCGGATTCACCCTCGACGACGTAGGTGACAAGCAGATCGAGATAGCGATCGTAGATGATCCCCAACTCGTCATAGCCGTCAGCCTTCCAGGCCGGCGACAGCACCGGATAGATCCTGTACGGTATGACTTCTTTAGCAGGGACCTTATATATCCCGTATTCCATATCAAGGTCGCATATCGGCTGCCCCACATCGAACGCATCAACCATTTCATTTCCCATCCGATCTCCTATCGGATGGAAGCGGCGATACCCACCGCGCCACATCCTTCCCATATCAATTCCTCCTGTAATGCTTTGTGCGATAATACTATAGCATCATAGAAGATATATTGATACAGCCGACTACATTTACGATGGCTTTCGGTACATTTCGATGAGATCCTTCCAGATACTTCCTATAGTCGCGTGAAACAGGGAGGCACGGCGAACGGTAATGAAAGGGGCAAAAAGCCCCTTTCATTACCGTTCTCTTTCAGTTCTTGAAACTGAGTCATTCATCCGCGGTATCTGCAAAACCTTATCTCGCTTGGCATGCAATGGCTCCTTTTGCTCGACTGCCAACTTTTCAATATGCCGTTGAACACCGCCGATGTTTCGCTCGATGCGACTTTCGATAACATCAAGTCGAGCCTGGATACCATCGTTTCCATGGGACAAGATCTCCTTTGCCTCAAGAGGGAAACCGACAAGCTTGTCCCTATCGAACCAGCTGTAGTCTCTGAGAAGGCTGAGCTGCTTGTCCGGAGCCATACCTTTCGGCCCAAACGGTTTCGCGATATAGCTATCTTCCGCGAGAATGTTGTAGGCATGACACCAAAGGCTTGTTCCGTTATCGAAAATCGGCGCAAGCCTTGTAAATTCAAGTGTTTCAACATTTCGGATTACCCCGAAGTTACGCCAGTGCCGATCTTGATTGGCAAGAATGTAATCACAGGTGAACATCTTCGCCAAGCCTTCCTCTATATTTTTAAGGCCAAGGCTCTTGTAGGTGTCCACCAGAAAGTCATAGTCACTCATAGAATTAGGTTTCTTTCGCGTTGAAAGTACGTCATATGCGGTGACTAGCTCCTCATCCTGTCCGAGCATGTTCTCACATGCGGAATAGATTCGTCCCTTTTCCTCAAAGAGGAAGTAAGGAACGTAATCGTTTCTGCTTAACAGGCGGTTATATAGCGCCGTCGCCACAACTTCGTTCAGAACTTCCTGTCGTGTCGACCCAGTCCCGCCTTTCACAAGGATTCGCTTGCCATTGACGATTTTCCATTTTTTATTGAGATCGCCGCCAAGCGTCGAATTCGGCGACATCAGGTTCGGATTGCCGGACGATTCCTGTCCAAGAGTCAACATTCCAAGATCGTCTGTAAAGTCATTGTCGAAGAAATTGACATCCTCCCATTTCAAAGGATTCTTACTGTCGTTGATCCAGTAACGATCAGACAGCGAAAGTCCAAAATTCTCCTCCACCAGTTCCAACGTGCTATCGAGATTCAAAGAATCGAGAAGTTGCTGAATCTGATGTCGGGACGCCGGAATCGCACGCCGGCGCCACCAGTCGTTGAGCGCACGCCTAGTCACGATACCTTTTGAATCAGCGAGAGCCACGGGTGCATATCTGAGATCATGAACATCAACAATCTTCACCACTGCGTGAATATCGCGGTCATATCTGAAGGAAACAACGGGGTGGTTCTTGTTCATCAATGTGTATTCTGCCATCTTCATGATTTCCCCTTTTGATATAATAATACAATTATACCATTAACGGCACGACGATTCAATCTCGAGCACTCGACTTGATTCAAGGCATTCGAGCAGCGCGAATCAGATGCCACCCGAATGCCCCGAGGGGCCGCCCTTTATTAAGGGCGGATAACTGAAAGGCGGTACTCGCCGTCTGCAAGGCGCATCGGATAGATACTGTCCGTGAGCCGTTCCTCCAGCGCGACTTCCATCTCATTGATTTCATGAACCATTGCGAGAAGCGTTTCCGGTTCACCGGCTGTCTGCGCTACAACAATGACCTCTGTAATGCTCGATGGAAGGAAGACAAGGCTATCGGTCCCGAACATCTCGGCAAGTCTCCTGCGAACCGACGGGAGCAACATTGCCGCCGCCCCGCCGAACTGTTTGTCTTTCCTGGTCGCCGCAACCATCTTGAAGCCGGATGCGTCATCACGCAGCGTCATGAAATCGACAATCCCTTCAAGGTTGGCAAATGCAGCCTCTCGGATCTTCTGACGGGAAATTCCGAAAGTCTCAAGATGGCTGTCCTGAAGTCGAATCGTTCCGATTCCATCATTCATCTGCATCAGTTCGACGCGATATGTAATCAGCATGTCGAGATATCGATCGAATGTGATACCGGCCTCCGTAAAGTTTTCCTTATTGTTTTCGGATACGACAACTGGATAGATTTTCTCGAACAGCTCACCGCTCTTGAAAAGGGCATTCAGTCTCTCCCCGATCGTCTCCTGGTCTTCCGTCACACAGTATCTTCCGTCGAGATCGATCAGGGTATCGAAAAGTTCCCCGTCTGACATCTGCGCCCAGCTCTCGTTCTGGTAAACGTTTACAGATAGGCATCGAGCATTGGGGCATGTACGCCTACATTCCGCGCGTCAAGAAAGACGGAACGCCGCTTACCGACAAAGGGGGCACACAGAAGTTCACCAGGGTCCGCGCCGTCAAAGAGAACGGCGTCTGGGGACGTTACCGTAAAGGCGATAACGGAAAATATGAATTCGAGCAGCTGCCGAGTGGCGTCCATCCGCACCCGGAATGCGACCGCTACTTCAAGGTCTTCAACCTCTCACTTATCGAGGGCGTCCCGCCGCTTCCCGTTCCCGACCTCGCGCCGAATGACGATATCGAAGTCGGGCTCCTTGCCGACGACGTGATCGCGTCGAGTAGGTGCGAGGTGTTCGAGGGGAGCACCGACGGCGCCTACTACAACTTCGTCAATGACAAGATTTCGGTTCCGTTCCGCGAGGCGTTCAACAGCAATTCCTCGTTTCTCGCCTCACTGCTCCATGAGATGGGCCATTCTACAGCGCCCGCACTTGACCGTCAGATGACGGGTGACATGCGCAGCAAGGAATATGCACACGAGGAGATCGTCGCCGAGCTAAGCAGCATCTTCAGCTCCGTCGACCTTGCCGTCAAGGCAGAGACCGACCCCGAGGCCGCCGGTTATGGCGAGCATGTCGCTTACCTCGAGTTCTGGAAGGGGCGTCTCGACAGCGTGGTCGGTACGGACGAATATGAGGCGACCAAGGAAGAACTCTGTGACGATTTCTTTGCCGCCGCTTCCCAGGCATCGCAGGCGACCGACTTCATCATCGATCGCTACGAGCAGGAAGTCGGGCATCCGGCAGCCGGCAAGGAGATCGTGCAGAAGCTCGATATGCCCGAAAAGACAGAGCAGGAAGATCGCGCCGGCCGCAGTCTCTCGCACAAGAAGGAAACGGCTCGTGACGCGTCTGCCCACATGCAGGGCGACCGCGCAGACCTTGTGAACATGCGCGATGAAAATGCCATCGGAGCGTAAGCAAAGGGGAATGGGCAATGGCTAAGTTTGATTTCGATAAACCCGTCGCCAGTTTCAGCTGGTATCTGCAGAACGGCAGCGCCGATGACAAAAGGGGTAACCGTCTCCACGTCGGTACCGGACAGAACGCCCAGATCTATTTCGACCCGGAGAGCGGTGAGTTCATCGGCAAACTCAAATATGTCGACGACTATATCGACCTCGCGGACGGCGCAAAGCAGCATTTCGAGCTGCCCCGCACAGCCCGCGAGTATAAACCGAGCGATTTCAGTCCGAAATTCCCGATCTCTAACGTCAAATTTGAAGTAGATGAGTCCGTGAAGGATTTTATCCACGTCCTGCCGCGCGGTCTCTTCTTCTACCAGAATGAATTCTACGATGCCGTCTTCGGGGACAAGACGGACTACCCGGAATCACTTAAGGATTTTCTCTTCACCCGCACGGGCGACATCGAGGTCGCCGGTGAATTCTATGGAGCAATCGAAAAGTGGCCGCAGAGCGTCTATTGCACCCTCGTGGAAAAGTGCAATGTCGAAAACCGTCCCATTCCAGAATATGAGAACGATCGGGCTCTGCCGCTCGACCACCATAAAGAGCTGCTGGCGTCCCTTAAAGATTATTTCGGATGCGGAGAGAGTAATTACAGGACGCCAGGCGACCTGATCGCTGCCAGGAGCTACGGCTCATATCTCTCCGGTATCTCGCTTAAGTTCAATCCCCAAGACGTTATCGCGGCTGTAGAACATGCTACCGAGACTGTTCAGGCCGAGCTGGTCCCCTATCTCTCAGACAGCTTCGGACCCGATAGATATCTTCCCTGCGGCTGCCATGTTACCGTCCCGATGAATAATTCGATTGAAAATGCGGCGCAATCGATCAAGGAGCTGCGGGATGCCGGAGTGGATCTTGACGCCTTGCCGAACCTCAGCTGCGACGAATGCAGCCAGCTCACCGCTAAAGTCATCTCCTATGCAAAGAGGAAAGTGCAATCGGCACCCGACCGCAGTCTTGGACACAAACATGAAGTGAACCGCGATGCGGCGCAGCGGATACAAGCAAGTCGTGAAAACGCCGTAAGCATGATCGATGACCATGCGATCCACGCATAAAGGAGTAAAAACAGACATGGATACTGAAATAACTCTCGATCTTAATAAACCGCTCTTCAGCTATAGCCGATACGAAATAAACGATCACGGTTACGGGGACGACTTTATCCACCGCGACGGCGTCAACATGCAGGTCTTTTTCGATCGGGCCACCGGCGAGTTCGTCAGCAAGGGCGTGTCGATCTCTGATTTCACCAATCTCGTCGAAGGCAAATCTGCCCGTGACACGAATGCCTGGACTAGGCACTCGCTCGACCCGAAAGAACTCCTTCCAGATGACATCTCCAAAGTCGAAATCAACGATGGGATGATGGCCTTTCTGAAAACGTATAGGTTCAACGTATCCGATGAACACACCGGTGACCCTATCCGACAAGAGATATATGACTTCGATTTCAAGGATGCCGATTTCTACAGTGCGCTTTACGGTGAAGTCGGAAACTGGCCGCCTGCTGTTTTACGGGGAATTGTCGATCGATTTGCCGAGACCGGCACGCATGTGCTCGAATTCAAAAGCGAGTATTCGCTACCGACCGGCTACCATGAAAAACTGTTCGATAAGCTGGAAATGGTTTCAAAAATAAATCAGCGGACCATCAATAATAATGACAACACCGATGTTGAAAAACTATCGAGTAATCAAGAGTAATCAAGTTTGTTCGGAAAAATATTTCCTTGAAACCCTTATAAATCAAGGGTTTCAAGGAAATATGCCATTATCGATTGCCGGGACATATACTCGAACTGTTCTTCTACTTCTGAAGTCCACGCAGCATTGACATCACTGTTTCCTGCTCATGATTTTTAACCAGAGTTATTCTTTGCCGCTTTTTAATTCCTGCGATTATTCTTTAAATTCCACAGCATGCTTTCTCTTCCAGATCGGAAAAAGATTCCTCTGACAGACATAATTCTTCCGCTCTTTGATCCCGATCGTATGGAAAAATGTCTTCCACATCCCAGTGTATTCATCTTCGTACTCTTCTGTTTTCCGAAGTGCCTCAAACTCTCCGTCCGTCAGATAACGAAGATAATTTTCTCCGTCTTTTGGATGGACACAGACGGTCTTCCGGTTATCGTCAACGATCATCCAATATTCCGATGGCATACGGTCTGCGAAATGTCTTCCAACCAGCATGATCACATCACTTTTGGGTTCCAGATGGCTGACATACACACGCCCGTCGAGACTTTGAAACCGTGCGAATTCACGGAAATGGTGGCTTTCATTTCCGACACTACGGTACAGTTCTATTATCCGCATTACATGTGGATTGGTATAATTTTCGAGTACACCCGCTCCTATGGCAAATCCAACTCGTAAAAAATTATAGATTGCCTGCAGTGCGTCTTCTTCTGCTGAAAGGGATGCGTAATACACATACAGATATGCTCTGGAAGAAATATCTCTGCGGATAGACCGGGTGACTTTTTCTGCTTTTGAACAGTCTCCGTCTACATGGATATATTCATCCAGCAGTGTCGCCTGGAAAATCGGTTCTTTTTTCAGTCTTATCTGATCATGACCGATTAGCAAAGCATCTGCCCATGCATCATAGATACAGGTCATGATGTCTTCCAACCGATCCTTACAAGTATATATCTTCATAAATTTCCTGCTTTCTCATATTGCTATAAGTATTTTCTGCCCTAATGATGTAACTATCCAATTCCAAAATCAGCAAGTGTCATCTGTGAGAAGCCTTCATTTGCATGAGCCATTTCCCAGGATTCCTTCCGGTCTACGCTGACCAGCTGTCTTGTGATATAAGTCTCTTCAAGTGGTGTGTGATACATCTGTTTTCCGCCACAGATGATGAAATAGTGCGCTCTTTTCAGCACAACTCCCATTTTCTTCAGACTTGTGAAATCCATTCTGCCATATCTTCGTGCATTTACAATACGGCCGGCTGATTTCGGTCCGACTCCGGGTACGCGGAGGAGTTCTGCATAGCTTGCCGTTTCTACTTCAACGGGAAATAATTCCAGATGGCGTAATGCCCAATCACACTTCGGATCCAGAAGTTCGTTAAAATTCGGTTTCTCTATGGTTAAAAGTTCATCTGCCTGAAATCCGTAAAACCGGAGCAGCCAGTCTGCCTGATAAAGCCTGTGTTCACGCAAAAGCGGCGGTGGAGTTCCAATCTCAGGCAGAACAGGATCTTCATTCAGCGGGATATATGCCGAATAAAAGACACGTTTCAGATCAAATCCCTGATAAAGCTGCTGCGTGGTTTGTAATAAGGTATAATCACTTTCACCTGTCGCTCCGATGATCATCTGGGTGCTTTGTCCTGCCGGTGCAAAGCTGCGTTTTAATCTGGACATATCATGTGGTGCAAGTTGATATGCCTGATTCCAGGTGAAGGAAGAATCCAATAGCGCAGGATTTGACTGTGCAGTAATTGGGGATACATCTGCTGCTTTTTGCAGCGCTGCCCTGCTATCCAGTTTTCTTTGGAACTGTTGTTTGGAAGTATCAGAAAAAATTCCGTTATGCAGGAACTGATTTCCACGGCTTCTTTCCATATATGATGATTTTCCGATTGCCATGCGATGTGCGGCAATGGTATTCTGCACCTTTCCCATCGGACTTAGGATTGTCTGCATAGTCTTGTTCGGTGCCAGCTTACGAAGACCCTCAGAAGTTGGCAATTCAAGATTCACGCTGACACGGTCTGCCAGATAACCGGCAGCTGCAAGTAATTCATCCGAAGCCCCCGGAATCGTTTTCACATGAATGTATCCGTTAAAATGGTATTTTGTGCGGAGAAGTAACAGTGTCTCGCACATCTTTTCCATCGTATAGGTTGGATTTTTCAAAATACCGGAACTTAGGAAAAGTCCTTCTATATAATTCCGTTTATAAAATTCGACTGTAAGATTACAGATCTCTTCCGGAGTAAACGTAGCTCTTTTTACATCATTGCTCGCACGGTTAATGCAGTATTTGCAATCGTAGACACAATGATTGGTCATTAAGATCTTAAGTAAAGAAATACATCTTCCGTCTGCCGCAAAGCTGTGACAAATTCCACATGAAACGGCATTACCGAGTTCTCCTTTCTGTCCCCGGCGACTTGAGCCGCTTGATGTACATGCGACATCATACTTTGCAGCATCAGCAAGAATATGTAATTTTTCCTGTATTGTATAATGTTCATTTGTCATTTCTGTATTCATATTTCTATTATACAAACATATGTTCGATTATGCAAGTGTTTTTTACAGTCAAAACAGAGGCAATCAAGAATTGACCTGAATATACAGACAGGGTATGTACAGCTTCATTTGCCATACATACCCTGTTTTAGTAAACATATTTTCTTTTATTTAAGAAATAATTTTGATTCATGCTTCATGCAACTCATCAACGGATGACATTATATAATCCGGTTGATGTTCGTATGCCTTTGCTTCTTCTTTTGTTGCCTCACCGGATAATACAAGTACCCGTCTCAACACCGGCATGATCTTATGCTTCTGCTTCTTTTTTGATCTGCACTGCCATGTCTGGATAATTGGTGATAATTGCAGTTACTCCTGCATCGATCAGCCATTTCATATCCGCTTTTTCATTGACTGTCCAGACACGGACATTCAGATTGCTGCCCAGATATTCTTTCAGGAAATCTGCCATTTTTACATGATATACTGCCGGATGCAGTCCGTCTACTTTTGTATTCTTCGCATACTCTGCAACATTCAGGATCACATCACTGTACAGATAAGCGGTTTCTGCTTCCGGCACAATTTTCTTCATCTGCTGGATGCTGTAATGGTTAAAGGAAGAATAAATCACCCGCTCTTCCATTCCGGCTTTTTTTACAAGATCCGCAACCTTCTGCTCGATTTCCGGATACCAGTAAATTCCTGTTTTTAGCTCAATATTGACCTGGATATCGGATGCTTTTACCGCATCCAGTACTTCTTCCAGGGTTGGGATCTTTGCTGCGGAATACTCCGGGAATTTGTTTTTCAGTACTGTAAGCTCTTTTAACTCTTTTAAGGTATAATCCTTGACCCATCCTTTTTTTTCTGTAACTCTGTCGATGGTTTCATCATGGATCACAACCGGGATTCCATCCTTTGTAAGCTGTACGTCAAGCTCGATTCCGTCAGCACCCTGTGTGATTGCCAGTGCAAATGCTTCCAACGTGTTTTCCGGTGCATATCCGCTTGCACCTCTGTGTGCAAATATTTTTGTTTTGCTCAATGTTTACTACCTCGATTCTTTTTAATTATTTACAGTATTGTAGTCAGTGATCGCTTTGTTGATCGAATCTGACATTTTCTGTACTGCTGTGTCGACATCTTCTTTTCCATTCAGCATGCTTTCGATTTCAGACTCAACAGTTGCTCTTGCTTCCGGGAATACACTTAAAAGCGCACCGCAATATTCCGGTGAAGAATCATGGAGCTGATCGATTGCTGTCTGGAACTGAGGATACTGCGCGATATTATCTTTGAATGTCTGTTCATCGTGTGCTTTTGTGGTAACCGGGAAATATCCTGTCTGTGCATTCCAGTATGCCTGTGATTCCGGAGAGATCAGGAATTTTACGAATTTCCATGTTGCACGGAGTTTCTTTGGATCTTCAGTCCGCAAACTGTCCCACTAAAATTTCGTTATAAAATTATAGGTATAAATATTATGCTCTCTTCCGTTCTTCCAGTGTTCTGGATATTTCTTCTGTCTTTTCATCTGTTAATATGTAATGTTTTCGGAACACAAGTAATCCGATCAGCAATACAAGAATCGGAATGATCGTCATACACATCCGAAGTCCCAGCCTGGAAGCCGGTGCGATTACCGTCAGTACTTCTGCCGTTTCATCCTTCTTGATCTGGAAGATCTGAATAACGATCGAAGCCGCAAGTGCAGCCACGCCAGATGCCAGCTTTACCACAAAGGTCTGCATCGAAAAGATTACCGATTCGTCACGCCGGTTATTTTTCAATTCTCCGTAATCTACCGTATTTGCAAGGAAAATCGTCACAATAACATTCAGCATACCAATTGCCGACATAATAAGGAATGCCGGAACCAGAAGCAGATAAACACCGGTACTTCCGGAGAATGCAATCACAAGAAGGATCAGATATCCTGCAAATGCCATAGAAAAGCTGACATAAAAAAGATTTATCGTATTCATAAATTTCCGGAACAGCGGAAACAAAATCATCATCGCAAGGATCTGGAATGCACCGCCAAAGGTATTAAAAAGCGTATAATTGCTCTGCCATGCTTCCGGACTGAAATCATATTTGAAAAAGTAAATGACCAGATTCGATGTAATATATAATGCGGTATTGATCATAACAATTGCCACAACCATGGTCAGTGCCTGGTCATTGCGAAACAGTGCCCGGAACATTTCTTTTACCGTTGCTGTTTCCATATTTACCGAAGATTTTTCTTTAATAGAAAGGCAGGTAATCGTGATAAAAATGAAAAACAAAACTGCGATAATCAGCGCAAAATAGCGATATCCAAGCCGTTCAATTTCCGATGCACCTTCCCCGCCTGCCAGTTTGCCAAGCGTGGATACAGAAAGCACAGTAATGATCGTGACGATGGCAGAACCAACGCCGGCACAGGAACGTGCCATTGCAGAAAGATTTTCGCGCTCTTTTCCGCTTTCGGTAAAAGCAGGAATCATGGACCAGTATGGAATGTCCATCATCGTATAAGTTACGCCCCAGAGTATGTAGGTTACAGCCGCATAAGCAACCAGTCCTCTGCCTGAAAGAGAGGGCGGTGCAGCAAACATCAGATACAAAACAATGGCATTTGTCAGTGTACCGATAAAGAGCCACGGTCGGAACTTGCCCCATCTGGTTTTCGTCTTTGCTACGATGATTCCCATGATCGGATCATTAAATGCATCAAAAATTCGGGCGATAAACAGGATCACCCCCATTGCCACAGCACTGACACCCATGATGTCCTGGTAATAATAAAGGACATAGGACGCTGACAGCATATAGACCATATCTTTCCCTACAGCCCCGATTCCGTAGGCAAACTTTTCTTTTCCTTTTAGTTTCTGTACTTCTCCCATAATAAATTCCCCCTTGTCAGATTGTAATTCCATCGATCAGAATGGATACGACTTCATCTAATGCCTCATGATAAGAAATTTCATTTTGGACCAGCACGTCTCTCTGAAAAAACTGTTCTAATGTGGCTTCCATCATGGTTTTTAAAATTGGAATCTGGATATTTCGAATTTTTCCTTCTGTGATGCCCTGTTCCAGTAATGAAATCGTACTCTCCCACCCGGTTTCCAGACGGGATTTTACTTTTTCATAAACTTCGGGATACCTCTCCTTTAGCTGATAAAGCTGTCTGAGATCAAGCTCCCGATACCCTTCCGGTAACACACCAAGAATTGCTCTGATTTTACCAACCGTATCCAGACTCAGATCTTGAAGAACTTTTTGTTCACTTTCTTTGATCGAGGAAAAACAATAATCAACCATCTCCAGAACCAATGAATTTTTGTCAGGAAAAACAGTATAGATTGTTTTTTTGCTGATTCCCAGAAGAGATGCAAGATCATCCATTGTAAATTTTAACCCTTTTTTCTGAAATGCCTGGATGGTTGCTTCGAGAATATTGCCTTTTAAATTTTGATTCGGCACAAGATCATCTCCTTTTGGAAACTATTTCTCTTGTAATAGTTTCCTTGATTGTAGCATCTTTGCGCACAAAAAAACAAGCAACTAAATTCACAAAAATAGTTTCTTGTTTTTGGTAACTTTTTAATATTGAATGACATCTCTTTTTCTGCGGATACATTTTGATTTAAAACTCTCTTGGTTGCAATTTTTTTTAGTATAAAAACAGCTGCGGAATTGCTTCCACAGCTGTTGCGTGCTTGAAACCGTACCTCTACACTGTGAACTGACACAGGTTTTTTACAGGGGGATTTAAAAATTTAAATTGTATACTTTTCCCAAAATGTTTCTATGAACAAGAACACATAACCTGATAACAAATAACCAATAAACGATGACATTGAACCATAACCAACCGTCTATAAGCTTTGTTGAAGATATACCCTGTACGGAAATTCCTACTTAGATATCCACATCAAACAACACTGTCTGATTGTAACGATCCAGTGCAATCTGCATTTCCATAATTGTATTGGAAATACGGTCGTATTCCTGACGGATTACTTCCAGATCATAGTTGATATATTTATATTCCGGTACCGATCCGGATGAACTGAAGGAATTACTATACACACGCATTTTCGGAAGCCGCTTGCGCATATCGTCAAGAACAGCTTTTCTTTTGTTAAGCTGCGCCATTCGGATCAGAATGCTGTCAATGCTCATCTCCTGATTGCCAACCTGCACTTTTGCGGTGGCATTTGTCAGGTTCAATGTATGTTTGATAGTAACAATCTTCCTGTCGATCTCGTCAATTGTATTTGCAATGGTCATATAATCATATTCCGGAATGACCGGCTCCTCATTGACCGCTGCCACATAGATACTGGATGCTGCCTCCTTGTTTACCCAGAATGCTTTATCTTCCTCAAGGCTTCTCAACATCTTGTTTGCATAAGCTGATGTAATTTTCTTCATGATTTTTGCCTCCCATACTGTTCTCTTGCTTACAATATAAATGATGTAACCGGATTGCTCCATTGCTATGCAATTCCCGCAATCCTCGAACACCATATAAATAATATCTGTTCCTCAACTTCTGGTTTAATTATAATTATATGATAGCTGTTTGTCATTCAACCAACAGTTTAAAACTCTACAGAAAGAACAAAGAATGTGCGAAGCACATTCTAGCGCCTGTGGCGGTCGCTTGCGACATCTTCATTATACGCCGCAGTGCGCATCCTGCCGGAGGCTTTTATTACATAGGAAATGACATT
>ERZ772900.481-NODE-481-length-42452-cov-10.616482_pt1 | contig 42452 bp, 34 predicted proteins | sample MGYA00512124_ERZ772900 | MGnify/ENA primary metagenome ERZ772900 (study PRJEB29015, sample SAMEA2737716) | human gut metagenome | biome: human gut; feature: human-associated habitat; material: faeces | place: China | collected 2012 ... | reverse complement strand
TCTTGTTTTCATGAATATGAAAACAAGAAGATGTAATGGCTGAACTGTAACCAATTTCTTGAAAAATTTCAAAAAACCAGTTGAAAAATCTCTCACCGCATGATAGAATAGTGAAAATTTGGGCTGAAATAAATTTTCAATCCCAGATAGGAAACGAACACGAACACAGAAGAAAGGGTGGCGTCATGAAAGCATATTTAATACTGGAAGACGGAACCGTGTTTGAAGGAACAAGCATCGGCTCTACCAGGGAAGTAATCAGTGAAATTGTTTTTAACACATCCATGACCGGTTATTTAGAAGTCCTTACCGATCCGTCCTATGCAGGACAGGCAGTGGTAATGACTTATCCGTTAATTGGTAATTACGGTATTTGTAAAGAAGATATGGAGTCCGGAAGAGCATGGCCGGATGGTTATATTGTCAGAGAATTATCTAGGATCCCCAGTAATTTCAGAAGTGGGGACACGATTCAGCATTTCTTAGAAGAACAGGATATTCCAGGTATCAGTGGTATCGATACAAGAGCCCTCACAAAGATTTTAAGAGAAAAAGGAACCATGAACGGCATGATCACAACGAACGGATCTTTTGATCTGGAAGAAGTGAAAGAGCGGATCAGGGCGTATAAGGTAACAGGCGTTGTATTAAAGACAACCACAAAAGAGAAATACGTTCTCCCGGGGGAAGGAAAGAAAGTTGCACTCATGGACTTTGGCGCAAAGAAGAATATCGCCAGAGAGTTAAATAAGAGAGGCTGCGAAGTGACCGTATATCCGGCAGATACTCCTGCTGAGGAAGTCTTAAAGACAAACCCGGATGGGATCATGCTTTCCAACGGCCCTGGAGATCCGGCAGAGAACACGGAGATCATCAAAGAAGTCAGAAAGTTTTATGAATCCGATGTTCCTGTTTTTGCCATCTGTCTCGGACACCAGCTCATGGCTCTTGCCACAGGCGCAAATACATATAAGCTGAAATATGGCCACCGCGGCGGAAATCACCCGGTAAAAGACCTTGAGACGGGCCGCGTCTACATTTCCTCCCAGAACCACGGATACGCGGTAGACGAACACAGCATGAATCCGGAGGTTGCCGTTCCGGCGTTCGTGAACGTGAACGATAAGACGAACGAGGGATTAAAGTACGTGGGCAAGAATATCTTCACCGTCCAGTACCACCCGGAAGCATGCCCGGGACCGCAGGATTCCGGATATCTGTTTGACCGCTTTTTACGCATGATGGAGGAGGAAAGATAATGCCTAAGAATCCAGAGATCAAGAAAGTACTTGTAATCGGTTCCGGTCCGATCGTTATCGGCCAGGCCGCAGAATTTGACTACGCGGGAACACAGGCCTGCCGTTCCTTAAAGGAAGAAGGCATCGAGGTCGTTCTCTTAAACTCCAACCCGGCAACGATCATGACAGATAAGGATATCGCGGACCGGGTATATATTGAGCCGCTGACAACTGAGGTTGTCGAGCAGTTGATTAAGAAAGAAAAACCGGACAGTGTCCTCCCGACCCTTGGCGGACAGGCCGGCTTAAACCTTGCAATGGAACTGGAGGAGGCAGGTATCTTAAAGGCAAATAACGTGCGCCTTATCGGTACAACAGCCCTCACGATCAAAAAAGCCGAAGACCGTGAAATGTTCAAGGAGACAATGGAAAAGATCGGCGAACCGGTGGCTCCGTCTGAGATCGTTGAGGATGTGAACACAGGTCTTGCTGTTGCAAAAGAGATCGGTTATCCGGTCGTTCTCCGTCCGGCTTATACCCTTGGCGGCTCCGGCGGCGGTATTGCCTATAATGAGGAGCAGTGCGCAGAGATCCTGGAGAACGGACTCCGTTTATCCCGTGTGGGCCAGGTCCTTGTAGAGCGCTGTATTGCGGGCTGGAAGGAGATCGAATATGAGGTTATGCGTGACGGTGCAGGCAATGTGATCACCGTCTGCAACATGGAGAATATCGACCCTGTGGGCGTACATACCGGTGACAGTATCGTTGTCGCTCCGTCCCAGACATTAGGAGATAAAGAGTACCAGATGCTCCGTACCTCCGCGTTAAAGATCATCACAGAGCTTGGTATCACCGGTGGCTGCAACGTACAGTACGCACTTCACCCGGAGAGCTTCGAGTACTGTGTAATTGAGGTAAACCCGCGTGTAAGCCGTTCCTCCGCCCTTGCGTCCAAGGCGACAGGATACCCGATCGCGAAGGTTGCCGCGAAGATCGCCCTCGGCTACACACTTGATGAGATCAAGAACGCTGTTACAAAGAAGACCTACGCAAGCTTCGAGCCGATGCTCGACTATGTGGTAGTCAAGATGCCGAGACTTCCCTTCGATAAATTCATCAATGCGAGTCACAAGTTAGGAACCCAGATGAAAGCGACCGGAGAGGTCATGAGTATCTGCACAAGCTTTGAGGGCGGCTTAATGAAAGCGATCCGCTCTCTGGAGCAGCATGTGGACTCCTTAATGTCTTACGACTACAGCGGACTCACAGATGAACAGTTAAAAGAGCAGCTTCACAACGTGGATGACCGCCGGATCTGGGTCATTGCGGAGGCACTCCGCCGCGGTTTCGATTACGAGCTGATCCACGACATCACGAAGATCGATATCTGGTTCATCGACAAGTTAATGATCCTCGTTGAGATGGAGAATGCCTTAAAGAAAGTTGGGAAGAACCTCGACGCTGATCTTTTAAAGGAAGCAAAGCGCATCGAATTCCCGGATCATGTGATTGCGAGACTCACAGGTCTCGCAGAAAATGAGATCAAGGAGATGCGTCATGCAAACGGCATCCGTGCTGCCTTCAAGATGGTAGATACCTGCGCGGCTGAGTTTGCGGCTGAAACCCCGTACTATTACTCCTGCTTCGGCAGCGAGAATGAGGCAGAGGGCGAGACTGAGAAGAAGAAGGTTCTCGTTCTCGGTTCCGGACCGATCCGCATTGGTCAGGGTATCGAGTTCGACTTCTGTTCTGTTCACAGCACCTGGGCCTTCGAGAAAGAGGGCTTTGAGACCGTCATCATCAACAATAACCCGGAGACTGTCAGCACAGACTTTGATATCGCTAACAAACTGTATTTCGAACCGCTGACTCCGGAGGATGTGGAGAGCATCGTTGATATTGAGAAACCGGACGGAGCAGTTGTCCAGTTCGGTGGACAGACAGCCATCAAGCTCACAGAGGCTCTGATGAAGATGGGAGTCCCGATCCTGGGAACCGCTGCCGAGGATGTTGACGCCGCTGAGGACAGAGAACTCTTCGATGAGATCCTGGAGCAGTGCCAGATCCCGAGAGCAAAGGGACAGACTGTATTTACAGCAGAAGAGGCGAAAAAGGCAGCAAATGAGTTAGGCTATCCGGTACTCGTTCGTCCGTCCTACGTTCTTGGCGGACAGGGTATGCAGATCGCGATCTGCGATGAGGATATCGACGAATTCATCGGCATCATCAACCGGATCGCGCAGGAGCATCCGATCTTAGTTGATAAGTATATCATGGGTAAGGAGATCGAGGTCGATGCGATCTGCGACGGTACCGATATCCTGATCCCGGGTATCATGGAGCATATCGAGCGTACCGGTATCCATTCCGGCGACAGTATCTCCGTATATCCGGCGAAGAGCATCACCGAGGACAACAAGAAGACGATCGTGGAATACACAGAGAAGCTCGCAAGGGCGCTCCATGTAAAGGGAATGATCAACATCCAGTTTATTGTAAATGACGAAGGTGTATTTATCATCGAGGTCAACCCGCGTTCTTCCAGAACCGTTCCGTATATCAGTAAGGTAACGGGAATCCCGATCGTACCGTTGGCAACTCAGATCATCTGCGGTCATACGATCCGGGAACTCGGCTACACACCGGGACTCCAGAAAGAGGCAGATTACTACGCAGTGAAGATGCCGGTATTCTCTTTCGAGAAGATCCGTGGAGCTGATATCAGCCTTGGACCGGAGATGAAATCCACAGGTGAATGCCTCGGCATCGCAAAGACCTTCAACGAAGCTCTTTACAAGGCCTTCCAGGGCGCAGGAATCAAGCTTCCGAAGTATAAGAACATGGTCATGACTGTCCGCGATTCCGATAAGGAAGAGATGCTCGACATTGCTGCGAGATTCAAGGCACAGGGTTACCGTATCTTCTGTACCGCAGGAACCGCAAAGTATTTCAACGAGCACGGCGTAAAGGTCATTCCGGTAAGAAAGATCGAGCAGGAGTCTCCGAACCTTCTTGACCTGATCCTTGGACATGAGATCGACCTTGTCATCGATATCCCAGCACAGGGCGCAGAGAGAAGCCATGACGGCTTTATCATCCGCCGGAATGCGATCGAGACAGGCGTTACCGTTCTCACTGCAGTCGATACTGCGAGAGCGCTTGTGACAAGTATGGAAAATCGTGCAAAAGAACTTACACTGATCAATATTGCTGAAATCTGATATTGGTAAAAAATAGAAGAGCAGCCCGTTTCACGCTGGAGTGAGATGGGCTGCTTTTTACGTTGCCCAGCAGCGTATGCCGGAAATTTGAAAAAGGTAACGCGCTATGCAAAAAACGAAATGTTAACGCTTTATCAAGATGAATATATGCATTGATAATGTATAAAACATTGAAAAAACTGCATGAAACAATATAATTATGCACTGAGTATTGTATAAAATGCATAATCTGTAAAAAAAACATAAAAAAGTGCTTTACAAAAGAATAATTATACATTATAATGCGTATCAACATCACACATGTGAGACATAGAAAAAGATAGAAACGAAGAGGAGAGGATCGATTATGAAGAAGAACATTGTTTTAGCTATGACAACAGCAGCGGTCATTGCTGCCCTTACAGGATGCGGAAGCTCCAAGACCACTGAGACAACGGCAGCAGCAACAACGGCAGCTGAGACAACAACAGCTAACGCGACAACAGCGGCTGAATCAAAGGAAACAGATAAGACAGAGGCAGCAGCCGCAGCGGAAGGTTCCTTAAAGGCACTTGAGAATGTAGATCCGAATGGTCATCTCGGAAAAGTTCTTGCGGCAGGAAAGATCACAATGGGAACCTCCCCTGATTTCGCTCCGTGGGAATTCAAGGATGTCAGCAGTGGAACAACCGAGTATGTCGGTGCCGATGTGGAGCTTGCAAAATACATCGCTGAGAAGCTTGGCGTAGAACTTGAGATCAAGCCGATGGAGTTCTCAGCAATCCAGCAGGCAGTTACTTCCGGAAACATTGATATGGGTATCTCCGGCTTCGCTTACACAGATGAGCGTGCAGAGGCTATGGGACTTTCCGAGCGTTATAATGTAAACACGAAGAAAGGTCAGGGCCTTTTAGTTAAGAAGGAGCTTGCTTCCCAGTACAATACAGCAGAATCCTTCGCAGGCAAGAAGGTTGCTACCCAGAACGCAACCTTACAGAACAAGCTTGCTACAGAGCAGCTTCCGTCTGACGTTCAGATCCAGTTAGTGACAAATATAACAGACGGTGTTATGATGTTAACAACAGGCAAGGTTGACGCACTCGCTGTATCCGGTGATAACGGTGAATCCCTTGCAAAAACATATGATGATATCGCAATGGCAGATTTCATGTTTGACTATTCAAGTGAAGGTAACGTTATCGCGGTCAAGAAAGGCGATGATGATCTCTTAAATGCGATCAACGAAGTGATCGTTGAAGTTAACGAGAAAGGTCTCTATGAGCAGTGGAGAGAAGAGGCGGTTGCCCTTGCTGAGAAGCTCGGTATCGAGACGAACTAATTTCGGAGCAGATCGTTTCGTTCCGTGATGGAAGATCTGCGAAGGCCGGAATCGGTTATCACTTCAGGTTACAGAAAATACAGAGCTCGGTCTTTCCGGTGAAGATACCGGAAAGACCTTTGTCTGTTTTCAAGTTTTATCTACGAAAGGAGTTTTCCAGATGGAGTTTCTTAACGTCATGTTAAAAGTCTGGATGAAGTACTGGAACTTATTCTTACAGGGTCTTGGAATGACACTGTTTATGGGTCTCCTCACCGTCCTCATCAGTACCGTTTTCGGTTCTCTGATGGCACTGATGCGCCGCAGCAACGTGGGCATCGGAAAATTTAAGCCGCTCCGGCTGATCGCTACCGTTTATGTCGAAATTATCCGCGGTACGCCGATCCTGCTGCAGTTATATTTCTTCTACTTTATGCTGCCGACCTGGCTTCCGTTCTTCAACTTAAGCGAGTTTACATGCGTTATGACTGCATGCTGCGTAAACTCTACCGCTTATGTCTGTGAGATCGTCCGCGCAGGTATTCAGGCTGTCGATGTCGGACAGACTGAAGCAGCACGTTCTCTGGGCTTAAACGCGCGCCAGACCATGATCCATATCGTTCTCCCGCAGGCAGTCAAGAATATTCTTCCGGCGCTTTGCAACGAGTTCGTAGCGATCGTCAAGGAGACATCTCTGGCCTCCACGTTCTTTATCGGAGAACTTATGACCCAGTTTAAGACCATCAACGGTCTTACATTCCGTGTACTTGAGCCGTTGACCATCGTTGGTATCATTTACTTCGGCGTGACATTTATTATGTCCAAACTGATTGCCTTACTGGAGAGGAGGATGAACGCAAGTGAGCGCTAATGAAAAAGAACTGATCCGTGTAGAAGATCTGCACAAATCCTTCGGCAGTCTTCAGGTATTAAAAGGTGTTACCGAGCATGTCGATCAAGGAGAGGTCGTTTCCGTTATCGGACCGTCCGGCGGTGGTAAAAGTACATTTTTACGCTGCTTAAACCTCCTTGAGACACCGACATCCGGCAAGATCTATTTTGAGGGAACCGACATTACTGACAAGAATGTGGATATCAACCTGCATCGCCAGAAGATGGGAATGGTATTCCAGCACTTTAATGTATTCAATAATCTTACAGTTGGAAAGAACGTAACGCTCGCCCCGGTCCTTCTCGGAAAGAAAACACAGAAGGAAGCCGACGAGATGATGCGGGAGCTTTTAAACCGCGTTGGTCTTGCGGATAAGGAGAACCAGTTCCCAAAGAAGCTTTCCGGCGGACAGAAACAGCGTCTTGCGATCGTGCGCGCGCTGGCGATGGAACCGGATGTTATGCTTTTTGATGAGCCGACTTCCGCCCTTGATCCGGAGATGGTAGGAGAGGTCCTTCATGTTATCAAGGACCTTGTAAAGACAGGAATGACTACTGTGATCGTAACCCATGAGATGGGATTTGCGAGGGAGGTCTCCGACCGCGTATTCTTTATGGATGGCGGCGTGATCGCGGAGAAAGGCACTCCGGATGAGGTCTTTAATCATCCGCAGAATCCGAGGACACAGGAATTTTTAAGCAAGGTATTATACTGATGAAAGGACAGCGGGAAAAGCTGTTTTAACAGGAGGCATATCCCGCTCAGGCAGACTTTTGAAGTCTTGCCTGGCGGGATTTTTGAAAGGAGAACATGACATGTCAGCATCCAAACAGACAGCATTCGATTATATCGACGAGAAATCCGGCGTGATCACCGACGTATCCGATAAGATCTGGGACTATGCGGAGCTTTCCCTGAGAGAGTACAAATCCGGTGAACTTTACGCAAAGGTATTAAAAGAAGAAGGATTTACTGTCGAACATCCCTTTGACAACATTGAGACTGCATTCCGCGCTTCCTACGGTTCCGGAAAGCCGGTGATCGGAATTCTCGCCGAGTATGATGCTCTGACAGGTCTTTCCCAGATCGCCGGATCTGAGACCAGAAAAGAGCTTGTCACAGACGGAAACGGTCACGGCTGCGGTCACAACCTCTTAGGCGCGGGGGCCATGGCTGCGGCTTTTGCCATCAAGAAATATCTGGAAGAAAAAGGTGAGGGAAGCGGTAAGGTAATTCTTTACGGCTGTCCTGGTGAGGAAGGTGCCGCTACGAAAGCATTTATGGCAAGAGACGGCGTGTTCGCGGAGTGCGACGCGGCCCTCACCTGGCATCCGGGGAATGTGAATCAGGTCACTTCCGGTACCTGCAACACCTGTATCCAGACAGAGTATAAGTTTACCGGTGTTGCCTCCCATGCAGCGGGCGCACCGGACAAGGGACGTTCTGCCCTCGACGCGGTGGAGCTTATGAACATTGGCGTCCAGTTCTTAAGAGAGCATATGCCGGACAGCGCAAGGATCCATTACTCCATCACGGATGCCGGTGGAGATTCTCCAAACGTGGTACAGCCGAAGGCACAGGTCCTCTACATGGTCCGCTCCATCTGGGTAAAGGACGCACTGGAGCTTCAGGAGAGAGTCGACCGTATTGCTCTTGCGGCATCCATGATGACAGATACAAAGATGGAGAAGAAGTTTATCGACGGCTGCTCCAATACCGTTCCGAACAAGGTCCTGGAGTCCCTTATGTGGGACAACTTCAATGATCTCGGTGTCTGCCATTACACGGAGGAAGAATTAAAGTACGCGAAAGCCCTCTACGATTCTGTTGAAATGAAGTCTGACAAGCTTCCGGGAGATGCAACGGAGGACAGCAGCGATATCTACGAATATGTTGATGAGAAGTCCAAACACGGCACGACACCGATGAATGAGTTCCTTGTCCCGTATCTCTACTATGAGAAACCGAGAATGGGATCCACGGATGTCGGTGATGTGAGCTGGTGCATTCCGACGGCGCAGATCAACACATCCACATTCCCGGCGCAGGCGCCGGGGCATTCCTGGCAGAATGTCTCCTGTGGACGGACATCCATTGCCCACAAGAATATGCTGTTAGCGGGAAAGGTCATTGCGGCTACCGCGATCGACCTTATGGAGAAGCCGGATGTTTTACAGGCAGCGAAGGACGAGTTCAACAAGAAGATGAAACGCTATGGCGGCTATACCTGCCCGGTTCCGCAGGGCGCAGTTCCGGTCATCCCGGGTGAGAAGATGTAAGAGGCGACATGGCGGAGTCTCTGAAAGAAAAAGAATAGAATGACTGTAAGTCCGGCAGGACAGGGGAAGGCGGAGATACTCTGCAAAAGACCTGGCCTGCCGGGCTGTTTTATCTCAATGGGAGCTGAACGAAAAAATTTCAGAAATTTTACATATTTTTCAGTAAAAGGACAGGAATCGTGGTTCTAAAATGCCTTAAAATATGATATACTATAAAAGTATATTCTTAGGACGGAGAACAAATGTACGCCCGTGGGAATGACGGGCTGCGCCGGAAAAGGAGGCGGTCAGGTATGAATATCAGGGAAACGATGGAACAGTGGGAACGCCAGAATCTGAGTCCTTACGCGTCGTTAAGCAGTGAGACGCTGGGGCGTGACCGGGAGGAACCGCTCTGCGATATCCGCCCTGCCTATCAGCGTGATCGTGACCGGATCCTGCACAGCAAGTCATTCCGGCGCCTGAAAGACAAGACCCAGGTTTTCCTCGCTCCGGAAGGGGACCACTACCGGACGAGACTGACCCATACGTTAGAGGTATCCCAGATCGCGAGAACGATCGCAAAGGCACTCCGGATGAATGAGTCCCTGACTGAGGCGATCGCCTTGGGGCATGATCTCGGCCACACGCCTTTCGGACATGCGGGGGAATACATATTGAATGAGATCTGCGAGGACGGATTCGCCCACTATAAGCAGAGCGTCCGGGTGGTGGAGATCCTGGAAAAAAAGGGACAGGGGTTGAACCTCACAAAGGAAGTCCGCGACGGAATGTTAAATCACAGAACGTCCGGAAATCCGGCGACCATGGAGGGAAAGATCGTGCGGTTCTCCGATAAAATCGCATACATCAATCATGATATCGACGACGCGATCCGCGGAAAGATCATTACCGAGCGGGATATTCCGAGAGAATACGCAGATGTACTTGGGGATACCGTAAAGGACCGCCTGAATATCATGATCCATGATATTATCAATAACAGTATGGACAGGCCGTCGATCTTTATGTCCCCGGACGTAGAGCGGGCCATGCGGGGCTTGAGGGAATGGATGTTTGAACATGTGTACCGCAATCCTGCCGCAAAGGGCGAGGAGGGAAGAGCCCAGCAGCTGATCGTGACACTTTACGAATACTACCTGAAGCATGTGGACGAGCTGCCGGAAGAGTACCTGGCGATGATGGAGCTTCGCGGGGAGAGGAGAGAGCGGGTCGTCTGTGATTATATTGCCGGGATGAGCGACGGATATGCCATCGACCGGTTTGAAGAATTATTTGTACCGAAAGGCTGGAATGTCTGAGAGACGGATCCGGCGGATCTGCGAGGTTTCTGAGAGGAAAGTGCAGAGCGGTTTTGCGGAAAATACATATCGCGGGAGGGATGAAGCGTGTATTACCCGGAAGAAGTGATCGAGGAAGTACGAACAAGAAATGACATCGTGGACATCGTGTCCCAGTATGTGAATTTAAAGAAAAAGGGCGCAAACTATTTCGGATTGTGCCCGTTTCATAATGAGAAATCCCCGTCCTTTTCCGTTTCACCGGGAAAGCAGATGTATTACTGCTTCGGATGCGGAGCAGGCGGAAATGTCATCACCTTTGTGATGGAATATGAAAATTATACCTTCGTGGAAGCCGTGAAGATGCTGGCGGACCGGGCGGGAATTGCCCTGCCGGAGGTGGAATACTCAAAGGAGGCGAGAGCTCAGGCAGACCTGAAAAATACGCTCCTTGAGATCAACCGTCTTGCGGCGAACTTCTTTTATTATCAGTTAAAGCAGCCGTCAGGAAAGGTCGGATATGACTATTTTAAGGAGAAACGCCGTCTGACGGACGATACGATCCGCCACTTCGGTCTTGGGTATTCCAGTAAGGTGCCGGATGACCTTTACCGGTATATGAGGTCGAAGGGATACAACGATGATATTTTAAAAGAGACAGGTCTTTTCTTTATCGATGAGAGGGGAGCCAGAGATAAATTCTGGAACCGTGTCATGTTCCCGATCTTAGACGTCAATAACCGTGTCATCGGTTTCGGCGGCCGTGTAATGGGGGACGGGGAGCCGAAATATTTAAACTCCCCGGAGACGAAGATCTTTGATAAGAGCCGGAATCTCTACGGACTTAATTTCGCGAGAACGTCCAGGGCGAAATATATGCTGATCTGTGAAGGCTATGTGGACGTGATCGCTATGCATCAGGCCGGATTTACGAACGCTGTGGCATCTCTGGGGACCGCGTTTACGTCCCAGCACGCGATGCTTTTAAAGCGCTACACGGATCAGGTAGTCCTGACCTACGACAGCGATGGGGCGGGAGTGAAGGCGGCGCTCCGCGCGATTCCGATCTTAAAAGAGGTTGGAATGTCCATCAAGGTTTTAAATATGAAGCCCTATAAGGATCCGGACGAGTTTATCAAGAATCTTGGGAAAGAGGAATTCCAGAAGCGGATCGACAATGCCGTCGGAAGCTTTATGTTCGAAATCTCCGTGATCCGGAGCCAGTACAACATGCAGGACCCGGAGTCGAAGACAGGGTTTTATAACGCCATCGCGAAGAAGCTTCTGGAATTTCCGGAAAAGCTGGAGCGTGATAATTACACGGAAGCCGTTGCAAGGGAGTATATGATCCCGGAGACGGATCTCAAAAACCTCGTGAACTCCATGGGCGGACTCATCGGAGTGACCACAAGGGAGCGGGAGTACGATAAGGAGCGGACCCGCCAGAAAAAGGAGAAGGAGGACGGGATCCGGAAGTCCCAGAGACTGCTTCTCACCTGGCTTATCGAGCGTCCGCAGCTTTTCGAAAAGATCCGCGGCATTATCACACCGGAGGATTTTGACGACGAGCTTTACAGAGAAGCGGCATCCATGGTCTTCGATGAATATGAAAAAACAGGAAGCGTGAACCCCGCGCAGATCCTGAATCATTTCATCGAGGGCGAGGAACAATACAGGGAAGTGGCGGCCTTATTCCACGCGAGTCTCAGCGAGTCCTTAAATAATGAGGAACAGAGGAGAGCGCTCTCGGAAACCGTCAAAAAGATAAAGAAACACAGTCTGGAGGTAAAGGGAAAAACAGCAGATATCAGAGAGTTACAGGAAATCATCAGGCAGCAGTCAGCACTGGCTGCCCTGAATATCACACTTGACTGAGAGAAGCAGAAGCAAAAAGGCAGACACGAGGAACGTCAGGTGCCGGGAAGGATGGAATTATGGAGGAAAAGACACTTACATTTGAAGAGAAGTTATCAAAACTTCTGGAACTCGCAAAAAGTAAAAAGAACGTCCTTGATGAAAAGGAAGTTCTGGATGCCTTTGCGGGGGAAGAACTGACACCCGAGAAGCTGGACCGCATATACGACTTCCTGGATAAAAAACATGTCGACGTCTTAAAAATGTCGAATGATGATGATATGGATCCGGATCTGTTTTCAGAGGATGAAGATGCAGATCCGGAGGATGAGATTGATGTGGAACATATCGATCTCTCCGTACCGGAGGGGATCGGTGTAGATGATCCGGTCCGGATGTACTTAAAAGAGATCGGAAAAGTGCCGCTGCTTTCCCCGGATGAGGAGATCGAACTGGCAAAGAAGATCGAACTCGGTGACGAGGAGGCAAAGAAGAAGCTTGCGGAGTCGAACCTGCGTCTTGTGGTGAGTATCGCAAAACGGTATGCCGGACGGGGCATGCAGCTGCTCGACCTGATCCAGGAGGGAAATCTTGGACTCATTAAGGCAGTCGAGAAGTTTGATTACAGGAAAGGCTATAAATTCAGCACCTACGCGACCTGGTGGATCCGTCAGGCGATCACCCGCGCCATTGCGGATCAGGCGAGAACGATCCGGATTCCGGTACACATGGTGGAGACCATCAACCGTCTTGTGCGGACCCAGAGACAGTTAGTCCAGAAGCTTGGCCGTGAGGCAACGCCGGAGGAGCTCGCGAAGGAGCTCGATATGCCGGTGGAACGTGTCCGTGAGATCATGAAGATCTCTCAGGATCCGGTGTCCTTAGAGACTCCGATCGGCGAGGAGGAGGACAGCCACCTCGGGGACTTTATCCAGGATAATAATGTGGAAGTCCCGGCGGATGCCGCGACCTACACGCTACTCCACGAACAGCTGATGGATGTGCTGTCAACGCTCACTGAGAGGGAACAGAAAGTTCTGCGCCTGAGATTTGGCCTGGATGACGGAAGACCGAGGACTCTGGAGGAGGTCGGAAGACAGTTCAACGTGACGAGGGAGCGGATCCGCCAGATCGAGGCGAAGGCCCTTAGAAAACTGCGCCATCCGAGCAGGAGTAAGATCTTGAAAGATTATCTGGATGAGTAAAAAGATATGGGAAGCAGGAAAAGATCTGTGCAGGAAAAGGCAGTCAGGGATGGCCTGTCTGTCTGTGTGCTCCGGGGCGAAGTTAAACTGCCGGGAAATACAAAAAGACGGCTGCGAAATCGAAAAGCAGTCATGTAAAAGAGAAATGGAGAAATCAATATGAAATTATCAGAACGCCTGGAGCTGGTGCTCTCGTTTGTGGAACCTGGGGAGTCCGCGGCAGACGTTGGGACGGACCACGGACATGTTCCGGTGGAGCTTGTCAGGAGAACGATCGCGAAGAAGGCCGTGGCTATGGATGTGCGGAAAGGTCCGTTATCCAGGGCGACGGAGAATATTGCCCTGGCTGGACTTGCCGATAAGATCGAGACGAGACTTTCTGACGGTGTCGCAAAGCTTCTGCCGGGAGAGGCAGATTCTGTCGTGATCGCGGGAATGGGCGGCGAGCTGATCATTAAGATCCTGGAAAACGGAAGACATATGTGGGATCCGGTGAAACAGTGGGTCTTATCACCGCAGTCGGAGATCTTTAAGGTCAGAAGATGGCTTTTTGAGAACGGTTTTGTGATCCGGAAGGAAGATATGGTCCTTGAAGACGGGAAGTTTTATACGGTGATGGATGTGCGGAGAGAGAAAGACGCAGATTCTGAGGGAAAAACAGTGGATCCGGATGTTTTAAGCCTTTCTGAGGACAGCCGCATGCTCTACGGCGATTATCTGATCCGAACGAAGAACCCTGTTCTTCTTACATATCTGAAGGAGGAAGAGGCGAAGCTTCTGCGGTTCATCGAGGATCTTTCCGCGAAAGCGGGGGATTCCGAACGGGCGGCAGAGCGGCTTTCCGAGTTGAAATTACAGTTAAAAGAAAATCAGGAGGTACAGCATGAAATGCAGGGAGATCATTGAAATCTTAGAGACGCTTGCGCCGAAGTCCTGTGCCTGTGACTGGGATAATCCGGGACTTTTAGCAGGGCGGATCGACAAGGACGTGAAGAAGATCCTTTTGACGCTGGACGCGGATGATGCGGCGGTGGAGCGGGCGAAGGAGATCGGGGCAGATATGCTGTTAAGCCATCATCCGCTGATCTTTAAGCCGGTGAAGCATGTTTCGGACGAGGATTTTATTGGAAGACGGCTTGTGTCCCTGATCCAGTCGGATGTGTCATACTATGCGATGCATACAAATTTTGATTCGGCGCCGGGGTGCATGGCGGATATTGTGGCGGACCGGTTGAATTTTACCGATCAGAAGCCGCTGGAGGCCATGGGAGAGATTTCCGGGACGGAGTACGGAATCGGTAAGACAGGATCGTTGAAAGTGCCTATGAAGGGCTTGGAGCTCGCGAGAGAGGTTAAGAACCGGTTTGGACTTCCGTTTGTGACCGTTTATGGAAGTGAGCTGTATGAGGATGCTCCGGTTGTGAAGGCGGCTACCTGCCCGGGGGCAGGTGGAAGTGAGCTTAAGGAGGCACTGAAGGCAGGCGCTCAGGCGTTTATCACCGGAGATATCAGCCACCATGAGGGAATCGACGCGGCGGCTCAGGGGATGATGATCATTGATGCGGGTCATTATGGGCTGGAGCATATTTTCATGGATTTCATGGAAGGATTTTTGAAGGAAAAGTTACCTGATGATATCGAAGTCGTGAAGATGGCGGTGAAGTTTCCGGCGGTCGCGGTGTAGGTAATTGGCTTCGGGGACGCACCGGTCAGCCTCCGCCCCCGGGCTGAGATGATTTTCGGGGCGGTTCCTCTAAGCTTGCATGCGAATGCTAAGGGCGGAGAAAAGGTGACACAACTCGCTTCGCTCAGACAAGTGTCACCTTTCCTCCAACGCATTCACCTGCGAGCTAAGAGGAAGCCAATCCCCGAAAAACAGGCGCCCGGGATCGGAGGCTGACCGGTGCTATAGATCGAAATGAAATGGTTGTTGCTGATGTTGTGAATGGCATCAGCGGAGAGGTTGTGGGAGGTGGTTTTATGGCAGTTGTTAAGGTGAATGGAATCGAAAGATCGTATCCGGAGGGAACAACCTATCTGGAGATCGCGAGAGATTTTCAGGATCAGTATGAGAATGATATCCTGCTTGTGCGGGTCAATGGAAAGCTCAGGGAGCTTGAAAAGACTCTGGCGGGAGATTCTGAGATTTCTTTTATCACAGCGAAGGAAAATGCAGGTTATAAGACGTATGAGCGCAGTGCGATCTTTCTGATGCTGAAGGCGTTTTATGAGGTAATTCCGCGAGAGAAGATCAGGAAGATCCAGATCGACTTTGCTCTGGGAAACGGGATTTATGGAGAACTTGTCGGGGATATTCCGGTAGACGAGAAGCTGCTGACTTCAGTGAAGGTACATATGGAGAAACTTAGGGACGCAGCGATCCCGGTGAAAAAGCGGAGTGTCAATACAGATGACGCGGTGGAGCTCTTTGGAAAGCATGGGATGCATGATAAGGAGCAGCTGTTCCAGTATCGTCGGGCGTCGCGGGTGAATATTTACAGCATTGGGGAGTTTGAGGACTATTTTTATGGATATATGGTTCCGGACACAAGTTATGTGAAGTATTTTGACCTTGTTCCGTGTCATGCGGGATTTTTGCTCCTGCTTCCGGTGAAAACGGATCCGAAACATGTGGAGCATCCGGCGATCCGGGAGAAGCTGTTTTCAATCCTGCATTCTTCCTACCGCTGGAGTGACAGCCTGGAGGTACCGAACGTCGGCGCATTAAATAAGATGATCGTGGACGGCAGAGGGCAGGATCTGATCCTGATGCAGGAGGCGCTGCAGGAGAAAAATATCGGTCAGGTTGCTGAGAAGGCAGTGAAGGATCCGGACCGCAGGATCGTGATGATCGCGGGACCGTCTTCGTCCGGTAAGACAACCTTCAGCCACAGGCTTTCAACTCAGTTTGCGGCGCTTGGATACAATCCGCATCCGATCTCTGTGGACAACTATTTTCGCAACCGGGAAGAGTATCCGCTTGACGAGAACGGGCAGCCGGATTTTGAGGCGCTTGGGTGCGTGGATATTCCGCAGTTTAATGAGGATATGAACGCTCTGCTCTCCGGTAAGACCATCGAACTTCCACGGTTTAACTTTAAGACCGGTAAGAGGGAATACAAAGGCGAAATGCTGAAGCTTGGAAAGAAGGATATTCTCGTCATCGAGGGCATCCACTGCCTGAATGACGCGATGTCCTCAGAACTTCCGAAGGAGAGTAAATTTAAGATCTACATCAGCGCCCTGACCCAGTTGAATGTGGATGAGCACAACCGGATCCCGACAACTGACGGACGACTGATCCGCCGGATGGTGCGGGACGCGAGAACGAGAGGAACCTCCGCGTTAGAGACGATCGAGCGCTGGCCGTCGGTGCGCCGCGGTGAGGATAAGAATATCTTCCCGTACCAGGAGAGCGCCGATGTGATGTTTAACTCCGCGCTTGTGTATGAGCTTGCGGTATTGAAGCTCTATGCGGAACCGCTGCTCTTCAATATCCCGAGAGACCGGGAAGAGTATGATGAGGCAAAACGGCTCCTCAAATTCCTGGACTATTTCCTTGCCATCGACAGTGATGTGATCCCGAAGACTTCGATTCTCAGGGAGTTTATCGGGGGAAGCTGCCTGAACGTGTAGTTGTATCCGCTTTTTTTCTGTGGTATTTTCATAGGAGTGTGCATCCATATGGACATTATCTGTAAAAGCCGTAACGAAAAAAATATAAACACACGTCTGGACATCAAAATAAATATATGCTAAAATGAACAAGTTCTGAGTAAGACAGATGGTCGCTGCTGCAGTCCTAAGGGATGCAGGAGAGGAAAGTCCGGGCTTCAAAGGGCAGGGTGCCGGATAACGTCCGGCGAAGGCGACTTCAGGGACAGTGCAACAGAAATAAACCGCATGGAAACATGTAAGGGTGGAAAGGCAGTGTAAGAGACTACCGCCTCAATGGTAACAGGGAGGGCACATGCAAACCCCACTCGAAGCAAGGCCAAACAGGAAGCATAAGGCGGCCCGTCTGCTTCCGGGTAGGCCGCTTGAGCCGTCCGGTGACGGACGGTCTAGATAGATGACCATCCAACGACATAACCCGGCTTATCGTCTTGCTCAGAATATTGAATAAGGAAAATGATGAAGACCGCTTTCCAGGATCTCGGGTTGAGATTTTGGGGAGCGGTCTTTTTAAATCTTATGATAGATACATAAATGCAGGAAAAACTGTAGCTTTTTTGTCACCTGAAATGCGACACAAATACTAATATCTGTGATATGATAGAGAAAAAGAAGGTCTGCAGGTGAACCTGCGGTGAATCAGGGGGTATTATATATGCGTGAATGGATGGATTTAAATGATGATGGAGAAATCGATGCTTTCGAAACAGATAATGAAAGATGAAATGCTTTGTACCAGTCGTGAAGAGCATATAGCATTGTTCGGGGATGCCGTGGATTTTGATGATGATAGTGATGAGGATGATGATTTCTAACATTGTGTTTGATTGGAGATAGTGATAGTTGCATGGCAGGCTGGGATTTAAAATGTGGTTTAATAACAAAATATGACTTAGATGAAGAGTATATATGGTCATTGTTCAACTATGTATTTTCAGATGAGTGCAGAAAAAGAAATACATATAAATTTGGCTTGATTAAGGCAATTTTGGATAATGTTTTTTCGGGAAAAAGCAAAGAACAAGGTATCTATTATACGTATGAGCAGTTATTTGCCAAATTTGCAGAAAACTATTGGAATTTAGTTGTTAAGTACCATTTGTGTCAAATGAGAAAAGATGGAAAATCGGAGTATTCAAAGATAGAAAAAATTTTCCAGGAAGCAACAACGGAAAATCCGTTGTTATCCATATTAGAGTTTGCATCTATTGAAGAAGGAAAGAGAACAAGTATTATTAAATTGGTTGTACAGGAATGCTAAAAGAATGTTATTGGGGCACTGTATAATGATTTTAATGGAACGATTTATTCATTTGATTTGAAAGAATCTGGCCTTACATTGAATCCCTGTGTTTATGAGTTTATATTGAAATATAAATACGAACTTGAAAAGTTAAATTATTATTCCTGGGCGCGTATGCTGGAGCAAATTAACAATGATGATGTTCTGATCAGAGTAATAAACAAATTGGAATTATCAACACCGCGCAGAGATAATCTGTCGGTATATAGAGAAATTCTTAGAAAAGAATTCGAAGAGAATACATGCTTTTATTGCGGAAAAAAATTGCAGAAGAGCATTCACGTAGACCATTTTATTCCATGGTCATTTGTAAAAGATGATAATATCTGGAATCTCGTTTTATCATGCGCAGAATGCAATGAAGGATGTAAACTGTTTTAAATCAATTCGATATGCTTTAATTGTCTTATAGTATAGTCTTTTCTATGATTTACAGTATTCAAGGTATTTCTCAGTAATGGGAATAAGTGTATTCATGTGTAAGTATCTCCTTTTTATAATTCAGTTATTGTTTTTAGAGTTATTAGGAACCTGATCCATTTTACCTCTTATTTATATCGACAATGAGTGGAAAGACTTTCAAAACGCGGAAGCGTGTGTAATGTGTAAAATGTGGAATGCACATTGTGTATTGTAAATAGGTCGTTGGTGTTTAAAAGAATAGAAAAAGGTATATTCAAGTGCTATAATATAAGTGTTGGAAGAGGTTGAACAATTCTGATATGGGAGGTATTCGTTCTATGGCAGAAGAAAAGAATATAGATCCATTAGTTTTCATGCAACAGGAACTGTGTGATATGTGGGGGATCAACAATCAAACGAAGTATGTGTTCTATTATGATGAAAGTAATAATTGCAGAAAGTTTTGGGTTGATGATAGTAAGCAGCAGTTTAATACGGATCATACAGCTGACTTTGTGCTGGCAGGGTTAGTAAGAAAAGAGGAAGAAAAAGTAGAAGCTTCGCTTGAAACATTCCGCAAACCATTAAAGTTGCAAGCAAATGTAGAAGAGATTAAGTTTAAAAATCTGTATGCAAAAGGTGATTTTTTGCAGTGCGTGAAGGAAAGACGATTATTTGAAACTTTATCATGGATAGATAAATCGCCTTTTTATATTCATTACACTAATGTGAATAATTTATTTTATACACTTGTTGAAATATTCGATTCCATTGTAAAACCTGATGAGATAAGTGAATTTGGATATGACTATTTTAAAATGAAGAGTGTATTTTATTATATGTTTAAAGGGAAAGCAGACGCATTACAAATCTTGATGTTCAAATATAAGTACCCCAATATACAGCGGGAGGATGTAGAAGCATTTTGTAATGACTTACTGTTCTTGCTCGGGAGCAGGAGAGAAATGAAGGAAGAGGAAAAGTTCCTAGCAGGAATGCTTGCCAGGGCAGCACAGAGTGATGAATTAGTATTTTTACATGATAACGATGATTATGTTATGCAGGAAAACTATGCGGAATTCTATGCTGACCCTATCCGAAAATATCAGAAGTCAAGGCACATATTTGATGAGGAAACGACAGTACAGGACATAGTAAAAAAGCAGATAGCAATGGGGGAGAATATGGCAGATAATTTCAACTTTGTGAAATCTGAGACAGACATATTCGTGCAGTTATCGGATGTAGTATCAGGGATTTTAGGAAAACTATTTAAGTACATAAATTCCACAAGTGTAAATCAGCGTAGAAGAGATGTTGAAGGTTTATCAAAGCTTCAGGTTGAAAATATTTTACTGATTGATAAGCTACGTATGGAAGCAGATCGGGAGAATCCCGGATTTTTATGTTCGATTGGTCCTTGGGATGGGATAGGAATACTTAATAGATTTTTCGAAATGGTAAAGAGCAGAAAGGAAAAATAGTTTGAATCGGGAGGTTTGATGATATGGATGTTTTTGCAATAGAAAAAGGAAAGGCACTGAAACTTTCAGTAGATGAATTTGAAAAACAGACATGCCATGATTATCCTTATTACAGAACTAATAAGGATAAACGACTTTCTTTGTATTCGATTTGTCCTGAATGTGGAAATCCAATTCAGATTGTCAATATGTATGGGGAAGAAATGATGCAGAATGTAACCCATAAAGTAACTCTTTATGGGAAACATACAGGTCGAGCGGTAGAAGGCTTTCCGTATTGGAATGAGGCTGAGATGAAAAATTGCTCATTATATAAGCCATCACCATTGGGGAACACGGAAATAAGAACAAAAACAGAAGAGTCCGAGGAAATAAAAGAAATTATTGAAAAGAATTGGAGAAGGATAAAGCAGGATATTAGAGGTATTGTAGGAGTTAATATACCGAATTCTGTAATGGAACATATGTATGAAGTTTTTATGGAATCTCATGCGTATAGTTATAAAGCAGTAAATAAGTACAATATACCATATGCTATGCTTAGATATCAGGAAACAATATCAATTTATCACACTTTTTTGTTTGACTCTCCAATGAGCGAAATTGTAAAAGAGAAAATAAATAATAATAGTAAGTACTTTGAGATTTTGGATAAGGAAATAAAGAGAAAGTTAAGTGGAGGTTACAATTTAGGCATATACTTGACAAAATATCAAAAGAAAGAGCACAAGCAGTATATACATATGGTGGTATATGAAGTCGGTGGCCATGGGAAGGAAAGCAGAAATATTATCTTAGAAGAAAAAATAGAGATGAAATCTTGGATTTATACGTAAGTGTATAGAAATAGGTAATATAGTATATTTCTCATGATGGGAAAAGATGTTGTTTTTGGCAGAAATACATATGAGCAATATGAGGAGATATAGAATGTTTATTAGAAAAGTCAAAATTCATAATTTTAAATGCTATAAAGATTTTGAAATTACTCTTGAAGAAGGTTTAAACATTGTTGTTGGAGATAATGAAGCGGGAAAGTCTACAATACTAGAAGCTATAAATCTGGCACTAACCGGAATTATTAGCGGGAAGAGTATTTGGAATGAAATTTCGCAGTATATTTTTAATAAAGAGGCAGTAGATGAGTATATTGTTTTGTTAGGCACGGCACCTATAGCACTTCCATACATAACAATAGAAATCTTTTTTGGTGGGGATGAAAATCCTTTGATGAATGGGGATGCAAATTCAGATAGAGATAACAGTGCGGAAGGATTTTGCTTCAAAATTGCATTTAATGACAAATATGCAGATGAATATGAGGCATTAGTGCAACAGGGCAATGTTAAAAGCTTGCCAATTGAATATTATGATATTACATGGACAACCTTTGCCAGAGATGCAATCACAACACGTGGCATACCTTATAAATCAAGTTTGATTGATTCATCTGAATATAGATATCAAAGTGGAAATGATCTGTATTTGTCAAGAATTATAAAGGGGGCATTGGAACCGGAGGATATAACATCTATTGCACAGGCACATAGAAAAATGAGGGATACATTTATTAATGATCCTTCAATAGAAGCCATTAACAATAAAATAAATCAGGATGCAAGTTTGACAGATAAAAAAATAGCATTATCAGTAGAATTGGTTACTATAAATGCATGGGAGAATAGCCTTGTTACACAATTGGATGAAATACCATTTCATTATGTGGGAAAGGGAGAGCAATGTGTTGTTAAGACGGAACTGGCATTAGCAAAACGTACCTCACAAAATGCAAGTATTATTTTGTTAGAAGAACCAGAAAATCATCTGTCACATACAAGATTGAATCAATTGATTAAGTGTATTTCGGAACAATATGCAGAAAAACAGATACTTATTTCAACACATAGTAGTTTGGTTGCAAATAAGTTAGGATTGAGGAAAGTGATGCTACTTGAGAATTTAAGGATAATAAAATTTTCTGAACTATCGGGAGATACATATAATTTCTTTAAGAAGGTGGCTGGGTATGATACATTGCGAATGATTTTATGTAAGAAAGCTATTTTGTGTGAAGGAGATTCGGACGAGCTGGTGATTCAAAAAGCATATATGCAACTTAATGATGGGCGGTTGCCGATAGAGGATGGTATAGAAGTGATTTCCGTAGGTGTATCATTTTTACGTTTCCTTGAGATTGCAGATTGTATTCAGACAAAAATCGCGGTTGTTACAGATAACGATGGGGATTTGGCAGCTATCAACAAAAAGTATGAAAATTATATAGGTGCAAATCAGAAAGAATATATAAAGATATGTGTTGATGATGTTGTGGACACAGGGACACTTAAGATTGGCAAGAGTGATTATAATTACAACACTTTAGAACCGAAACTTTTGAAAGCTAATGGTTTAGATAAGTTAAATCGTATTTTTGGTACTGCTTATACGGATGAGGACGATTTGAGGAAATTTATGAAGCATAACAAAACGGAATGCGGATTGAAAATCTTCGAATCTTCTGAACAGATAGAAATACCGGAATATATTTTGGAGGCTATCAAATGGTAAATAGATTGATAATTGCGGCAGCAGGATCTGGTAAAACTACATATTTGGTTAGACAGGCGATGCAACAATCGGACAGTGTGTTAATAACAACATACACTATTGCTAATGAACTGGAAATCCGTAAAAAATTTGTAGAACTTAATGGTTGTGTTCCGCATAATGTTACCATACAAACATGGTACTCATTTCTTTTACAGCATGGGGTTCGACCATTTCAGGGAGTGGTCTTAGATGATAAGATTAATGGTATGATATTAGTTAATGAAAAGTCTGGGAAAAAATATAATGGTAAATATGGTCCGGTATATTATGCAGAAGAGGACTATAGAAATTTTTATTTCACGGATGGAATGAAAATGTATTCTGATAAGATTGCAAAATATGTATGTCGTTGTGAAAAGGAGACTAAAGGAAGGGTTTCGCAAAGAATTAGCAGGATTTATCCTAAGATATATATAGATGAAATTCAAGATTTGGCGGGATATGATTTAGACATCATAAAAAGTATGTTGCAAGCGGATTGTGATGTGACAATGGTAGGAGATCCCAGACAGGTAACATATCATACGCATAATGAAGCAAAGTATAAGAAGTATGCAGATGGTAAGATAGAAGAATTTATTAGAAGTGAGTGTAAAAAAATAGATTGCATTATTGATAAAGAGACTTTGAATGATTCTTACAGAAATAACCAAAGTATATGTTCATATTCATCGCAGTTGTATGAAGAATATGGCGAAACTGGAACAAAGCAATTTGAGGTAACAGGGCATGACGGAGTTTATTTGGTAAGACCGAATGATGTTGATGCATATTTAGAAGAATTTAAGCCAATACAACTCAGGGAGAAGAGAACAGTAAAAGTAAATGACGGGTATTCTGCAATAAATATGGGCGAGTCTAAAGGATTAACATATGATAGAGTCTTAATTTATCCAACCGGAACAATGAAAAACTGGATGAAGGATCATTCAAAAAAATTGCAACCCAAAACAAGGTCTCAATTTTACGTTGCAATAACTAGAGCAAGATATAGTGTGGGAATTGTTTTTGATTATGATGAGAAAACCAATATTGAAGGTGTGGAAAAGTATCAGTAATTTGAAAATTGTGTTGTGTAATGTAACAGTAATAAACTGTGACATATACGAAGGAGGAACGTAAAATGTTTTTTTTCTTTTATGGTGAACTAGGAGAATTGGAATATAATGCCATTGTCAAAAGTGCTTTTGAGAAGATGATGTTTGAAAAATTGCAATCAGAAGGATATTGTGATATTAATCCGTTAATAGGGCGACCGAGAACTTCTAAATCTGAAATTGAAAATAATTTGAAGAGATTAGATTCTCCATTAGCTAAGGTTTTCGCAGGAAAGTATGCTACAAACACTAAGGAACTCGAAACAATAATGCTACCGGTACTTAAAGAACTTGAAGAAAAAACATCAAAAAATAAATGTTCTTTTGATGAATACAATTATTTTGCCATTATTTATTTTATTTTTCAAATGTACAAATCTGTTGATAAGAAGCTTGATTGTGTAAAAGAGTTATACAGAACTTGGAATGAACATGAGCATGAGTATGAGTATGATATCAGGATGTCAAACGGAATTGTTTTTGATGCAGCCAAGGTTGAGGTTAACTTCATATCTTCAATTAATCAGTATGTAGATTTTTTGGGACAAATAAGAAAAAATGATGGCAAACTGTTTTTTCGAGGGCACAGTAAAGTTTCTTATGATTTGAAACCATCGTTATTTCGAAAAGAAGAATGGTTATCAAACGAAAAGAAAATGTATTTAGAATTAATGGCGAAATGTCCTTTTGAATTTGAACGATTAAAATCTCATATAGAAAAACTGGCAGAAATGCAACACTATGGATTACCAACAAGATTGCTAGATATTACCCAAAATCCATTGATTGCACTATTTTTTGCCTGTGAATCCCAACATTCGTATCATGGTGAAATAATAATTTTTTCACAGAATCTGGATTCAATAAAATATTTTCAAAGTGATACTGTTGCAATGCTTGCATCACTTCCCTTATTTACCAAAAGTGAACAAATGCAATTTTACCATTCAAGTTTTATTAAGGCATCGAATGTGAATGATTTTAATGATAATGTTGAACGACTCGTTCACGAGGTGCGAATGGAACGTCCGGGGTTTAAATCGGAAATAAGGGCAGAGGATATAAGAGATGCTGTTGTTTGTATTCCTGCAAAAAAGAACAGAAGAATTGATAATCAAGAAGGCGCATTTGTTGTTTGTGGACTGCTTGATGAAATATATGGTAACAAAAAGTATAATACATTATCAAATCTGCGCTTAAAATTGGATAATAAAAAGATTGCAATCTGCATTATTGATAAAAAGGCCGAGTTATTAAATGAATTGGAAAGTTTAGGAATAAATAAGGCAAAGATTTATCCGGAAATAGATGACGTTGCGGATTATATAAAAACTCATGTTAATAAAACTGTATAAATATGGGAAATGCTTTGACATGAAGTATATGGGAGGCGCATGAACGTGAAATACACTATGCTGGAAAATGGATTAGATTTTATAATTACAGGTCTTGAACACCTTCAAAATGCAGAACAGGAAAACGTGGAAGAGATAGTGAGGGATAGATAATAGTTAAAATATTCATTGCTTCATTTATCCGCCGGTATAGAGCTTGTATTTAAAAGCCGGTTGGATATAGAGCATTGGACTTATATTTTTGATGATATGAATCATGCTTCAAGGAATAAATATACGGATGGTTCATTAAAAACGGTTGATAGTAATACAGCCATCGAACGATTAGAAAATTTGTGTGGATATGTTTTTGCTGAAAAACAGAAAGTACAGTTAAAGCGACTTAGAGAAACGAGAAACAGATTTGAACATGGAGCAATCGATAATAACCCTAGAGCTGTGGAAAGTGTAATTAATAATGCAGTTGAAGTGATTGTTGATTTTCTAGGGAAAAACTAAAACGAGTTTGAAATACCATCTAATATGCTTAGTGATGGGTTGACAGAGAGAGAAAAGGAATATTACAAAAGGCTTCAAATTGAAACAAAAAAATTGAAGAATCATCATGATGATGCTGTAAAACTAGCCATTTCAAGAGCGTTAAATATTACATTGCAAGAATATTTAATGGAATGTCCGGAATGCGGAGAAATGTTATTAAGGTATGGTGATGGTAATACACAATGCGAGTGCTATTATTGTGGTTATTCTGAGAAGCCGGCTAATGTTGCAAAAAAATATATTGAGAAAGTATTGCATATATCTGAATATGAGGTAGGGAATCATGGGGGTGAATTTCCCTTATTTACCTGCCCTGACTGTGATACTGATAGTATGGTAAAAACAGATTCATCATATTTTTGTTTTTGTTGTGGAACGAAATATCAGTTGAATGAAATGAAGTACTGTGAGAGATGTGGAGAATTATTTTTTCCTATAGATGACGATTTTATCTGTAAAGATTGTATGGATGGACAAATTAATGAGCGATGATGTTTTTTCATGGAGGGAAAAGTAAGAATAAAAATACGAGGGGGATTCCAATATGGATAATAGTTTTAGTATGAAGCGAGAATTTGAATTAAAAGAAGGATTATACTTTGTTCATGGGTATTATCTAAGTGGATGGAGAGAGAATGATATAGAGGAGTTATATCGTGACCAGATGATACTGATGCAAGATAGCATGGATGACATATATGATATTGATGCTTATGATATAAATCTGAGAGAAATGCGGCTGGAAAATCAAATTATGATTCCGGAAGGAGAGTTTGTGTATTACGATGGTAGAGAATTTCAAACAGCAGAGGATAATCCCACATCCATTGTGCATACCGAACTTAATAAGCAACTAATCAGAACGATTGGATTTCAAAATTACGGAAATCAGCCCAAGGAAGTAAATGAAGATATATCAGACGTATGCTCATATCATATAAATGTTGGACATGGAAACTGTAGCATTATCGTTTTTTGCGAAAATGGTTCATACAATATGTGGATGGTAGACTGCTCGGCATTTGATTTTACCAATAAGCATAATTACAGTTCTAATTTGGAAGATTGTTTACAGTCTATTTTCAATAAGTTTGGAATAGACAGAATATCAAAATTGATGATTACACACCTGCACTATGATCATATTAACGGAATTGAACATTTAATTAAAAGAGGATGGATTGATGCCAATACAGAAGTATGGATGAATACACAATATCCTTGGAAACAGCCTACATATAATCGTATTTTATTACAATTAAGTGCTTTAGGAGTTAAATTTATAGATCCGATTATTGGTAATTCTACAAACAATATTCATATTCTGTATCCAGATGTCAGTTTCAACAAAAAAAACAAGGCACCAAAGAACAATATCAATAATACATCTGTTTTATATCAGATATGTTTTGGGGAAAATAGTATGCTATTTACAGGAGATATTGAGACGGAAGGTTGGGAGAATGTATCAACTTGTATGCCCAATTTGTGTAAATCAACATATTACTGTATATCACATCATGGTAGTATTACAGGGCATATTCGAAGTAATTGTATGCCAGCAAATTGTTGTATTACAACACTTGCAGATTGTGCTGATTCAACAAGATTACAAGTATTAATGGGAAGAGACGGAGCATATAAGGGGGTGTACAGCAGAAAAGTTCTTGGAGATTTTAAGAATATAGAAAAAACAGAGGAAGCACAGAAATACCTTAGTCTGGACTGGAAAACGGGTAAAGTGCGTAGTGTTTAGGAGAGCGGAAAGTGAAAGATTTTGTTTCTTTTGTAAAAAATACTTCAACTGAGAATTTATTAAATTTTGGGGAGAAATGTCTATAAAAATATATCAGAAACAGCTAAAAAACACTGATAAAAATGAATTAAAGGCAACGATTAACTTCCCTTTGAAAATACACCAATATGGATTTATTCAACGAAATGTAGAAGTAATGCTTTCGGCGTGGGATATTCCTGACATGATATATACATCTATTTGTGAAAGCAATGATTACCGGAAAGGACATATGACAGAAGATATGGCGGGCTATGTGACAAATTTGTATAGAGGATTTGAAAACGATAAATCTAAGATACATTATTTGAATGAAGTATCGTTGGCTGGAGTTTTTACTTATCTTATGGGAATGACATATGAACAGTTCGAGTTTCAGAATCTGGCTTGGACTTTACAAAATTTCAATAGAAATTATCATATTCTGGTTGCATCTGATAAAATTTGCAGAAAAGAGATAATTGACATCAATGCAATCGTTAGGGAACAATTTGGATTCGGACTCGATGAATTGTTAATGACTGAACTGATTATATTATGGTTGTGCGGTCAGCATTCTGATCCGTTGACGGCACCGGAAAATATGTATCAAGGAAAGGTTTCTCAAAGTGTAACAAGAGAAAAAATCGAAAGAATTATAGACTATTATTCCGTTGACTATGATCAGGTTCGAAATTGCGAGATAAAAAAGCAAATATTTTACTCGAAACCATTTGTGAAAACTCAAAAGCATAAACAGACCCTGTTAGTAAGTATGCACCTTTTGCAAATGTCTTTTGCAGATGGATTATATTGGATAGAGAGAGATTACTATTTAGATAAACACAAGGGGCAGAAATTTTTAAATGCATTTGGCAATATGTTTGAGGAGTATTTTCAGAAATTGGCACAATTGTATTTGCATCGGGATATGTGGGATAAAATCCCTGAAGGAAAAGAAAAGAGTGCGGATTTTTACATAGAATTTGAAGATGTGATATTTCTTTTTGAATTAAAGTCTGGCACTATGGGGATAGGCGCAAAACAACAGGTCCCGGAGGTGGATCTGATAGAAAAGTTCTATTCAAGGAACATTAGGGAAGCATATGAACAATTAAAAGCATCGGAAAAGGTTTATCAGCAGAAGGGAAAGCGGATTATAAAGGTCTTTTTGTTGTATGAGTTTACAAATAATACGCAAATTATGATGTCTTCTTTGCCGGAGATATTTGAAAAGGTTTGTTAATTTTGATTTTTTTAGATGTATGTAAGATATTGGAGGATTAGTATAGTATGGATGTAGTGGCAAAGATTGTTTTCATAGATGAACAAAGATTATTGATAATGGAAATGTCACCTGTAGCCGAAGTAAATCCATTTTTGAATGGAATTCTTTTTAACTTAACATTAGATAATGTTTCTAATGAACAGCCTATAAAAATGACTTGCGAAGGGAAAAATAGAGTTGTTGATTTTTTGGGACGTAAATATTCAAAGGTAAAAGAAGTAAATCGTTTGATAAAATTTTTTAGGGATGTGCCAATCCAAAACTATATTTATATTTATCCATATAATGAACAGTTTAATGAATTGTACGATACCTTGAAAGAATCATTACCATATTATAATAAAGGAGAGACAGATGAGACAATTGCATTAGAAATGAAGGAGTATATGGAAGTAAAGGGAAATATACAAAAATATTTAGATATATATCCATATGAAATACAAATGATAGTACCCGAACAAAAAGTGATAAAAGGTGAAAAAGATAAACGAAAAAGAAAATGTATTTATTGTGGTGGTAGTGTAAAGGATGGTAAAACAAGATATCAGGAAATCGCACATGCAATACCAGAGGCACTTGGAAATACTAAATTTATACAGAGAGAAGAGTGCGATGCATGTAATGATTATTTTGCAAGAAACGCTGAGGAAGATTTGTGCAATTTTCTTGTATGGAAAAGACTACAATATGGACTTAAAGGAAAAAATGGTTATCCAATTTTTCAACTTACAGATGGTAGATATGCAAGATTTTTTGATTATGAAAAAGAAGAATATGAGTCAGACTGGGGATGCTTTGAGAGTATAAAAGCATTTGTAAAAGAAAATAAAGTGAAAGGACCAGTTGTTATTTCGAACCAAAAGCCTGACAGTAGTGGTAATATCAAAATTACTTACGTCAAAGATTATGTTCCTCAACATGTTTATAAAACTTTTGTAAAATGTGTAATAGGTCTTATTGGGAATGAATCGTTGTTTCCCTTTGTTAAAACAATAGATTGGCTTCGATATGGAAACGATAATATTCAGTTGCCAGATGTTGTGTTACTTAAGTGTAAAAGATTAATATTAGAACCGGAATTATACATTTTTACGAGAAAAAAGCTATGTGATTATAGGATACCATATTGTTATGGTGAATTAAGAATTTTGGATACTATTTTTGTATTTATAATTCCGTTTACAGAAAACGATAAATATGATTTTGTTGATGAAAAAGAATGTAGAATATTTCTGGAAATGCTGAGAAATCAGTATGGGAGATATGAAACAGAAAATTTTTCAAGCATAGTTCCACGAAAAATAGACGAACAGTGCGTAATCAGTAAGCAGATTATTTAGAGATAGTAATTTGCTAAATTTTTTTTGTCCTATACTTGACATAAGCTGATGGCAATGGCAGGATGGCAAGGTTGTGGCACACAGCCATTTTGGTTAAATGGAATCCTATTTTTGAATACATTCCAATAGAAAGCCAGATTGAAAAATTTCAGGATGATTATTATGATGCGATAGCAAAATGCCATGTGGAGGGAGAATCTACGGTATTTATTGAATTTATGCTGGCTCAAATAGATAACATTTTAGATGAACTTTTGAATCAGATGACAAATAGCGCCACTGATGACGCTATTCTTGACGCCAATGGCGCTAATCATGACGTTGATAATATGGAATGCATTTTACGGAGCTCAGCGGTCGCCATTCTGTTTTAGAACGGCCGCTTTCCGAAGTCAACGGCCGCCTATTTTTTAGTTAGAAGACCACCGCTTATCGTGTGTTGATCTTAACCGTGTAGTGCTTTGTAGCTCTCTTCATGATGGAATTGGCAGATACCTCATCGTTGAGGATCATCGCTTTCCAGTTATCCGGATCACGCTGTGAGCATACGATGGTGCTTTTCCTCTGCTCGTTCCGCTTCTCCAGAAGCTCAAAGAGGATTTTAATCTCTCTTTCGTCAGTGATTGTGTGAAGCAGGAAGTCATCCAGGATGATCAGTTCCCATTTGAGATACTTCTTCATCTTGCGAGCATATTTATCGTAATCCTGCTCTTTAAGAGCTACCATGCTTTCCAAAAGTTCCTCGCTGTGAAAGTAACCGACGTTATATCGGTTGCAGGCCTTTATGCCGATAGCTTTTGCAAGGTAAGACTTTCCGGCATCTGATTCTCCGAGAATACAGAGATTGTAGCCTCTTTCAATAAAGTCAAAAGAGGAAAGAACCTCTGTTATACCGGCAGGCAGATACTCCCGCTTGTCAGAGTCCACACAGTCTGACAATTCTTCAGGTGAGCCCTTCAGATGTGCCGCTGTTAAGCGATTCTTTAATGTCGTGCTGACCTTTTCCTGAAACTGTGGTCCGATCAGTTCTGCAATAAGCGTAAGCCGATCCATTTCCAGAAATCCGGGTTTGTGATACAGATCATCCAATGTAGCTGCCATAGTTGAAAGCTTAAGTTCGTTCAGTTCATCAACGAGTTCATTTATCAGTACAGTTCCTGTAAGCATTATTCATCGGCCCCCTCTCGTATCTGATCAGCAAGAGCCTTGCTGCGTGATAAAAGAGTGTCGATACTGGAAGCTTCCGGTGGCATTACATACCCTCCGCGTACCGGTTCTTTCTTTGCCGATGTGGGATGATGATAGCCTGCTTCTCCGAGATCATCTGCTACAACAGCTATCGTATTCTTGATAAAGGTATATTTCTGCTTATTCAGAGCAATCGCCTGCTTACAGCACTCTTCCAGAGTCTTATTGCTGTACTTCTTTGTAAAGTTCAGAATACCCAGACACATACGATAGGTCTGTACTTCGTATGGTCTGGATTTGAGGATCGTCCGGATAACAGTCTCTGTATTCTTGCCAATGAGTTGCGCTTTCTGAATAAAGTAAGGACCATTCCACTGAGTGAATCCTTTATAGTGATCTGGCAGGTGTTCAGGATTGGTTGACCACTGCCCCTTACGGGTAGCTCTGGGCCATTCACAAAGAAACTCTCCGGCAAGGGAATAAATACGAACTACGGTTGAAGAAGCCTTAATAGATACTTTCTTGTGCAGAAATGCTTTATCTACGCTATAATAAGCATTGTCAAAGCGTACGTGGAAGTCGCTTGATACCTTTGCCGTCTTTCTCTCCATGTACTCATAATGCATGGAGGGGAGCGGCATCAATTCAGTTTGTTCCTCTTCCCAATAGTAGTATCTGTTGTGTTCCTTCTTCTTGAATGGCTCTTTATTCAGAGCCTCCAGTTCCTTCCAGAGATCCTTATTAAACTGTTCCAGTGAGAAATACTGACGTTCTTCAAGTTTGTGGAAGAAGCCCTTCTCGAGAATGCCTACTGCGTTTTCTACAGAACTCTTGAATTTCGGCTTACGGACCTTCGCGGGAAGAATAACAGTGCCATAGTGGTCAGCCCAGTCAGCATAATCCTTGTTCAGTTCCGGCTCGATCCAGTCCTGATTAACGATAACAGCCTGTTTACAGTTGTCACAGACTACTAAAGCAGGAACTCCACCAAAGTAATCCAGTGCGTGATTGTTGACCTCGATCCACTGTGGTTCCTTCGTTGAGAGCATCCCTTCTGCATAGATATACTGCGAATAAGGAAGGATGGCTACAAATACAACGATGGTCATGATCTCGCCGGTAAGAGGATCTGTCGTTGAGAAGGTCTGACCAGCAAAGTCAACTTCCATTTTTTGTGCGATAATGGCATCAAAGTGGACTGTCTCGTAATTCTCTTCGCACCACTTGTTGTAGAGTTCACAATACTGACTGTACTGATAACAGCGGGCACCTTCTTCTTCGCACTTTTTCTTATAGCGATTCCAAAGAAACACGAGTGTCATGTTTTTTCGTGTCGCCATAAGCTTGGCATCCTCTTCATAATCAGGTAACTCGATGTTCTCATTTCGTCCTCCTGATCCAGGTACAGCTCCATACACCTTCAGGGCAATACCATAGTTAGTGATGCCTGCTGGTAATGGATAGCTCAGATCTTCGCACTTCTTGAATGCTCTCAAGAAGTCATTGACACCAGACTTGCTGAAACCAGTCTGACGTGCTATTTCGCTACCAGACATTGATAGCGCATAGTGTTTGATAATGATGTCCTTGTAATCTAACTGCATACATTATCCTCCTTAAAATGATCTATTCACCACCACTGGGATGGCTACTATCATTATAAGGATTGGATTGCAGAGACTGGTAGAAATTCGGCTGTTCAGAAACGGAATGCGGCCGTTTTGTTCCGCAAAGACGGCCGTTTAGCTTCGCAATATGCAATGGAACAGAAGAGGCCTGGAGGCACAGAGACAGGCGCAGATGAAAAAGGATAAAAGGGACTTGAATAAAAAAGCCCCCGCACAGGTGATTAACAAACCGCCTATGTGGGGGAAAAATCATTTATGGATTATAATTCAGTTTTTACGAAGATATCGTAGATTGCCCGGATCGCCGGCTCAAAATCATCATTTGTAACGCCGATGATGATGTTCAGTTCACTGGATCCCTGGTCGATCATCTTTACGTTGATCTTAGCGTGTGCGAGGGCCGCGAAGATTCTTGCGGCAGTTCCGCGCATTGCCTTCATGCCGCGGCCTACGACTGCGATCACAGCGAGGTCGGACTCTAATGTGACAACATCCGGATGAACGGAGCGTTGGATACCGGAGAGAACAGACTGCTCTTTCTCCTGGAACTCATCCTGGTGAACGAGAACGGACATGGTGTCGATTCCTGACGGCATGTGCTCGAAGGAGATGCCGTTCTTCTCGAATACCTCAAGAACCTTTCTCCCAAACCCAATCTCGGAGTTCATCATTGCCTTGTCGATGTTCATAGCGCAGAAGCCCTTCTTTCCGGCAACACCTGTGATAGTGTAGTGCGGACGCTTGCTGGTATTCTCGACGATCATGGTACCCGGATCTTCCGGACGGTTCGTGTTACGGATATTGATCGGGATTCCGGCTTTTCTTACCGGGAAGATTGCGTCCTCATGAAGGACACTTGCACCCATGTAGGAGAGCTCACGGAGCTCGGTGTAGGTGATGGTTTCGATCGGAGCTGGATTCTCGACGATTCTCGGATCTGCTACAAGGAAACCGGAAACGTCAGTCCAGTTCTCATAGAGGTCTGCCTGGACCGCGCGTGCTACGATGGAACCTGTGATATCGGAACCGCCGCGGGAGAAGGTATGGATTGTTCCGTCCGGCTTAGCACCGTAGAAGCCAGGAATGACTGCCTGCTTTAAGGAAGCGAGATGCTCACGCATCTCCTCGTTTGTCTCCTCGGAGAGGAAATTTCCCTCAGCGTCGAAGCGGATCACATCGGCTGCGTCCACGAAGGTGAAACCGAGGTAATTTGCGGCGATGATGCCGTTCAAGTATTCTCCTCTGGAAGCCGCGTAGTCGCGTCCGGCTTTCTTTAAGAAGTTCTCCTCAATTTTCGCAAATTCGAAATCAAGGTTTAAGTTTAAATCAAGACCGTCGATGATATCGGTGTAGCGCTTCTTGATCTGGTCAAGGATGCGCTTATAGCTTTCGCCTGCGCATACAGCGTCGTAGCACTGGTATAACATGTCGGTCACTTTTGTGTCTTTGCTGTCTCTTTTTCCCGGTGCCGACGGAACAACATAGCAACGGGTCTTGTCGGCTTCGATGATTGCCTTTACTTTTTTAAACTGACGGGCACTTGCGAGGGAGCTGCCGCCAAATTTTACAACCTTCTTCATAATCTGTCTCCTGTGTGTAAGTAAATGATATATGCCGGATTCCACCTTAGTGGATTACCTTTGGTGTCGGGAAGTATTCGAAGAATACCCTGGCAACCATCTTGTCTCTGGAAATGTAGTGGTTCTGCCAGTAGCGGGCATCCAGGGAGTAGTTGCGGTTGTCGCCCATCATGAAGTAGCAGTTTTCCGGAACTTCAAAATGGTAAGTTTCATGCTGGTTCATCGGCTCTGCGATGTACGGTTCGTCGAGCGGTGTGTCAGATCCGTTTAAATAGACCTGATCGTCCACGATATCGATCACGTCGCCAGGCATACCGATCACGCGCTTCACATAGTAGATCGTGTGGCCGCGCTTTCCGACTTCGGAACCGCAGGCCGGGCAGGTATCCTGCTTATCGCCCTCTATGATCGCACCGCACTGTGGGCACTGCCAGCCAAAAACGAAGATTGCTACATCGCCGCGTTCCGGTTCAGAGAATTTGTAATGGAGTCTGGAGCCGATGACACGGCTTCCTGCCATGATAGTGTTTTCCATGGAACCTGTTGGGATTTCACTGTTTGCAATGACGAAAGTGGTGAGCACGAAGGCGATCACAGCGGCAGATACGAGAACCTGCACCCAGCTGATGAGCTCTGCGACCCAGCCTGTTTTTTCTTTCTTTTCTTTTTCGTTATTTTCCATATAAATGATGATAACCTCGTTTGACTAATATTTACGGGAAAGATATACTGTAAGAGTAAATGTTACTGCCCGTATGCATACAATAAAGAGTTTATGATAAATTGTCAAGTTTCGCAAGGGAATTTCGAAAAAGGTAAGGAAGTTTTTTATTTCCATCAGAAAATCCGGGGAAATCTTTGCTGAAAACAAGGGATATTTTTTAAATCATGGCGGGAAGTGAGGAAAAAGCGATATGAAAATTCTTCAGAGAGCTTCGGCTGTGCTCATTGCTGCCGCCACCCTGCCTTTATATGCGGCGAAATCCGTAGACGAAATACGAATAACGAGAAGGCAGCAGCCTGAAATACGGAATTGCGATCCGGAAAATGCTTGCTGTGCAGAGAACATTTTCAGTTATAGTTTGTGCAGGAGAGAACAGCAACCATTTTCACAGATTTATGTTCCAGACTTTGTGATAATACTTGTATCACCAAAGCGAAAATGTTAAAATACTGTTAAGAAAATTGCGGGCGATTATCATCCGCTGATGGATCTGATCATTTTTTGCGGAGCGTGCCAAGAGAAAGGCATGCGGATGCAGCAGGGGGAGTGCTGAATGGAAAAAATCTTATATGATCTGATGGATTGGGCCGGAATCGAGGAACTTGTCTATTCCGAGGCGAGCGATCCGGGACGGCTTTTAGGGGAACATGTGATAAAGGAAGGTCTTCTGATCCAGGCTTTTCTGCCGAACGCGGAGAAGGTGTCCGTAAAGATCGGCGAAGAACAGTTCCCGATGGAGATGGCAGACGAGAACGGCTTCTTTGCGGTGCTTTTAGAAGACCGAAAAGAACTGGTTCCGTACCATTTCTGTATCACCTACACGGACGGGGACAACGAGGAGATCATCGACCCTTACAGCTACCAGTTCCACACCGCCTTTACCGAGGAAGAGGTGCGGAAATTCAGTGCGGGGATCTATTATGATTCCTATGAGAAATTTGGGGCACATCCGGCGGTGGAAGCCGGGATCGAGGGCGTTCATTTTGCGGTGTGGGCGCCGGATGCGATGCGCGTCAGCGTTGTGGGCGATTTCAACTTCTGGGACGGAAGACGCCACCAGATGAAAAAGCGAGGTCCGTCGGGGATCTACGAGATCTTTATCCCGAACCTGAAGCCCGGCGCGATCTACAAATATGAGATCAAGACAAAAGCGGGCCTTCCGATGCTGAAGGCGGATCCGTACGGAAACTATGCGGAGCTCCGCCCGAATACGGCATCTGTTGTCTGGGATATGTCCGGTTACAAATGGAACGATGATGAGTGGATCAAAGAGCGGGCAGCGGCGAAAGACCGCCTGAAGGATTCCCCGATGTCCATCTATGAGGTCCATCTTGGTTCCTGGATGCAGAAAACGGTAGCACAGAATGAGAACGGTGAGGACATCAACGGCAGCCAGTTCTACAACTACCGGGAGATCGCGGAGAAGCTGGCAGCCTATGTGAAAGAGATGGGATACACCCATGTGGAGCTGCTTCCTGTGATGGAACATCCGTTGGATGAATCCTGGGGTTACCAGGTTACAGGCTACTACGCGCCGACGAGCCGTTTTGGAACACCAGATGATTTCAAGGCGTTTATGGATCATATGCACAAAGAAGGGATCGGTGTGATCCTGGACTGGGTTCCGGCCCATTTTCCGCGGGATGCCCACGGCCTTGCAGCCTTTGACGGGACATGCCTCTACGAGCACCAGGATCCGCGCCAGGGATCCCATCCCCACTGGGGAACGCTGATCTACAATTACGGACGTCCACAGGTATCAAACTTCCTGATCTCCAATGCCTTATACTGGGCGAAGGAGTTCCATGCAGACGGAATTCGGATGGACGCAGTGGCATCCATGCTGTATCTGGACTATGGAAAGAACGCCGGGGAGTGGGTCGCAAACATTTATGGCGGAAATGAGAATCTGGAGGCAGTGGAATTCTTAAAGCATTTAAATTCCATCTACGCGAGGGACACGAAAGGTTCTGTCCTGATCGCTGAAGAGTCCACGGCCTGGCCGAAGGTCTCCGGTGATGAGAACGATGGCGGACTTGGATTCGACTTCAAGTGGAACATGGGCTGGATGAACGATTTCCTGGATTACATGCAGTGCGATCCGTATTTCCGCCATGACCACTACGGGGAGCTGACCTTCAGCATGCTCTATGCCTACAGCGAGAAGTTCGTCCTGGTATTTTCCCACGACGAGGTGGTCCACGGAAAAGGTTCTCTGGCAGGTAAGATGCCGGGGGATACCCAGGAGAAGAAGTTCGCGAACCTCCGCACCGCCTACGGCTTTATGATGGGTCATCCGGGAAAGAAACTTCTGTTTATGGGACAGGATTTCGGCCAGATGGATGAGTGGAACGAGAAGGCGAGCCTGGAGTGGGGACTCTTGAAATATGATATCCACAGCCAGATGAAGGATTATGTGAAAGCACTGAACCACCTATACCGCACACAGCCGGCGCTCTACAGGATGGACTACGAGCCGGAGGGCTTCGAGTGGATCAACTGCACATACAACGATGAAAATATCGTTATATTTGAGAGAAAAACGGAAAAGCCGGAAGAGACGTTGCTCTTTGTCTGCAATTTCGCTCCGGTGGAGCATGAGAAGTTCCGTCTCGGCGTTCCGTTTGCGGGAAAGTATAAGGAGATCTTAAACAGTGATGCAAAGCAGTTCGGCGGCAGCGGCATGGTAAACCGGAGAGTCAAGATGTCGAAGAAAGAGGAGTGGGATACGAGAAAAAACTCCATTGCCATCAATCTTGCCCCGATGTCTGTGGCGGTATTCTCCTGTACCCCGTATGAAGAAGAGGCAGAGCCGGAAAAAAAGAAAACGGCGGAGAAGAGAAAGCGCCCGGCACGGCAGCCATCGGTAAAGCTGCCGGCGAGCCCGCTGGATGTGATCTCCGAGAAGGTTGGGCAGATCATAAAGACGGCGCGCGAGAGCCGGCACTGAAATTTGTGCCTGACTGATTGGGGCAGTCAGCGCAGAAATTAAATACAGGACAGAAATATCCGGGAAACAACAGGTGAAATGACATGAAAGAACATACATTGGATATTCTAACCGCAGCGCTCATCAAATACGGAACCAGAGTCTTCTGGGCGGCGGTCATCGTATTCGTGGGACTGCGGATCATCAGGATCGCCCGCAGGGCAGCCGGTCAGATCATGGACCGCGCCGGGGTGGAGATCACGTTAAAAAAGTTTCTGGACATGCTGCTTCATGCAGTTCTCTTCGGCGTTATGGTATTCATGGCGGCGGATCAGCTGGGAATCAAGACGACCTCCTTCGTGGCGGTCATCGGTACCGTCACTCTGGCCTTCAGCCTTGCGATGCAGAATACGCTCTCGAACTTCGCGGGCGGAACCCTGATCCTGCTCCTGAAACCGTTTAAGGTGGGCGATTATATCAGCACGAGCTCCGGTGAAGGAACCGTTGAGTCCATCGGCCTTGTATACACGACGCTTCTGACAACGGATAACCGGGTCATCACGATCCCGAACAGCTCCGTGTCCAGCGCGCCGCTCACAAACCTCACAAGGACCGGAAAACGCCGCCTGATCATCAATGTGGGAATCGGATATTCTTCTGATCTTTTAAAGGCGAAGAACGTCCTGAAAAAGATCTTCGAGGAGAACCCGGGGATCATGAAGGATCAGCCGGTTCAGGTCGTCGTGGATGCGCTGGGAGACAGCAGTGTTGTTTTAAGCGCCAGAGGCTGGACGACCTGTGAGGATTACTGGACAGCGAAGTGGTCCATCACAGAGGCGATCAAGCTCACGTTTGACAAAGAGGGGATCGAGATCCCGTACCAGTATATGAATGTGATGATGACAAAGGAACCATAGCACGGACCGGGCAGAGTACCGGAAAATGCAGGTTACCTGGGGAAGAGAGTTCAACAGGAGAAAACTGTGGACTCTCTTTTTCTGTTGCACAGAAAGAAGGTATATTTTCATTATATAGAATGCATTCCGCAATTCGAAATAGATAATCCTTGTTTGCACACTGCGGTAAAACAATAAAGCGGCAAAGTTTTTTCGCACAATGCGAAAAAAACGCTTGCATTTTTGTGAAAATCTGATAGAATCAATTTTAAATTGTTTCTGCGTTGCGGACAAATGTTTGCGGAAAAGAGACTGGGCTTTCTGCGCAAAAAATGCTGACAGGTCGCACGATTCCGGAAAGAGTGAAACATGCAGAGGCTAAAAGCAAAAAAAGGAGGATTGAATATGAAAGAACATATGGCAGATTGGCGTATCCATGCACTTGCTTTCGTACTCACCGTAATTGCCGAATTTATCGGCACCAAAAAATTCAGTTTCGGGCCTTTGTCCTTCTCACTGTTTCCGATGCTGTATGTACTGATCCTTGGAGCAATCCTTGGAATCGCGAAAATGATTCCACAGAAGATGATGACAGAAGCATCACCGTATATTGGAATCAGCGTTATGATGCTGACAGCAAAGATCGCATCCACGATCGGACCGAACCTCGGCGCGGTTGTCAAAGCCGGACCAGCGCTGATCCTTCAGGAATTCGGAAATCTGGGAACTGCGGTTTTAGCGCTCCCGATCGCCGTATTTGTATTCCATATGGGACGCGCGGCAATCGGAACCTCCTTCTCTATTTCAAGAGAGAGCTCCCTTGCGGTCGTTGCCGATAAATACGGTCTTGATTCAGATGAAGGAATCGGTGTTATGGGTGGATATATCACAGGTACTGTATTCGGAACCATGTTCAACGGTATCTTTGTTTCCCTCCTCTGCTCCTTAAATATCTTCCATCCGTACGCGCTCGGAATGGCGTGTGGAACAGGTTCCGCATCCATGCTTTCTGCCAGCCTTGCGGCAGTCGTTGAGGCATATCCGGATATGGAAGCGGAGATCACTGCTTACGCGGCAACCTCAAATATGCTGAGCAGTGTGGATGGCCTTTATATGAGTCTTTTCATCGCACTTCCAATGTGTGAATTCATGTACAAGCTGTTCACAAAGAACAACAGGCATTATAAAGACGGACTCCCGATCGGCGCTAAGGTAAAAGTTAAAGCAGCCGGGGAAGAATAGGAGGGATCCATATGGACGCAGCAGTATGGTTTAAAAGAATCAAATGTCTTGTCCTTGTATGCATCTTCGCATCCATCGGCAATTTTATCAGTACATCAAAGGCCGGAAACCCGGTAACCCCGCTTGAGGCAGTGCCCGGGCTCGTGCTTCTTCTTTTATGCACGCTGGTGGGCTGTATCATTTATGAGCTGATCAATAAGGTTTCACCGAAGAATCTTCCGGCGATCGCCTATATCTCATTTATCGCGATCCTGATCACGATCCCGGGTGTCAGCCCGATCGCGGATTACGCGATCGAACAGATCGGAAAGATCGGACTTCTTCCGCTCTGCACTCCGATCCTTGCATATGCCGGAATCTCCATCGGAAAAGATGTGGATACATTTAAGAAACAGGGATTTGCGATCGTAGTCGTAGCGATCTTCACGTTCGCGGGAACATTCCTCGGTTCTACGATCATTGCCCAGCTCATCTTAAAAATGACGGGCGTGATCTGATGATCAGATATGAAAAATGGGAATAGGTTGTAAAAACAGCGCACTCATGTTATCATTATGACACTGGTGCCGCCGCATGAAACAGAGCCGCGGACGTCCAAACATAACGATAATGGAGTGAAGTTTCCATGTACCATGATCTTACAAAAGGGAGCATCTCACGCTCCCTTCTTTTATTTGCTCTGCCGATGATGGCAGGAAATCTTTTGCAGCAGTTTTACAACATCGCGGACACCCTGATCGTCGGCCGTGTCCTTGGGAAAAATGCTCTGGCGGCGGTGGGATCTTCCTACACGCTGATGACATTCCTGACCTCGATCTTTCTGGGGCTCAGCATGGGCTCCGGCGCACTGTTTTCCATTTACAGGGGAAAAGGAGATGAGAGGGCACTGAAGTCCTCCATCGCCCACGCCTGCGGACTGATCCTCGCTGTAACGCTTGTTTTGAACGCAGTTGTCTATATTTTCATTGATCCGATTTTAAGCTTCTTACGGGTCCCTGAGGAGGTCTGGGGCGGTATGAGAGAGTATCTGCTGATCATTTTCGCGGGTCTGCTCGCCACGTCCCTCTATAATTTCTTCTCCTGCCTGTTAAGAGCACTGGGAAACTCTACGGTTCCGCTGGTGTTTCTTGCGGTATCCGCGATCTTAAACATCGCGTGGGATCTTTTATTTGTGGCGGTCTTTCAGTTGGGGATCGCCGGTGCGGCCTATGCAACGATCTTTGCCCAGTATGTATCCGGGATCGGTATTTTGCTCTACGTTCTTTTCCGATGCAGAAGCCTTTTTCCGGAGAGAAAGGATCTTTGCTTTGACGGCGGAATCTTAAAGGAGATCGCGGGCCTTTCCTCCCTGACCTGCTTGCAGCAGTCGGTTATGAATTTCGGAATCCTCATGGTGCAGGGGCTTGTAAACAGCTTTGGCGCCACCACCATGGCGGCTTTCGCGGCGGCAGTAAAGATCGACACCTTCGCATATCTTCCGGTTCAGGACTTTGGAAACGCCTATTCGACCTTCATCGCCCAGAACTACGGCGCGGGAAATAAAGAACGGATCCGCCGCGGCACAAAGGAATCCTTTGCCATCAGCACGGCATTCAGCCTTGTGATCTCAGCGCTGGTCTTTGCCTTCGCGGCACCGCTCATGCAGATCTTCGTGAGCTCCGCAGAGACAGCGGTCATCGCCTCCGGCGTCCGTTATCTCAGGATCGAGGGCGCGTTCTATTTTGGAATCGGCTGCCTGTTCCTGCTTTACGGATATTACAGGGCGATCAAGAGGGCGGAGATGTCTGTGGTGCTTACAGTGATCTCCCTCGGAATCCGTGTGTTACTTGCCTACGTGCTCTCTGCCACATTCCTCGGTGAGACAGGAATCTGGATGGCGATCCCGATCGGCTGGATACTGGCAGATCTCACAGGACTTTTATACATGAGGAAGACCTGGTAAAAAGAAAGACAACTTTTCTTACGCTCAGCGCAGTAAGTGCGCAGACCTGCTGAACAGTTACAAAGAAAGAACTTTTGTAAAATAAGAATTAAAAAATGTTGAATCTAAAAAATACGCTGTACAGGAGAAGGAACGGTTCTTTCTGAGTTTTGGGTATAGCGTATAAAACATTAGCTGGTATCAATTCGA
>ERZ772900.444-NODE-444-length-43963-cov-5.331648_pt1 | contig 43963 bp, 38 predicted proteins | sample MGYA00512124_ERZ772900 | MGnify/ENA primary metagenome ERZ772900 (study PRJEB29015, sample SAMEA2737716) | human gut metagenome | biome: human gut; feature: human-associated habitat; material: faeces | place: China | collected 2012 ... | reverse complement strand
TTCCTGGGTGATGGTAGTTTCCAATACATTCTGGCGAACAGGATTACCGGTCATGCAGACTACTGTTTCTGAAGATCAGGGGAATCCAGAAGAAACTACTCAGGAAGAAGTTTCTGAAGACGAAGCAGTTTCTGAAGACGAAGCAGTTCCAGCTAATGAATCTGATGCTATCACAGATTTCGAAACTGCATATAAAGCATATACTTTTGGTGCAAATGTAAGCGGCCCAGATGCTATTTCAGCCGATAAAAATACTGTTGCTGTTTTAGACGTTCGTTCTTCTGCAAACTATGAGCTTTCTCACTTAGAGGGTTCTTTCTCAACACCTGTATTTAATGAGGATGGCAGTATCATCAAAACTTCTGAAGATGCTACTGCAAAAGCTTTCACAGAAACTGTAACTAATAACACAAATTTCCAGAACAAAGAGCTTTACCTTCTTTGCAACAGTGGTGCAAGAGGGGCTCGTGCTGCTGCTGTTTTATTAAAACGTGCTGGATATGATACCAGTCGTATTCATACCATTACAGGCGGAGCAACAGGTTTTGAAGTTCGTTATGCATTCCTTGGAACAAACAATTCTGTAACCGGTGCTGAAGCTGTAGCTGCTGTTGATTCAAATGACGTGGTTATCGTAGATGTACGTACAAAAGAGGACTTTGCAATCGGTCATTTGAAAAAATCTCTTTCTCTTCCTGTTTTCTATCTGAATGAAGAAGGAAAACAGGTTGTAGCAGAAACCACCCAAGATCCATATGCAATAACCTTTGCTAAATATGTGCAGGATAACCCTTCTACCTTCTCAGGCAAAAAAGTATACGTCCTCTGTAACAGCGGCCAAAGAGGTGCAAGAGCCGCCACTGCATTACTTGCAGACAACGGTGTTGACAAGAACACAATCTACACCATTACCGGTGGTGCAGGCGATGAAACAGTAAAAGGTGCTTTTGTAACTGTAGACGGCTACAAATTCGTAAGCGGAACTGATGCTATTGCCGCTGCAAAAGACGGAAGTGCATACATTATTGACGTACGTTCTTCAAAAGCACAGACAAAGACAGGTACTTTGAAGGGATCTATTTCTCAGTCTCTGTTTGATGATAACAACAAACTTGACACTGCTGAAGCGGAAGCGCTTGAAAAAGCTTTCATGGAAGAAATTCCTTCAAAAATAACAGAAGACAAACCAATCTACATTATCTGCAACAGTGGTGCAAGAGGTGCGCAGAAAGCAACTCTGCTTCTTGGCAAACTTGGCTATAACACAAGCACCAAAGAAGATGGTAAAGTATACACCATTGAAAATGGTGCAAAAGGCCTGGAACTTCTGTACGCAATGTCTGGAACAGACGGAAATGCCGTAGACGGAAAAACAGCTGTTGCTGCTGTCGGAAAAGACGACGTAGTAATCCTTGACGTCCGTGCGACAGGTAACTATGGAAGTGGACACTTAAAAGGCTCTATCTCAACACCTGTATTCAATGCAAACGGAGTTGCCAAAACTACAGATGACCAGCTTTCCAAAGATTTCACAAAATATGTAACAGACAACAAAGCCACTCTTGAGAAAAAAGAACTCTATCTTCTCTGCAACAGTGGTGCAAGTGGTGCAAGAGCAGCTACTGCTTTATTAAAATCTGCCGGATATGATCTTGCAAAAGTGCATACTATCACTGGTGGTGCAAAAGATGCTGATGTAAAAGCTGCTGCAATCTATGTTTCTGACACTCATGTAATCAATAAAATGGCAGATACAAAGAACTACCTGATTCTTGATGTACGTTCTACAGCTTCTTACACAAAAGGACACTTAAAGGGATCCCTTTCCCTTCCACTTTTTGACAAAGATAACAAACTTCCGGATGATCTCGCAAAAGCATTTACAGAATATGTAACTGCTCACAAAGCAGATTTTGAAGGAAAAACAATTTACGTTCTTTGCAACAGTGGAGCAAGAGGTGCTGCAAAAGCAACTCAGCTTCTCAAAGAAGCCGGAATCACTAACGTATTCACCATCGAAAACGGTGCAAAAAGTGAAGTGATCCAGAAGCATTTTGTAACAGATCCTGTCGCTGATCCTGATACAAAGAAAGACAACAATGGCAAAGATAACAATAAAAACCAGAATAACGGTAAAACCACTACTGCTGCTACAACAAAGACAGGAGATACCGCTCCTATCGCTGCTCTCGCAGTTGCAATGCTCGCTGCTCTTGGCGCAATCATTGCATTCGGTAAGAAAAAAATTGTAAAATAATAATTATTCCCAAAAAGGTTACAAAAGCGGGACGCTGACTAAATTGCCAACGTCCCGCTTTTTCAAATCCATTCATATTCATACGACGTTCAGATCTCGTTGATCTGCTTCTCTTTTATTTCTCCAGATTTCCTTCCACACACCATCTGTAGAAAGATTCGTCATAGTTCTCTGAATTTTCAAAGCCACACATTTCCATTACAAGCTGCATATAAGCTGAACGGATTCCTCCGGTACAGTAAGTAATAATATGATCCTCTTTTGAAAGTCCTGCATCTTCAAACATCTTGGTCAGATCTTCATTACTCTTTAATGTACTGTCACTGTTAAATAAATCCGTATAACGGATCTGGATTGCCCCTGGAAGATGTCCCCCATTTGCCTCCCCATACATTGTCTTTCCATTGTATTCTTTATCTGTACGGGTATCCACAATTTTACAGTCGTCATAAATCTCTTTCAGCTCATCCGTATTGATCACATGCGTTTCATCAATCGAATCAATTTCTACCGATACCGGTTTCGGCTCTGCTACTCCTTTGACAGTCTCAACTCCTGCTGCTTTCAGTGCTTTGATCCCGCCATCTACGATTTTCACATCCTCATAGCCTGCCGCGATCAGCTCCCATGCAATCCTGCCATCTTCTCCCCAGCCTTTCTCCGCATTTGAAAAAAGCACGATTTCCTTATCTTTTGCCAGCCCAAGCTCTCCTAATCTTTCGCTCAGGCGCTTTGTATCAAGAATACATCCCCAGTTTGCATCCCCCGCTTCCCCGTCTTCGCAGGTTGCCAGATACTGCCATGTCGTTGCCACTGCACCTTTTACAGTACCTTTTTTCGCCTCATCTTCACCTCTTGCATCCACTACGATGATATCGTCCAGATTTTCTTTCACATAGTCGGCGGTTACTACATACTTTCCTTCAAATGGTTCACTGCTGTCTGATTCCGAATTCTTTGCACCACATCCTGAAAATGACGAAAGCGCAAGAATTCCTGCAAGAAATAATGCTGTTCTTTTCATAATCTTTTCTCCTCGTCTAATCTTCTTTCTTCTAACTATAACATATCTGCAATCTATTCACTAATTGATTGTCCTTATCCCGGATTAAGTATATTCATCTTTTCTATAAATCATTTTTTCAGCAGACGCATGATTTTTCTCATCGGTTCTGTTATTTTCCAGCTGGTTGAATTTGCATATATCTGGATCATTTCATCCTGCTCTCTGATCTTATCCTCATATTTCTTAAGCTGCCCTGTTTTCTGTTCCATCCGTCTGCCAAGTTCATCCAGCTGTTTTTCATAATGCGCGGTCTGCCTTCGCTGTCCTTCTATATATTCCTGCTGCTGTTCAATCGCTGCATTTTGTTTTTCAAGCTGTTCTTTCTGCTGCCCGATATACTCATCTTTCTGTCTGATAATATCTTTATAATACGCCAGTTGCTGGCTTCCTTCTTCAATTTCACTTATAAGCCATGGCGTCTTATACATATGCTCTCCAGTCCACTGATACAAATCAAAAATATCCATATGAAAATGCGCTCTTAAAGTTTCCATTGCATTCTCTTCTCTCATAGCCCTCTCCAGCATTTCCATCCCTGCCGCTTTCAGTCCTGGCTCTTTAGTTGTACATTTCATCAGCCAGAATGCCTTTTCAAATTCCAGTTGTAAATGTGATGTAGAATCCGGATTCCGAAAATCTCCCCTGAAAAACTGGAAAAAATTTTTTTCAGACATCTTTTCAATGTAGTTTTTTCGGATCATAACAGATTCATTAAATGAACGCACCGAATTTTCTCTTGTCGACATGCTGATCTGTTTTTTCCCTTTTATATCCCACTGAAACCGAATCAGCCGTTCCTCCAAAATCGTGATCTCTGACTCACTTACAAGCCGAAGCCACAGGTCATAATCCGCCAGCTGACGATACAAAAGATTGAAATATCCAATCTTGTCCAAAACGGATTTTCTGACCAGCGCCGAAGGATGACAAAGAAAATTCCCAGATTGCAGAAGCGTATGCAGATATTCGTTCTGTGTCGTACACTTTCTGTCAAAAAGTGCTGCCATATCTCTGCATTCTTCCGATATCTCATTGCCGCTCTCATCTACCAGATACACTCTTGTAAAACATGCACCAAGCATTCGGTTCTGTTCCATAACTGACACCTGTTTTTCCAGTTTATCCGGCAACCATGCATCATCGCTGTTCATAAATGCCACATAGTCTCCTTGGCAGTGATCAAGCCCCTGATTTGCCGCATAACAGTAAAACGAATTCTGATCCAGTTTAAAATATCTGATCCGTGGATCCTGATAGCTTTTAATCAGTTCTTCTGTTCCGTCGGTCGATCCGTCATCTACGATGACAAATTCAAAATCCGGATACGTCTGACAAAGTACGCTGTCAATCGCCTGTTGCAGACAAAATCTCCGGTTATAAGTACACATCAAAACGCTAACCATTATTCTACATCTCCAACAACAGCCCATCTCCAGAATGACTGATCATAATTGTATGTATGTTCAAATCCACACATTTCCATTACCAGCTGTGTATATGCCGAGCGGATTCCTCCTGTACAATAAGTGACGATCTCATCATCTTTAGACAGTCCGGCATCCTCAAACATTTTTGTCAGTTCTTCATTGGATTTCAGATATCCTGCATCATTGAACAGATCTGTGTACCGGATATGAATTGCTCCCGGAAGATGTCCTCCCTTTGCTTCATCATACAGAATTGCTCCTTCATATTCTTCATCAGTACGCACATCCACAATTTTGTACTCGTCATAATTCTTCTGTAATTCTTCGGTTGTCATCACATGGGAATAATCAATTTCATCGATTTTTACTTCTGCCGGTTCCGGTTTGGATGCGAGGAACTGTGTCTTGATTCCACTGTCTTTCAACGCCTTCCATCCGCCATCTACCATCTTCACATCTTCATATCCGGCTGCCCGGAGTTCCCAGAGAAGTCTCGCATCATCTCCCCATCCATCTAGGGTCTCACCGATCAGAATAATTTCTTTATCCTTTGTAATTCCAAGATTGCCAAGAGTCTCTTCCAGCTGTTCCGGCTCCTGGATGCACCCCCATTTCTCATCTCCCTGCTTTCCTTCTGTAATACTCCAGTCCTGCCATACTGTAGCAATTGCACCTTTTACAGTTCCAAGGATTGCCTTTTTTTCTCCCCTTCCATCTACAAACAGCGTATTTTCATCTCCAACCTTGCTGATTGCATACTCCGGCTCAACAATCCACTCTCCTACAAAATGATTTTCATCAGATTTCTCTGCCCTACTTTCTGTCTTCTGTTTCTGTCCACATCCTGTCAGACCAATTGTTGCAACAAGCAATACGCTGCATAACCACTTTGTTCTTTTTCTCATTTCCTTTTTCCTCCTCTAATCATCACCGTAATAGTAATCTTCCTCATAGTAATCCGGTGGTGCTTCTGTATCCGGCTGCTGCGGTTCTGTCACTGCCTGCGAACCCGAACCACTGTCTCCCGATGAACTGCCGGAATCCGTTCCTGCATTTCCATCTTCCGTTACTTTTATATTTGTTTCTGTATGATTTGTTTCCTCAGATGTCTTATCTTCCGATTTTTCATCCTCTTTTTCAGTTTCGTCTGCTTCCTCATATTTTCCACTGGAAAGCGCATCGTTTATTTCATCATCAATTCCTTTTACCGTCCCGGATACCTGATAATCTGTATCTCCAAACAGGAACTGATGTACCTCGGCAACATTGGATGCCAGTGTATCTGCAATTTCTGTACTTCCCACTCCAGAAAGCATTTTGGAATATCTTACATTTGGAAATCCAAGTGTTTCACCTACTCTATATTTTTGAAAATCTTTCGCATAATTCAGAATTTCAGTAAAAGAAAAATTGGTTGCAATCTGTGGAAAAACACTGTCAGCAATTTTATTGATCGTCGTCAGGTCCATCTGCTGCAGCTTCTGCATGATATTCAAAAGGACGATTCTCTGACGCACTGTACGCTGCGCGTCTCCACCATCTGTATAACGGATTCTCGCATAAGAAACCGCCTGTACTCCATTCAGATGATAGCTACCTCCGACTTCCGGCTCAATCTTCTTATAACTTTTTCCGGTTACTTCAGAAGTCTCCACACAATAATTATTCATGTGGACTACTTCTGCATCAGTCAGCTCCAGATCCATTCCTCCCACCGCATCAATTACATCGACTAAGGCATTAAAGTTCACAGATACATACTTTTCAATGTTCATATCCATGTTCTCATTCAAAAGAGCAACACCCCCATCCGGTCCGAAATAAGAATAGGCTGCATTCGCCTTATTATAACTTCCATCTTTCAGCCGCATAAAAGTATCACGGTACACCGATACCATTTTCACTTCATAAGTTTCCTGATTCAAACTTACGATCATGATCGTATCACTTCGATTTCCTTTATCTAGTGACCCATCCCTAGAATCCAGCCCGAATACTGCCACATTCAGATATCCGCTTTTATGCTCCACCTCTTCTGTAATAGACTCTTTCAACGTTTCTTTTTTTACTTCAATCTTCTGAATTTTGTTCACTTTACTGGCAGCATATCCGAATACGGCACCTGCCGCCCCCAGAACAAGTGTCAACACTACGCAAATAATCACTATTATCTTTTTCTTCCATGACCATCCTGCAATTTTTTTAAGCATCCTCATCATTCCTTCCTCTCCAGTAATTATGATTCATTGTCAGTTTCATGATGAAACTTTTCGGTAATTGTCGGTAATGTTTTCCCATCTGGTAGCCCAGATATTTGCACCCGCTTTCCACAAACAGCTGTATAATCTGCAAATATTTTCTTTCTTTTAAAAGCTTTTTCACAAGTGTGCAAATCAGGTGTATGCCTTCTTTCTCTGACTTTACTTTTTCAAATATTTCTGAATGACATGCCTGCGATACACCCTGGTCAAAATTTCTCCTTATCAGCTCTCTGTAAGTATACTCATGAGAATGAATCACCCGTGCATCTGCTTTATAAATAATCTTCCATCCATTTTGGATTGCTCCTGCTGCAAAGATCAAATCTTCATTGAAGATGGCCGGATGCGGAAATCCTCCCAGTTCCAGATAGACTCCTCTCCGATAGGCAGCACACACATTGGAGCAAAAATAAGTTTTTATTCCCAGTTTTGGCAAATCCTTCTGCGATTTAATCTGGCTTTTTGGGGGATAATTGAAAACTCTCGTATATTTTTCCAACAGACCACAGTTCTGATCCGGTATCTGTCTGGCATAAGCTGCCACAGCATCCGGATGCTCATTTAATACTTCTGAAAGCTTTTCCAAAAGAAACGGATCTGCCGGAACTGCATCCTGGGTCATCATGACCACAATATCTGCATCTGACATCCAGATTCCCTGCTCTCTGGTTCTTCCATGATCAAATTCTTTTTCCAAAATCGGAATCTCTGTAACAGAAACCCGGTCTTTACAAACCGAAACATCCAGCTTTATCCCATCCCTGGTGTGTAACAGAATGATTTGCTCCGGAAGGTGCGTCTGTCTGCAGAGCCTGTACAATACTTTATGCAGTTTTTCTGTCGGTCTGTAGACCGGTATGATCACATCTATCTTCATCTTCCGTCAAAAAATCCTTTAAAAATTGTCAGAATCAATATTTTCATATCAAATACCATTGTCCAGTTCTCAATATAGTAAAGATCATATTCGATCCGCTTCTCAATGGAAGTATCTCCCCGGTAGCCATTGATCTGCGCCCATCCAGTCATTCCCGGACGTACCTGATGTTTTACCATATAACGTGGAATTTCATCCCGGAACTTTTGCACAAACTGCGGTCTTTCCGGTCTTGGTCCCACCAGACTCATCTCCCCTTTCAGCACATTAAAAAGCTGCGGCAATTCATCTATACTTGTTCTGCGGATCAGCTTTCCAACCGGTGTAATCCTCGGATCATTCCTGGTAGACCATTCTGCTTTTTCCTTTTCTTCATCCTGCATGATCATAGACCGAAATTTGTACATATAAAATACCTGGTTATGCAGTCCAACTCTTTCCTGCCGGTAGATCACACTCCCTTCCTCTGTCAAGGCAACCACCAGCACAGTAAGCAGCATGACCGGTGAAAAAAGAATGATTGCAACCGTTGCCCCTATCAGATCAACTGCCCTCTTTGCCACCCTGTTCCGCATGATATTCAGTGGAACTCTGCGGACATGAATCACCGGAATCCCCTGCACATCCTCAATATAAGGCCTGGTAGAAATCACATTTCCAAAATCAGGAATCATTTTCGTGTGTACCCCTGCCTTCTCACAGACATCCACAATCCGCTCCAGTTTTCCATAATCCTCCGCACGAAGCGCAATCACAACCTCATCCAGTTCATTCCCCTCCAGTATTCTTTCCAGTTTCTCTTCATCTTTCAGATGGGCAAACACTTGATATCCCCACTTTGGATTCTCTCTCAGCCTGTCCATATACTGTTCTGCCATCTGACTCTCTCCAATCATCAGGATATGTTTCTGATTCAGTCCCTGCTTTCGCATTTTCCACAAAATTGTGCGAATCAGATATCTCGAAGCAAATTCCAGCGAGATGTTTATAAAGAAGAAAATACACAGCATCTGTCTTGAAAAATGCTCCTGCTTTATAAAATAAAGTACCAGGATAAAGATCATAAATCCAATTCCATTGGCACGGATGATATCCATCAGCTCCTTACGGTAACTTTTTACCCTCCTCGGCATATAAAGCTGAAAAACACTATACAAAAGCAGATATCCAGGGATTATTAAAAACAAAGCTGAAAAATACGTTTTCGCCGGCAGAACCCCTGCGTCCTGCACAAAAAGCCCACTTTTAAATCTCAGATACCATGAGAAAAAATATGTAGCACCAATGATTCCCGCATCCATACATACCTGCGCTTTATTTAACATCCGCTGATTGTTCTTTATCAAAATACCACCATCTTTTCTCTATCCATCTTCTTTTTCACGCAAAGAATAATCACACTTCACCAGCGTAAGATTAGGATTGTACATCGGATCTCCTTTTTCCATGATTTCAGACCAGTTCCGGCGTACATAATCAATCTCACACTGATATCTTCTGATCTTTTCCTCATTATCTTCTGCCCCTCTCGATCTGGATTCATAATGATACAGTTTCACATAAGGATCATACACTACAAGATATCCACATCTGCGTACCTTCAGACAAAAATCAACATCATTGAACGCCACTGCAAGTTGCTCCTCAAATCCACCCACTTCTTCATATACAGAACGCTTTACCATCATACATGCTGCGGTCACCGCTGACAAATCCTGCTGAGTACTTGCTTTGTGCATATACCCGGAATAACCTTTTGGAAGTCCCCGGAACATATTACCAGCAATTCCCCGAATCCCAACAATGACTCCAGCATGCTGCACCTGACCATTTGGATAATAAAGCTTTGCTCCGACAATCCCGACTTCTTTTCTCTGGCAGTTCGCAAGCATTTCTCCTAGCCAGTCCTTTCCAATCACTTCTGTATCATTATTCAGAAGTACCAGATATTCTCCATCAGTCTCGCTTACTGCGTAGTTGTTGATCGCCGAATAATTAAATGATCCCTCCCACTTCAGAATCCGGATCCGGTCTGACTCTATTGTTTTATAATAAGCAAATGTTTCCGCTTTTTCGCTGTTATTTTCGATAATTATGATCTCGTAATTCTTATAATCCGATCTGGAAATCGATTGTAGACATTTCTCCAAATCTTTTATATGATCTTTATTGGGAATCAGAATGGAAATCTTTGGATTCCCCTGCATCTTATACCGGACACGATAAAACCCTCTATCCAGTTCCGGTAAAACTTCTGCATGTTCACCACATCTTAGCAGATGTGCTTCTATGGCACGCTGTCCAGCCTCAAATGCATAAGTTTTACTGATTGGATTGTCCGCAGTAGAAACCTGATGTACCCTCCAATGATAAAGAATCCTCGGCACATGCGCCATTATCGTTTTTTCCACACAGCGGAAAACGAGATCGTAATCCTGTGCTCCGTCAAAATCACTTCTTAATCCACCTATTTCTTCAATTAGACTTTTTCTTATCACGCAAAAATGACAAATATAGTTATTGGCTCGCAACAGATCCAGATTAAAATCTGGTTTAAAATGCGGCTGAAAATGTTTTTTCAGATCTGCCGTCACTTTATCTTCATCTGAATAAAGAAGTCCGACCTCCGGATACTCATTCAACTTCTTTACCATCTCGTACAATGCATCCGGCGCAAGCAGATCATCTTGATCCAAAAAACCGATATATGTTCCGGTAGCTTCCTTTATCGCTGCATTTGTATTTTCAGAAATTCCTCTGTTTTCTGAAATACCGATCAGGTGAATCGCTTTTTCTTTGAACTCATCCTCTTCCAGAATTTCTTCCATTCTGTGTCTCTCTTCATCTGAAACAGTCATACATAATTCCCAATTTTTATACGTCTGACGGCATACAGACAGAATCATCTGTCTCAAAAATTCTTCCGGTGCCTGATATACCGGCACGACAATACTGATCAGGGGTGCATACGCAAATACTTCCTGCCTTTGACTTTCCAATTCCTCTTCTGTTCGTCTGTGATTCTCATACCATTTTTCATAATCAATCTTCTGAATACGGATTCTTTCTTTTAATCGTATCAGAAACTCTTTTGGTCCAAAGTACCGCAGATATACGAATCCTTTTTTTACCCGATACAGAGACATTTTATTGAACATCTCCTATCTCCTCTCCACTTTTGCCAGATGATTCAGTCCAAAATCATTATGATCCAGTGTCAGATTCGGACTGTAATATGGATCACCCTTTTTCAGGAAATCTTTCCACCTTGTCTGAAACAGATTTACTTCTCCGTGGAAACGTTCGATTTTCTCTTCCGTATCTTCATATCCTCTTGACTTGGATTCATAATGAATCAGTTCCGCATATGGATCATATACGATCAGATATCCGGCTTTTCGTATTTTCAGGCACAGATCTACATCATTAAATGCCACCGCAAACTTCGAGTCAAATCCTCCAACTTCTTCATACACCCGTTTTTTCATCATCATACAGGCTGCGGTCACCGCACTCAGATCATGGATCACCTGCGCCCTCGCAAAGTATCCCGGCGAATCTCCGTCTATGCCAAGGAATGCATGTCCTGCCACTCCTCCAAGTCCGATGATCACTCCTCCATGCTGAAGCGTTCCATCTTCGTAATACATTCTCGCTCCGACAGCACCTACATCCTCCCGCATACAATAACTCAGCATTTCTTTGATGCAATCACTGCCGATCATTTCTGTATCGTTGTTCAGGAACAGCAGATATTCTCCAGCCGCATGGTCAACTCCATATTGGTTGATTTCCGGATAATTGAACCCTTCTCCTTTCCAGTACAGAACTTTAACTCTGGAATCCTCATACATGATCCTTCTGTAATCTTTAAAAGTTCTTTTTTTCTGGCTGTTATTTTCCACAATAAGGATTTCTATATTCTCATATGTATTTTTCTCCCGGATCGACCGCAGACATTTGATCAGATCATCGGTATGATCTTTGTTCGGAATAATGATTGATATCTTAGGCGTTTGTTTCACCGGATATTTTGTCCGGTACATTCCCGGATACTTCGTTGGAATGACTTCTGCTTCAATTCCCATTCTTCTGTAATGCGCTCTTACCGCTTTTGCACCTGCATCCACAATATAGGATTTATTGTCTGCACTGCCTGCTGTAGATCCTTCGCATGCTCGCCAGTGATATAGGATTTTCGGTATATGCCGGATCTTATCGGTCTTCTCAACACACCGGAGTACAAAATCATAGTCCTGTGCACCATCGTATTCGCCGTTCAACTTTCCTGCCGCCTGATATAATTCCTTTTTAACAACCACCAGATGACAGAAATAATTTGTTGTACAGAGCATATCCAGATTAAAATCCGATTTAAAATGAGGGAAGAAATACTCTTCTCCATCCATTGTAATCTTATCCTCGTCCGTATAAATAAGCTCTGTATCCGGATATTCATTCAGCTCTGCCACACACTCATACAATGCGTCCGGTGTCAGCAGATCGTCATGATCCATAAAAGCGATATAATCTCCTGTTGCCATATCCAGTGCCACATTTGTATTGTCTGAAATATGCAGCTGTTTTTTATTATTCTTCACTTGGATCCGGCTATCCTTCTTTGTATACTCTTTCAGAATTTCTGTAATCGGTGAATCTTCCCCACTTCCATCTGAGAGGCAGAGTTCCCAGTTCTGATAGGATTGTCTTCTTACAGAATCCAGCATTTCCCGCAGATATTCTTCTGGTGTCCGATAAAGGGGAACAACAATCGAAATCTTTGGCATCCGGGCAAACTTCTTTCTCTTCTGCTGATACAGCCTGATTTTGGACGGCTCATGTCTTCGCAGCCATTCTTCATACTCAGTACCGTTTTTTCCACTTAATTTGTCACCAACCCTTATAAATGCCGCACGGACTCCAAACTGACGATAATAGATTCTGACTTTGCGAAGATCATCCTGCATTTTCTGGCGTCTCAGTTTTCTTTTAAGATTCATTGTCTCTTCCGCATGCCTTTCGTCCTCTTCAAAGCACACTTCTAATTTTCGCGGAACGACTTCCTCATAAAATGCCTTAAATCCGACAATTTCTTCTTTTTTACATTCCGGATACTCCCGCAAAACATCCAGCCGCCGTACTTTTTCTTCTTTCATCTCCAGCTCATTCTGATTCTCATCTAAAAACCGGATTGATGCATTTTTCCTGTTATAATACCATCCCTCGATTGAGAAGCCTTTCTCTTCCATATTCACTTTATCAATACTATTTGCCTGCCATTTTTCCAGTTTTTTCAACTCACTGACTGCAAATGTCTTCATCTTTTCTTCTTTTCCACGGTACGACTGTGCTACCTCCAGTCTGGATGCCTCTCTCCAGTCTTTCGGAAGATGTACCCAGAAAAAAAACTGTTTGGTAATAAGTCTTTTTTTTATCTTGCGGAATTTCATTGGGTGAAGACGAATTCCATCCATTGTATAAAACATTTTCTTACCATCCAGCCGGATCTCAATCCGGTTTCCATCCGGTCTGTTTTCCAGAAAATATCCTGTAATAAGCAATCTGTCTTTTTCTCTTACATGAAATCGACATGCCACAATATAAAAAGCATTTTCCATTTTCAAGTCCTCTCTTCCATACTATCTGGAAAATAACCAGTTCAAAAACTGAAAGAAAACACAGATGTACGATACTAATAACATAAATACACAAAATGTTTCTATATCAAACCGATATGTAACCGTCTTTAAAATTAAAGTTCCTTCACTTTCTTCACTATTTATTTTCAAATTTGTTCCTTCTTCTGATGTCTTTTCTGCATAAAGTGCAAGAAAATCTTTCTCAAACACTACTTTATACGCCTTCCCTCTGCATCTGCTGACCGTATCAAACGAAAATTCATTGAATTTGCCCGTTTTGATTTCTCCTGCCTTCTTCACAGATTTTGCGACAATTCCTCCATTTTCACAATCCTGAAGATAAACTCGAATCTCTGCTTCTGGATCTTCCTGCAAATTCTGACATTTCACCTGAATTCCATCCAGCGAATCTTCCTCACAGATAAACTCCTGTGTTATCTGACTCTGTGATCCGTCCAGCATGATATACTGATCATTTTCAACCGTCCGGTCATAAATCGCATGGGTCTTATGAATATGTCCATAAATAAATGCAATCAGAATCAGTATAATGACTGCTGCCATCTTTTTTATTTTTTTCATTTTTCCCTCTTATTCTGCTTCCTGATATTCCCTGCACAATTCATCCGCGTCTCCGATACTGTGAACCCTGCCATGCTCCAGCCACACGATCCGACTGCACAAATTTCTCACCTGCTCCATATTATGTGAAACAAAAAGAATCGTGGCACCATTTTCCTTCATCCGGTTAATTCTCGCCTCACATTTCTGCTGAAAATGGAAATCTCCTACCGACAATACCTCATCTACGATCAGAATATCCGGCTGCCCAATCGTTGCGACCGCAAATGCAAGCCGTGAAAACATTCCAGATGAAAAATTTTTCACCGGCACATCCATAAATTGCTCCAATTCTGAAAATTCTACGATTTCTTTATAATGCTCCTCCAAATATTCTCTCGTATATCCAAGAAGCGTCCCATTCAGAAATACATTTTCTTTTGCAGTCAGATCAAAATCAAACCCGGCTCCCAACTCAATCAGCGGTGCGATCACACCAGAAGTCTTAACACTGCCGCGGGTTGGCTTCATGACACCTGCAATGATTTTCAACATCGTGCTCTTTCCACTTCCGTTTACACCGATTAGCCCCAGTGTTTCTCCTTTATAGACCTCAAACGACACATCCTGCAATGCCCAGAAATCCTGATAGGTAATCTTTTTCTTTACTCTCTGTATAAAATATTCCTTAAATCCATCAAATTTCTCTGATGCCAGACTGAATTTGATGGAAACATCTTCTACTTTTACAATTACTTTTTTCTCCATCCTTACTCCTACAAATCAAAGATAAAACCATCCTGATGCTTATAAAAAACCCAGCATCCCACTCCAAGACACAGTACAGCTTCTGCTGCTGTCACCAGAAGCATCACCAGACCTGGAAGTCTGCCATAGATCACAACATTCCGGAACATGATCAGAATACTGGTCAGAGGGTTTATCATTACCAGATGGTATAACCATTCCGGCAGAATCGACATTGGATAGATAACCGGTGTCAGATACATCAGCACTGCCATCAGCACCGAATACAAGTGCAGAACATCCCTGTATTTCACCGCAATCGTCGCCAGAATCAGTCCAATCCCCAGAGCCTGAACCACCAGCAAAAAAAGTGGCACAACTGAAAGAAGCATTGTCCAGTGAAGCTCCGCACGCATACCGATCATAATCAGAAATAACGCTGCACAGGATGCCATCAGATTGATCAGACTGGAACACACCCTTGACATCACGAATACATATTTCGGTACATACACTTTCTTTATCAGAGATGCACTCCCGATAATTGCTGACATTGCATTTGTCGTAGCGTCATTGAAAAAGTTAAAAATAACCTGCCCACATAACAAATACAACGGAAAATTCTCTATATCAAATTTAAACAGATTTGAGAAAACGATGGATAAAACCGTCATCATAAGAAGTGGATTCAGCAGTGTCCATAAAACCCCCAGTATGGAACGCCGATATTTCACCTTCACGTCTCTTGAAACCAGTTCTTTTAAAAACGGCTTAAATTTGACAAAATTTTGAATATAAACTGACATATTTTCTTCCCCTTTAAATTATAATTATATTATTTTTTCAGTCTTTATTCAATCAAATCCCTTACACTTATCATTGATTTTCTCTATTTCTTTTATTGATTTTCCGAATAAGTAAAGGAGTCTGCATAAAGCAGACTCCCTAACGGACATCCTTATATAATTTTGCAATCTCTTCTGCCGGAACACCATCCCGGTACATGGCTCTCAGCCGGTTCAGCCACATTACTTTCAGCTTTTCGATTGTATTTCCGCCAAATCTTCTGTCTGAAGTATAAATCCTGTGTCTTGTCATCCCAAGCGGAATCCCTTTTTCTTTGAGGATCAGTGAAAACTGATAATCCTCCAGAATCGGCATCTCTGGAAATTTTCCCACTTCAAAAAACAACTTCCGGTCAATAAAAATCCCCTGGTCTCCAAACATTACTTTTCTGTCTTTAATCCTGTGATTGGAGATCACCCTGCAGGTGAACATAAAAAAGTTATATGAATGAAATGCAATTCCAAAACACCCTGCCCGGTATTTTTTCATTACAGTCTCAATCTCTTCTAATGCTGTAGCTGGAACTTCACTGTCGCAGTGCAGGAAAAAAAGTACATCTCCACTGCTTTCTTCCGCTCCCTTGTTCATCTGCTTTGCCCTTCCTTTCGGGGACTGAATTACCGGATACCGGTCCTTCAAAAGTGCCAGTGTTCCATCCGTGCTTCCCCCGTCTACAAACAGAATCTCACATCTTTCATTCAGCGGCTCCAGTGTCTTCATCAGCCTTTCAATTGTCGATTCTTCATTGTATGTTGGTATAATAATTGATATTTTCATCTCTACTTCACGGTTTCAATTTCTACGTTCATCCAGGTATCATACAGATTTCTCCGGAACTCGTCCGCATCTCTGATCACCGGGATCTTGAGAGTGCAGTTCTTTTTCGTTTCATCCTCTGCCAGAATCAGTCTTCCCTTTGTAAGCTTTTCTGTTGACAGCTGCATGTCCACTCTCTGTATCTCAAAAAGTTCCGGATGCATCATGTAAGCCGCAGCAATCGCATCCCAGTTATAATATCCGGGAATTCCATATTCATCCCAGTTATTGTCAAACCAGTAATCCGTCTCATTCTTAATCAGCCTTACAACTCCCTTACTCAGATCCGAAAGCTCTCTTTCATACTCTTCTCTTGTAAAAAGTACCTTCAGGCAATTATTGCCCGTAATAACCGCAACATCCATTCCACTGGTAAGTGTCGTATAAGTTGCCAGCGGATCACAGGAGAAATTAAGTTCATCCATTTCCCGCTTTGCAAAGATCAGTGGTTCTGTTGTTCCTCCCATCAATACGATACTCTTCACCTGATGAAAAAACTCAGGATTGTGTTTCCAGGCTCCATAAAGATTTGTCACGGAACCCGTCACCAGAATTTCCAGCTCCCCGGCATATTTTTCTGTCATCTCGGCAAGATAATGTGCCGCTTCCCCTTCGGTTTCTCCCGGTGCCGCTCCACCTTTGTAAACACGCAACTCGTCATGCCCGATTTTCTTTACAAACTTCTTTGTATTTTCGTAAACCTTCTCCAGCGTATTGTTCCCATAAGTTGTCGTCACTCCCAGAACCTCTGCTTCCGGATCCCCCAGAAGATACAGCAGTGCCAGTCCATCATCTACATCACACCCGTTAATTCCAAACGTACAGTCACAATCATGAATTATTTTTCGCATACCATTCTCCTTTTATCACTTCTGAAACAAAATCCCCTGTCTTTCATCAATTTTGATGCCAACCAGTTCTCCTGTTTTTACCCCCAGTTTCATCCAGTCACGGTGAAGCAGCCATACTGTCAGCTTTCCATCTGCATACTTCAACAGGATTTCTGCTGTTTCCCCCTCAAACATAACTTCTTCAATCTGATACATTCTTTCCGTCTCATCTACAGTCAGCGTGATCGCCGATGGTCGGACCATCAGCTCATACTCTCCTTCTGCTTTCTGCGTCTCAAATGAAACTGCCCGGCTTACGAATCTGCCATTCTCCACTTTCCCCAAAATATAATTTGTCTGTCCCATATAATCTGCCACCGCTCTGGACTCTGGATGGTAAAATATCCTCTCCGGCTTATCATACTGAAGCACTTCTCCAGCTTTCATCAGAGCGATCCGGTCAGACACCTTCATTGCTTCTTCTTTATCATGCGTGACCATAACGACTGTAAGCTCCATCTCATGATGCAGCTTTCTTACCAGATCTGCCATCTCGCACCGCAGATTCTCATCTAGGCTTGAAAATGGTTCATCAAGAAGAAGAATTTTCGGATCTGCCGCAAGCGCTCTTGCCAGCGCGACCCTCTGACGCTGTCCACCGGACATTTCCTGGATCTTACGCTTCTCAAATCCTTCCAGCTGAACAACTTTTAACAGTTCTCCTACCCGCGCCTGCTTATCTTTTTTCGGGATTTTTTTCAGATCCATCGAAAAGCTGATATTCTGTTCTACCGTCATATGCGGAAACAGTCTGAGATCCTGAAAAACAATCACGGTTCCTCTTTTTTCCGGTGCAAGATTTGTAATCGATGTGTCATCGATCCGGATATCCCCTTCCTGCGTTTCAAGAAGACCTGCAATGCTTTTTAACAGTGTTGTCTTTCCGCAGCCTGAGGCGCCAAGAAGCGAAACAAATTCTCCCGTTCTAATCTCCAGATTTATATTCTTCAGTATTCTTGTCTTTTGTAAATCTACACAAAGTTCTTTAATTGTAAGACTCATGTGCTCCTCCTGCCTAATAATATTCTACTTCCTGTGCCTTTGTAAAACGTCCCACGATCCATTCCAGTATTCCAAACACCAGAAGCATGATCACCAGGAATATCACACTGTAAATGCTGGCAAAATTACGTTCTCCGCTTCCGAGATATGGAACCATGACGATCGCAAATGTTTTGACATTTCCCCCGCCGATCATCAACGTCAGGAAATACTGACTGAATGAAACAACAAATGCCATCGAAAACGCAGAAAGCATGACCGGAAACAGATTCGGAAGTGTCACTTTAAAAAACGCCTGAAGCGCACCAGCCCCCAGAACTCTTGCCTGCTCCTCCAGCTTTACCCCCATTGCTCTTGTTCCATCCTGCATCAGTGTCACTGCATATGGAAGAGAGCAGATCAGATGGACAATAATAACCCCCAGAACAGTTCCGCTAAGTCCACACTTAATAAATGTAATCTGAACCCCCATCGCAAACACGGTTCCCGGAACAAGAAACGGAAGCATCGACATAAATGAAAACAGCCGCTTTCCAAAAAAGTCATAGCATTCCAGCGCCCTCGCCGTCATTGTTCCGATCACAACCGACAGGAACGCGACCGAAGCCGATATGAAAAGACTGGACATACAAAGTCGCACAAGCTGCTGCCTGTTTCTCAGTATTCCATTCACCGCTCTCATCGAAAATTTCTGCGGGATAAGTGACGGCCATGCCCATCTCTCTGTCCCTACCCAGACAAGGATCGTAAGAATTGGTACAATCACCAGGAAAATAAAAATGCCTATGATCAGACCTTCCCAGATGTTCTTTTTTCTTTTCATCTTCCTGTTCCTCCTAACCTGCCAGCTTCTTCGTGCTCCGGCGAAGTAATATGTAATATAAAACTGCTGCAATCAGAGAGATCACGATCAGGATTCCATTGATCGCCATCGCATACGGTCGCGCCCGCAGATCAGGCTTGGTATATTCCAGATAAGCCAGAACCGGCAGCGCCTTTGGTATCGTTGCTCCAAGTATGAACGGCAGCTCATATGCTCCAAGTGCAAATACAAAGATGATCAGGAAACCACTGAGCACTGTATTCATACATAAAGGAAGCGTTACTTTCATGAAGGCCTGAAGTTTATTCGCTCCAAGATTGGTCGCTGCTTCTCCAAGACTGCCATTGATATTCGCCATCAGAGCAATCACAAAATAGATTATGAATGGAATTTCCTTCCACAGATAGGCAAGAATTACGCCAAGTCCATATCTGTCATAGATCAACATCGGAAACTGCTGCTGATCCGTAATCAGTCCTGCATTTGCAAGGATTCTCGCAAGGATTCCATTTTGCGAAAGAATGTTTACAATAAAGAGTGCCACAACAACATGGGGAACAATGATCGGAATCTGAACAATCCGCATAATGATTCCGCGCACTTTTCCGGCACTCACCAGAACTGCACACAGAAATGTTCCTGTTACTGTGGCAAGAAAAGCCGACATAAATGCAATGTACAGACTATATTTTAATGACTGCAAAAGATCCGGTCTTGTCAGTACCTCCTTATAATATTTCAGCGTCGGTTCCGTTAATCCAAAAGCTGGAATCACCCCTAAACTTTGGATGATTCCAGTTCCCAAACCAATAATAAAAACTACGCCTAATATAAGTTGCGGCACCAACAGTATATAAGGTGTCATTTTTTTCTTCATTTTATTTTCCTACTACTTCCTCTGCCCAGATCTCTTCGATGATCGGTACAAGTGCGGAAGGCATTTCCGGAAGACGTTTTGATAAAAGTTCATCCTGAGAGATTACTCCCTTACCGATTTCAACTTTATCAAATGCTTCTTTCTGTGTATCGTTTAATTTGTTGTAATCTACAACCGGAATAGTACGGATCTCAGCAAAACGGTCTGCCTGTACTTCCGGATCAAGCATCTCATTTATTGCCACCTGTGCTCCTGCTACATTTCCTGAGTTTGCTGCAATTGCAATGTAGTTTGTATTTCCAATTGTTCCTTTATCGAACTGGAAAGACTGAGATGTCTCTGTGTAAGTACCATTTTCAATGTTGGTAGCTGTTGAGTATGCACTGTAAGAGATATCCATTACAACTTCTCCGTCAGAGTACATATTGGTCAGTGCCGTAGAATCCTTCGGGAAAGTCTTTCCTTCATTCCACAGGTATGGATTCAGTTCACGCAGATATTCAAGAGCTGGCTCAATTGCTGCTTTTACAGTCTCTTTATCAGCTTCCATATCCATGAACTGTTCATATCCGCAGATATCGTAAATCACATTACGAACAAATGCACTTCCTGTAAAGTCAGGTAATGCAGGATAAGTTACTTTTCCTTTGTTCGCTTTGCAGAACTCCATGAACTCATCTGTGTTTGTCGGAAGATCCGGTGTTACTGCTGTATCTGCGATCATAACAAGCTGTGCTTTTCCGTATGGAGCTTCATATCCCTCAATCGGAAAGCAGAAGTCTGCATTTGTCTCTTCATCATCTGTATCAATATAAGACTGGAAGTTCGGAAGTTCTTCTGCAAACGGTCCGTAAAGCATGTTGTTTTCTTTACAGGTCTTGAAGTTTTCTCCATTAATCCAGATCATATCGATATCGCCATCTTTTTTATCTGTTGAAATTTCACCGGAAAGCTGACTTAAAATCGCATCAATATCCATCGGTACACGTTCCAGTGTGATGTCATATTTTTCTTTCAGACGCGGTGCATAGTAGTTATCAAGCCAGTCATTTAAGCTATCATCTCCGCCCCATCCGTAAAATGTAACGGTTGTACCCTTGGCTGCATCCACCATTTCATCGAAGCTCATATCCTCTACTGCTTCGGTTGTCTGCTTGGTTTCTTTGTTGTCTGCTTTTTCTGTCTTTGCGCTGTTTCCACATGCTGTTAAGGAAAACGCCATCACAGTACTTAAAAGCAGCGCTGCAATTCTCTTTTTCATTAAAATTTTCCTCCTTCATTTTCTCCGTCCTTCATTATAACAAATTATTAACAAAAAGCACGCTGTTTTTCATTCCTGCTTTGTTGTTGCCCCTCAACACTTCGTTTAGCTATTGTATTTTTCTATATACTTATAGAATTTTTCTACCGATGATTCCATTGCTCTGTCCTTCAGCGTAAGAAGACCGATTTCCCAGATCATATCATCTTCTGCGAAAGGAATCATGACCAGCCCCTCTGTATTCATATCTTCATGGACAAAGTCAATCGTCACAGAAATCCCTCTCTTCAGCCGGCACATTTTATAGCAGAGATCAAATCCATTTGTCTCAAATACAATATCCGGTTCAAATCCCCGGTTCCAGCATCTGCTCTGAATAAACTCATTGAGTTTAAAACTGCTGTTTTCAAGATAAAGAGGCTCGCCTTCCAGATCCAGAATAGTTGCTTCTCTTTTTTTCGCCAGAGAATGTCCTTCATAGACCAGAAGCCCCAGACTGCATTTTTTTAAACTTTTCATATCAAAACAATCTCCTGCAAATGGTCCGATCGACAATGCCACATTCCCTTCTTTGTCAAGCAGCATTTTCTCTACGATCCGATCCGGATATTCCATATAAGAAAATGTCACATTCGGATATTTCTTCTGAAATTCCAGAATACAGTCTGGCGTCAGGTAACGTAGGATATCATAGGCAACAAGAAGTTCTACTGTCCCTTCCTCACTCGCACGTATCATATCAATTTCTTTTTTCAATTTGTCATATTCGCTAAGAACCGTATTCGCATAATCATACAGCCTCTGTCCACTCTCTGTCAGTTCTATCCCGGAGGCAACCCTGTCAAGCAACGTACATTCCAGTTCATTTTCCAGATTTTTCAGTACACGGCTGAGTCCCTGTGGTGACATAAAAAGCTCTTTTGAAGCCCTCGCAAGACTTCCTCTTTGACAAATCATCCGAAATTCCTCTAATTCTTTAATCGTCATTCTTTTCCCACGACTCCCCTATTTAAATTTACATTTTGCCCGATTCAAAATAGGTGTTTTCCCAAGAGGTACCTTTTCATCGATTCCCATAATAAGCGGTAGCAAATGCTTTGCATCTTCATATCCTCTCCTTCTGAAACTACAGATGCACGAAGCGCAATATGTATAAAGTTCCGGCTCCCTCGATGCTTTTACACGGTCTGTCAGTGCCTGTGCCACATCCGCTTCTTTTCCAGCTGCGCATCCACCAAGCCCGCAACACTGTACATCTCTGAATGCATCTTCTACCTTTCCGACAAGGAATGGCTTCATATCATATTCAAACTTTCTGTCTTTCCGGTCCGGACATGGATAATACATTGGAATCCTTTCTTTTTGATAAATATTTCCAATTTTAAGCTCTGCCATTTTTTCGTAAACACTGATAATCTCCGCATCCAGTCGTCCTTTTAAAAAATAATAGCAGTTCGGACATGCCATGATCACCTGTTCTACTCCTGACTCTTTTAATTTCCAGTTGATTCGCTCAATGATCCCCGCTGCCTCTGAAACAAGTCCCAGTTCTTCAATCGGTTTCCCACAACAGTCATATACAACTCCCACATCATATTTTGCGAATTCTTCCACCAACTTATCTGTCGTTTTCGGAAAAAAAGACGGAAAATTACATCCCGTAAAAAAAACTGCTTTCTTTTTTGAATGGCGGTAATTTGCAAATTTATACGGATTCTTTTCTAAGAGCAGTCCGTCATATGAATTATCAAGAAGCTTCCCACCTCCGTCTTCAACCAATTTTCTCCGACTGTCAAGTGCAATCTCTTTTCCATCAATTCCTTTTGGACAGACACACCCGCAGGTTCCACACAAGAAACAATGATATGCCAGCTCCGGTTTTTCTTTTAATACCGGCAGATCAATTCCGTATTTTTCCAGAAACAGACAACTTCTGGTACATTTTCCACAATGGATACATGCATCCAAATCCCACTTATTCATAATTTTTATCCAGCTTTCCTTTCAGTCCCAGTTCCAGATAATCAATCGTAATTGGACAGTTACAAATTGCTCCCTTTTCAATATCCTCATACAGGTGGTACAAATCTCCCTTATCATCCACATCATAATACATCTGACCTACCGCCGTAGAGAGCTTCTCATTTCTCATGTGCTGTAAGGTATCATAAATAACTGTATTCGTTCCGTATCGTTCAATTTTCCATATAGAATCATATTCTTTTTTCATTCCGATCAGATAGTACCCTCCATCAAATGTAGGATGAATCACAATATCTTTTCCCCCAAGATTATCAAATGCATTTTTCAGTGTTTCCGGATGAATCTGCGGAATATCTGTCCCGATCAGAATTACTTTCTCATACCCCATTCTCAGTACGATTCCAATCGCATTCTTCATCCTTTCACCAAGATCATCACCAAATTGTGGAAGACATACTGTCTCATTATCAAGAACTTGCTGTAGCAGCTTCTTTTCATCCTTTGGTGTAAAAAACACGAAAATATCCGCATCCACCTGCTTTGCTTTTTCATATATATCCTTTACAAAGCAGGCATGTAGACGCGCGCACTCTTCCCCAGTTAGAAAAGGCATCAGCCTGGTCTTTGTCTGTCCTGGTATCGGCACCCTCGTAAATAAAATAAGTGCATCTTTCATCTATAATATTTCCTCCAACATTTCAATCACACTTTCCACTACTTTAGGACAAAAATCCAGCATTCTGCCACTCGAAAGTGCTTCTTCAAGCTGTTCCGGAAGCGATACATCATAGCCTAATAACTCTTTGCAACTGTTTGTTGCAAACTTTTCCAGAAACAATGCTCTAAATTCTGCATATTTGTTCATCATTTCTTCTTTTTGCCGAAGCAGAGTATTCACATCCCAGTGTCCATATTTTAGTCCAACAGCCATGATTGCTCCGGTAAATGCACCGCATGTATCCCCATGCATCATTCCACCTCCAAAACAAGCCGAAACTTTATTCGCCATCTCTTCCGTAATCCCAAGTCTCTCTGCGAAATAAGACAGAACGACCTGAGAACAATCATATCCTTTTATAAATTTTTCCCGAATCATACTTTCTTCTATCATTTTTCTCTCTCCTTTGTCATCTTACATCACTTTTTCATTCTAACATCAAACCAGTCCTATTTCTATAGATTGTCTTATCGTATTTAACTATAATTTGCTTGTCTTATTTATAAATCAAATAATTCGTGCCTTTTACAAAAAAATCCCTCATCTGCGGTTTCCCGCAAATGAAGGATTTCTTTTACTTTATTCAATTCTTACAGTAATCCACCGATTGATAAGAATAACGGTGCAAATACAAGTGAAACAATTGTCATAAGTTTGATCAGGATGTTGATAGACGGTCCTGATGTATCCTTGAACGGATCACCTACTGTATCACCAACAACTGCTGCTTTATGAGCTTCGCTTCCTTTTCCGCCATGATGTCCTGTTTCGATGTATTTCTTAGCATTATCCCATGCTCCACCAGCGTTGGACATGAAAATTGCCATAAGTACACCTGTAACAAGTGCTCCGGAAAGTAATCCACCGAGGGATTCCACACCAAGAACGATACCAACGATCAACGGAACTACGACTGCCATCACACCCGGAAGCAGCATTTCGTGAAGAGCTGCTGTGGTAGAGATTGCAACGCATGATGTATAATCCGGTTTTTCTTCACCTTTCATAATGCCCGGTTTTTCACGGAACTGGCGTCTTACTTCTTCGATCATCTTGTATGCAGCCTTTGATACAGACTCCATAGTAAATGCTGAGAAGAGGAATGTAAGCATACCACCGATAAAGATACCGATGATTACTCTGTAGTCAAGAAGGTTGATTGCTTCAAGACCAACTGCCTGTGCATAAGATACGAAAAGTGCAAGTGCGGTAAGGGCTGCTGATCCGATCGCGAATCCCTTACCCATAGCTGCAGTTGTATTTCCTACTGAGTCAAGCTTATCTGTGATTTCACGAACAGATTCATCCAATCCTGACATTTCTGCGATACCACCTGCATTGTCTGCGATCGGTCCGTATGCATCAACGGCAACTGTGATACCTGTTGTAGAAAGCATACCTACTGCTGCAAGTGCGATTCCGTAAAGTCCTGCAACTGAGTAAGATACAAAGATACCTACACAGATCAGGAGAAGCGGGATTGCTGTAGATTTCATTCCTACCGCAATACCACTGATGATTGTAGTAGCTGCACCAGTCTCTGACTGTTCTCCGATTCCCTGAACCGGTTTGTAGTCTGCTGATGTGTAGTACTCTGTGATGTTACCGATGATCACACCAACAACCAGACCTGCGATAACGGCAATTGCCGCACTCATCTTTCCGAAGAGTACATTACTCAGTACAAGTGCTACAACAATAACTACGATAGAAGCTGCATAGCTTCCCTTTGTGAGAGCTTTCTGTGGATTCGAATTCTCATCACCTTTCACAAAGAAGGTTCCGATGATAGAAGCAATCAGACCACATCCTGCGATCGCAAGCGGATAAAGAACTCCGGATACAGCTCCTGCTGCTGCTCCAAGAGTCAGTGCTGATACAAGTGAACCAACATAAGATTCAAAAAGGTCAGCTCCCATACCTGCAACGTCACCTACGTTATCACCTACATTGTCAGCGATAACAGCCGGGTTACGCGGATCATCTTCCGGGATACCTGCTTCTACTTTACCAACAAGGTCTGCACCAACGTCTGCTGCTTTGGTGTAGATACCACCACCAACACGGGCGAAAAGTGCGATTGAAGATGCACCAAGGCTGAATCCTGAAAGCACATCTACGTTCTTTGTAACAATGTACACAAGGCTTACGCCAAGTGCTCCAAGGCCTGCTACGCACATTCCCATAACGGCCCCGCCAGAAAAAGCGATAGATAATGCTTTATTCATTCCGCTTTCTTTTGCTGCGTTAGCAGTTCTTACGTTCGCTTTTGTAGCGACTGTCATACCACAGTATCCTGCAACTGTTGAGAAAAGTGCTCCAATTACAAAGCATACTGCTGTTACCCAGCTGATACCAAATCCGATCAGTACAAAAAGCACTACTACAAAAATGACCAGAATCTTGTATTCAGCCATGAGGAAAGCTCTTGCGCCCTCCGCGATTGCGCCTGCAATCTCTTTCATGCGGTCCGTACCTGCATCCTGTTTTCCTACTTTACCAGCAAGATATGCTGCAAATAATAAAGCAATAACAGCTGCAATCGGGACCAGATACATGTAATTATTCATTTCTTGTTCCTCCCTGAATTATTGTACCTCTAAAGACAATATCATAAAAAGAACAAGAATGCAAAACAATTTTTTAAATTTTCAATAAGTTTTATTTTGTTTATCTATAAGTGTGGTCTTTCTCTATTTTTTTAATTTGTATCTCACCGTCCACATTCCATTGGGATTTACACAATATCAAGATATATTTTTTCCCGAGGTGCCGGAAAAGCAGCATCTAATCTGGCATATTCCTCCACTGTCAGATGAACCTTTCCCGCCTCCAAGTTCTGCAGTACATGTTCTGCCTTTCCACTTCTTGGAATGGCAATCACATTTTCCTTATACAGAACAAATGCCAGAAGCACCTGCATTGGTGTAATTCCATGAATCCGCGCTACTTCCTTCACTGCACTGCTTTGCAGAAGATCTTTCTGCAGATCCCCTGCCTGCGCCAGCGGACAGTATGCTATAAGTGGCACATTGTGTTCTTTTAACCACGGAAGAAGATCGAATTCTACTCCTCTGGAGCCCAGATGATACAGCACCTGATTCACCACGCAATGATTTCCATTCGGCACTGAAAACAATTCTTTCATATCGTCTGTATCAAAATTCGATACTCCCCAGCTACGGATCTTTCCTTCTTTCACAAGCTGTTCCATGCATTCTACCGTTTCCTCAAGTGGAATCCCTCCTCTCCAGTGTAAAAGATACAAATCCAGATAATCTGTCTGTAGATTTTTCAGTGTCTGCTGCAGACTTTTGAAAATTTTTCTTCTTCCGGCATTATGCGGATATACCTTCGATACAAGAAATAACCTGCTGCGGTCATACCCTTGGATTGCTCGTCCGATCAACTGCTCTGATCTTCCATCTCCATACATTTCCGCTGTATCGATCAATCGTATTCCCGCATCAATTCCTGCTCTGAGTGCCGCTGTCTCTTCCGCGTCTTTGCTCCTATTTTCTCCAAGAAACCAGGTTCCCATTCCAAGTCTTGGCATTTCCATTCCATTACTCAGTTTTATCTCTTTTTTATTCATGATTTCCACTCCCTGCATTTTGTTTTTCTGTTCCTTACTGTCTGTTTTTACTATACTGATGTAACCGGATTGCTCCATTGCTATGCAATTCCCGCAATTCTCGAACACCTCATATTATAGGAAATATCCCACTTTTTGCAAATGTTATAAGGGACATATTTTTATGTTTATTTATTCTTTTTATTATTTCTTATAACATTCTTTTTTCCTTCAATCCATGATACACTGAATTTATCATAAAATAAATTCAATGATAAGGAGATTAGAAATTATGAAAGTTGTAGTTGCAATTGATTCATTTAAAGGAAGTCTCACTTCGATTGAAGCCGGAATGGCTGCAAAGGAAGGAATCTTAAAAGCACACCCGGATGCGAATGTTGTCGTAAAACCACTTGCAGATGGTGGTGAAGGCACCACAGATGCCCTGATTGCAGGACTTGGTGGTGAGCGTATTGATCTTACAGTAACTGGTCCTCTTGGTACTCCGGTAAATGCACATTACGGATATCTGGCAGAAAAAAATACTGCCATCCTCGAAATGGCTGCCGCTGCCGGAATTATCCTGGTAAGAGAATCTGAAAAAAATCCACTTACTGTAACCACTTACGGTGTCGGTGAAATGATCGCAGATGCCATGGAACGCGGTATCCGCAATTTCATTATTGGAATTGGAGGAAGCGCAACAAATGATGGTGGAATTGGAATGCTTAAGGCACTTGGCTATCAATTTTCTGATGAAAATGGACAGGATGTCGGCGAAGGCGGACAGGCGCTTGAACGGGTATCTTCTATTATAATAGAAAAAGCTAACCCAATTCTCAAAGAATGCAGTTTTCATATTGCCTGTGATGTAACTAATCCACTTTGCGGAAAGAACGGAGCTACCTATATTTATGGTCCACAAAAAGGTGTCACACCGGAAATAGCAGAAGAACTGGATCAGGCAATGAATCATTATGCTTCTGTTACCTCCAAATTTCTTCATAATGATTATGCATCTGCAGAAGGTGCCGGTGCTGCAGGTGGTCTTGGCTTTGCATTTCTCAGTTATTTAAATGCTACGCTGACTCCTGGAATCGATCTGATTCTTAACGCTGTCGAACTGGAAAAAGAATTAGAAGACACAGATATCACTGTTACCGGCGAGGGACGCCTCGATCACCAGACCGCTATGGGAAAAGCTCCTGTCGGTGTGGCAAGACTTGCAAAAAAATACGGCTCCAAAGTCGTTGCTTTTGCCGGAAGCGTCACCTCGGAAGCAACAGCCTGCAATGCGGCCGGAATCGATGCATTCTTCCCGATCGTCCGTGGAATCACAACACTAGCCGAAGCAATGGATCCCAAAAATGCAAAATCAAATATGGCAGCAGCTGTGGAACAGGTATTCCGTCTGTTATAGTTTTAATATTATTTACAAATTTCAGAGAGTGTTTTTGTATAGTTTTTACAGAAATACTCTCTTTTCTTTATGATTTTCTTCTTTTCCTACACTGACCATCAACAACACAACGATCTACGACCTGACAGATCTTCATTTCATCTGTAACAATGATTCTTCATCAAATGAAGAGCTTTCACTTGTGAAGGCAGGTTCTTCCGAAACTGTAGAACTTCCTCGATCCAGTGTTTATTCTATCCATGTTTCCGGAAAAGCTGCAAATGGAACATCCTTTTCTAACACATTCTCCGGAACCATTGATAACAGTTCTTCTGTTACCATTTCTCTGGATGACTCTGCAAACCTCTCAGTGATCGCAAATATTGCAGATTAAGTTTTGCCGTAAACAATCCACCTATGTAGTTTTAAGCAATGACAAATATGCAGGCAACTTCCATAACGCAAATTGCCTACATATTATCCATAAAGGGGCACTTTCCAAACTGAATTGCAAGTGCCCATTCTTCTTTCTTTTTACCGATTGCCAGTCCCAGCATCATTCTAGTTGATTCGCTCATATTTGGTTACCTCTTTACTAATCTTTCCTCTACTCGTTCATTATGTCAGCGCGCTGTCATTTATCTGACAATGCTATTGTACTTTTTTTATGTATTCTTTACAGTTTTTCATATATAGTTATATAGTGATAAAGTTTTCAAAATCATTTCATTTTGATTTCAACATAATATTTTTCTGTCAATCTATACTTTTTCAGCAATTGTTTTATTTCTTATTTTGAAATCTTTCATTCATATATTGCATTTTTGTGAATCATATACATTTTCCACTTCTTCTTTTATGCAATCTTCCCCTTGTACCTTTCCACCTTGTTCCTCTCTCCAAATAATGCTACAATTCTTAAATAAGTGGTAATGATACCGTTCTCTTTATCCTGTTAAATGCTGGATAAGCATCTGCATCATTCCCGCAACTTCTTTTCCAAAATCGGAGGATGTTTAAAATGAAGTTAGACAAATCACTCGCCTTTCAGGTAGTAAACACGATCAAAGACACCTGCGGACAGGATATCAATTTTATCGATAAGCAGGGAATGATTTTTGCAAGTACCAACGCCGACCGGATTGGTACGTTTCATGCCATCGGTCACAAAGCCGCCCAGACAGAACAGACAATCGAAGTTTTTTCAGATGATGATTTTCCCGGAACACAAAAAGGGATCAATATGCCACTCTATTATCACGGCAGTTTTCTTGCAGTGATCGGAATTACCGGAGAACCGGACCAGGTCCGCCAGTACGTCCATCTTGCCGACCAGATTACCCATCTGCTGATCCGTGAAAAAGAGCTGAACCGACTGAGCCGCTCTCTGGAAGATAAAAAACACTTTGTTATCGATGCCCTGATCCGGAATGAGATTGCTGATCCGGATTATCTGGACACCTGCCTTTCAGATCTTCAGGTAAATCCAGGGACAAAGAAACGGCTTCTGATCATCCAGTCATCACCGGATGGACACAACAACTCTTCTTCCCTTGAACAGAAGATCATCGGACTTTTCGGCACGCTTGGTATTACTCTTTATACCTTTTATTATCCAAATGAATATCTTGCCGTGCTGGAAAACTCCGGCAAAGCCTCTCTCTATCAGATACTGGCTGATTTTACCGCAGACTGTGGAGCTTTGCTCTCCATTGCAGTCGGAAAGAAATGTCAGCTTTTCCAGCTGTCTCTTTCTTACCAATCTGCACTCACTGCGCTGAAATACTGCCGGAGTTCGGAAAACGGGATTGCTTTTTTCGATGATATGACACTGGAAATTCTGCTCTCTTCCATCTCGGAGCAGGAAAAAAATGCTTATCTGCAAAAAACGATCTCTGTACTTTCTGATGAAGAAAGAAATCTGCTTCAGACTTACTTTGAAGCAAATATGTCTCTTCTCGGAACCAGCCAGAAACTGTTTCTTCACAAAAACACAGTGCAGTACAAGCTGAATCATATTTATCAGAAATGCGGGCTGAATCCGCGTGTTTTCAAGGATGCGGTGCTTTTATATCTTGCCTTGCAGTTGTGATATTTTTAAATCCCAGACACGGATTCCTGTGCACACATCTTCCATATCCGTGTACAGGTTTGCCTATATAAGAAAATATTCTTGACAGATAAGTTTACTTACAGATTTTCGTCAAAAAACAGGACAGCCTTTCCTTCACCCTCACAACGGGTATTAAAAAGTCTGTCCTATCTTTTTTTATTCTTTATTTCTCATCAGCTATTCATCATACTTTGCTTCCACGCCATATTTCTTCATCCTCCGCCAGAGCGTCGTCGTACTGATCCCCAGCTCTTTTGCCGCAAGGTTCCGGTTTCCGTGGCACCTTTCCAAAATTTCTGACAACTCAATACTCCCTGGCTGCCGATTATTTCAATTGTATTTAACAATATGCCTTTTTTGCTTCGTCCATTCTCTGGAAAAATTCACTGTAAAATTCTTCCGTCCGATACGGAGTAAGGTAAAATCTCTGCAATACATCCATGCTGACCGCTTTTGCGCTCTCCGGGTGTGCTGCAATGAATTCCTGTAACTGAATCAGTAATCCATGCCATCTGGCAATATACGTTTCATACTTTTTCAGATCCGGTGTATCAAGCCATTTTTTGACCTTTACTTTCGCCCGGTTCTCTTTCTGACATTCATGTACCTGAAGGAAATAGCGGAAACCATTTTCCTCATAATATCTTCCAAGCGGGAAAAGCCTGCAGATTCCCGGACGAAATGGATGAATCCCACATCTTCCTTCCTCAGTCAGAAAACCACAGCCATCTTCCGCTCCTGCCATCTTCAGATTCGGCAAAATGATTCCGTCTACCACATTCAGTTCAATCTTTCCTGCAAGCAAAGTCTCAAAAGCCGCTCCTGTTCCCCTGCAAATCCGGACAATATCCAACGGATCCAGCACAATCGAGCTTCCCATCCCCGTACAACAGGCGTGGCATCCCTCACAATCGCCACAGTCTGCTTTTACCAGATCATTGCTGGTATATAATTTTCCATCTGAAATTTCTTCCATTGTCACCTGTCTTTTCATATCAATCTCCTTTCCTATACTCCTTCCAGTGTAAACGGTGGAATAAAGCTCTCCTTTGCCGTATCCCCTTCCTGTATAAACGCCTGCATCACACCAAGCGAGATCGCATAGTCCACCAGTTTCTCATACGCATACTCTGGCACTTTCCGGTTCAGCTCCGGATATTTTACCGCATCCAGACTCTCCAGTGGCGTATACTGGCTCATCAGGCTCATATAAATCCGGTTTCCATAAGTCTCATGCAAATATTTCACCACTCTTTTTCCATCTGCAAGACATCCCGGCAAAAGCAGATGACGCACGATCACGCCACGTTTCATCATTCCGCACTCATCAAATGCCGGATCCCCTGTCTGTCTTACCATCTCAGCAAGAGCCGCCTTCGCAACCTCCGGATAATCCTCCGCCATCGAATATTTTTTCGCATGATCTGTATTTAAATATTTGAAATCCGGCAGATAAATATCCACCAGACCATCCAGCATTTTCAAGGTTTCCACTCTCTCGTAACCGCCCGTATTATATACAACCGGCAAATACATCCCCTGCTTCTTTGCACTCTGAAGCGCCCGGATGATCTGCGGCACAAAATGCGTCGGCGTCACAAGATTGATATTATTCGCACCTTTCCCCTGCAGTTCCAGAAAGATCTCCGCCAGCCGCTCTTCTGAGATCACTTTGCCAACCTTGCTTCCCGCAATCTCATGGTTCTGACAGAACACACATCTTAAAGTACATCCCGTAAAAAAGACCGTCCCTGATCCTTCCTTTCCGGAAATACAGGGTTCCTCCCACATATGAAGCGCCGCTCTCGCCGCCCGGATCTTCCCTGTCTCTCCGCAAAAACCTGTCTTCCCATTCTCCCTGTCCGCCTCACACATCCGCGGACATAATGTACAGCCACTCATCCTATCGCTTAACCTCTCATCTATCCCTGATTCATTCCTCTCAGTATACCGCACTTTTTGAAAAATAGCCACCCAAGTTTTCCTCTTCCAGAGATTGAAAATTCTTTCCCCATCTGCTACAATAAAATGCAGACAGGCATTTTGCCTCAAGTTTGGAGGAATATACAATGAGTAAAATTGATGAAGTAAGAAGCGCTATGGTAGCAGCCATGAAAGCAAAAGATAAGGACACAAAAGAGACATTATCTGCTCTTCTTGCAGCCCTTAAGAACAAAGCCATCGACAAACGTGCCGATCTTACCGAAGAAGAAGAAGTTCAGGTTATCTTAAAAGAGATCAAACAGACAAAAGAAACTCTGGAGATGACTCCTGCTGATCGTACAGACATTATTGAAGAATGCGAGAAACGTATCGCTGTTCTTGAGCAGTATGCTCCGAAGATGATGGACGAAGCTGAGATCAAAGAAGTAATCGCAGGTGTCCTTTCCGGTCTTGGAATTGATGCTCCGACACCAAAGGATAAAGGACGTATCATGAAAGAACTGATGCCGAAAGTAAAAGGAAAAGCTGACGGAAAGCTTGTGAATGATATTCTCACAGGAATGATGGCTTAATAGCAGATATAATAAATGCAGGGTTCCAGATTGGTTCCCTGCATTTATATATAGTCGAATATACTCTGTATTGCGTCTGTTACATTAATTACATCTGCCATTTTTACACGATCTATTATTTTATACCCCCTGACTCTCAAGTCTAACATTTTCATTTGTTCACATTGGATATAACCTTTATTTTCATCCATTTCAACATAAATGTGAAGTGGGCTTTCTGTACTCTCTCCTAATATTGGACAGCCAATTATTTCTCCCGACTGATTAAAAAAATTTTTACTTGCAACAAATACAGGATCCTTAATTTTTTCCACTTTTAAAACATCCCCCTGCTGTATCTCCATTTTCTACCACACCTCTCTTCCTTCCGGCTTATCCCATTCATATTCTCCATCAAGATTTAACTTACCACCAAACTTTTCAGCTCTTTCTTCTAATTTTTGATGCCTGAAAGTCTTAACAAGCATAATCATACCATCCGATACTTTTACTTCCAGCATATCATTTATTTCTACATTGGCCTCTTGTAAAATATCTTTTGGAAGTCTGATTCCCTGACTATTTCCCCATGCTTTTACCTGTGTTTGCATAAAATTCACCTCCATATAATGTATATACTTAGTATATACATTATTCTGAAAATAATCAAATAATTTTCTCTCCTAATCACACTATTCCTCAAAATATGTTATAATTCATAAGCATCAGTCTTTTACAAAATCACAATTACCAAAAGGGGATTTACTTACTATGAATAAAAAAGAAGTTACTGAAATCAAAAAACAGTTCACCCCATCCAACTGTGCGATCACCCGCATCTGCGGATGCTATGTAGATGGTGAAAAAGAGAAAAAAACAGAGATGAAAGATGCTTTCCTTTCTCTTCCGGAAGAGGAAATGTTCAAGTATTTTGACATTTTCAGAAAGTCCTTGTCCGGTACGATCGGAAAAAATCTTCTGAATATGGAATTTCCTCTGGAGACCGAATCGGAAGGTGGTACACAGGAATTTCTTCTCAAATTAAGAAACAGCCGGCTTACTGACGACGCTCTTCTGGAAGAATTCTATAATCGTGTCATCGATTCCTATGATTATGCAGAGAACTATCTGATCCTGCTGGTCCATGCAGCCTACGATATTCCGGGAAAATCAACGGACGGAAGTGAAATGTTCGATGCATCCGATGAAGTCTATGATTACATCATGTGTACCTTCTGTCCGGTCAAGCTTTCCAAGCCAGGACTCAGTTATCATGCAGAAGAGAACAGCTTCCATGAGCGTATCCGTGACTGGATCGTAGAGATGCCGGATGCCGGTTTCCTCTTCCCTGCTTTTAATGACCGCAGCACCGATATTCACAATCTACTTTATTATTCAAAAAATGCAGAGAATCTCGGAAACGGTCTGACCGATCTGCTTCTTGGATGTGTTCCGCCACTCACCGCCGGAGATCAGAAAGAAACTTTCCGTACACTGATCGAAGAAACGCTCGGAGATGACTGCGACTACGATACGGTCAAAAATATCCACGAAAACTTGAATGAAATGATTGAACAGAATTCTGAAAATCCGGAACCACTCGCCCTTGACAAAGCAGAAGTTAAATACCTCCTTGCAAAAAGCGGTGTCGAAGAAGAAAAGTTGGAAACATTCGATACGCATTACGATTCCGCTGCCGGCGAGCACAGTACACTCCTTGCCTCCAATATTGCAAGCCTCAAAAAATTCGAGATTAAAACTCCGGACATCACCATTCAGGTAAACCCGGAATGCGCAGATCTTGTAGAAACACGTATTATCGATGGTCAGAAATGCCTGGTCATTGTCGTTGACGACCGCGTTGAGATCAACGGAATCAGTGCAAAGACTGCCGTATCCGGAGGACTTCCAAAGTCTTCTACCCCTGATGAATCTGATGAATCCAAAAGCGATACATCCGAAAATGAAATGGATGTTCCATTCTAAATGCCTTACATATTATATGAAAGACATTTTTATTGAATGTCTTTCGTAATATTTCGTAATTTCTTTTCAATTTTACAATGTATACGAAAAATGCAGGTAATCCTCTCGACTACCTGCATTATTCTATACGCATTTTTCATTCTCATTTACTACAATTCCCGTTTTTCATCTTTTCCTAAATCACAGTTCCTCCACCGGTCGTCACAAATCCAACTCTCAGAATTGCTTTCACAAAACTCCACATTCCATTGATTACTGCAGAATTCAGCAGACTGATCGGCACATCCAGAATTCCTGTTCCAAGTAACAGAAGCAGAATCCACATACTATACGGTCGGATCTTCCAGTAAAACTCCGCTACCCTCGGAAAGATCTCAGCAAGAATATTCGATCCGTCAAGGGGCGGAATCGGAATCAGATTGAACACACCAAGTCCAATATTCAGCACTGCTCCATAATAAGTAAGCACATAAAGATAATTCAGAATCAACCCACTCGATCCGTACTTATACAAAAGCCCGTGCAGAATCATACAGACAAACGCAAGCAGGAAATTCATGACTACTCCCGCTGCTGCCACAAGGATCGTATCTCTTTTTTTATTCTTATAATTCCTGGTATTGATCCTTACCGGCTTTGCCCATCCCACATGAAAAACAAGCAGACATAACGTTCCCCACACATCCAGATGCTTAAATGGATTCAAGGTCAGTCTTCCGTCATATTTCGGTGTCATATCCCCGAGTTTATATGACACATATCCATGTGCAAATTCATGCAGCGAAACAGCAAGTAGTGTGGCAGGCGCAACGTAGATTAAAGTCTGGAAAAACTGATACATTGCCCTGGTCAGTCCTGTATTCTGAAACAGCATAATATCCTCCCGATTTTCTTAGTAACGTCTATTATAGTCCCAAGAGAAAACGGATTCAAGAAAGATTGTGTAAATTTTTTCTAAAGATTGTACAGAAAAAGTCATTATCCCATCCATAGATAATGACTTTTTTTTACCATTTATTTTGCTTTTTTATTCTGTCTGTCCATGTAGATCTTTCTCCCCATAAAAATCAGTGCCGACAGAGCAAACAGGATCAGCAGTCCTGTCACCAGAAGCTTCGCTCCTCCTGTCAGCATTCCTCCAACATAAGAATATACAATCGTTGCCGGAAGCTGTCCTACACCAGTTGCCACAAAAAAAGATATAAACGACATCGAAGTAAGTCCTGCTGCATAACTTACAATATCAAACGAAATAAACGGAAGCAAACGACAGATCAGAACTGTATTCTTTCCATATTTTTTAAAAAATGTATCTATCTGCTGCATTCCAGCTTTACTCGTAAGCTTTTCTGCCACATCACGTCCAAGTATTCTTGCAATGAAAAAACATACCGCTGCTCCTGCCATCGCACTGCTCCATGACAGAATAGCTCCCTGCCACCATCCAAAAAGATTCGCATTTGCAAATGTAATCAGAAATGCCGGAAGTGGCGCTGCAATCGACTGAAAAATCATAAGCAAAAATGAAATCAATGCCGCATATGCCCCATAAGATGCTACAAAGTCTCTGACCACTGCAAAGTCTCCACTAGCAAACATCTTAAATACCTGATTCATCACATGTTTTACGGATGGAAATACATAATAACTTCCGATTGATACAATAATCAAAACGATCACTACTATTTTCCCCACCCAAATATTTTTCTTTTTTTCCATACTTTTTACTCCTTATTCCTTATTTTCTTCCAGGTCATCTTTCAGGTAACGCTTTTTCAGGATCATCCCGATTATCGTGACTACAACTGCCAGCACTACTGCTATTCCAATATAAAGCAACCTATTCTCCTTATCCGCAAGGCCTGCTGTACCAACCGTATACATCGCTGTACCAGGTAGCATAAATATCAACGAACCAATTGCATACGTACTAAAACGGATATCTGTAATACCATACGCAAAATTCTGCAGATTAAATGGAAATACCGGAACCAGACGTGTAATCATAAGAACAAATAATTCATTACAGCCAGTATCGTCAAACAACCATTTTTTCAAGATACGGTTTTTTGCAACCACTGGTCCAATACTGTCTTTCAAGAAAAAACGTCCTGCAATAAATGCAAGAACCGCCCCGATCGTTGTTGCCAGAGAACAACAAATCGTACCGATTACTGGTCCAAAGAGAAGTCCTGCCAGTATCGCAAACGTCACTCCCGGAAGCGCAAGCACCACACACCCAACAACTGTCAATACCATATACAATAGAATTGCCAGAGGAAGATTATTCTGCACTATCCGCTTCATAAATTCAAGATTTTCTGCAGTACTTATGTAAGAAGACCAGTCAAAAATATGATTCAGGATCACAATCAAAAGGATGATTCCCCCAAATATCCATAGCTTCTTGTTTTTCATCTCTTTTTCCTTTTCCCCTTTTTGAATTTTGCTATCTAATGTTATCACATTTTCCCTTCTATCTCAAATACATTTATACTATAATTGTATATCCTTATCGTGTTTTTCTATAGCAAAAAGCAGCCCTTGATGGACTGCCCTTTACGCTTTCTGAATAACTCAGATTATTTACCTTCTTTTTCATATTCTGTAATTCTTGCCACCTTCGGCATAGAACGGGATTCCGGATCGAAAGTTACGCTTAAGTACTCTTTTACGAGGCATTTTGCGAGCTCAATTCCTGTAACCTGTGCACCAAGTGTGATAATGTTGGCATTGTTACTGAGCTGTGCTCTCTGAGCCTGATATACATTGTTAACCAGTGCTGCATAAGCTCCCGGAACTTTGTTGGCAGCAATGCTTACCCCGATACCTGTTCCGCAGATCAGGATTCCTCTTGCAATTTTCATTTTTTCTTTTTTATTTTCGATTATTCTTGTGTTTTGTTTTCGTTTTCTTTCGTTTTCGCCGGTTTTCTCTTTATCTGCAACTGCAGGTTCACCCCAAACGGATTGACTGCAACGCCAAATGCTTCCGGTGAAAGAATTTCCGGAATCTTACTTCCTTCTACAACAGCGGTTTTCAATGTCACACCCTTGTTCAGGTTCTGGAATTTCTTAACTTCCTGCACATCCGTAAAGATTGGCTGATACACTTTTCCATCTTTCTGTTTCAGAATCGGAATTCCTTTGTCCTCCTGAACAGTCACAATATAACGCCCCTCCTGATAATGGGCAAGCATTTCTTCGTTCAGTTCTTTTAACTCATCCGTCATCTCCGGTTTATCCGGCTTTCTCATCTGTTGCATAAAATACGCTGCAGTCAGCACCAGTTCCGGATTCTCTACACGTATTTTTCCTTCTGGCAGTTCTTCATCCTTCGGTCTCGTGATCAATTCGTCAAGCTGCACAGTAATCTGTCCGTCCAACCCTTTGTCCACCAGAATACAGTTGACTCCCATCGGAAACAGCCCGGTAAAAAATGACAGGCGGGAATTTTCATCCACCTTGACAAGCTGCATTGGATTTCCCTCCTTCTGAAGCTTCATAGCCTCTTCTTTCGCTTCCGCTTCTGTGTAGTAAAGAAGGATCTCATCATCAAATGTCTCCGGGTCGCAGACCACATATGGCATTCTTGTACAGGATGACATCAGTACATAAATTGCCTCTGTAGTACGCAGTTTATTTAAAGTTTCGATTTTCTGATTTGTATTACTCATTCTAGTATATCCCTTTCCTATTTCTCCATATAACAAGAATTATACCCGTCTGTCCGAAAGAAGTCAATTTATACTCCCTTATTCCACTTGATTATCTTCGTATTTTCCTATATCATATGTGTTTAGTGGCTGTTTTTACAATATTTTTACTCTTTTATCAGAACAGAAAGGAATGAGAAAATGAATCAGGAAAATACATCTGCACCTGCAGAAAACAAAATGGGTACCATGCCCATCGGAAAACTATTATTTAATATGTCTCTGCCTATGATGATTTCTATGCTGGTACAGGCTTTGTACAACATCGTAGACAGTATTTTTGTCGCTAAATTATCGGAAAATGCACTGACCGCCGTTTCACTTGCCTTTCCACTCCAGACACTGCTTATTGCAGTTGGAACCGGAACCGGTGTCGGCATGAATGCACTCCTTTCCAAATCACTTGGAGAGAAAAATTTCAAAAAAGCAAATGCAACTGCAAGCAACGCTGCCGTTTTATATTTTTTCAGCTATCTCGTATTTTTCATTCTTGGCTTTACAATCGTCCGTCCTTTTTACGCAAGTCAGATTGGAAATGCTGACCAGGAGATCATGGAACTCGGAATTGAGTACTTAAGCACCGTCATGATTTTTTCTTTCGGGCTGCTTGCACAGGTCTTCTTTGAGCGTCTTCTTACTTCAACCGGAAGAACCATCTTCAGTATGACTTCCCAGCTGACAGGGGCAATCACTAACATCATTCTTGATCCAATCCTAATCTTCGGACTTCTCGGAGCTCCGAAAATGGGTGTGACCGGAGCTGCTGTTGCAACCGTGATCGGACAATGCGTTGCCGCACTTGTCGCCGGATTTTGTAACCACCGGTACAATCATGATGTGAAACTGAAGTTTCATGGATTCAGACTCGATTTCCATATTATCGGCACCATTTATGCAGTTGGAATTCCAACGATTATTATGCAGTCCATCGGATCGGTTATGACTTACTGCATGAACCGCATCCTGATCGAGTTTTCATCAACCGCAACTGCTGTATTCGGCGTTTACTTTAAGCTACAGAGTTTCTTCTTCATGCCGGTATTCGGTCTCAACAATGGAATTACTCCGATCATTGCCTACAATTATGGTGCCGGTCAGAGAAAACGTATGCTCAAGACGATCAAACTCAGTATGCTGGTTGCCTTCTGCCTCACCTTCATCGGATTCCTCTGCTTTGAAGGAATCCCACAGATACTTTTGGGTATGTTCAATGCATCGGACGAGCTGCTCACCATCGGAGTTCCTGCCCTGCGGATCATCGGAATCCACTATCTGATCGCATGGTTCTGTATTGTATCAGGAACAGTATTTCAGGCTCTTGGAAAAGCATTTTTCAGCATGATCGTCTCCATTATGCGTCAGTTATTTGTACTGATCCCTGCCGCATATATCCTTGCAAAGCTTGGCGGTCTTCATGTAGTGTGGTGGTCATTCCCGATTGCGGAGGTCATTTCACTTATGGTATCCTCCTTCTTCCTGGTACGGATCAACCGGACGATCATTTCCAGGGTTCCAGAGGGAAAGCTTTAGTAGAACTGTGCTCGGATAGTTCCTCTGATAGCGAAAAAGAAGATTTTCACGTGTCAATTCAGATCCGCGAAAATCTTCTTTTTATTTTAACTTTATCTTACATAAATCCCTGTATGGATTCGTCCTCGCAAGCCCAATCTCAACCGCTTCACCTGTAAACGGTGCAAACTGGTTCTGCATCACAACAAATGCCTCCCGCATTTCCGCCTGATTCAGTCTTTTTCCCAATGTTGTATGCGGGAACCAGGAAAACGGCTGGTATCTGATCTGGATCCGTACCTCCTCCAGATATCTGATCTTTGAGAAAACAGACTCTGACAGCTTTTGCAGATATGCATTTAAAACCGGTGACAAATAAATTGTATGTGGCAGAAACATCCCTACCGAGCACCAGAAAATCTGTCCTTTTTCAAATTCCTGTTCCATTGCCGTAAAGCCGGCGATTGCTTTCTCTTCTTCTGCCATATCAAATGCCGACAAGGTAATATGTGGCGGAACCTTTCCGTCAATCATCGCCATATTGCCCGTTCTTTGCGCAATCTGTTCCATATATAACTGGATCTTCTTGTTTGTCCCTTCGTCAAAATAAAGTGATATCAGGTACATACTATCCTTTTAGCCCAGCTGACTGCCGGATCATATCTTCCACTACGATATCGTAAATCTCGCCAATACTATTACAATATTCCAGAATCTTCCATGGCTCGTTTGTATGGAAATGAATTTTGATCAGATCTTCATCTCCTACCGCGATCAGACAGTTTCCTTCAAAATGTTCGGATATATATTCTGCAATCTCATCTTCATCCAGATCTTCATCTCTTCTGTCAATCAAAAGCTGCGTATCATAACGGTATGCAAACTGATCCTCTTCTACGTCTATACTGTGTACATTTCCCATCTGTTTGTTCCTCCTTACTCAAAGTTCAAGAACAGTATAGCATATTTTTATTTGTTATCAAATGTAATATTTCTGACCATATTCCGGTTGATCAGCTGTATTCCCTTTTTCCCTGCATCCACTTTGATCCACTGGGAATCAGCTTCCATAAGTGTTCCTTTAATTGCACCTACTTCGTTAAAAAGACTTACTGTACAGCTTTTTCCCATATACTGATCTAACATTGAACCTTCCATATCTCTGATTTCCTTTCCGTCTGCCAAAATTGTGATGGCACTCTGCGTCTGCTGCATCGCCTGCATCATTGTTACCATGTTCAGGTTGTTGATTGCGACCAGTGTTGCAATGTCCATATGGTGTACCTCCTGCATTTGACATCTTATGTATCAGTCATTTCTTTCATTTTACTTCATACTTGAGAATACGTAAAGAGAGGATATTATCCGATTGACAGACATACACCTGAATAATCTTCCTTATAAATTTTCAGTGCTTTCTCTTCTATAACATCATACTATTGCCTGAGTTTATTCCATCAGTGACTCATTTCTTAACCTTTCTTTTTTATCTATCTAATTTGTTAAATAACAATTGTTCTTATCTATTTTCAATGCTACAATAAAACTAAAAACTTTAAAAATAAATAAAAATCAGTATTTTATGGAGGAATAAAAATTGTACTCAGTCACACAAAGAATTAGCCAAATAAAACAACCCCGAGGTGGATATATTAACCGAAAAATCTTTACAACTATTGTCTTAGAAGATGGCATCACTCTAAATCCACAAGAAAATATCCGTTCAAATTTAATTGGTCTCGTTGTTGATTATATGACCAGATTCTGTATGGAAATCCCTAAAGAATCTGCATTTCACATATCTCTCTATGGAGCCAAAACAGCTAATAATGAATTTGATGCCTACAAACTACTTTCTAAAATCAATGGTTTAGATACTGAATCTATTATTAGCGCAACCAAATTAGTCGGATATGATGTATGTTGTCGAGCTGGAATGACACATTTTAAACCTGTATCTGAAATTAATCCTAATATGAACACAATTTCAAATATTATAACAATGATAAAAAGGACTTTATCTTTTTGGGAACAGTATGGTCCAATTATTAAAGATAATTTTTCTTTTGAAGGCGGATACACACCCATTATATCTTCAGGAGACGGCGACTATTTAACCAAAGATACTTTATGGGATTTAAAAGTATTAACAGAAGAAATTAAGCCAAAATATACCTTACAATTACTTGTATATTATATTATGGGTAAACATTCCGTACATAAAGAATTTAACAATATCACCAAATTAGGTATTTATAATCCACGTTTAAATAAAATATACACTATCAACTTAAACGTAATCCCTCAATCTATAATAGATATTGTTTCACAAGATGTTATAGGTTACGGAATATCTAAGGAAAAATCTGATCAGTTACAAACCGCACAATTAACCGAATTTAAAAAGGCTCTTATTCAAAAAAAAACTTCAAATACGATCGAGGATAATGATGACTATTTAGACAAAAATATTTACGGATATTCAAGCAAAAAAAAATATATATCCGCAGCATTCCCAACTAAAATAGATGATGAATCAATATACAAAAAAGAACCTATTTTTTGGAGTGGCAATACACTTCCTGATATTATTTTTCAAAAAAAGCTTGCTTATATAGTAAGATTTAAAGCTTGCTTCCACATAATAAATGGAGAAGAACCTTTCGTCAAAAACAAAACCAGTTTTCTTTATCCTATTAATAAACCTTTATCTACTTCTGATATTTATAACTCTAAATCGAAGAAATATTACTCACAATATTTAGACCGAACTGGCAAGATAGTAAAGTCAAGACCTACTCTGATATTGACTAGTAATGATTTCAAGTTATTTCAAAAATTATATATTGTAAATGATTTAGAAATCTTAGATGGATGTTACTTTTTATAGTATAATATACAAGATGTATTTAAATTCTTAATCATATTAAAAGGACGCAGACAGTAATTTCTACTATCTGTGTCCTTTCTACTTGGAATACTTAACTCTGCTCTTTAGTACATTGCGATATTTTATCGTGCACTATAATATCTTTTTTGAAAAATATCTATAAATCTTAATTTTTTAATATATTTTTCAATATTTCCAAGCACTTTATTCTGTTGTGAGAATTTCTTCTCA